>Ga0315271_10001706_pt1 | contig 13383 bp, 10 predicted proteins | sample C3_top_MG_FD_204664 | JGI IMG/M metagenome (GOLD analysis project Ga0315271, IMG submission 204664) | Sediment microbial communities from Yellowstone Lake, YNP, Wyoming, USA - C3_top | ecosystem: Environmental > Aquatic > Freshwater > Lake > Sediment | place: USA: Wyoming | collected 2017-08-01 | reverse complement strand
ACCGTGCGCGGCTGGTGGGCGGCGCTGGGGGCCTCGCTCCCGCCCGCGGACCTGTACCACAGCTGCGGGCTGCTGCCGCTGCCGGCGGCCCTGGCCGCCCGGGCGCGGGACCGCCGCGCGGGCCGGCGCAGCCGGGTGGTGTACGACGTGATCGACGTGACGAGCGCGTCGAACCAGGCCCGCCGCCTGCCCGGCCCCGCCCGCGCGCTGCTCGCGCTGCGGGAGCGCCGCTGGGCCCGCGCGGCCGACGCCTGGTGCGCGGTGAACGCGCCGTTCGCCGCCCGGGCGCGCGCGTCCTGGGGCCTGCCCGCCGCGCCCGCGGTGGTCCCCAACTACCCCGAGCCCCGCGCCCCGGGCCCCGGCGCCCCCGACCCCCTGCGCGCCGCCGCGGGCCTCGCGCCCGGCACGCCCGTGTGCCTGTTCTGGGGCCGCCTGGGCCCCGACCTCGGCCTCGACGAGGCCGCCGAGGCCGTGCTGCTCGTGCCGGGCGCGGTCCTCGTGCTGCTCGGCTTCGGGCGCGGGTACGCCGCGTCCCGGGCCCGGGACGCGGACCCCCGGTACGCCGGGCGCCACGTGACGCTGCCCGCGGTCCACCCCGACGAGCTGCTCGCCTGGGTCGCCCCCGCCGACTGCGCCATGGTGGCCCTGCCCCCCGTGTCGTACAACCAGCGCCACACCACCCCCAACAAGTTCCTCGAGGCGGTCGCGGCCGGGGTGCCGGTGGTGCTCGGGCCCGGGCTGCCCACGATGGAGGGGCTGCTGCGCGCCGACGGCCTGGGCGAGGTGGCGGCGTCCATGGACCCGGCCGACGTGGCCGCCGCGGTCAACCGGGTGCTCGCCGCGGGGCCCGCCCTCCGGGGGCGCGTCCGCGCCGCCGCCCCCCGCTACGCCTGGCCCGCCGCCGCGGCCGAGTACCGCGCCCTCGTCCGGGGGCTCGGGGCGGGCTGACCCGCGCCGGGCCCCGGGGGGCGCCCCGGGTCAGCCCCTCGGGGCGACGCCGCCGTACCGGGTGATCTGCTGGAGCTTCTCCATGCGAATGCGCTCGGAGTGCTCCTGATGGAGCTTCACGACCTCGGCCGGATCGCCCTCCATCACCACGCGGCCCTTCTCGAGCATGATCGCGCGGTTGCAGTACTCGGTGACCCAGGCCATGTCATGGGTGACGAGCACGATCGCCTTGGCGCCCCGGACCAACTCCAGCACGCGCGCCTTGGACTTGGCGCGGAACACCTGATCACCGGTCGCGAGGACCTCGTCGAGCAGGAGCACGTCCGGGTCGAGCGAGGTGGCGATGGCGAACCCGAGTCGGGCGCGCATGCCCGATGAGTACGTCTTGATGGGCACGTCGATGAACTCGCCGATGTCGGCGAACTCGATGATGGGCTCCACCTGATCTTCGATGTCCTTGGGTGTCATTCCCAGGAATGCGCCGGCGAGGCGGATGTTCTCCCGGCCGGAGAGCTCCTGGTCAAACCCGGCGCCGAGCGTGAGCAGCGACGAGATCCGCCCCCTGACCAGGATCGACCCCTCGGATGGCATCAGGATCCCGGCCAGCACTTGGAGCAGCGTGCTCTTGCCGGCGCCGTTAGGTCCGATCACTGCCAGCGATTCGCCGCTGGTGATGTTGAACGACACGTTGCGGAGCGCCCAGAAGGCCTTGTCGCCGCCCTCGCGCCGGGCCATCTTCGCGAGTGTGCCCTGGAGCGTCGTCTTCTTCGTGAACCGGAGGCTGTACTTGATGCCGAGGTCGGTCACCTCGATCGCGCGCGGCGAGGCCGGGTCCACGTTGAGCCTGACCGGTCGCTCGGTCTGGTTCGCCATCACAGCACCTTGGCGAACGACGGCTCGAGCCGCTTGAAGATCGCCATGCCGACCAGGACGAGCACCAACGAGACCAGTAGCAGGATGCCCAGGGACGACCAATCCGGCATGACGGGCGGCCCGCCGTCCGAGGTGCCGTAGATGACGCTGTGGTAAGCCGTGAACAGGATAGCGATCGGGTTGGCCTCGAGGAGCCGGAGGATCTCCGGGTGGGCCTTGAGTCCGTTGCTGTTCTGGAGCGTCTCGATGGAGTAGATGCCCGGCGACAGGTACCACCACATCCGCAGGACGTGGCGCGACATGTTGCCGATGTCGCGCAGGAACACGTTGGCCGCCGCCAGGGCCAGTGAGAACGACAGCGTGAACACCAGCTGGACCACCGCGATGACCGGGATGAGCAGGATGAGCGGGGTGAGCCGGTCGCGGTAGAACAGGACCATCAGGCCGAACAGCGGGATCATCCCGAACGCGAAGTTGACGACCCCGGCGAACGTCGCTGAGAGCGGCAGGACGACCTTCGGGAATTGGAGCTGGCGGATGAGCTGCCCCTGCATGACCACCGAGGAGATCGAGTCCCCGACGCTGCTCGTGAACCACTTCCAGGGCAGGATCGCCGAGAAGACCCACAGCGGGTAGTCCGGCTGCTTGCGCTCGAAGATGATGGACACGAGGATGACGTAGACGGCCATTTGCAGGAGCGGGTCGAGGACCCACCAGACGTTGCCGAGGACGGTGTCGGAACCCTTCTTCTTCACGTCCGCCTGGACGAGCCAGCGGATCAGCTGGCGGCGGGACCAGGCTTCGCGGAAGCCCTGGATCACCTGCGTCGGGATGCCCGGACGGTCGGCGGAGTTGTGGATGAAGACGGTGGATTCGGGGGTGGCCATTGGGCCCAGAGGGTAGCACGCACCCGTCGGCGCGGGCTGTAGCATGCTCTCGATGTCTTCCCCCGATACGCTCCAACGTGCCCGGGTGACCCGCCGCCGGCCCGTCGCGATCGTCGTGCACGCCTACTACGACGAGGACGCGCGGATTCGGCGGCACGTCGAGGCGCTGGTCGCCGGAGGGCGCCAGGTGGACGTCTTCGCGCTGCGACGCCCGGACGACTCGCCGGCTGGCCGCGACGGCGCGGTCACCGTCCACCGCTTGCCGGTCGGCCGCCACCAGGGCGCCTCGCTGCCGGTGTACCTCGGCGAGTACGCGGCGTTCGCCGGCGCTGCCATGCTGGCCCTGACCCGCGAGCATCGGCGCCGGCGCTACGCCGTGGTCCACGTCGCGACCATCCCGGACTTCCTCGTGTTCGCCACGCTGCCCGTGCGGATGGCGGGGATCCCCGTGATCCTGGACCTGCACGAGGCGATGCCCGAGTTCTTCCGCAGCCGCTTCCCCGCAGCGAGCGGCCGGATCCCGCTCGCGATGCTCCGGCTCCAGGAGCGGATGGCGGTGGGCTACGCGTCAGCGGCGCTGACCGTCAACGACGCGCTGCGCGAGCGGCTCATCGGCATCGGCGTGCCGCCCGAGAAGATCACTGTCACGCTCAACACGCCGTCGCTCGCGATGTTCGACCCGGCCGTGTATGCGCCCCGCGCCTTCGCCGAGGACGGCGTCCTGCGGCTCGTCTACGCGGGCGCCCTGACGCCGATCTACGAGCTGGACGTGGTCGTCCGCGCGGTTCGCCTGCTCGCCGACGCGCGCCCGGACCTGCGGGCCGAGCTCGACGTCTACGGGCGCGGCGACTCGGGCGAGCTGTTGGAGGCGCTCGTGGCCGAGCTCGGTCTGGGTGACCGCGTCCGGCTCCGCGGCCGGGTCCCGCTCGAGGCCGTGCCCGCGGCCATCGCCGGCGCGGACATCGGTATCGCGCCCACGCGGCGCGACCAGTTCACCGACATCAGCCTCTCGACCAAGGTGTTCGAGTACGGGGCGATGCGCCGGCCGGTCGTGGCGTCGGGCCTGCCCACCGTCGAGCGCTACTTCCCGGGCGGCGAGGTCACGGTGTACGAGCCCGGCAACCCGGCTGCGCTGGCCGACGCGATCGCCGGCCTGGCCGACGACCCGGCCGCACGCGATCTCCGGGTGGCGGCGATGGCTGAGCGGGTGCACGAGCTGTCCTGGGAGAACGAGGCAGCGAAGTATCGCGCCCTCGTGGACCGCCTCGAGGGGACGCGCCGCTAGCCGGCCCCGGCTGGGGGGTTGGCTCCGCGAAGGATTCGGGGCGCGCGTGATCGGGCCGGCCGTCAGCCCCGACCGAGGGCCCCGCGGACCGTCCGCTTCGCCCTGCCCGCCGCTCGGCGCCACAGCGGGCGCGGCTTCGACGGCGCTCGCGGCGCGCGCGGCTCCCTGGTGGGGATCTCGGCCGTCTTCTCGATCGGCGTGAGCCAGGAGCTGTCAACGTCGGCAAGGTGGAGGCCCGGGTCAGCGTAGAGCCGCAGGAACTCGCTGACGATGTACCGGACCGCCCGCCGCTCGACGTGGCGGCCGTCGTCCTTGAAGTAGTCGCTCTGCCGCTCAGCGGTCACGACCATCTCGTACGAGTGGAAGGAGTGGACGTCCGGGTGCCGGTCGCAGAACTCCGACGTGGCGGCCCGGATGCGGCTCTTCGACTCCGTGTTGGCGATCCGGACATCGTGCGGGGTGAAGGTGGCGTGGAGCGGCACAGGCGACGTGGTGAGCACCATCTCCGCCCCGAGGTGGTCGCGGATGACGGTCCGGATCCGCTCGAGGTCAGCGAGCATCTCGGCGACGGTGAGCCGGTGGAACTCGGCGCCGGCGTCCCTGAACGCAGCAGGGTGGGGGATCTGCCGGACGTGGTTGCCCGTGGTCGGGTTGCGCCACGCCTCGATCAGCCCGAGGGTGACGACCACCACGTTCGCGCCCCGGAACACATCGTCGGCCGCGGCGTCGGCTGCGGCGCGGGCACCGAGCAGTGCCGCCTCGTCCGGGTAGACGGTGTCGTAGTCGCGGAAGGGGTCGATCAGGCCGCCGCCGACCGGCCACGAGGGCTCCGCCGACCGCTCAGCCCAGCCGCCAGCGATGCGTTCGAGCTCCTGGCGGATCGTGGCGGTTGTGTAGAACAGACCGCTCGGGTGCATCGCACCCTGGATCCCCACCTCGCCCATCATCCCGGCCAGCTCCGCCGCGAAGCAGCTGCCGATCGTGGCAACCCGAGTCGCCGGGCCGACCAGCCGCACCGCAGGGGCGCGCATCACGAGCTCTCGTTCGGACCAGCGTTGCACGTGGTCGAGCTCCCACGTGCCGAGGCGGCTGTGCAGGACGGGCATGTGCCGAAGCATACGCCGCAGGCTCGGGCGGGTGGCCCGCTCCCCGAACCGATATCCTCCGAGCATGGTCAGCAGGCAACCCGTGCGCGTCCCGAGTGGCTCCGCCTTGTCGCAGGACGGTTCGTGACCGGATCCACACCGGCCTGGACGACCCTCCGGCTCCAGCCCGATCCGACCGTCAGCGGCTTGACCGGCCGCCGGATCGTCGTGACCGACACGACGTGGACCCCGGGGCCCGGCGATCCGGCCATCGCCCTGCGCGAGGTGGCGTCCCGGGTGCTCGCCGAGCACGACTTCATCGCCGAGACGTCCGCGCTTCTCGACGAGTGGGCCGAGACGTCGCGCGTCGCGGACCTCACGACGGTCGACGGCACCGCCTACTGGTACCGCAACCGCCTGAAGGCCTGGCTGTGGCTCCAGGAGCTCATCGCGTGGCTGGCGATCGTGGACGCCCTGGTGGCGGAGGCGCGGCCCACGGCGATCGAGGTGGCCGGCGGCGTGACCGCGCCACTCGCGGATGCCTCGCGGCAGATCGCGGCGCGCGACGGCCTCGCCTTTCGGGCCGAGCGGACGACGGGCGTGGCCGCCGGGGACGCCGTCACCGGGGACTCGCCCGAGGTGGTCGAGACTGCCGGCGCGACGGGCGACGGACCGGCCACGCCCCGCGCGAGGCGCAGTCTGTTCGGCCGCCTCGTGGCCCGCCTCCGCCCGGACGAGCCCACGCGCCGCGCGGGGCAGATGCGTCGCCGGCTCAAGTTCCTCGGCGGCGAGCGGCCGCGCCTGCTGGTGCTGCTCGCCCATGCGCCGCAGCGCGTGGAGACCCCGGACGGTCCGCGCATGGTGAACGCGTACCTCGGGCCGGTCGTGGATCGGCTGGCCGGCACAGCGCTCGAGCCCATCGAGGTGGACGAGCGCGCCTCGTCCCTCGACGACGCCGACTGGGCGCGCTTCGACACGCATGCCCGGCGCCTCCCCGGCGACGTGCTGCGGCTGTTCATCCGTGCCGAGGACGCCACGATCCCCCGCCAGCAGGCCGACACCGTCGTCGCCGCCCTGCGCGCGCTCGCAGTGCCGGTGGTTGCTTCGGGCGTGGACGTCGGGCCCGCGCTGGCGATGCGGGTCGCCGACGACGCGTCGCGGTCGCTGCGGTCGCAGATCCGGACGTCGGTCCGCGTGGAGCGGCTGATGCGGGAGCTCAGGCCGGCCGGGCTCCTGCTCGCCGACGAGTACCACCGCCAGGCTTGGGTCGGGGCCGCGGCGCGGGCGGGCGTGCCGACCGCCGCGATCCAGCACGGGCTGGTCTACGAGCGCCACACCGGCTATATGCACCGCACGCGTCCCGAGGGCCTGCGGCTCCCGACGAGGACCTACACGTTCGGCCGGTGGGAGCGGGACCTGCTCAGGGACCGGAGCGTGTACCGGCCCGACGAGGTGGAGGTGGGCGGCTCGCCCCGGCTCACCCTTGCGGCGTCGCCCGCGGCCGTCGACCGCGATGCCGTGCGCGCCGAGATGGGCGTGGCCGCGGGCGACCGGCTGGTGCTGGTGTCGGGGACCTGGGGCACCTTCTACCGGATGTTCCACTACCCGATCGCGCTCGCGGGCATCCTCGACCGGCCGCTGCCACGCGTCCACCTGGTGGTCAAGCTGCATCCCGCCGAGCAGGACGAGGGTCCTTACCGGGCGATTCTCGAGCGCGCCGCCGCGGCTCGCGGGTTCGCGCCCCCGCCCGTCACGGTCGTCCAGAACGTGGACCTGTACCGCCTGCTGGCGGCTAGCGATGCCCATCTCGGGATCCATTCGACCGTGCTCACCGAGGCTGTGGTGGCCGGCACGCTGAACCTGCTGGCGTCGATGCTGGCCGGGCACGACCTGCTCGGCTACCTGCCGGCCGGCGTCGCTGTTCCGGTGCGGGACGGCGGCGACCTCCTCGACGCGCTCGACCGTCGCCGCGACCTGCTGCCGGACGCGGCGACGCGGCAGGCCTTCCTCGACGCCCACTTCGAGCCCGGCAATGCGGCCGAGCGCATCGCTGATGACCTGGTGAGGTGGCTGGCGTGAACGACGGCGTGCTGTTCCTGGTCCCGGCGCGCGGCGGCAGCGTGCGGGTCCCGCGCAAGAACCTGCGCCTGGTGGCAGGGATCCCGCTCGTGGGACGAGCCGTCCGCGCCGCGCGCCTCGCCGCCGAGGCGGTGCCCGGGGGTCCGCACGCCGTCGTGTGCAGCACCGACGATCCGGAGATCGCCGCCGCCGCCGCCGATTGGGGCGCGGAGGTCCCGTTCACGCGCCCGCCCGGGCTGGCCACGGCGACTGCGACCTCAGCCGACGCGGCCATCCATGCCCTGGACTGGCTTGCCGCGGCCGGCCGCACGTTCCGGGCGCTCGTCCTCGTCCAGCCCACGTCGCCGCTGACGGACCCCGCTGACCTCGTGGCGGCGGTGGCGCGCTTCGACGCCGACGGCATGCCGGTCGTCGCCGTCACCGCGTCGCACCCGGCGTCCTTCCACGTCACCGGCGCCGACCGCGGCTTGCTCGCCCAGCTCGCGGGTGACGCAGCGGCCGCCGACCGCCTCCTCACCGGGGCGTTCTACGTCGTCGCCCCGGCCGCCCTGCGGCATGCGCGCCGCTTCGTCGAGCCGGGCGCGACCGCCGCGCTCGAGGTGCCCGCCGAGCGGAGCGTGGACGTGGACGAGGAGGCCGACCTCGCGGTCGCCGAGGCGATCGCGCAGGCGCGGCCCGTGCGGCCGGTCCAGATCGCCGGGCACGCCCTCGGCGGGGGCCCCGCCTTCGTCATCGCCGAGGGCGGCGTCAACCACAACGGCGACCCCGAGCTGGCGCACCGGCTGGTCGACGCGGCGGCCGACGCCGGTGCCGACGCCGTCAAGTTCCAGACGTTCGACCCCGACGCGCTCGCGGCGGCCGGCGCGCCGATGGCGGACTACCAGCGCAAGGCCGGGGAGCACGGCGCCGACCAGCGCGAGATGCTCGCCCGCCTGGTGCTCCCGCTCGAGGCATGGGCCGGGATCCGCCAGCACGCGCTCGACCGCGGGCTCGTGTTCCTGTCCACGCCCTTCGACGTGCGCTCGGCGGAGCTGCTCGAGCGGCTTGGCGTCCCGGCGTTCAAGGTGGGCTCGGGCGAGCTCACGAACATCCCGTTCCTCGAGCGGATCGCGGCCTTCGGCCGGCCCATGCTGCTCTCGACCGGCATGGCAGACATGCGCGAGGTGGCCGAGGCGCTCGACGCGATTCGCGGCGCAGGCAACCCGCCGGTCGCGCTGTTCCACTGCGTGTCGAGCTACCCAGCCTCGCCTGCGAACGCGAACCTGCGCGCGATCGTCACGCTGCGCGCGGCGTTCGGCGTGCCGTCGGGCTGGTCGGACCACACGCCGGGCATCGAGCTGCCGGTGGCGGCGGTGGCGCTCGGGGCGACGCTGGTCGAGAAGCACCTCACGCTCGATCGCGCGATGCCCGGCCCCGACCACGCCGCGTCGTTGCCGCCAGCCGACTTCGCCGCGATGACGGCGGCCATCCGGGCCGTGGAGCCGGCGCTCGGGACGGGCGACAAGCGGCCGGTGCCCGCCGAGCGGGACGTTGCCGCCGTCGCCCGGCGCAGTCTGCACTGGACGCGCGACCTGGCCGCGGGGGAGACCGTCCGCGACGGCGACCTCGTGGCGCTCCGGCCGGCGTCGGGGCTGCCGCCAGCGCGCCTGCGCGACGCGCTGGGCCGGGCGGTCGCCAGAGCCGTGGTCGCCGGCACAGCCGCCACCGACGACGACCTGGGACCGCTGCCGTGACCCCGCGCACGATCGCCATCCTCACGACCGGCCGCCAGGACTGGGGAATCCTGCGCTCCACCGCGCTCGCCGTCGCGGCGCACCCGGACCTCCGCCTCGAGCTGCTCGTGGGCGGGATGCACCTCTCGCGTCGCCACGGGCACACCGTGGACGCGATCCGCGCGGCGGGACTCGAGCCGGCCGCCGAGCTGGCCTGGCTCGACGACGATGGGGACCCGCCCGCAGACGCCCAGGCCGCGGCGGCGCTGGCCGCGGTCGGGGAGTGGCTGCGCGCGCATCCGGTCGACGCCCTCGTCCTCGTCGGCGACCGCTTCGAGACCGCCGCCGCGGCACTCGCCGCCACCGTGACGCGGACGCCGCTCGTGCACCTCCACGGCGGTGAGCAGACCCTCGGCGCAATGGACGACGCCCTCCGCCACGCGATCACCAAGCAGGCGCACCTCCACCTCGTCAGCAACGACGAGCACCGGCGCCGCGTGCTGGCCCTGGGCGAGGATCCGGGCGCGGTCCACGTCGTCGGGGCGCCCGGGCTCGACAATGCCATCCGCGGCGACCTGCCGGACCGCGAGGCCCTCGAGGCGCGCCTGGGCCTCGAGTTCGGGTCGCCGCTCGTGGTGGTGACCGTCCACCCGGCGACCCTCGACGCGGACCCCGCAGCCGTGGCCGACGCCGTCGCCGACGCGATGGACTTGGTCCCGGCCACGTACGTCATCACGCTCCCGAACGCCGACCCCGGCGGGGACCGCGTCCGAGCCCGCATGTCGGCTGCTGCGCTGCGCCCCGGGCGCGTCGCCGTCGACGCCCTGGGCGAGGCCGGCTACTGGGGCCTGATGCGGGTGGCCGACGCGATGCTCGGCAACAGCTCGAGCGCGCTGGTCGAAGGGCCGGCCGTGGACCTGCCCGCCGTGGATGTGGGCGACCGTCAGGCGGGGCGCCACCACGAGGCGAACATACTGCACGCCGCGGTCGAGCCCTCGGCGGTCGCGGCGGCGCTGCGCGAGGCGCTCGACCCGGCGACCCGCCGGCGCATCCGGGCCGGCCATCCGGCGCTGGTCGACGGGCGGGTCGGGGCCCGCATCGCGGATATCATCGCGGCATGGCGCCCCTCGATCCCGCCCCGCAAGCCGGGGATCCCCGCGTGATCGCGCGGCCGCTCGTGGTGCTCGGCGGCGGCGAGCATGCCCGCGTGGTGATCGAGGCCGCGTCCAGCGTCCCCGGCGCGTGGCAGGTGGCCGGGCTCACCGACCCGCGCCCGTCCGAGCGAACCGTCCAGGTCACCGGTGTCACCCACCTCGGCGACGACGACGCCTTCGCCCTCCGCTACGGCGCCCTCGAGCCCGCCCAGCGCCCGCTGCTGGTGCTCGGCATGGGCCTGCCCGCGGGCGCCGCCATCCGGCGGAAGCTGGCGTCCCGATTCGGCTCGGACCTGGCCTGGGCGACCATCGTGCACCGCGATGCCTCGGTGTCCCCGAGCGCCTCGGTGGGCCCGGGGTCGGTCATCCTCGCCGGCGCCGTGATCAGCGCCGGGGCCGCCATCGGCCGTCATGCCATCGTCAACACCGCGGCCGTGGTGGAGCACGACGTCCTGGTCGGCGACCGCGCGCACATCGGCCCCGGCGCGGTGCTCGGCGGGGGAGCGATCGTCGGGCCGGACGCGTTCGTGGGGCTGGGGGCACTGGTCCGCGACCACGTCACGATCGGCGCCGGGGCGACGGTCGGCATGGGCGCGGTCGTCGTGGCCGACGTGCCGGAGGACGCCACCGTCATGGGCAACCCGGCCCGGGTCCGCGACGATGGATAGCCGCCTCGAGGCCAGCCTCGTCGCCGAGTCGGGCACCCTCCGCGACGCGATGGCCGCGCTCGACCGCGGGGCGCGTCAGATCGCCCTCGCCGTGGACCCCGACGGCCGGCTCGCCGGCGTGGTCACGGACGGCGACCTGCGGCGTGCACTGCTCGCCGGCGCCACGCTCGACGACCCGCTCGCCCCACGCCTGTCGCGCCAGTTCGTCGCCGTGCGCGCGGCGGACGGCCGAGCCGAGGCGCTCGACCTCATGCGCGCACGTCGGGTCGGCGCGGTCCCCGTGCTCGACGAGGCGGGCCGGCCCGTCGCCCTGCACCTGCTCCACGAGTTCATCCAGCCCCTGGACCGGCCGAACTGGGCCGTGGTCATGGCCGGCGGCCAGGGGACCCGACTCCGCCCGCTGACCGAAAGCATCCCCAAGCCGATGCTCCAGGTCGCAGGCCGGCCGATCCTCGAGCGGATCGTCCTGCACCTCGTCGGCCACGGGATCCGGCGGATCTACCTGTCGGTCAACTACCTGGGGCACGTCATCGAGGACCACTTCGGCGACGGGTCCGCGTTCGGGGCGCGCATCGAGTACCTGCGGGAGGTCGAGCCGCTGGACACCGCCGGGTCGCTCGCCCTGCTGCCGGACCCGCCGACCGACCCGATCCTGGTCATGAACGGGGACCTTGTGACCTCGGCCGACCTCGGCGGTCTGCTCGACGCTCACGCCGCGAGCGGCGCGGTGGCCACGGTCGGCGTGCGCCGCTACCTCCACACCGTCCCGTTCGGCTGCGTCGAGCGCGACGGCGACCGGATCGTCCGGCTGGACGAGAAGCCCACGCTCGTGCGGGACATCAACAGCGGGATCTACGCCCTGTCCCCGGCGATCGTGGCGCGCGTCCCCGCCGGCCGCGCCTCGACCATGCCGGAGGTGCTCGAGGCGGCGCTCGACCGCGGCGACCGGGTCGGTGCGTTCGAGGTCGAGGGTGACTGGATCGACGTGGGCCAGCGCGAGCAGCTGGACCGAGCGAGGAGCGGCGCGTGACCGATCTGCATGGCGTGCCGGTCCTGGTCACCGGCGCTGACGGGTTCATCGGCAGCCACCTCGCTGAGCGGCTGGTCGCGGAGGGCGCCCGCGTCCGCGCCTTCTGCCTGTACAACTCGCGCGGCTCGGCCGGCTGGCTCGACGAGACTGACCCGGCCGTGCGCGCGGCGATGGAGGTGGTCTTCGGCGACATCCGCGACGCCCGGCTCGTGGAGCGCGCGGCGGCTGGTGCCCAGGTGGTGTTCCACCTCGCCGCCCTGATCGCGATCCCGTACTCCTACCACGCGCCGGAGTCGTTCGTGGACACCAACGTCCGCGGCACGCTCAACGTCCTCGAGGCGGCGCACCGCGCCGGCGCCCGGCGGTTCATCCAGACCTCGACCAGCGAGGTCTACGGAACCCCGGCCGAGCTCCCGATCCGCGAGACGCACCCGCTCAACGCCCAGAGCCCGTACGCGGCCACCAAGGTCGCCGCCGACCAGCTGGCCCTCGCGTTCGGCCGCAGCTTCGGGCTGCCGGTCGTGGTGCTCCGCCCGTTCAACACGTATGGCCCCCGCCAGTCGCAGCGGGCCGTGCTGCCCACGATGCTCCGCCAGTTGATCGCCGGGCGGCAGGAGATCCGCCTGGGCCGTCTGGACACGCGCCGCGATCTCACGTTCGTCGCCGACACCGTGGACGGCTTCGTGCGGGCGGCGACCGCGCCGGGCATCGACGACGAGGTGATCCAGCTCGGCACGGGTCGGGCGGAGTCGATCGGCGAGCTGTTCGAGATCGCCTGCCGGCAGCTCGGCAGCGGCGCCCGGCCGATCCTCGACCCGACCCGCCTCCGCCCTGACGCGAGCGAGGTCGCGGCCCTCCAATCGGACCCCGCCAAGGCGCGCGAGCGGCTCGGCTGGACCGCGTCGACGGACCTCGAGACCGGCCTCGCAGCCACGATCGACTGGATCCGCCGGCACCCCGAGGCGCGAGACCCCGACGATGTCCAGCTCTGAGCCCCGGATCCCGCTCGCCGAGCCGTCGATCGGCGGCAACGCGGCGGCTTATCTCGCCGAGTGCCTCGCGACCAATTTCGTGTCGTCCGTCGGCCCGTTCGTGGGCCGCTTTGAGCGCGAGTTCGCTGACGCGATCGGGGTTCGGCACGCGGTGGCCTGCGCAAGCGGCACGGCGGCCATCCACCTCGCCCTCCGCGTGCTTGACGTGGGGCCCGGCGACGAGGTGCTGGTCCCAACCCTGACCTTCGTGGCGTCGGTGAACCCGATCTCGTACGAGCGTGCCGTGCCGGTGCTCGTCGACTCGGAGCCGGACACGCTGAACATCGACCCCATGCTCGTGGTCGAGGAGCTCGACGGGCGCGCTCGAGCGGGGCGTCGTCAACCCGCGGCCATCGAGGTCGTCCACCTCGTCGGCCACCCGGCCGACATCACGCCCATCCTCGAAGCGGCGACACGCCACGGCGTCCCGGTGCTCGAGGATGCCTCCGAGGCCCTCGGGGCGCGCTGGGTGGGCGGGCCGCTGGATCTCCGGCATGTCGGCTCCGTCGGGCGTGTCGCGGCATTCAGCTTCAACGGCAACAAGCTGATCACCACGGGCGGCGGCGGGATGCTGGTCACCGATGATGAGGCCCTCGCCGCGCGCGCGCGCCATCTGTCCACTCAGGCCCGC
>Ga0315271_10001705_pt1 | contig 13387 bp, 10 predicted proteins | sample C3_top_MG_FD_204664 | JGI IMG/M metagenome (GOLD analysis project Ga0315271, IMG submission 204664) | Sediment microbial communities from Yellowstone Lake, YNP, Wyoming, USA - C3_top | ecosystem: Environmental > Aquatic > Freshwater > Lake > Sediment | place: USA: Wyoming | collected 2017-08-01 | reverse complement strand
GTGTCAGGATTGCATTAGGAAAGTGTCTGCCCATCGAATCCAAGTGTCACGCCGCTTTGCCGTTCAAATCCAGTTGGACTGAATAATCGCGTCGTGGCGCCAAGACTGAACGGGTTTTGGTCGAGTCCGGTTGCCCATTTGATTGAAATCGCGGCCATACAGGCGACCGTTGGCCACTGGCGCCAATGCCAGGTGTCTGCCGACCAATTTGAATTGACGTGGACCGGCTTGCGCTGCGTCGCTGACTGCCAACCGCGATAAGCTGACCGTTAAGTGGCTTCATCAATCAAGCCTAAAAATTTTGGGCCAGCAGCCCAGCAAGCCCCTTGCACGTATCGGGCTCGCCTCTTCAGCCGCCTTCCGAAAGGCTTAGTCGTCCTGTCGCAATGCCAGCCGTGCGGCTTGTTGCCAGGCCTCGGCAGCATGTTCGGTATCACCCTGGCGCTGCGCCAAATCGGCCAGCATCAACCAGGCGCTGGCGGCCAACCGGGTGTCGTTCAGGCGCGGCAAGGCCTGCTTGGTCAAAACTTGCGCCTTACCCCACAATTCCAGGTGCAAACACGCCACACCCGCCAGATACTGCAATACCGCATCGCCGGGCTGCGCCATTTGCGCTTGCTCGATGCGCACCAGCCAGTCCGTGTCAACCGTTCTTGAAAATGCCGATTCAAGCACCCGCACCAGTGAGATTTTCTGGTTTTGGTTCAACGCATCCGGTAGGTTGACCATGCGCTCCCACACCGGCAGCAGCCAACCCAGCGCGGTGTCCGCGGCCCCCCCGAGAAGCAGGCAACGTGCAGCGGCCAGGCAGGCCACTTCAGGCATGACTTGTTCGGCGGACTCCAACTTGTGCCAGAAGCGTTGCAACTGCTCCGGGTCACGGGCAGCCTGGATATTCTCAAGTGCCAGGGCACGCACCAAACCGCGACCAGAATCTTCAGAGAAGGCACGGTGCTTGACCAGCAAACGGGCGGTATCCAGGGCCAGCCCGGATTGACCCGTCAAGCGCGCCAACCTGAGACGCAGTCGCAGTGCCAAAGTGCGCCGTGCGACGCCTTGCGGCAGTTGTGCAAACCAGTCTTGTGCTGCCGCTGCATCACGATCACGCAAGGACCAATGCACGGCGCGCAGCAACAGGCCCTCGCGTATGCCGGTGGCACCCAGGCCGGCGGACTGGGCCAGGGCTTGCTGAAAATAGCTATCGCGCGCCGCTTTGTCTTGGAGTGCCTGTGAGCTCTCGGCAGCCATCAGATTGGCCATCACCCGCAAGCGCACGGCCGCCGCACCCTCTTCACCGCTTCGCACCATCGCCGCTTCACGCGCCAGCACTTGCTGCGATGCTTTTCTTGACCGGATGAAACGGCCGGCGACAAAGTGCGACATGGCATCGAGCAGGCTGGCATGCATGGCCTGCTCCTGATGGCGCACGCGCCAGGAATGTGCCTGGCCCGGCAGGGCAAACAGGGCGGCCATGGCCCTGAGCGCCAGATGGAGCAACAAAAACAGCAAGCCCAGCAACACCACCACCATATTGAGCGACAGATCGACCCGGTGCGGCGGCCAGAAGACGGTGATGGTGCCCGCATTGCTGCTGAAAAACAGCGCCAGCAGCACCGCCACCCCAAACAATCCCAAAAACCACAAGGCCACGCGCATGGTCAGCGTCCGGCAACTGCTGTGGCCAGCACCGACAGCGTGTCATCGATGCGAGGCAACTGCAAATTGCGCATTTGCGTTTGCACCTGCTGCAGCAAATCGGCGGCGGCCTGGGTTTTGCGTGCATTGGCTTGAAAGTATTTTTTCAGCATGACGTCCGCATCCGCCAGATCCGAACGCGCAGACTCAATTTGCCGGGCCAGCAAGCCGAGGCGGGCGTTGAGCAACTTGAGCTTGAAATTTTCCCGCAGAAAAAACGACTGCTCAGGTGACAACAGCGCGGCTTCGGGCGCCTCGATGCGGCTGACCCGGACCAGGTTGCGCGCCTCCCCAATCACCAGCTGCAAACCGCTTTGCCACCAACTGACGGGCGGTGTCGGTGGCTTGACCAGATTTTTTTCCACTTGACGTGCTGGCGCCACCGCATTGGCCAGCACCAGGTCATCGGCCAGGTGCACCAGTTCGTCGAGCTTGATGAGCAAAGTGGGGGTGTCACTCACGGCGGACGACTTGACCCGTTCAATGTCGCGGGCAATGGCGCGCTGCAACAAGGCCAGCCGCGGTTGCGCCGCACGCACGATGCGCTGGTCGGCGCTTTTCAGGGCCGCCAGCAATGGCTCGACGCTGCCCGTCAACTGCGCCTGTTGCTGCGCCAGGCGCAGGGCGGCATCAATGTCGACCACCAGATTTTCGTCGCGCGAACGCGACATGCTTTGCATCAACTCATCGAGTTGGCTGCGCTGCAGGGCGACCTCGCTCAGGCGCGAATCCATGACCGCCGCGCGCGCCGCGGTCTCCTGCGCCAGGGACACGGCCTGTTTGGCCAGCGCCCGCGCCTCCGCCGACTGCGCCTGTGCCTCTGCGCTCTGGCGCGCCAACTGCTCCTGCATGCCGCTCACTTTTTGCCATAACAAGGTGACTGCCAGCAATGCCAGCACCACCATGAAACCAAGCACCCACAAGGCTGAACGCGCCTTGGTTTCTGTGCTGACCAATGGACCGGCGGCAACAGCAGCCGCACCGGTGTGTGGCGCAGGAGCGCCACTGAGGTCAGCGGGGTCAGGTGAAAGCTCGGGATTCATGCCTGGGATTCTATCGAGGCCAATACATCGTCCCAAGTGGGCCGTGTCTGCGCCACCACAGAAAAGCCCAAGCCCCGGGCGGCAGTGGCTATTCGGGGGTGGGTCGCCACAGCGCGGGCGGCAGACCAGTCTTGCCCCGGCAACAAGGCCTGCAAATGGCCCAGCGCTTCAGCGCTGCTGAACAGCCAGACCGAGCGATCCGTGGCGGCGGCCTGCGCCAGCGCGCGCTGCGCTGCGGTCCAAACAGGTGCGCCGCGTTGGTAAGCCACCACAAAATCGACCTGCGCACCACTTTGGCGCAGCCTCTCGGCCAACCATTCGCGGCCCACACCCTGGTCATTGTCGTCCACCGAAGTGCCGTCGGGCGCCACACTGTCGCCACGCACAATCAGCACCCTGTCACCCGGCCGCACCAGGGTCTGAACCTGTTGCCAGAGCGCCTCGGAATCAAACTGCCCGGCCTGCTCGGGGGGTGTATCCAGCAGCGCATGTGCCACGCCATGATCCAACAGCGCGTTGGCAGTTCCAGGCCCGGTCGCCCAGTATCTGGTGGACATGACGGCGAACTCTTTGGCACCGATATGTGAAGCCGGTTTGGCATGGAAAAAATAATCAACCGCATGGCGGCTGACAAACATCACCGCCTTGTAATGGGACAGGTTCAGCCAGGCCGCGTGCACTGCGGTGGCATCCATGAGGCCACGCACCTCGATCAACGGCAGCACCGACGCCTTATGGCCGGTGGCTTCGAACCGGTCAGCCCACTGCTGCGCCTGCGGCTGCACCCGGGTCACGATGATCCGCACGATCACCCCGGTTGTTCTGACGGCCCGGCCAGATGGGCCAGGGTACCGCCTTGGGCCAGCACCTGGGCGCGCAAGTCATTCGCCGCCCGTTGTCCGAGATCAGCGGCGCTCGCCAGGTCAGTCACAGGACCGCTCAAGCGCACACGCACCAGCGGCAACTGTCCCTCGGTATCACCCCAGGCGGCATCGATCGACAGAATGTCGTCGGCCAGCGTCGCGTAGGCCGCCAGTGGCATGGAGCAACTGCCGCCCATGGCCCGGCTCACGGCACGTTCTGCCGCCACGGCCAGCCAGGTGATGTGATGCACCAGTGGCGCCAGCGCCGCCACCACGTCGGCGCGATCAGCGCGCACCTCAATGCCCAGGGCTCCCTGACCGGCGGCGGGCAGCATCACCGATGGCTCGAATACAGCACGAATGCGCGACGATAGCCCCAAGCGCTTGAGGCCCGCGGCGGCCAGCACAATGGCATCGTACAAGCCCTCATCAAGCTTGCGCAAACGTGTGTCGAGGTTGCCACGCAAGGGCTCAATGCGCAGATCAGGCCGCAAGGCGCGCAGCAAGGCCACTCGGCGCAGACTCGACGTGCCCACCACCGCGCCCTGCGGCAAGGCCTCCAGATTGGCATAGTTGTTCGAGACAAAGGCATCGCGCGGGTCTTCGCGCTCCATCACGCAGGCCAGGCTGAAGCCCTCGGGCAGTTCCATCGGCACATCCTTGAGCGAGTGCACCGCAAGGTCGGCGCGCTTTTCCTCGAGCGCGACTTCAAGCTCCTTGACAAACAGGCCTTTGCCGCCAACCTGGCTCAAGGCGCGGTCAAGAATCTGGTCGCCCTGGGTGGTCATGCCCAGAAGGCCGACTTGGTGACCCATGCCGCCCAGCAGGGCCTGGACATACTCGGCCTGCCACATGGCGAGGCGACTTTCTCGTGTTGCAATGGTGAATTGACGCATAGTGATTGGCGTGTTGCCGTAACCTTTTCGTAATCGTGAACGTTGCAGGAATGCTAGCATGGCTTTTGCTTAAGCTATTTCCCACAGACTTACAAAACTGCCATGCCCAAGCCTGCCCCCGCACCCAAAAATAACGCCATCCCCAGCAGCGAGCGCCCGCTGGTCGAAGACATCCGCCTGCTCGGGCGGATCTTGGGCGACGTGATTCGCGAGCAGGAGGGTGAAGACGCTTACGCCCTGATCGAGCAGATCCGTCAACTCTCGGTCAGCTTTCGCCGCCATGCCGACCCGGTGGCCGACAAGGCGCTCAACAAACTGCTGAAGTCGCTCAGCAGCGACCAGACCGTGAGCGTGGTGCGGGCCTTTACCTATTTCAGTCACTTGGCCAATCTGGCTGAAGACCGCCACCACATCCGGCGCAACGCCATCCATGCTCGCGCCGGCCACAGCCGGCCCGGCAGCATTGATGTGACCCTGAAGCGACTGGACAACCAAGGCGTCACGCCGCAATCCATCAGCAAGATGCTGGCGCACAGTTTTGTCTCGCCGGTGCTCACGGCCCACCCCACCGAGGTGCAGCGCAAAAGTATCCTGGATGCCGAACGCGCCATTGCCAAACTGCTCACGACACGCGACGACATCCTGGCGCAGGCGGCCGCCAACCAGGTCGCGCACGACGCCCTGACACCACGCGAACTCAGCCAGAACGAGGCCCAGTTGCGCGCCCGGGTCCTGCAGTTGTGGCACACCCGACTGCTGCGTTTTTCCAAACTGACGGTGGCCGACGAGGTGGAAAACGCGCTGAGCTATTACGAATCCACCTTTCTGCGTGAAATCCCCAAGCTCTACGCCAGCCTGGAACAGGCGCTGGGACCGCACCCGGTGCACAGTTTCCTGCGCATGGGCCAGTGGATTGGCGGCGACCGCGACGGCAACCCCAACGTCAACGCCCAAACCCTGAGCCACGCTTTGAGCCGCCAGGCCGACATGGCGATCAGGCATTACCTGACCGAGGTGCATTACCTGGGCGGCGAGTTGTCACTGTCGGCCATGCTGATGCCGTTTCCGCCCGAGATGCAGGCGCTGGCCGAACATTCACCCGACAACAACGAGCACCGCAAGGACGAACCTTACCGGCGTGCCCTGATCGGCGTCTATGCGCGCCTTGCAGCCACCCTCAAAGACCTCAGCGGTGGCGAGGCCGCGCGCCATGCGGTGGCACCGCAAAACCCCTACCTGACACCCGAAGAGCTGCTGCGCGACCTGCGCGTGATTGAATCGTCACTGATCGCCCAGCACGCGCAAGCCCTGGTCGGGCAACGGCTGCAGCCGCTGATCAGGGCGGTGGAGGTGTTTGGCTTTCACCTGGCCACAGTCGACCTGCGGCAAAGTTCGGACCAGCATGAAACCGTGCTGGCAGAACTGCTGGCTGTGGCCCGTATTTCGCCCCATTACGCCAAGCTGGATGAGCCCGCCAAGCGAACCCTGTTGCTGGGCCTTCTCAACGACGCGCGCCCCTTGCGCGTCATGGGCCACACCTACAGCGCCCACGCCCAGAGCGAGATCGGCATTTTCGAGACCGCCAGACAATCACGCGCGCTGTTTGGCACACAGGCCATTCGCCACTACATCATCAGCCACACCGAGACCGTGAGCGACCTGCTCGAAGTGATGCTGCTGCAAAAGGAAGTCGGCCTGATGCACGGCACGCTCGACGCCCAAGCCACTTGCGACCTGATCGTGGTGCCTCTGTTCGAGACCATCGAAGATCTGCGCAACGCCGCCACCATCATGCGCGAGTTCTACGCGCTGCCGGGCGTGCTGGCGATGGTGCAGCGCGGTGGACCGGACCAGTATGGCGAGCAGGACATCATGCTGGGCTACTCCGACAGCAACAAGGATGGCGGCATTTTCACCAGCAACTGGGAGCTGTACCAGGCCGAAATTGCACTGGTTAAGATGTTTGATGGCATCAACCAAAACGCCGGCAGCCCGATCCGCCTGCGCATGTTCCACGGCCGGGGTGGCACCGTGGGGCGCGGCGGCGGCCCCAGCTTCGAGGCGATCCTGGCGCAACCCCCCGGCACCGTGCGCGGACAGATTCGCCTGACCGAGCAGGGCGAGGTGATTGGCTCCAAATACGCCAACCCCGAAATTGGCCGGCGCAACCTGGAAACCCTGGTGGCAGCCACGCTGGAAGCCACCCTGCTGCACCCGACCCAAGCCGCCGAGCCCGCCTATCTGGAGACGGCCGCCGAACTTTCGCTGGCCAGCATGGCTGCCTACCGCAAGCTGGTCTACGAGACACCCGGCTTTACCGAATATTTCTTTGATGCCACGCCGATCCGCGAGATTGCCGAACTCAACATTGGTTCACGCCCCGCGTCACGCAAGGCCACCCAAAAGATAGAAGACCTGCGCGCCATTCCCTGGGGCTTCAGCTGGGGCCAGTGCCGCCTGACGCTGCCCGGCTGGTTTGGCTTTGGCGCGGCGGTTGACGCCTTTTTAAACCCGCCCGGTGCCACGGCCAAGCTTAGCAAACAGCGCCTGGTGCTATTGCAGCAGATGCAAAAGCAGTGGCCGTTTTTTAGCTCGCTGCTGTCCAACATGGACATGGTGATGGCCAAGAGCGACCTGGCGCTGGCCTCGCGTTACGCCGAACTGGTGGATGACAAACGCCTGCGCAAGAAGATATTTGGCGCCATCGAGTTGGAATGGCAGCGCACCACACGGGCACTGGAGCTGATCACCGGCGACAAACAGCGCCTGGCGCACAACGCGGCGCTGCAACGCTCGATCCGCCACCGCTTCCCCTACATCGACCCGCTGCACCACTTGCAGGTCGAACTGGTGCGGCGCTTTCGCGCCGGGCAAACCGATGACCGCCTCAAACGCGGCATCCACATCTCGATCAACGGCATTGCCGCGGGCTTGCGCAACACAGGTTAGGCACCCGCCGCGTAGCCGGTCATTGAAAAGCAGGCTGGATCCAGCCTCATAAAATAAACGCATAAGGCGATCCGCCTGATCGCTGCTTGCGTTTCGAATTCCCATGCTTTCCAACCCGCGTCAAACGATGCCTGCCTTGTGGTGGGGCGTCCTTTTGCTGATCAGCGCTGTCCTGGCTTGGGGGCTCACCGCAGTCCATTTGCCGGCCGGCGTGCTGCTCGGCTGCATGCTGGCGGGCATCCTGCTGTCGTCGCGTGATATCCGGCTTGGTGTCCCCGGGCCTCTGTTTGCGCTGGCGCAAGGTGTGCTTGGTTGCCTGATGGCCCAAAGCCTGCAGCCCGCCACGCTGGCCAGGGTGGCGGGCGACTGGCCCATCTTTCTGGGCGCCACCGTTTCGATCATCGCCGCCAGCGCCGGACTGGGCTGGCTCCTGATGCGGCGCCAGGTTTTCCCAGGCACCACCGCTGTGTGGGGCCTGGCACCGGGTGCTGCCTCGGCCATGGTCGTGATGGCGGAGGCCTATGGGGCCGATGTGCGGCTGGTCGCCTTCATGCAGTATTTGCGCATGGCAGTGGTGACGGCGGTGGCCGCCCTTGTCGCGCATTTCTGGACCGTCCAGGCGGCGCCACCCCTAGCCCATGAAGTGCATTGGTTTGCAGTCATCAATGCCGGCCACCTGGGCGTGACCCTGGTGCTCGCCTTTGCCGTTTCAAGCGTGGCGCGCCGGCTGAAAATTCCGGGCGGCGCGATGGTCGTCCCGCTGATCCTGGGCGCGGCATTGCAGGCCATGGGCCTGCTGGTCATTGAATTGCCGCCCGCGCTGCTGGCCGTCGCCTATGCAGTTATCGGCTGGAGCATCGGCCTGCGCTTCACGCCGAGCATCCTGCAGCATGCGTGGCGCGCCCTGCCTGCCGTGCTGGGATCTATCTTTGCGCTGATGGGGGTGGGCGTCCTCATTGCGGTGGGCCTTAACCAATGGGCGGGTTATGAGCCGCTGACCGCCTACCTGGCAAGCAGTCCGGGCGGTGCAGATTCAGTGGCGGTCATCGCCGCGACCAGTGCCGTCGATGCCGGCTTTGTGATGGCGATGCAGCTGGCCCGATTTCTGATGGTTCTTGTCTGGGGTCCGCGCGTGTCGCAATTTATTGCCACACCATCACACATCGACCGATGAGCGTAACAAACGCCACATGGCCGTGATATCAGCTTCGGCGATTGGCTGACGAATCCGCTCTCAAACGGCGGCCGCGTCGCGCCGCTCGACCAGCTTGAGCAACATCAGCAGCCCGGTGCCCAACGCCATGACAGCGGCCGCCACATAGAGTCCTGCGTTATAGCTGCCAAACCGCGCGCCAATTTGGCCTGTGATGGCTGGGCCGATGATTTGTGCCACGCCATAGGACAAGGTCATCTTGCCCATCATCTTGGCGGGCATGCCGGGGTAGTAGCGCCCGGCCATGCTCAGCACCAGGCTCACCATGCCAATGAAGGTGCCGCCAAACAACAGCGAGCCCAGCATGGCAGACCACAGGCCAGGCACCAGCACCGGCAGCAGGATGCCCACGATCTGCAGCAAAGCGGCCAGAATCAGCGCGTTCAGATCGCCGATGCGCCGGGCAATGAAGTCCCAGTTGATGCAGGCCGGCGCGGCCCCGATGCCAATGGCCAAAAACACCAGATTGCCCCAGCCGTCCAGCCCCGGCAGCTGGTTCACGATGGCCACGATGAAGGTGACGCTTACCACATAACCAAAGCCGGCGCAAAAGTAGGCCGCCATGAACACCCGCAAATACAGCGCGCTCGGCGGCTTGTCCTGCAACTTCTGGCCGGTGGTGGTGAGGCCGCTGGTGTCCGGCGGGGGCAGCCAGCTCAGCGCCGGCACCAGCAGCAGGCAGCCCAGGGCAGTAAACGCAAACCATTGCGCGCGCCAGTCCAGCCAGGGGGTGAACAGCATCACTGCGCCGGAACAGCCGGCAATCCCCAGGCCGATGCCGGCAAAGTGGATGCCCAGCTCGCTGCGGTGGTTGTGGCGGATGAGCCAGTTCATGATGAGCCCGGTGCCCAGCAGCATGCCTGCGGCGCTGGTCAGACCCGCCACGTAGCGCGAGATGGCCCACACCACCAGATTCGTGCTCAGGCCCATCACCAGCGTGCTGACAATGGCCAGCACCATGCCGATGCGGTAGAGCCGGTCTTTCAGCAGCAGGCTGCTGATGCGCGAGGCAATGAGCGCACCGCTCAGGTACCCCGCGTAATTGATGGCCGCCAGCCAACCGGCCGCGGCCACGCCCAGACCGGCCTGCTGCTGCATCAGCGGCAGCAGCGGCGTGTAGGCAAACCGGGCCACGCCCAGCACCAGGATCAGACTGAAAATGCCGGCGCTCAGCACCTTGAAACGTGTCACGGAATGTGCCATGGCCTCAGACCGCGCTCACCAGCGCCCGCACGGCGGCAAGTTGTCGGCGCGAGACAAACAGCGCCTCCGCCACGCCGTCCAATCGCACCGCCCAGCCCTCACCTTCGTCAGGGTCGAGGTGCTTTTCCAGTGCTCGCACGGCACGCCGGGCCACCAGCGCATTGCGGTGAATCCGAATGAAGCGGCTGGCGTAGCGGGACTCCAGCTCGGACAGCGCACCCTCCAGCAGGTAACTGCGGCTGGCGGTGCGCACCGTGATGTATTTCAACTCGGCTTTCAGGTAAAGCACCTGCGCCAGCGGAACGCGTTCGGCACGGCCTCGCTCCTGGATCACCAGCACCTCCTCGGCCACATCGGTGGCAGACTCCTGCGCCTGTTGTGCCACCCTTGCTATTTTTTGCAGCGCCGCCTGCAGGCGCTCAAGCCGCACCGGCTTGGTCAGGTAATCCAGCGCTTCCAGTTCGAACGCCTGCACCGCGTGCTCGGCGTAGGCGGTCACAAAAACAATCGCCGGCGGATGGGGCAACTGGCGCATCGCCTGCGCCAGCATCAGGCCGTCAGCACCGGGCATGTGAATATCGGCCAGCACCGCATCGACGTCTTGGTGCTGCAAAAAGTCGATCGCCTGCACAGCATTGGCAGCCTCACCCAGCACCTGCGCACCGGGCTGCCGGCAATCGCCGAGCAGCGTTTTCAGCCGGCTGCGCGCCAGGCTTTCATCGTCCACCACCAGCACGCGGATCGTCATGCGGGCACCTCGATCCTGACCTGGAACACGCCGTTTTTCAAACCACTATGAAACTGGGCCTGCACGTCATGCAGCAGGCTCAGTCGCTCGCGCACGTTGCCCAGCGCCAAGCCATTGCCGTGCGCACTGTGCGACGTTGGCGTGGTGTTGCTGACCTTGATCACCACCCGCGAGCCTCGGCGCTCTGTGCTGACCCAAATGTCAGCGCCGCTGGCGCTGGGCTCCACACCGTGCTTGACGGCGTTTTCCACCAGCGGTTGCAGCAACAGGGGCGGCAAACGCGCCGCACCGGCAGCCTCATCAAGCGCCCACGAGATGCGCAGGCGCTCACCAAAACGCACCTGCTCAATTGCCAGATAGGCTTGTGCCATGGCAATTTCCTGCGCCAGAGTGACCGATTCACCCTGCTCCATCAGCGCGTGGCGAAACAGGTCACTCAAATCTTCGAGCAGGCTTTCGGCCTTGCCCGGTTCGGCGCGCACCAGGGCAATGGCGCTGTTCAAGGTGTTGAACAAAAAATGCGGCCGGATGCGCGCCTGCAATTCTGCCAGCCGGGCCGTGGTGGCCGCCGGCGCCTTGCCTTTGGCACGCAGCACCAGCGCAGCCACCAGCACGGCAGCCAGCATGGCGCCGGCAAAGGCACTGCCCCACCAGGGGGCCGGTTGCTGCAAACCCGACCAGGCCAGCATGGCGCAGCCGTACAGACCGGCCAGGGCGCCCAGGGCGATACCAGCCGCCTGTTGTAGCGAGGGGTTCAGGCGCGCCAGCACTTTTTTCAGGCTGCACGCCACAATCAGCCACAACAGTGTGGCCGGCAAGGCCGCGCCTGTGACTAGCGACAGCCGCGTAAACCAGTCAAGCACACTGGCGGCCCCGAACATGGCAGCGACCGCCATCACAGCCTGCACAAACAGCACGGCGCGCAGCACCACACCCACATGGCAGGCGTCAAACACCAGCACCACGGGCGGTGGCGCGGCGCTCTCAGCCGACGTTGCGGCGGCGTCGTGGAAGACCGATAAAATTTGGGGTTCTTGCATTCATCTGCCCGATCGGTGACCGGCTTGGTTACTGTGGCAATTATTGATGATTCTCGGGCACCCTGCCCCCACCTACCTTGAAGCCGTGATGAGCCAAAACCAATTCGATAAAAAGTCCCAGGCCTGGTCGGCGTTGTTTTCCGAACCCATGAGTGATCTGGTCAAGCGCTACACGTCGAGCGTGTTTTTTGACAAGCGCCTGTGGCAGGCCGACATCACCGGCTCGCTGGCGCATGCGGACATGCTGGCCGCCCAGGGCATCATCAGCGCCCGGGACCTGGCGGACATCACGCGCGGCATGGCGCAGATCCGCACCGAGATCGAATCAGGCGCCTTTGAGTGGAAGCTCGACCTGGAAGATGTGCACCTCAATATCGAGGCGCGCCTGACCCAACTGGTGGGCGACGCCGGCAAGCGCCTGCACACCGGGCGTTCGCGCAACGATCAGGTGGCCACCGACGTGCGGCTGTGGTTGCGCGGCGAGATCGACCTGATCAGCGCCTTGCTGATTGACCTGCAACGGGCCTTGATCGATGTGGCTGACCAGTATGTCGAGGTGATCCTGCCCGGCTTCACCCACCTGCAGGTGGCGCAACCCGTGAGTTTTGGCCACCACCTGCTGGCCTATGTCGAAATGTTCAGCCGTGATGCCGAGCGCATGCTGGACGTGCGCCACCGCGTCAATCGTCTGCCGCTGGGCGCGGCGGCGCTGGCCGGCACCAGCTACCCGCTGGACCGCGAGCGCGTGGCCCGCGCGCTGGGCATGGTCGATGCGCAGGGCCAGCCACAGGTGTGCCAAAACTCGCTCGACGCGGTGAGCGACCGCGACTTCTGCGTTGAGTTCACCGCCGCCGCCTCGCTGTGCATGGTGCACATCAGCCGCCTCAGCGAAGAACTCATTTTATGGATGAGCCAGAATTTCGGCTTCATCAAAATCGCCGACCGCTTCACCACCGGCAGTTCCATCATGCCGCAGAAGAAAAACCCCGACGTGCCTGAGCTGGCGCGCGGCAAGACCGGCCGGGTCGTGGGCCACCTGATGGGCCTGATCACACTGATGAAAGGCCAGCCGCTGGCCTACAACAAAGACAACCAGGAAGACAAGGAGCCCTTGTTCGACACCGTGGACACGCTCACCGACACACTGCGTATTTTTGCCGAGATGATCGGCGGCCAGTTGAACCCGGCCACCGGAAAAAAGGAAGGCGGCATCACGGTGAACGCCGCCGCCATGGAGCAGGCCGCGTTGCGCGGCTACGCCACCGCCACCGACCTGGCCGACTACCTGGTCAAGAAAGGCCTGCCGTTCCGTGATGCGCACGAAACCGTGGCCCATGCGGTCAAGGCCGCCGTCACGCACCAGGTCGATTTGTCAGAGCTGCCACTGGCCGTGCTGCAGGGATTCAACGCAAGCATCGAAAAAGACGTGTACCAGCTCTTGAGCCTGCGCGGCTCGCTCAACGCCCGTGACATCCTGGGTGGTACCGCGCCGAACCAGGTGCGCTCACAAATTGCCAAACACCGGGCCCGACTCGGCTAACCTCATGACCACCCCTGAAACCCCCGAGATCATCCCCCCTTACACCACTGGCTGGCGCCTGGCGACCATCATTTGCCTGGTGATCCTGGCCGTGGCGGCGGCCAGCGGGGTCGGCATGTACGAGATGTTCAACGCGCAAATCGGCCACCTGCAGGCCAAGCTCAAGAATGTGCCGCAAACCAAATACATCGCCGTGC
>Ga0315271_10001704_pt1 | contig 13389 bp, 11 predicted proteins | sample C3_top_MG_FD_204664 | JGI IMG/M metagenome (GOLD analysis project Ga0315271, IMG submission 204664) | Sediment microbial communities from Yellowstone Lake, YNP, Wyoming, USA - C3_top | ecosystem: Environmental > Aquatic > Freshwater > Lake > Sediment | place: USA: Wyoming | collected 2017-08-01 | reverse complement strand
GATCGCGCAGGATCGCCGCTTCGACAGCCTCCAGCAGCCCGGCCGACCCCAGGTATTCGTCCAGCAACGCGCCCATCGCCGCCGGCCCGCGCGCGATGTCCGCCCGGAGCGCCTCCACACGATCGATCGCGTGATCGACTGGCCGATCCACTACAGGCTCCCCTTCCCGCCCGCGACGCCGCCGATATCGACGCCGTCGAACAGCCCGAGCATGCCTTCGGTCGGTGCCCAGATCCAGCTCGGCAGGTAGGTGGCCGCGTAGATGAACTCGCGGCACTCCTTGTCCAGCTCGAATGCGCGTAGGAGCGTAGGGTCCAGCACGATCGGCGCGCCCGACTCGCGCAACCCCACCCGGTATGCTGCCAGGAACCGCTCCCGCGACCGACGCAGCCACGCCGCAAGGTCCAGCCCGGGCGACTCCACCGGCCCGCCGTTGCGCGCCACGGCCCGTCGGCCCACCGAGCGTCCCACGTGGTCCAGCGATCGCAGCATCGACGCCACATCGCGCAGCGGCGAATCGAGCGCCCGTCGCTCATCGATCGTCCGAAGCGGGTCACCCTCGAAATCCACGATCCGATAGCCGTCGGGCGAGACCAGAACCTGGCCCAGGTGGTAGTCGGCATGGATCCGGGTCAGCAGGGGCAGCGTGGCGGTCGCCTCGAAGGCCTCGAACGCCTGGGCGATGCGCGGCGAGAGGTCTCGCAGCACAGTCGCCGCCTCTCCGCCGACCACCTCCATCGCCCGGGCCAGGCCGGCGCGCGCTGTCCGGTCCCACGCCCGCAGCTCACGGCGCGACGCGTCCCGCGGCTCCAGGTCCGGGATCCCGTGGGCGGCTGCCAACGCCGCATGCAGTCCGGCCGTCACCGCACCGAGATCGGCCGCGACCTGCGTCGCGACCTGCAGGCTGTCCGCCGTGACCGCGTCGGGCGCCAGGATCAAGGCCGTCAACGACTCGGCGATGGACTCGTAGGCGTCCGCGCCGTCCGCGAGGAATTCCTGCGCCAGTGCCACGGTCTCGGTTCCGTACGTTTGCGAGACCAGTTCAACGAACCCGGCCAGCGGCGGCACCGCCGCGAACCCGGCTTCCTCGCTGAGATACGCCCCGAGTTCCAGTTCCGGGTTCAGACCCGGCTGGAGCCTCCGAAATGCCTTGAGCAGGAGCTGCTCGCCGATGACGACGGACGTGTTGGACTGGTCCGCCCCCAGCGCGCGCTCATCGGCTACCCCAACCCCGGCTCCGCCGCCCGAGACCATCGCCCCGGCCGGCCGGCAGATGAGCACGGCCGTCGGCGCGGCGCCGGGATCGCCGTCGGCCGGCAACCCGGGGATCGTTCGACCTTCCGCCATGGCGACGACCAGCGATCGCCAGGCCCCATCGCCCGGCTCGGCCACCCGCAGCGGCCGACCGGTCAGGGCGAACGAGTACCGCCGCAACGTCCCGTCATCCAGCCGCATCCCGGCGACCGCGAGCACGTGTGGCGCAGCCTCATCCAGGACGAAGGCATCGTGGAGCTCGATCCCTGAGATCTCCCGGCCATGACCGCCGAACCAGCGCTCGGCAGTCAGCCTGTCGCGGTTAAGCCGGTGGAGGGCCGAGGCGGCGTCGGCAAACGCGCTCAGAGCTTGAGCATCACGTGCTTGACGACCGTGTAGTCCTCGATCGCGTACATGCTCTGGTCCTTGCCATAGCCGGACTCCTTGAAGCCGCCGTGGGGCATCTCGGACACGAGCATGAAGTGGTCGTTGATCCAGACCGTCCCGAACTGGATGGCCTTCGCGACGCGCATACCCTTGCCTACGTCGCTCGTCCAGACGGACGATGCCAGGCCGAATCGGACGTCGTTCGCCCACTTGATCGCCTGCTCTTCGTCCGTGAAGCGCTGGACCGTGACGACCGGCCCGAAGACCTCGTCCTGGACGATCTCGCTGTGCTGGTCCGGGCCGGCGATGACCGTCGGCTCGAAGAACGCGCCCGGCCGGTCCGGCCGATGGCCACCCGCCACGACTTCGGCGCCGGACCGGGACCGTTCGACCATGCCTTCCACCTTGTCGGCCTGGGCCGGCGCGATGAGCGAACCCATCTCGATGTCGTCGCCTTCAGCCGGGTCGCCCCACTTGATGGTCTTGACCGCGCCGGCCAACTCCGCCACGAACGTGTCGTAGATCCTTGGTCCGGCGATCACGCGACAGGCGGCCGTGCAGTCCTGGCCGCTGTTCCAGTAGCCGAACAGCTTGACATTCTCCACGACGGCGTCGAGGTCCGCGTCGTCGAAGATGATCACGGGCGCCTTGCCGCCCAGCTCCAGGTGCAGCCGCTTGACCTTCTCGGCGGCCACCCGGGCGATGTGCTTGCCCGTGTCGGTGTCACCGGTGACCGAGATCATGCCGACCTTCGGGTGCGCGACGAGTGGATCGCCGATCGTGGCGCCGGTACCGGTGATGACGTTCAGGACGCCCGGGGGCAGGATCCCTTCGGAGATCTCGGCGAGGGCGAGTGCAGTGAGCGGCGTCCGGATGGATGGTTTCAGGACGACCGTGTTGCCGGCGGCGAGGGCCGGGCCGATCTTCCAGCCGGCCATCAGGAGCGGGTAGTTCCAGGGGGCGATGGACGCGACGACACCGACCGGCTCGCGCCGGATCATCGACGTGTGGCCGGCCATGTACTCATTGGTGGCCTTGCCCTCCATCACCCGGGCCGCGCCTGCGAAGAACCGCAGGTTGTCCACCACGGCCGGGATCTCGTCGATCGCGGCGGCGACCGGCTTGCCGGCGTTCTGCGACTCAAGTCGACCAAGCTCGTCGGCCCGTTCCTCGATCGCGTCGGCGAGCTTCAGAAGCGCGAGGCTGCGCTCAGCCGGGGTCGTGTGCTGCCATGTTTCGAAGGCGGTCGCCGCGGCCTCGACGGCACGATCCACGTCCTCCGCCGTGGAACCCTGGACCCTTGCGATGACCTTGCCGTCGGCCGGGTTCTGGACATCGATCGTGCCACCCTCGGCTGAGTCCACCCACTGGCCGCCGAGGTACTGCTGGTAGGTCTTCACACGCTCAAGGCCGTCGGTCAAGGTGGATCCTCCTGGGACCGGATCTGGGTTCTGACGGTGGGTCGCGACATGGTAGCCGAGGGTGAGAAGCCCGTCCCGCGGCGCGGTCGCGATCGGGCCCAGAGGCCGGGGGTCAGACGGCCCACCATTCTTGTGACGTCTGGCTCATCCCGTGCGATCGGCAGGTCATCTACCATTCGCTGAGCGTGTCGCGTACCTTTTGGTAGATATGAGCAGGTTATGAGCCGTCCCAAATCATCCGAACAAGAGTGGGTTGGCCTGTCCGAGGCCAGCGGGCTGCTGGGCGTCTCCCCGGCGACCCTTCGGCGCTGGAGCGACGCCGGCCGCCTCCGGGTCTTCACGACCCCCGGTGGACATCGGCGATTCTCCCGTGCGGCACTCCAGCGCCTCATGCCGGCCGACCGCCCGCGGCGCCCATCGCTTGGCGCGGCCGAGTTGACTCCGGTCCGGCTCGCGCTCTCGTACCGCCGGGCGGGACGTGCCGTCTCGCCAGAGCTCCCGTGGGTCCTCGCCCTGAGCGACGAGCAGCGGGCCCTGTTTCGTGAACAAGGGCACACCCTCGCCGCCGAACTCCTTCATTACCTCGACGCCAGCCAGCCCGGATCCGCCGCGCACCATCTCAAGGAGGCGGCCATCAGCGCGACGGAGCACGGCCGGACGGCAGCCGCTCTTGGTCTTTCGTTGAGCCAGACCGTGGAGGGCTTTCTGCGCTTCCGCGCCCCCTTCTACCACGAGTTGATCGTGGCAGCGCGGAGGCGCGGATTCGATACCGGCGAAACGACCCGACTCATGGAGGTGGCCGAACAAGGGATGGACCACCTGCTGCTGGCGACGATGACCGGCCACAGCTCGTGACCAACGGCAACGAGCAGAGTTACATCCAGGCTCTGGCGCTCGGGATCGACCCGGCCTGGCGGCGTCTGTCGGACGCCGAACGCCAGGACGACGGAAGCATATTCTCCGAGGCCTGTGCCGCTACCAGCCTCGATGGCATCCGGAGCATCTCGTATTCCTCGATCGGTCTTGAGTCCGGCGTCGACCTGTTGTTCTGGCGAATGGCGCCGACCGTGGATGCACTGGAAGCGAGCGCTGCCGGTCTGCTGCGGGCGGGACTGGGCCGGTGGCTCACCGTGCGTCATTCGTTCGTCGGCCGGATCGGCCCGTCCCAATACGTGAGGAAGCCCACCAGCCAGGAGCAGTCGCCATTCGACGGCGAACGCTCGCGCTACATCATCGTCTACCCATTCACGAAGAGCACGGACTGGTACCTGCAATCGCGCGAAGCACGGCAGGGAGTGATGAACGAACACATTCGAGTGGGTCACGACTACCCGATGGTCCGCCAGGCGCTTGCCTATTCCTTCGGGCTCGACAGCCAGGACTTCGTGGTCGCCTATGAGACGGACGATCTCGTCGCCTTTGGCGATCTCGTCCGGGCGCTGCGCAGCACCGAAAGCCGGCGCACCACGATGAGCGACTCGCCCATCCTGCTAGGGATCCACCGCCCGCTGGACGAGATCCTGTCGCTGCTGGGTGCGTCGTGACGGTGGTGGGGCTCACCGACACCGTGCGCCCGCTGAACGCCGACGCGGGAGGCGCGTCCACCGCCACCATCGTGGCCCTTGTCGCCCACACTCGCCGGGTGCCCAGCCTCCGACGCGAGGCCTTTGCCGCGGAGCTCGCGACGATCCCACCAAGCGCGGGCTCCATCGTCATCCACACCTGCCATCGCGTGGAGATCTACGTTGCCCCTAACGCGTTCGGGGACCGACCGCTGCCGGAGCTCCCGGCCGGTGGCGAGAGGCTGGAGGACGTGGATGCGGCGCGGCACCTGATCTCGGTCGCGTGCGGGCTCGACAGCGCCGTCCTGGGTGAGGATCAGATCCTCCACCAGCTGCGCGAGACGATCGCGGAGCGGCATGGTCAGTTGCCCCTTGACCCGGTCCTGGAGCGCCTCTTCCAAGTCACCCTGCGCGCCGGCCGCCGTGGCCATACCTTCATGTCCGGTCCGCCGCGGTCGCTCGCCGACGTCGCCCTGGACCGGATCGCTCGCAACGCCGGCCCGCTTCAGGACCGAACCATCCTGGTCGTCGGGACAGGCCGGATGGGCCGGCTGGCGGTCTTTGCGGCCAGCCGACGCGGGGCCCAGGTGATCGTGATGAACCGCACCGACGAGCGCGCTGTCGCCCTCGCCGACGAGGTCGGCGGAGCGTCGATCCCGTTTGACACAGACGATGTCCTGCCCCAGGTCGACGGCGCGATCGTCGCGCTGTCCGGGACGTGGCGGCTCGGGACCAGGGACGCCGCGCGCCTGGCCGAGCGCGGCACAGGCGTCGTCGACCTGTCCTCGCCGCCCTCGGTCTCCGCGGACCTGCAGGCCGCCCTGGGTGACCGCTTCGTCTCGGTGGACGATCTGGCGCTTGCGCCCGAGGCCGAGCCGCACGACCGCCTTCGTCGACGGCTGGAGGGCATCGTCTCGGAGGGCGGCCGCGAGTACTGCCAGTGGCTGCGGACACGCGCCGCGGTGCCGGCGATCCAGGCGATGGCCGACACGGCCGAGGGACATCGCCGGGAGGAGCTCGACTGGCTCCTGCGACGCCTGCCGGACCTCCCGGCAGAGGATCGCGAGCTGATCGAACAGATGACCCATCGGCTCGTCGGGGGGATCCTCCACGCACCGCTCGCGGCGCTCAACACGGACACCAGTGGCGACCTGGAGCGCGCCGCCCGGGACCTCTTCGGACTGTGAGCGAGGTGCCTCCCCTCCGACTGGGCACGCGGGCCAGCACCCTTGCGCTGACCCAGTCCGGCCTGATCGCCGACGCGCTGCGCGCCCTCGGGATCCCCGTGGAACTCGTCACCATCCGGACGCTCGGTGATCAGCGCCCGCCCGATACGACCTGGGGCGAGGGAGCGTTCGTCGGGGCCCTCGAGAACGCCCTGCTTGCAGGCGACGTGGATCTGGCGGTCCACAGCGCAAAGGACGTTCCCACGACCGAGGATCCGCGCCTGACCATCGCCGCCTATCCGCAACGACAGGATCCGCGCGATGCCCTCGTGGGGCGTGAGCCCGGCCTGACCCTGGACACGCTGCCCATCGGCAGCCGGGTGGGGACGGACAGCCCGCGGCGAACCGCCTTCCTCCAGGCCCGGCGACCGGATCTGCGCGTCCATCCCCTTCACGGCAACGTCGACACGAGGCTGCACCGCCTCGATACCGGCGAGACCGACGCGCTCATCCTCGCGGTCGCCGGTCTGGCCCGGATGGGCCTCGCCGGTCGGATCGGGATGATCGTGCCGCCCGATGTCATCCCGCCCGCACCCGGCCAAGGTTCGCTGGCGGTCCAGTGCCGGATGGACGACGACCTCACGAGGTCGTGGGTCGCGCAGCTTGACGACCCGACGACGCGCGCAACGGTCGAGACGGAACGGGCCTTCCTGCGCGCCAGCGGCGGCGGTTGCCGGGCCCCGATCGGCGCTCTTGCGCACGTCGACGGGGACGAGATCGTCCTCGTCGCCGGCTCGGCCGGGATCGAGGCACTCGACGACCGGACGCCCCCCGGTGAACGCCCCGCCGTCGCCTGGGGCGATGCCCGGGGCCTTGTCGCGGATCGGATCGCGATCGCCGCAGGTCTCGCCGTGCGGCTGAACCGGGAGCTCGCAGCGAGCATGCCGGCGACCATTCGGAGCGGCGCCCCGCGCGTCCTCGTGACAAGGGCCACGACCCAGGCGGAACCGCTGGTCAAGGCCCTGACTCGTTCCGGCCTGGATGTGGTGGCGATCCCGACGATCGAGCTCCAGCCGGTCGCGGCGGGCAGCCCACTCGACGAGGCAGTGGCGCGGCTAGACAGCTACACGTGGCTCATCGTCACGAGCGCCAATGGCGCCGACGCCGTCCTTGCCGCCGCTGCCCGCGTCGGTGTGGACCCAACAGGAGCGCGCTTCGCTGCCGTTGGATCGTCGACGACCGCGGTCCTCGCGGCACGCGGGGTTCCGGTCGCGCTGACCCCGGCCCGCTCGAGCGGCGACGGTATCGCCGCTGAGATCCCGCTGCAACGAGGCGACCGCATCCTGCTCGCCCGGACGGACATCGCCGATGGACGCCTGCCTGACCAGCTCCGGGCACGCGGCGCGGTCGTCGACGACGTCGTCGCCTACCGGACGATCGAGGCACCGGTGGCTTCTCGCGAACCTCTCGTCGAAGCATTCGCCGCCGGCCCGTTCGACGCTCTCGTCTTCACGAGCGGCTCGACGATCCGCGGCCTGCTCACATTGCTTCCCCCGCTACAACGGCGGATGGCGCTTCGCTCGGTGGCGTGCTGCATCGGGCCGACGACCGCGCAGGTCGCCCGCGAGTGCGGATTCGGTCGAGTCACGGAAGCGCCGATGCAGTCGGCCGCCGCGCTGGCGGACTTCATCGCCGCCGCCATCCTTCCGGAGACGGCGGATCCGGTCGTCACAGATCCAGAGGCAACCCGATGAGTATCGCCGACATGTCGCACTCGACCATCCCGGACCCGGCTCACCGGCTGCGCCGCCTCCGACGCACGGCGTCTCTGCGGGAGCTGGTCCGCGAGACGCGGCTCCACCCCCGCCAACTCGTGGCCCCGATCTTCGTCCAGCCGGGTCGAGGCGAGCGGGCGCCGATCTCGTCGATGCCCGGGGTGTCGCGCCTGTCGCCGGACGAGGTGGTCGTCGAGGCCCACCGATTCGCCCGACTCGGCGTTGGCGGCGTCATCCTGTTCGGCCTGCCGGCCGTCAAGGACGCGATCGGGACCGGCGCCTGGCTCGAGGACGGCATCGTCCAGGAGACACTCCTGCTTCTCAAGGCGGCCGATCTCGACCTCGTCCTCATCGCCGATACCTGCCTGTGCGAGTACACGGATCACGGCCACTGCGGGCCGGTGGATGGGCGCGGTGCCGTCATCAACGACGAGGCGATCCGTAGCCTTGCCCGGACCGCCGTTGCGCAGGCGCGCGCCGGCGCGGACATCGTGGCGCCAAGCGCGATGATGGACGGCCAGGTGGCGGCGATCCGAGCGGGCCTCGATGCCGAGGGCTTCACGGACACGTCGATCCTCGCCTACGCTGCCAAGACCGCGTCCGCGTTCTATGGCCCGTTCCGTGAGGCCGCCGACTCGGCGCCCGCATTCGGCGACCGCCGTGGCTACCAGATGGACCCGGCCAACCGCCGTGAGGCGATGCACGAGATGGCGATCGACGTCGAAGAGGGAGCCGACGCCCTGCTCGTGAAGCCGGCCCTGCCCTCCCTGGACATCCTGGCCCGTGCACGTGACCGGTTCGACCTCCCGATCGGCGCCTACCAGGTGAGCGGGGAGTACGCCCAGATCGAGGCGGCAGCCCAGCTTGGCTGGATCGACCGGCGGCGGACCCATCTCGAGGCGACGACCGCGATCGTCCGAGCCGGCGCGTCGTTCGTGATCACGTATGCCGCCGCTGACCTCGCGGCCTGGCTCCATGAGGAGATCCGCTGATGGCCAGGACGACAGTCGCACAGGGCGATCCCGACTCGGGACCGGTCGATCGCCAGGCGCGCCTCATGGCCCGGGCCGAGGACCTCTTTCCAGGCGGCGTCAACAGCCCGGTCCGTGCCTTCCGTTCGGTCGGTCGGGCGCCACTCATCCTCGACGCCGGTGAGGGTCCACGCGTCCGCGACGCAAATGGACGCTGGTACATCGACTACATCGGGGCGTGGGGGCCGGCCATCCTCGGCCACGCTCATCCGGGCACGGTGGACGCCGTTCGCGAGGCAGCCCTCCGTGGGTTCGCACTCGGGGCGACGTCACCCGGTGAGATCGAACTCGGCGAGGCGATCCGGGCGGCCCTGCCGTCGATGGAACGGATGCGCTTCACGTCCTCCGGCACCGAGGCCGCCATGAGCGCCCTCCGGCTGGCACGGGGCGCCACTGGGCGCGACCTCATCCTGAAGTTCGCCGGCGGGTACCACGGCCACTCGGACGGGCTCCTCGTCGAGGCCGGGTCCGGCCTGGCGACCCTCGCCCTGCCGGGCAGCGCGGGCGTCCCGAATCATGTCGCCGAGCTGACGGTCGTCGTGCCCTACAACGACCTTGACGCCGTGCGCCTCGCCTTCGAGCGCCACCCGGGCCGGATCGCCGCGATCATCGTCGAGCCGGTCGCCGCGAACGTCGGCGTCATCCCGCCGGCAACGGGCTTTCTCGAAGGGCTGCGCGAAGTGACGGCGGCGGACGGCGCGCTGCTCATCTTCGACGAGGTGATCACCGGGTTCCGCGTTGCCCACGGCGGCGCCCAGGCACGCTACGGGATCCTGCCGGACCTCACCGTCCTGGGCAAGATCATCGGCGGCGGCCTGCCCATCGGCGCGTACGGTGGACGCCGAGACCTCATGGACCTTGTCGCGCCAGTGGGACCGGTCTACCAGGCCGGGACATTGTCCGGTCACCCGCTGACGATGGCCGCCGGGGCGGCTACGCTGCGCGAGCTCCGGCCGGAACGGTACGACGAACTCGAGGCGGCCGGTGCGGCCCTCGAACTCGGCCTCCGCGAGGCCGCCGGGGCGGCGGGCCGAGAGGTCGCGATCCAGCGTGTGGGGGCACTGCTCACGGTCTTCTTCCGGGCCGGGACCCCGGTGACCTACTCGGAGGCGATGACAGCCGACCGCGAGGCCTTCGCCCGCTTCTTCGGCGCGATGCTCGACGCGGGCGTCCTGCTCCCGCCGTCCCAGTTCGAGGCCTGGTTCCTTTCGCTGGCCCACGGTCGCGACGTACTTGACGAGACGATCGAGGCCGCCCGGGTGGCGTTGCGGGCATGACCGATCTGCTGCCGAGCGATCTGGCGCCGACCGATCTGGCGCCGACCGATCTGGCGCCGACCGATCCGCGCGCGGAGCGTTTCCTGCGAGCCTGCCGGCGCGAGCCCGTCGACGCGACCCCGGTCTGGTTCATGCGCCAGGCGGGCCGCTCGCTGCCCGAGTTCCGCGCGGTCCGCCAGCATGCCTCGCTCATCGAGATCACACGGGATCCCGCGCTGTGCGCCGAGGTCACCCTCCAGCCGGTCCGTCGGCTCGGCGTCGACGCCGCGATCCTCTTCGCCGATATCACCACACCCTTCACCGGACTCGGCGTCGCGTTCGACATCAAGCCGGGTATCGGGCCGATCATCGAGTCGCCGATTACCTCCGCGGCCGACATCGCCCGCCTCCGGCCGTTCGACCCGGAGGAGGCGGTAGGGCCACTCCTCGAGGCGATCCGCCTGGTCCGGGCCGAGTCGCCGGTTCCGCTCATCGGGTTCGCCGGGGCACCGTTCACCCTTGCCTGCTACCTCATCGAGGGCGGGCCGTCGCGCGACTTCCTGCGCACGAAGACGTTCATGCACGCCGAGCCCACAGCCTGGGCCACGCTCATGGAGGTCCTCGTCGAGACGACGATCCGGTACCTTGGCGCCCAGGTCGCAGCCGGGGCGCAGGCGGTCCAGCTCTTCGACTCATGGGTCGGCGGTCTGGGACCACACGATTACGCACTCCACGTCGCGCCGTGGATGACCCGGCTCTTCGACCGCCTCGCCGGCCTGGGCGTCCCGCGGACGCACTTCGGGATCGGCACGGCCGGCCTCCTGGAGCTCCAGGCGGCGGCCGGCGGCGACGTGATCGGCCTCGACTGGCGGATCGCCCTGGACGAAGGCTGGGCGATCGTCGGAGATCGCGCGGTCCAGGGGAATCTCGATCCCGCCCTGCTCCTCGGCCCGTTCGAGGCCGTCGCAGATACCGCCCGCTGGATCCTGGACCTGGCCGCAGGGCGCCCGGGTCACATCTTCAACCTGGGCCACGGCGTCCTGCCTGAAACCGACGCCGACGACCTCCATCGACTGGTGGACCTCGTCCACGAGTACACACTCGAAAGGAACGACCTGTGAGCGCCGACGCCGTCCTCCTCATGGCCTACGGCAGCCCTGATCGACTCGACCAGGTCGAGGCCTACTACACGGACATCCGGCGGGGCAACCCCCCGACCCCGGAGCTCCTCGAGGAGCTCATGGGCCGATATCGGGCGATCGGCGGTGGGTCGCCGCTGTCGCGGATCGTCGAGACCCAACGGGCCGCCCTCGAGGCTCTGCTGGCCGCTCGGGGCCGACCGATGCGGGTGTACGCCGGGATGCGCCACATCGAGCCGCGGATCGGCCGGATCGTCGAAGGGATGGCCGCGGACGGTGTCGAGCGGTTCGTGGCGATCGCCCTCGCCCCCCAGAAGTCGTCGAACGCCGCCGGCTATCGGCGAGCCGTGGACGTCGCGCTGGCCGGCCTCGGCGATGGGGCACCTTCGGCCGTGTTCGTCGACTCGTGGTACGACCAGCCGCGCTTCATCGAGGCGCTGGCCGAGACCGCGCGCGAGGCCCTCGCCCGCTTCCCGGACCCGGCCCGCGTGCGAGTGATGTTCACCGCACACAGCCTGCCGGCGCGGGTGGTCGCCGAGGGCGATCCGTATCCGGACGAGCTCGCCGGGACCGCCGCCCTCGTCGCCCGTCGACTGGGCCTGGCCGGATATGAGTTCGCGTTCCAGAGCGCCGGGCGGACAGGCGAGCCATGGCTGGGGCCGGACATCCTCGAGGAGATCAAGCGGCTCGCCGGCACGGGCGTCACCGAGCTCCTCATCCGCCCCGTCGGCTTCGTCGCCGACCACCTGGAAGTCCTGTACGACATCGACATCGAGGCGCAGGCCACTGCCCGCGCCGTGGGCGTCCGACTCGAGCGAGCGCGCTCGATGAACGACGACCCGATCTTCATCGCCGGGCTGGCCGATCTCGCGCAAGCCGCCCTGCCGGACGTGTCCCGCGAGCCCACAGGCGCAGCCTGAAAAGACCACAGGAGACGACCGTGACTCACGCCATCAGCCAGCCGATCCCACAGCCGGTCCTCGATCGACCGAGCGGCCATCCCGGTGGTCACCCGGGCGGCCACCCAGGTGGACACCCGACCGCAGTCGGGGCGGTCCGTCCCGAGAACTACGTCTATACGCGGGCGCCGATGCTCGTCTACTGGGAGACCACCCTTTCCTGCGGCCTTGCCTGCCGGCACTGCCGGGCCACGGCGATGCCGGATCGGGATCCCGCCGAGCTGTCCACTGAAGAGGGCTTCGCGCTCCTGGACCGGGTGACCGGCTTCGGCCAGCCGTATCCCCACGTCGTCTTCACCGGCGGCGATCCCCTCCGTCGCCCGGACCTCGAGCTGCTGGTCGCCGCCGCGACGGAGCGCGGGATCGGCGCGTCGCTCGCCCCCGCAGTGACCCCCGACATGACGTTCGAACGCCTGGCGGCCCTGAAGGCCGCCGGGATCCAGACGATGTCGCTCAGCATCGACGGCTCCGACGCCGCCCGCCACGACGGGTTCCGCGGCGTGCCCGGCACGTTCGACATGACGATGCGGGCCGTTGATTGGGCCCACCAGCTGGGACTTCCACTACAGATCAACACCCTCGTGACCGACGAGACCCTGCCCGATCTGCCCGCCGCGTACGAGCTCATGGACACCCTCGGGATCATGCGCTGGAGCCTCTTCTTCCTCATCTCGATGGGCCGGGGCACGGAGCTCCGCGAGATCGGGCCGGCCGACTCCGAGCGACTCGATCACTGGCTTTACGACCTGTCGAAGACGTCGACGTTCCAGATCAAGACGACCGAGGCGACCCACTATCGCCGCGTCGCTATCAACCGGATGCGAGCCGAGGGCATGGACGAGGCGGCGATCGCGGCGACATCCGTGGGACGCGGCTTCGGCGTGCGCGACGGCAACGGGATCATGTTCATCGCCTATGACGGTTCCGTGCACCCGTCCGGATTCCTCCCGGTCCGGACCGGGAACGTCCGGAGCGACGACATCGTGGAGCTCTACCGGACCCATCCCGTCTTCACGAGCCTGCGCGATGTGACGACGTACAAGGGCCGTTGCGGCCGCTGCGAGTACATCCAGCTGTGTGGCGGTTCGCGGGCCCGGGCGTACGCCTGGACGGGCGACTTCCTCGAGACAGATCCGCTCTGCCCGTACGTCCCGTCACTCGCCGGAACCCCGGAGCAGTGAGGCGGGCCCGACGGCGATGACGGTCCTGGTCGTCGGAGGCGGGATCACCGGCCTGACCGCGGCGTACGCGCTCGGGCATGCCGGCGTACCCACGACGCTCGTCGAAGCCACCGACCGGCTGGGCGGCAAGGTCCAGACAGAGCGCGTCGATGGATTCCTCGTGGAATCCGGGCCCGATTCGTTCATCGCCTATCGCCCGGCTGCCCTGGAGCTCTGTCGCGAGCTCGGCCTGGGCGACGCGATCATCCGGCCCACGGA
>Ga0315271_10001701_pt1 | contig 13398 bp, 6 predicted proteins | sample C3_top_MG_FD_204664 | JGI IMG/M metagenome (GOLD analysis project Ga0315271, IMG submission 204664) | Sediment microbial communities from Yellowstone Lake, YNP, Wyoming, USA - C3_top | ecosystem: Environmental > Aquatic > Freshwater > Lake > Sediment | place: USA: Wyoming | collected 2017-08-01 | reverse complement strand
CACCGCGGGAATGCCCCGCTGGGCGAATGCCGCGCTCACGATGGGCGCCGACAGGCGCTCGCCATACGCGGCGACGGCATCGAGGGAACGCGGCGAGACGTCGCCGAGCACCGACAGCGCCTCGGCCAGGTGCGCCAGCTCATCGAAGAGCACGCTCACGTCCGCCGCCACCTCGAAGGCGTCGGGGCCCGCACCGAGCAGTTCGTCGACGACCGCGAGATGACGGTCGCGCAGCATCTCGATGCCGCGGATGGCCACGATGAACTGGCTCTTCGCGGCCTGCGCCGCGATGTCGAGCAGCGCGTTGGTGGTGCCCGCCAGCGCGGAGACCACGACCACCGGGTGCTGCGCCAGGCGGCCGCGCACGATGGCCGCCGTGCGCTCAATCGCCGCCGAATCGCCGACGGACGTGCCGCCGAACTTGGCGACGATCACGCGACGCCGGCCCGACCGGTCGCGACGAGCAGTTCGGCGTTGAGGATGGAACCGCCGGCCGCTCCGCGAATGGTGTTGTGCCCCATCGCAACGAACTTCAAGTGGAAGAGCGGGTCCACGCGCACGCGCCCCACGGAGACCGTCATGCCGCGACCGCGCATGACGTCACGGCGCGGCTGCGGGCGGTCGTCCGACTCGAACAGGTGCAGCGGCTCGTCCGGCGCCGAGGGCAACCCGTGCACTTCCGGCGCGCCGCGCCAGGCGCGGAATGCCGCGAGCGCCTCGACCACCGTCGGCTGGCGATCGAACTCCACGCTCAGGCAGACCGTGTGGCCGTTCTCGACCGCCACGCGATTGGCGTGGGCGCTCACCGCAAACGGCGCGCCGGTGACCGCGCCCGCCGCGTACTGGCCGAGCATCTTCTGCATCTCGCGCTCGATCTTGGGCTCTTCATCGCCGATGAACGGAATGACGTTGCCCAGGATGTCGAGCGACGGCACGCCCGGATACCCTGCCCCGCTCACCGCCTGCATGGTGGCGACGAACATGCGGCGCGCGCCGAAGGCCTGGTGCAGCGGCGCCAGCGCCATGGCCGCCATGGTGGCCGCGCAGTTGGCGTTGGTGACAATGCCGCCCGTCCAGCCGCGGCTGGCACGCTGCACGTCGAGCAGTTGCAGGTGCGCCGCGTTCACCTCGGGGATGACCAGCGGCACGTCCGCTTCCATGCGGTAGTTCTTCGCGTTGCTGAGCACCAGGTGTCCGGCGGCCGCGAACGCCGCCTCCACCTCGCCGGCCACGTTGCTGTCGAGCGCGGAGAAGACGATGGGCGCGCGCACGGCGGACGGATCGCACGTGGTGACCGTGAGGTTACCGACGGCCTCCGGCAGGTCCCCCTCGATCCAGCGCGTGGCGTCGGCATAGCGCTTGCCCGCCGACCGCTCCGATGCCGCCACCTCGGCGATGTCGAACCACGGGTGCCCGGCGAGCAGGCGGATGAACGTCTGGCCCACGGCGCCGGTGGCGCCGAGGATGGCAACGGGAATGCGGGGGCGTGACATCGTCAGGAGACCAGCAGGGCGCGCACGAGGCGCTCGTACGAATCCACGGAGGCGCGGAGCTCATCCACATCGATGAACTCGTCGGGCGTGTGGGCCACGTGAATGGATCCCGGGCCGAACAGCAGCGGCGTGCCCCACCGCGGGAGCAGCGGGATGTCCGACGTGTAGGCCATGGGCGCCGTGTCGAAGCCGGGCACGGTATGGAAGTGCTGCGCGGGAATGAACGATCCATACGTCAGTTCGGCGCGGCCGGCGGCCCACTGGTCGAGCGCGGCCTGCACCGGCTCGCGATCGCCGACGAGGCGCACCATCAGTTCCACTTCGCAATGCGCGGGCACGATGTTGGCCTCGGTGCCACCCTTGATGAGGCCGACGTTCACGGTGGTGGGGCCGAGCCGCGCGTCCACGGGCAGCGCGAGCGACGCGAGTGCGGGGAGCAGCTCGCACATGGGCAGGATGGCCGAGCTGCCGAGTTCCGGATACGCGGAGTGCGCCTCGCGGCCGCGCGTGCGGGCGATCACGCGCCACGCGCCCTTGCACCCGGTGGCGAGTCGGCTCTCGGTGGGCTCGCCATTGATAAGGTAGCGCGACGTGGCGTCGAGCTGGTTGGCCGCGCGCGCACCGTCGGAGCCCCGCTCCTCGCCGACCACGAACAGCAGGTCCACGCGCTCCTCGCCGGCCTCGGCGAGGCGGTCGGCCGCCACCAGCATGGCGGCGGCAATGCCCTTGGCGTCGCACGAGCCGCGGCCGTACAGGCGCGCGCCGTCGAGGCGCGGCGCGACGTAAGGGGGCACCGTGTCGAGGTGCGTGGAGAGAGTGACGCCGCCGCCGCGGCGCGAGGCCCAGACGTTGCTGCGGCCGGGCGAGACTTCCTGCAGGGTGACGTTCCACCCGCGGGCAATGAGCCAGCGCGAGACGAACTCGACGGCACGCCCTTCGTCGCGAGTGGACGACGGGATGGCGAGCAGTTCGGCGGCCAGGGAGACGACATCGGACATGGCCAGAAATCTACTGACGCGCGCGTTCAGTTGGCAGACGCGCCGGGCCGCCGGTCAACGGTCGGCAAGCGGCCCGCGTTCTACCCTAACTTGACATCCGGGGTTCCGTGCAGCCTTTTTTCCGCCGTCGAGGTCGTCTTAAAAGAAGTGACGCGTCAGGAGTTATCCGGGTAACTGAGGGTGACCCCCCGGATCGTTCCTGGCCCGTCGAGCATCAGCAGGGCTCCGACGTTCGTTCGTGCTGGCAGGTTCTCACCGATACGCAGTCCGGGAGGTCGTCCGTGCGTACCACCCCGCTCCTTCGGGCAGTCATACGCTGCCTGACATTCGCCCTTGTCTTCGCGCTCTTCAGCGGCCTGGCCGCCGAACGCGCCGAAGCCCAGACTGGCAAGATCACCGGTGTCGTGACCGACGGCGCCACCGGTGCGCCAGTCGAGGGCGCCCAGGTCCTGCTCCAGGGTACCGGCTACGGCCAGACCTCTGGTGCCAACGGGCGCTACTTCATCCTCGGTGTGCCGCCGGGCAACTACACCATCCAGGCCCGGCGCATCGGGTATGGCACGCAGCAGACCACGGTGGTGGTTGCCATCGACGTGACGCGTGACGTCAACTTCAAGCTCTCGAACGCCGCGAACACGCTGCAGACCGTGCAGATCGTGGAGTCGCAGACGAACCTCGTCGAGCTCAAGCAGACCGGCACCACGCAGTCCATCTCGCAGGAGGAGCTCCAGACGTTGCCCGTGCGCAACATCAAGGACGCGCTCCAGCTGCAGGCCGGCTTCACCGATGTGCCGCAGGTGTCCACGGACCTGACGTCGTTCACCGCGGCACGCCGCGTGGGTACGACGGGCATCCAGATCCGCGGCGGCCGTGCCGGCGAGACGATGACGCTCATCGACGACATCCCGGTGAACAACTTCCTGTTCGGCGGCCCGGCCATTGACGTGTCCAACAAGGCCGTCTCGGGCGTGTCGACCATCAAGGGCGGCATGGAGCCGCAGTACGGCAACGCGCTCTCCGGCGTGGTTTCGCTGGCGACGCGCGAGGGCGGCACCACCATCCAGGGCGCGCTCGACTACGAGACGTCGAAGATCGGCACGTCGTTTGGCGGCGTGCAGGACGGCCTTCGCGGCTACGAGTTCGTGGAGGGCTTCCTGTCGGGCCCGGTGCCCGCGACCAACAACAAGCTCCGCTTCGTGCTCTCCGGCCGTTCGACCGGCGGCGCGTCGCAGGTGCTCGACTACGACAACAAGATCTACAATCCGTTTGCCACGGACACCGCGGTGCGCCCGGCCAACTCGGGTGACCTGCTCTCCGGCTGGCGGTCGCAGGGCTATCGCTCGCAGCGCGACGCCTTCGGCAAGCTGACGTACCTGTTTGGCCCCACCACGAAGCTGAGCGTGAGCGCGACGCACTACGAGAACGCGCGCATGAACGTCGCCTTCGACTGGGGGCTGATGGGCTACAGCCGCGCCAACCAGTGCATCGACACCTACCGCAACACGTACGGATCGAGCATTGACGTGACGGACGCCTGCAACACGGTGTACAGCACCGACCGCCTGACGCCGACCGGCCGCCCGACGGGCGCCGACCGCAACACGTACGTGTCGCCGGCGACGGTCAGTGAAATGCGCGACCTCGTAACGGCGCGCTTCGAGCAGACGCTGGGCCGCCTGAACTACAAGCTCACCGTCGGCCAGCTGAGCGGAAAGCGCGAGACGTGCGCCACGTTCTTCTCCGGCGTCTGCCTGGGCGAACGCGTGGCCGACACCAACTTCGACGGCCGCTTTGCCGTGGCCGGCGTGACCTCGGTGGACATCACGCCGACGGAAGGCACCGACCAGATTGCGGGCCACGACGCCAACACCACGCAGCTGGCGCGCTTCGACCTGCAGTACCAGGCCACCGATCACCACAACCTCGCGATGGGCCTGTTCTACCAGTCCCACGACATTCACTTCCGTGAAGTGCGCGACGTCGGCCTGAACAACATCCAGCTGCAGCCGTCGGACTACACGGCCAAGCCCTGGGACGCGGCCGCCTACATCCAGGACCGCATCGAGTACGACTTCCTGACCGTGCGTCTCGGCGCCCGGTTCGACTACGGCCGCGCGGGCGGCATCTCGTTCAACAACCCGCTCGACCCGACCAACGGCACGACGCAGCTGACGGTCTGCAGCGATCCGGCGCGCTTTGGCCTGCCGGCCAACTGGGCCAGCGGCGTGGACCCGGTGACCCACCAGCCCATCACCGGCATCGCGGCCTGCGGCATCCTGCCGGCCAAGGGTGACTCGGCGACGGCCATCGCGTTCCAGGACGACATGGGCCAGGCCGCCGTGCGCCGCGCCTTCAGCCCGCGCGTGGGCCTTTCGTTCCCGGTGACCGACCGCTCCAACGCCTTCTTCAACTTTGGCGTCTACTACCAGAACCCGCTCTATAACAACGTGTACCAGGGCACGGGCATCGGCACGCCGGCGGAAGGCACGCCCAAGGCCGTGCAGTTCGACGCCAACACGTTCCTGGGCAACCCGCACCTCCGCGCCGAGCAGGCCGTCTCGTACGAGATGGGCTACGTGGCCGAGTTCGGGAAGGGTTCGCGGTACTCCATGCAGTTCGTGGCGTTCTCCAAGGACCAGTCGGGACTGACGGGCATCCGCAACGGCGGCTACCTGGCGGGCACCGACCAGCGCGTCTTCGACCCGGGCGTGACGTACGGCTCGAACTCGCCGAGCTACACCGTGCTCGTGAACCAGGACTTCCAGACGGTGCGCGGCTTCGAGATCGAACTGCGCCGCCGCCTGGCGAACTTCTGGACGGCGCGCCTCAACTACTCGTTCTCGCAGGCCAACACCAACGCGTCGCCGCCGGACCTCGAGACACAGCGCACCACCAATGAAGGCGACATCCCGGCGCGCACCGAGATCCGCAGCGACATTGACCAGAACCACCAGCTGGGCGGGTCGGTGAGCTTCATCGTCGCCAACCAGACGCCGCAGATCTGGGGCGGCAAGTACCTGCGCAACTCGTCGGTGGCGTTCACCACGCGCCTGTCGAGCGGCTATCCGTACACGCCGTCGCTGACCTTCACGGGCAACGCGGCCGACCGCCTCGAGCGCAACAGCGGCACGGCACCGGTGACGTTCACGGTGAACATGCAGGCCCAGAAGGACTGGACGGTCGCCAACGTGCGGTACGGCGCCTTCATGCGGGTGAGCAACCTGTTTGACCGCAAGAACTGCGCGCAGGTGTTTGCGACCACCGGCAATTGCAATGGTGGCGCATCCCCGCAGGCCCGCCTGCAGGCCGGCAACTTCACCGGCGAAGGCGAGACGACGACGTTCTACGACCGCCCGCAGTACCTGTTCGACCGCCGTTCGATCAACGGCGGCCTCTCGATCAGCTTCTAATCCGACGCAGCCGGCGCGCGCACCGTGCGCCGGCCCGCACCTGACTCAGGAGTGCCACAGATGGATCGGTTTGGCGGAATCTCCCTTCGACGCTTGATGGCTGGGCTTGGTGCCGCGCTCGTGCTGAGCGCCGGCTCCCTGCACGCACAGGTCGTCGCAGAAACACACCCCGACGACGAGCCCTCCGTCGCCCCGGGCGGCAACAAGAAGCCCAAGGGCTTCACCCTCTTCGGTCTCGGCGACTTTGCCATCACCGGCATGCGCCAGGGCGGCAACTCGTGGTTCAAGACCACGTCCAACACGCCGTCCGACGACGCGACGACCCTCGGTGCCGACCTGTCGGGCCGAGTGAACCGCATCGGCGGCAACGGCGGCTGGTTCGAGTTGCAGCTGTGGATGGCGGCATCACGCAGCGACTGGTCGCGCTTCCGCGACCTCGTGCCCTCACTCGAAAACGTGAAGGGTGGCGGCTGGAACACGCGCACGCAGTACTCGCGCTGGACCAGCGACCTGCGCCAGCTGTCGTTCAGCGGCCGTGACGGCTCGGTGGGGTCGCTGTTCAGCGGCGTCACCTCCGAGTCCGGCACCGGTTCGTGCCGCGACAACAGCGCCCGGGCCAACGCGTTCATCAACGCGGGCTATCCGCTGCTGTCCGGCTCCGACTGCCCCGACACCTGGGTGGGCGGCGTCTTCGGCGGCGAGCGTCCGGTCCCTGACTCGGTCTACCTGAACAACTTCAAGGCCGACCCGAACGGCTTCACGTTCGACGACTGGAAGATCCCGGCCTCGCGCCGCAGCCAGGACAAGCTGTACGGCGCGTTCCAGACGTACGGATCGTCGGTCGATTACGGCCGCGAGGCGCGCCAGCGCGTGGGCTCGGTGGTTCCCGGCGGCAGCGGCACGCCGGTCATCGAAGGCTACCCGATGGGCCTCGAGTGGAAGTTCCAGGTCTGGTCGTACGCGGTGCCGACGGTGGCGGACGCCATGTTCTACAAGGCCGACATCATCAACCGCTCGGCGGACGTGTACGGCGTGGGCCTCAACTACGACTCGCTGTACCTCGGCTTCATGCAGCGCCCGTTCCCGAGCAGCACGCAGTCGCCGGCGTTCTACGTGGACCTGTCGAAGGGCATGACGTACAGCCCGATGATCAACCAGAACGGCACCAACTGCTACGGCGCCAACCATGGCGCCAACGTCACCGGCGGCTACACCGCCGGCGGCCGCCTGGTGTCGCGCCTGTGCCTTTCCAACACCAGCACCGCCCGCGGGTCCAACGGCTCGTACCAGGGCGTGATGATGTTCAAGTCGCCCATCGGCGACCTGCGCAACAAGAAGTTCACCGATCCGACGTCGCCCTTCTACAATCCCAACCATCCGCTGCGCGGCGACACCATCACGTTCAACCAGGCCAACGCCTGCGGCTTCACGTGCGTGACGTCCAACGGCATGGGCGTGAGCGTGCGCGCGACGTACGGCAGCCTGACGGGCAACGAGGCGGACGTGTTTGCCGCCACGCGCCCGCCGTCCGAGTGGACCGACCAGAACTACTTTGACATGTTCCACAACTACGACTTCCCGACGCGCTGGTCGCCGTCGACGGGTCGTACGGGCGGCTATGCGCGCTACGTGCCGCCGGGCAACTGGGACTACAACCACGACGGCAAGCCCGACACCATCAAGGTGATGAACTGCACCGACCCGGTGGCGGCGCTGGGCCTCAATGGCTGCACCACCGTGTACGCCGACACCATGCTCGGCGGCTTCCCCGCCACGGTGCACAACAACTACATGCAGGGCGTGGGGCCGATCAAGCTGAAGGCCGGCGACACGACGAGCTTCTGGGTGGCCTACCTGTCCACGACGGACTCGACGGCCATGGACGCGCTGGTGAAGAACGTGACGTCGCTCTACCAGAACTTCTGGCTGAGCCCGGAACCGCCCTGCCCCGTGAACATCGTGTCGGCGGTGCCGACCGGTGGCAACCGGCAGTACGACACGTTCCTGCGCCTGTACTTCGACCAGCAGCACAACGACTGCCAGGACAAGTTCCTCATTGAGCAGGCCCGCGTGCTGAAGACCAGCCGGCTGTCGCAGGACGTGCGGCTCAAGGTCTACAACCCGCGCCTCGTCAACAACATCCGCAAGATCTCGCTGCCCCGCGGCACCATCGTGCGCGACACGGTGGCCATCGACACGCTGCCGGCCACGCAGAACACGTGCGCCTCGGCCGCGACGTTCTCGGCGGCGCTCTGCCGCATCGTGGTGGACACCGCGGTGGGCGTGATTGACTCCATGCTCGTGTTCAAGAGCTGCGACGGCGGCGGCACATACACGTCGTCCACCGGCGCGGCCTGCCTGCCCACGGTGGCTCGTGACGCCGCGGGCGGCACCACGCGCTACGCCTGGCAGCGGTACTCCACGCTGGTGCGCGGCAGCAACGGCCTGTGGCCGTCGGTCTACAGCGACGGCTCGATCACCGGCGGCGTGACCTATACGTATGTCGTGGTCGGCCAGTCCTTCCCGGCCTCGTGGGACGTCGTGGACGTCAACGCGACGGGCCAGTTCGTGACCAGCAAGTACACCATCCGTCCGGCGACGTTCAACGGGTTGTCGGCCAACACGGCCAACCGCAACGTCTCGGCGATCTACATCCCGGTCAGCCGGCAGGCGGGCGGCGTTGCGTCGTCCATCACGCTTAAGCCGATCGTCAACGACACCATCGCGTCGTATGCCATCACGACGCGCGTGGAGAAGACGGTGTCGGGCAAGGTGCCGGTGACGGGCCGCATGGTCCTCTCCGACTCGGCCGAGGTGGAAGCGTTCTACACCAGCGCCAGCGACGCCAAGCCGAGCAAGACGACGCTTCGCCTGTTCCAGCTGGGCGACTCCGGCACGGTCGGCGCCACGCGGCGCTTCACCGTGCGCAAGGAAGAGTACGTGGTGAACGGCGCGGTGGACGTCGCGGGGCAACCCACGGTGACCAGCACGACGACCGGCGCGAGCAAGACGGTGTTCAGCCGCTTCCGCACGCCGGCCACGCGCCGCCTGCAGCTGACGTTCCTGCAGGGAGGCGTGCCGATGTTCGTGTCCGACACCATCTCCACGTCGGACGACATCACGCCGCCGGCCACGCTGGCCAACCCGGCGTATGTCGGCATGTTCTTCGTGATTGACACCACGCGCCAGCGCACGCTGCGCAGCACGTTCTGGACGGCCGATGGCCTGCCCGTGCAGCTCTCGGGCACGTCGCCGTCCGTCGGCTGGGTGCCCGGGACGTTCCGCGACACCGTGGCCTACACCCGCTACCAGGTGACGTTCAGCGGCAAGGAGTTCGGCCCGGGATATCCGTTCACCTACGACCGGAACAACCCGAGCAACCTCGCGACGGCGTATGCGGCGTCGCTGGCGGCGCGCACCAACGCCGGCAAGACGGACAACACGGCGGCGTCGGCGGCGGCCATTGCGCTGGCGCTGGGCCGGCCGGCCATCACGCTCGACTCGCTGGCGTCCATCGGCATTCCGTTTGCGGTGAAGAACGTCTACCTCGCGAAGTCCGTGACGGTGGCCGTGATGAAGAGCGAGCGGCCCACCACCGCCCTGCTTGGCCAGAACGCCGACACGCTGCGTGTGCCGGTGCCGACCGACCAGTGGATCCCGGGTGACCGTCTCTACTTCATTGAAACATTCAAGATCGCCAAGCTCGACACGATCACCCTGTCGCCGCTGGTGCGGCGCATCCACCTGGGTGCGAACAACATTCCCGACTCGGTGGACGTGGCGCGCGTGACGTGGGGACCGACGCAGATCGCCTGCGCCGGCACGGCGACGTGCAACCCGCTCACGGGCATCGGATCGCAGGGGTACACGGCCACCAACGCCAACCAGGTGCTGACGGTCCTGTACTACCGGCCCATCCGCGGCATGCCGTCGTTTGACTACAGCATCGCGCCGGACGTGGCGGGCACGGCCATTACCGCCGTCACCGAGGCCGACCTGTCGCTCGTGAAGGTGGTGCCGAACCCGTACATCATGTGGTCGCAGTACGAGCAGACGAGTGGCATCAAGCGACTGATGTTCACGCACCTGCCGCCCACGGGCACCCTGCGCATCTACACGGCGTCGGGCCAGCTCGTGCAGCAGATCAAGTGGACGCCGACCGACCTGCAGCGCAACTGCCGGGCGACGGTGAACACGACGGCGTGCAACGAGGCGGGCGACCTGCAGTGGAACCTCCGCTCGCGCGAAGACCTGGAAGTCGGCCCGGGCTTCTACGTGTTCGTGGTGAGCACGGAGGTCGGCGGCAAGAAGGTCGACAAGCTGGGCAAGTTCGTGATCATCCGCTAACCGGGGCGACGACTCATGCGAATCAACTCACTTCGCCTGGCCGCCGCAGCGGGCGCCCTCCTCTGGGGGGCGTCCGTGGCGGCGCAGGGCACTATCATCGTCCCGGACGCGACCGACCGCACCACGCGGGTCGGCACGCGCGGGGCCAACTTTCTCGAAATCGGCGTGGGCGCGCGCTCCCAGGGACTTGGGGCCGCCGCCGCATCAATGACTGACGGACCGGAAGCCATGTTCTGGAACCCGGCCGGCATCGTGACGCGCACCGATTTCGCCGCGTTCGTGAGCTACATGCAGCTGTATGGCAACAGCGGCATCACGAACACGGCGGCCGCGCTGACCGTCCCCGTGGGCCAGGGCACGTTCGGCTTTGCCTTCACGCAGTTCGGCTCGGGGTCAATTGACCGCACCACGGAAGTGGCGCCGGACGGCAACGACCCGGCGTTCCCCGGCCAGTTCCAGTACACGGGCACGTCGTTCGCCGTGCAGTACGCGCGCAACATCACCGACCGCCTGTCGGCGTCCGGCGGCGTGCGCTTTGTGCAGGAGGGCATCGACTTTGCCCAGACGAGCTTCTTCGGCATCGACCTGGCCACCCGCTTCCGCACCGGCCTGTATGGCCTGAGCGTGGCGGCGGCCGTCACCAACATCGGTCCGGCCAACCGGTGGACCGGCAGCGGCGTGGAACGGCGCATCAGCGCGCCGCGCGAGAACGGCTTCTCCACGGGCGCTTCGATTCCGGTGCAGTACAACACCCGCAAGGTGCAGCTGCCGACGGGCTTCCGGGTGGGCCTGCAGTCGAGCCTCCTCGGTGACGCCGAGGCGCTGTTTGGCACGAGCAAGACGCACACGCTGGTGGGCGAGGTGGATTTCTTTGACGCCATCGACACCGACATCCAGCCGTCGCTCGGCTTCGAATACGGCTACAAGTCCAACTACTTCCTTCGTGCCGGCAAGCGCTTCTTCAACGAACAGCACGCGCCGTGGAAGGTCGCGGACGGCCTGTCGTTTGGCGGCGGCGTGAAGATCCCGGTGCTCGGCCGCAAGCTGACGCTGGATTACGCCTACACGACGATGGGTGAGCTGCAGCACAATCAGGTGCTCAGCTTCGAAATCGGCCATTGACCGCCAGGAGACCAAGACTCATGCGCAGACTCATCGCGCTCGTCGGAACCGTGCTCCTCGGCGCACAGGCGCTTGGAGCGCAGGTCCAGACGAAGACATTCGACCTGGGGGCGCACGTCGGCCAGCAGGTGTTCGCCAAGGGAATGGCGCTGGAGAACGGCCCGTTCATGGGGCTCGACGCCACCTACCAGTTGCCGTGGAATCCGCTGGCCGGCCTGGTGAAGGGCGCCACGTTCGGCGTGGGGCTGACCATTGATGTGTCACGCCCCGTAACACGCGGCGACCAGTTCCCGCTGGTGGCGTTCGACTTCGGCGACACGACCTTCCTGTACGCCGTGGCGCAGCGCACCACGCTGCTGCAGAGCGGCCTGCAGGCCGTGGTCGGCATCCCGGTGGGCAAGGTCCGGTTGTACGGCTTTGCCGGCCCCGGCATCTACTCGTTCTTCCTCGACCCCCGGGCCATGGGCAAGAACGAGAAGTTCAGCAACTCCCTGGTGGGCTACGGTGGCGGCCTCAACTATGCCATCTCGTCGACCATCGGTTTCCGCGCCGAAGCGAAGATGGTGACGTACACCAACTTCGACCGTGGCCGGCTCGACGCGACACAGTCGTACATCCGCGACCAGCGCATCCTCGACGCGACTGCGAAGCCGGATGCCACCACCAAGACTCCGACGAACATGCAGTATTCGCTCGTCTTCCAGTACATCCCCGGAGGGAAGTGAGATGCGTCGCCCTCATCTTCCACTCATCGCGGCGGCCGCGGCCGCGCTCGTCCTGGCCGCGTGCCAGACCGATCCCATCTCCGGCCCGTCCAAGATCGTCGGCGAGCCCCTGCTCGACATGGTGCTCGGGCCGGCGGGCAACACCGTCTTCCCGACGCTCTCGGGCCAGCGCATCACGGCCGCGGCGGCGCGCGACACCATCGAATTCACGGTGAATGCGCTTCCGCCCACCGGCCCGGGCAACACGTACCAGATCATGCTCGCCGATTCCGCCGGCGGCAACGCCATTGCGGCACCGGCCCGCATCATCCGGACCAACCGCAACCGTCGCCCGGTGAACCGCGACTCGTCGGTGGCCATCATCAAGGCCGACACGTCCAATGCGGCGCTGTTCTCGGTGGCCGACACGGCGACGACCGTGGCGATCCTCATCGCGAACGTGAACATCCCGAACTACACGCACGTCCTGCTGCGCTCGGCGGGCGAGGGTTCGATTCCGGCGACGATCAACGCCGGGCAGCGCACCGGGTTCCTGTCGTTCCGGTACAAGACGGGCGCCACGTACGCCATTGCCAACAGCACGTTCGGGTCGTGGGCGCGCAACACGGTGGACCGCCTGCCCTTCGCCGTGTCGGCGTACATCGTGAATGCCTCGTTCTGGGGCGACTGGGTGCGGCTGGACTTCCGCGCCCTCATTCGCCCGCCCGCCGGCTTCCGCTACGCGGCGTGGTTGGTGGACGAGCGCACCGGCACGGCCACGCGCCTTGGCGGCCTGCTCTCGCCGGTGCCGGACAACCAGCCGCTCGACAATGCCGACCTTGGCACGGGCCCCTGGTTCACGAGCGTCGGCATTCTCGAGGCGCAAGTGCGCGGCGACATGAAGACGCTGAACATCAAGCCCCAGGACTACACGTTCCTCACGCTTGTGCTCGAACCCTACGGCGGCTCGGCGCCGCCGGCCCGCCCCGGCACGTCGTATGTGCTGTCGGCAGCCATTCCCGCCTCGGTGAACTCGCGTTCGGCGAGCCCGGGCAAGGTCTTTGGCTCGGTGACGAGCACCTCGGGCAAGAGCGTGCTGAACACCACCATCTACCTGCAGGGCTCCGGCGCGCTGGTACCGTACCAGGTGGCGTCGGCCTCGGCCACCGGCACGTGGCAGTTCCGCGCGGTGCCGACGGGCACGTACAAGGTGTACGCCATTCCGTTCGGCGACGCCGTCATCCGCGACTCGGCCACCGTGACCATCGGTTCCAAGACGGTCAACGGTGCGCTCGTCGGTGACTCGGTCTTCGTGGCGGCCAAG
>Ga0315271_10001700_pt1 | contig 13400 bp, 10 predicted proteins | sample C3_top_MG_FD_204664 | JGI IMG/M metagenome (GOLD analysis project Ga0315271, IMG submission 204664) | Sediment microbial communities from Yellowstone Lake, YNP, Wyoming, USA - C3_top | ecosystem: Environmental > Aquatic > Freshwater > Lake > Sediment | place: USA: Wyoming | collected 2017-08-01 | reverse complement strand
CCAGCCCCTGCTCGGCCTGGACCGCGCGCTTCCGGCCCTCGAACGTGAACGGCCGCGTCACGACGGCGACGGTGAGGGCGCCCAGTTCGCTCGCGAGGCTGGCGATCACCGGCGCGCCGCCGGTGCCGGTGCCGCCGCCGAGGCCCGTGGTGACAAAGACGAGGTCCGCCCCATCCAGCGCCTGCAGCAGCTTCTCGGTGTCCTCGAGGGCGGCGTGGCGGCCGACGTTCGGATCGGCACCGGCGCCGAGGCCCTTGGTGAGCTTCTCGCCGAGCTGGATCTTCACGGGCGCCGCGTTCATGCGCAGGGCCTGGATATCGGTGTTCGCCACCATGAACTGCACGCCCTCGAAGCCTTCGCGCACCATGCGGTTGACGGCGTTGCCGCCGCCGCCGCCGACGCCGATGACCTTGATGCGCGCGCCAGTCGACGCGGCCTCGTCGAGGGTCAGCCGAAGGTCGGACAGGGATTGCCGATCGTCGGCGGCAGAACTTGATTCATTCGGGTTGGACATCAACGGCCTCCACGCTCCTCGACACTCATCACGTGAACTCACGACGCTCGACGGTCTCTAGAAGAATTCCTTGAACACGCCCTTCACCAGATCGGTCAGCCGGCCGAGCCCTCCGCGCGAGGACGAGCCGCTCTCCATCGCCCGCTGCCGCCGCGCGTACAGCACGAGCCCGACGGCGGTCGCGAACGACGGGTTGCCGATGTGATCCGAGAGGCTGCCGACGCCGGCCGGCGTGCCGTGCCGCACCGGCAGGTCGAAAATCTGCTCCGCGATCTCGGTCATGCCCTCCAGGTTGGCCGCGCCGCCGGTCAGCACGATGCCGGAGTTGAGCGACTTCTCGTACCCCGCGCGGTGAATCTCGTCCCACACGAGGTGGAAGATCTCCTCGGCTCGGGGCTGGAGGACCTCCGACGCGATCCGGCGAGCCATCGTCCGCGGCGGCCGGCCGCCGACGCTGGCCACTTCCATCGTCTCGTCGTCGCCGACCATCGCGGACAGGGCGCAACCCCACCTCCGCTTCAGCTTCTCGGCCTCCGGGATCGGCATGCGCAAGCCGACGGCGATGTCGTTGGTGAAGTGGTCGCCGCCGATCGGCACGACGGCCGTGTGCCACAGGCAGCCGCGCTCGAAGATGGCCAGGTCCGCCGTCCCGCCGCCGATGTCGACCAGCGCCACGCCGAGCTCCTTCTCGTCGGAGGTCAGCACGGCTTCGCTCGCGGCGAGCTGCTCGAGCACGGGCTCCTGCACGTCCACGCCGGCGCGGTTCACGGCCGCGATCACGTTCTGCGTCGTCGTCGTGCCGCCGGTGACGATGTGGACGTTCACTTCGAGCCGCGACCCGGTCATGCTGACCGGGTCGCTGATGCCGTCCTCGTCGTCGACGACGAAATCCTGGGGCAGGACGTGGATGATCTCGCGGCCGCCAGGCAGGCTGACGGCTCGCGCGGCGTCGATGGCGCGGCGCACGTCGTCGCGGGTGATCTCCCGGTTCTTGCCGGCCACCGCCACGACCCCGCGGCTGTTGAAGCCCTTCACGTGGGTGCCCGAGAGCGCCACGTACGCGTTGTCGATCTCGATTCCCGCCGTGAGCTCCGCCTCCTCGACCGCCTTGCGGATCGACTCGACGGCGGCCTCCAGGTTGACGACGGCGCCGCGGCGGATGCCGTGCGACTCGGCGACGCCAAGACCGATGATCTCGACCCCGCCGCCGCTCATCACTTCGCCGACAATCGCCGCCACCTTCGAGGTGCCCAGGTCGAGCCCGACGAGGTGCCGCTCTCTACGTCCCACGATTCCTCCACCTACCGCTGCAGCCGGGTGCCCGGCCCCTGGCCTGTCGCCGCGGGCGCCCCCGCCGGCGCCGCGCTCGGGGCGACAGGCCCCGTCACCGGCGACGGCCCGACGTACACGCGCTCGCCGAAGCGCAGGTCCACGTAGTCGATGTCGGGCACGCTCCGCCTGAGCTCCGCCTGCAGACCGACGTACGAGTCCAGCCGCTCGACAAACTGCGCATCGCCGAGCCGGATGACGGCCGAGTCGCCGTCGAGGATGACGTGCACGTCGTGCGCATCCTGGACGTCGACTTGGGACACCCGCTTCGCGAGGTCAGGCCGCGTGCGCAGGTCGGCCAGCAACCGGAAGACCAACTGGCCCCTGGCGCGATCGATCTTCGGCGGCACCGCCCGCGCGTCGGCCACCAGCCCGTCGATGATCGGCAGGTCGCAGTCCGCGTAGCGGGGCCCGTATTCGTCGACCACCTGCCCGCCGGCGTCAACCAGCAGCAGCGTGGTCCCGACGCGCGCAATCCCCGCGGGCACCCGCTCGCGGATTTCAACGTCGATCGTCCCGGGCAGGCGGCGCCGCAGGGTCGCGTCCGCGATCCAGGCCGAGGCGAAGAGCCGGGTGCGCCAGTGCCCGAGGTCCACGGTGAGCAGGTTCGCGCCCCGCAGCCCGTCCAGCAGTTCGAGCACTTCGCCGGGCTGCACGCGCTGGTTGCCGTGCACGCTGATGTGGCGGACCCGCAGCCACGAGAGATCGGTGGCAGCCTGGCCGATCCAGTACCCGGTCCCGACCAGCGCGGCCAGCACCACCAGCACCCGGGCAGCGCGCCAGATCGGCCGCGCGCGCAGACGCCTCCGCCTGGTGGCATGGATCTGGCTGCGCCGGAACCGGCGGTCGGACGGCACGGTCACAGGCATATCAGCACCGGCCTCCGTCCTGCGCCCCGAGGGCCGCCAGCACGCGCGCGCCCGCCGTGCCGATCGATCCCGCGCCCAGCGTGATGACCGCGTCGCCCGGGCGCGCCAGCGCCGCGACGGCGGCGACCGCCTCGTCGACGGTCTTGACCACGTGCAGGCGCCCGTCGAAGTACGGACGGATGGCGCCCGCGAGGACGTCGATGGTGACGCCGGGAATCGGCGATTCGCCGGCCGGGTAGATGTCGGTGAGCACCAGTACGTCGGCCTTCGCCAGCGCCGGCCCGAACTGGTCGAGCAGCCGCTCGGTGCGCGAGTAGCGGTGCGGCTGGAACGCCACGACCAGACGGCGGCCGAGCGAGGCGCGCGCGGCGTCGAGCACGGCCCGGATCTCGGTCGGGTGGTGGCCGTAGTCGTCGATGACCAGGATGCCGTTGACCTCGCCCAGCCGCTGGAAACGGCGGTCGGCGCCGCTGAACTCCGCCAGCGCCGCCGTCACCGCGCCCAGGTCGACGCCCAGTTCCAGGCCCACCGCCACCGCCGCCAGCGCGTTGAGGAGGTTGTGGCGCCCGGGAATCGGGATGCGCAGGGTGCAGAGGGGCGAGGGCGGAAGCTCTCGCAGGCCCACCGCGTCGCGAAGGCCCGGGCCCGCGACCACGCGGCACTGCCACACGCCGTCGGCATGGCTCACGTCGAGGCCGCGCAGGTCGGCGCCGTCGTTTTCGATGCCGTAGGTGATGACGCGGCGCGTCATGCGGGGCACCAGCGCCCGGACGTACGGGTCGTCCACGCACGCCACCACGGCGCCGTAGAACGGCACCTTGTTGGCGAACTCGAGAAACGCGCCGCACAGGTCGTCGAACCCCCGGTACGCCTCCAGGTGCTCCTGATCGATATTCGTGATGACGGCGAAATCCGGCGTCAGCCGGAGAAACGACCGGTCGCTCTCGTCCGCTTCCGCCACCATGTACTGGCCGCGGCCGAGCCGGGCGTTGCTGCCGAAGGCCGAGAGCTTCCCGCCGATCACCGCCGTCGGGTCCAGGCCCGCGCGCTCGAGCACGAGCGCCACCATCGAGGTGGTGGTCGTCTTGCCGTGCGCGCCGGCGATGGCGATGCCGGATTGGAGCCGCATGAGCTCGGCCAGCATCTCGGCACGCGCAATCACGGGAATGCGCCGGCGGTGCGCCTCGACGATCTCGGGGTTGTCGCCCTTGACCGCCGACGTGTGGACCACGACGTCGGCGTCGCCGACGTGCGCCGCGTCGTGTCCGAAGCCCAGGCGCACCCCGAACGTCTGGAGCCGGTCGGTCACGTCCGACGGCTTCAGGTCGCTGCCGCTGACGGCGTAGCCCAGGTTGGCGAGCAGCTCCGCGATGCCGCTCATCCCGATCCCGCCGATCCCGACAAAGTGCACGCGTCGCGTGCGGCCAAGCACGTTCAGTCTCCTCCGGTGGTCGCCGACGCGCGCTGCGAGATGTTCAGCAGCACGCCCATGCCCGCCAGGCTCACGATGAGCGACGAGCCGCCGGCGCTGACGAACGGCAGCGGGATGCCCTTGACGGGCAGCAGCCCGAGCACCACGCTGATATTGAAGAACGCCTGCACCGTGAACATCGTGGTGAGGCCGGTGGCGAGGAACGCCCCGAAGGCGTCGGTGGTCCTCGCGACGATGCGCAGGCCCCGCCAGGTGATCACGCAGAAGCCGATCAGCATGAGCGAGGCGCCGATGAGGCCGAGCTCTTCCGACACCACCGCGTAGATGAAGTCCGTGTGCGGCTCCGGCAGGTAGTAGAGCTTCGAGATGCTGTTGCCGAGCCCCCGGCCGGTGAGGCCGCCGGAGCCGACGGCAATCATCGACTGGACCGCGTGGAAGCCGTCGCCCTGCGCCTGCTCCCAGGGATTCCAATACGCGGCCAGCCGCCGCATCCGGTAATCCGCCGACACCGCGTAGAGGGCAATCAGGGGAATCAGGCCGAGGCCGATGCCGACGAAGTAGCGGTACTGAAGGCCCGCCGCGAATATCATCCCCGCGACGCTGGCCAGCACGACCATCGCGCTGCCGAAGTCGGGCTGAAACGCGATGAGGCCGAGCGTGACGGTGAGCAGCAGCGCAATCGGTCCCAGTGCGTGCTTCACGTCGTTGATCCGGTCCATCCGCCGTTCGAGCACGGCAGCCGTGAACAGGATCACGGCGAGCTTGGCGAGCTCCGCCGGCTGAATGCCGACGCCGCCGAGCGCGAACCAGCGCCGGGCGCCGTTGATGCGCGGGCCGACGACCAGCACCGCCACCAGCGCCAGCACGGTGCCGCCGACGACCGCCCAGATGAAGCGCTCGTGGCGGTAGCACTGGTAGTCGATCCGCATCGCGATCGCCATGGCGATCAGGCCGAGCACCGCAAACAGCAGCTGCTTGTTGAGGAACAGCGTGGACTGCTTGTACACGTCCTCCGCCAGGACGTGCGACGCGCTGTACACCATGACGATGCTGGCGGCCAGCAGCGCCACGGTGGTCAGGAACAGCACCCGGTCGGACTTGAGCTTTCGCGCCATCGCACCCTTCGAACCCTAAAGTTCAGCCCCCGCCGCACCGACAATCAGGAGGACATCGCACGACCCGGGCACCCGGCTCGGGTGTGAGCCGTCAGCAGTCATCAGTCGGTTCTTCGGCCTGGACACCCGCTCCCCGCGCGGGGCCGCGCGGGGTCCCAGCAGCTAGTTCCAGGCCGCATCGAGCCGACTGACGACTGCTCACGGCTCACGCCGTCGTACGCGCCACCTCCACCGACCGCCGGATCTCCCGTCGACCTCGCTCAGGTCAGCAGGAACCCGGCCCACAAACCGTCTCGCGCCTAGCCCCTCGTCCCTAGCCCCTGCCCCAGCCGCGCCACCTCGTCCTTGAACGCCCGTCCGCGCGCGGCATAGTCCGCAAACATGTCGAAGCTCGCGCAGGCCGGCGCCAGCACCACGCTGGAGCCGGGCCGCGCCGCCGCGTGCGCCGCCCGGACGGCGTCGGCCATCGTGGCCGCGCGTGTGACGGACGCGGCGCCCGCCAGCGCCTCCTCGATCAGGGGCGCGGCCTCGCCGATCGCCACCACCGTCGCCGCCCTCGCCCGCAGCGGCTCGCGGAGCAGGCGCCAGTCGCCGCCCTTGAAACGGCCGCCCATGATCACCACCACGCCGGGCCCGAACGTCTCGATGGCCTGGCGTGCCGCGTCGAGATTGGTCGCCTTCGAATCGTTCACGAACCGCACGCCCTGAAACTCGGCGACCCACTCCATCGCATGCTCGAGGCCGCGGAACCCGGCCACGGCCCGCGCGATCACCGGCGGGGCGACGCCCGCCAGGCGCGTGATCGCCACCGCGGCCAGCACGTCCTCCAGCAGGTGCGGCCCGATCAGCCGCACATCCGCGATCGGCAGGATCGGGGCGTCGCCGTCCGACGTCCGCTCGATCACGTACCCGTCTCGGACGGTCACGCCCGACTCGATCCGGCCCACCCGCGCGAAGCGGACGATCGGGGCCAGGCCGCGGCTCGCCATGCCGAACGCCTGCGCATCGTCCGCGTTCGCCACCGCCCAGTCCGCCGGCGTCTGACGGGCGAAGATGCGGGACTTCGCGGCGGCGTACTCGGCCACGTCTGCATGGCGGTCGAGGTGGTCCGGCGTCAGGTTGAGCAGCGCCGCGATCCACGGGTGGAACGTGTCGGTCGACTCCAGCTGGAAGCTGCTCACCTCGACCACGTGAATCGTGTCGGGCGTCGACTGGTCGACGTGGTCGGCGAGCGGCGTCCCGATGTTGCCGCCGACGGGCGCGTGCACGCCGGCCTCCTCCAGAATCCGCCCCGTGAGCGCCGTCGTCGTCGACTTCCCTTTCGTGCCGGTGATCGCCACCATGCGCCCGCGCAGCCAGCGCGACGCCAGTTCCACCTCGCCCATGACGGGCACGCCGGCGCGGCGCGCCTCGGCAACCATCGGCTGGGTGAGCGGGACGCCCGGGCTCAGCACGATCAGGTCCGCGCCGGTGAGCAGGCCCTGCGGATGGCCGCCGAGCACGAGTTCGACGCCGAGCGCCGTCAGCGCCTCCTGCCCGTCGATCGCCTCGCGCGTGTCGGTGAGCGCCACGCGCGCCCCGCGCGTCGCGAGCAGCCGCGCCGCGGAGACGCCGCTCCGGGCGCCGCCTACCACGACGACGCGCTGGCCGCGCACGGTGAAGTCGCTCGCCTGCGGGGTCATGCCCGTTCCGCCTTCACGCGTTCCACGACGAGATCCGTCCGGATGCCGCGCGATCCCTTCACGAGCAGCAGGTCGCCCGCGCGGAGCCGCGCCATGACGGCCTCGGCCGCCTCGGCGCTCGTGGCCACGTGGAGCACGGCGGACGCCGGCATGCCCGCCGCCACGGCGCCGGCGGCCATGGCCGCGGCCGGCGCGCCCCCGACGGTGACGAGCAGCGCGATGCCCGCCTGCGCCGCGGCCCGCCCGCACGACTCGTGCAGCGCGGGCGCCTGATCGCCGAGCTCGAGCATCTCGCCCAGCACGGCGACGCGGCGCCGGCAGCCGGTCTCGGCCGCGATCGCTTCGAGCGTCCGCTGGAGCGCGCGCGGGTTCGAGTTATAGGAGTCGTCGACCAGCGTGAGGCCGTCGCGCAGGCGCCACACCTCTCCGCGGCGCGTCGCGGGCGTGAACGCGGCGACGCGCGCCGCCATCACGTCGAGCGCCACGCCGAAGTGCGTCCCCACCGCCAGCGCCGCCAACGCGTTCGCCAGGTGGCCGCGGCCCAGGAGCGGCACGGCGATCTCGATCTGTCCATCCGGCGTGACGACCCGCGCGCGCGTACCGGCCAGGCCGTCGTCGCGCACGTCGGTGGCGCCGACGTCGGCCGGCACGTCGATGCCGAACGTCATCACCCGGGCCGGCGTCTTCGCGACCCGGGCCATCACCAGCGGGTCGGCGGCGTTGGCGACGACGAGCGAAGACGGCGTCGCGCCCTCCAGAATTTCGGCCTTGGCGTCGGCGATGGCGTCGATCGACGGGAAGAACGCGGAGTGCACCTCCGCCACCAGCGTCCAGACGCGTACGTCAGGCTCCGCGAGATCGACCAGCGCGCGGATTTCGCCGGCGTGATTCATGCCCAGTTCGACCACGGCGATCTCGGGCCGATGGCGCAGTTCGACGAGCGAGAGCGGGAGCCCGATGTGGTTGTTGAAGTTCCCGTGGTTGCGGAAGACGCGGAACCGCGCGCCGAGCAGGTCCGCCGTCATTTCCTTCGTCGTCGTCTTGCCCGCGCTGCCCGTGATCGCCACCACCTGCGCGCCCGACGCGCGTCGGATGTGCTTCGCCAGGCGCTGAAGCGCCCGGGTCGTGTCGTCCACGCCGATCACCGTCAGGCCTGCGGGCCACGGGCCGCCGCCCGCCGACGCGTCGGACACGACGAGGCCCGCCGCGCCCGCGGCGTGCGCCGCGCCGACGAAGCGATGGCCGTCCAGCCGCTCCCCGACGATCGCGAAGAACAGGCCGCCAGGCTGGAGCGTACGCGAGTCGATGGACACGCCGGAGAACACGGCGTCGGCGGGGCCGGACACGATCGTGCCCGCCATCGCCTGCGCGAGGCCGGCCGCCGTCAGCGCCAGGGCTGCGGCCATCACGAGGCCCTCCCGGCGCGGCGCCTGCCGAGCGCCTCGTGCGCGACCGCGACGTCGTCGAACGGCAGCGTCTTGTCGCGGATGACCTGGTACTTCTCGTGCCCCTTGCCGGCGACGACCACCACGTCGCCCGGTTGTGCCTCGCCGATCGCACGGTCGATGGCCGCCCGGCGGTCGGCGATGCGCCAGCACACCGGCGCCGGGCGCGCGCCGGGCGCGGTACTCGAGGGGGAGCGGCCCCGGTCTCCGGGCTGCGCGATGCCCCGCACGATCTCGTCGATGATCGCTTCCGGGTCCTCCGACCTCGGGTTGTCCGACGTGATCGCCACGATGTCGCTGAGGCGCGCCGCAACGGCGCCCATCAGGGACCGCTTGGTGCGGTCGCGGTCGCCGCCGCAGCCGAACACCGTCAGCAGGCGGGCGGTCGCGATCGGCCGGACGGCCTCCAGGAGGTTCTTCAGCGCATCGTCGGTGTGCGCGTAGTCGACGATCACCGCCACGTCGTCCCCGGTCGACGACACGACCTGGAACCTTCCCGGCACCGCCTCGACCCTGGCCAGACCCGCTTCGATGGCAGGGATGGGCAGGCCGGCGGCGACGCCCGTGGCTGCCGCCGCGAGCAGGTTGTAGACGTTGAAGCGTCCGCCGAGCCGGGACCGGACCTGCACCGTGCCGGCAGGCGTCCGCACGTCGAAGGACAGCCCGAGCAGCAGGGCGGGCATCGCCACCGGCATCACGTCGGCCGGCCGGTCGACGCCGTAGGTCACCGTCGGCTTGAACTGGGCGGCCAGCAGCGCGCCGCGCGGGTCGTCCACGTTGATGACCGACGGCGCCCCGGGCGGCAGCAACTCGAACAGCCGGCGCTTCGCGGCGAAGTACCGATCCATGTCCTGGTGGAAGTCCAGATGGTCGCGGGTGAGATTGGTGAAGACGGCGGCGGCGAACCTGGTGGACTCCGCCCGCTTGAGCGCAAGCGCGTGCGACGACACTTCCATCGCGCAGGCCCCGCAGCCGGCATCGATCATCTCGCGGAACATCTGCTGGAGATCGGTCGCCTCCGGCGTCGTGCGCGAGGCCTCGCGCACCGTCGGCCCGATCCGGTACTGCACCGTGCCCATCAGGCCGCACGGCACGCCGGCCGCCTCGAACACCTCGCGCACGAGGTACGCGCAGGTCGTCTTGCCGTTGGTCCCCGTAATGCCGACCACGCGCAGGGCCCGGCTCGGATGCCCGTAGAAGGCGGCGGACAGGGCCGCCAGCGCCAGGCGATCGTCTCGCACGCGGATCCAGGGCGCGGCGCAGGTGGCGGGCGCTTCGCGCGCCGACACCACGGCGATCGCGCCCCTCGCCACCGCCTGCCCGGCGAAGCTGGCGCCGTCCGCCTTCTCGCCGCGCAGCGCCACGAACACGGATCCCGGCGCGGCCGCCCGCGAGTCGTACGCGACGGCGGTCACGGCCAGATCACACGCGGCGGCCGTCAGGACGTCGCCGATCGGGCCGCTCATCTGGCCGCTCTCGCCGAGCACGGTGAGGAGTTCACCGAGCGTCATTGCGGCGGCGCAGGCGGCGCGGGCGGCGGCGTGATGATGAGGCGCTCCAGCCAGAGGCGGCAGGCGCGACCGGGTTCGATGGGCGATCCGGCGGCGGGGTCCTGGTCGATCACGGTGCCGGAGCCCGTCACGCGGGCCACCAGGCCCAGCCTGGCGAGACGACGGATCGCCTCACGCGCCGCGAGCCCGCGCACGTCGGGGACCGTCGGCGGCCCCGTGACGACATCGACGCGCGGCGCGCCGCCCGTGTTGGAGGCCGGCATGACCGCCTCGACCGGTTCCGCGGCGGCCCGCACCAGCACGGGCACCGACGGATTCAGCGTCGGCGCAATCCGCAGGTGGCGCATCGCCGCCTCGGCGATCTTCTTGAAGATCGGCGCGGCCACGTCGCCGCCGTAGTGCCTGCCGGCGTGCGGCGCGTCCACCAGCACGAGAATGGCGATCGCCGGCTGCCTCGACGGCAGGAACCCGATGAACGACGCGTGGTAGTCCGTGGCCGAGTACCGGCCGCCGACCAGCATGCTCGCCGTACCCGTCTTGCCGGCCACCGTGTAGCCCGGCACCTGGGCGGCCTTGCCCGTGCCGCGCTCGACGACCTGCTCCATGATCGTGACCAGCGAAGCCGCCGTGTCCGGCGCGATCGCGCGACGCAGCTCCTGCGGAGTCACCTCCGCGCGCGCCGTCCCGCGCCGGAGCGCCTTCACGATGCGCGGCTTCATGTAGGCGCCGCCGTTGGCAACGGCCGACACGGCTGCCGCCATCTGCACGGGAGTGACACCCACCTCGTAACCCATCGAGATCGACGCAATCGTGCCCGGGCCCCAGAGACTGGAATCCGCGAGCATGCCCCGCGTTTCGCCCGGCAGATCGCCGAAGACCTTGGTGCCGAACCCGAAGCGGTGCACGTAGCGGCCGAGGCGCTCGGCGCCGAGGCTCAGGCCGACCTTGATCGCGCCGACGTTGCTCGACTTCACGATCACGTCGGTGAAGCTCAGCACGCCGTAGTTGTGGTCCTTCGCTTCGCGGACGGTGCGGGACCCGCTCCGCCACACGCCGGCGCTCGCATCCACCATGTCGTCCGGCCCGAACATGCGCTCTTCGATCGCCGCCGACGCCGTGACGACCTTGAAGGTGGAGCCCGGCTCGTAGATCTCCTGGACGGCCCGGTTCCGGAGCTGGTCCTCGGGGTAGTCGCCGTACCTGTTCGGATTGAACGACGGGTAGTTGGCGAGGGCGAGGATTTCGCCCGACCGCGGATCCATGACGACCACCGACCCGCCCGCCGCGGCGTTAGCGGTGACGCCAGCCTGCAGTTCCCGTTCGGCGACGAACTGCAGATACGAGTCGAGGGTGAGCTCGAGCGTGTCGCCGGGCACCGGCGAACGCTCGACCCGGCTGAACGCCTTCTCGTTCGCGTCGACCTCGAAGAAGGCCGAGCCCGGCCGTCCGCTGATCTTCGAGTTGAAGGACTGCTCGATGCCGCTGACGCCGACGTTGTCCAGGTTCACGTAGCCGAGCACGTGCGCGGCCAGGTCGCGGTTCGGGTACCACCGCTTCGGCTCCGGCTGGACGCCGACGGCCGGGATGGCCTGCGCCTCGAGCAGGCTGGCGACCTGGAGCGAGACCTTCCGGCGCAGGGCCGCGTAGCCCTTCTTCTTCTTCTTGAGCCGCTCCAGGTAGTCCTGGCGCTCCTTCGCCGTGCAGTCCCCCAGCACCCAGCACACCGCCTCGAGGACGGCGGCGGGATCGGTGATCTGGCTGGGGACCGCGTAGATGGACGCCGCCTCCACGCTCAGGGCAAGCGTGCGGCCTCCCCGGTCGACGATGTCGCCGCGTCGGGGTTCGAGCGGGCTGCGGCGGTTCACCTGGCCCTGCGCCTTGGCCTGCAACGCGTCATGCCGGTAGATCTGGAGGTAGGCCAGGCGCGCCTCGATCGCGACACCCCACACCGCGCACAGAAGCGCCGCCACGAGCACGCGCTCCCGGACGGTGACATTCCACGGGCGATCTTTGGTCTCCGCCATCTCGCTGACTCCCGTTCGACCCTGCTACCGCCGGGCGACGAGCGTCCGGGACGGCTGGGCCGCCTGGCGCACGCGCTCGAGCACGACGGCCTCGGTTTGCGTCGGCACGACCATGTGCAGTTGGGTCGTCGCCATCTCTTCGATGCGCTGGGGCGACCGCAGCGTCGCCTCTTCGAGCAGCAACTGCAGGCGTTCCGCCTCGAGGGCGACCGCCTCCTTCCGCATCGCGTTCATCCGGTACCCGATCGTCGGCCACTGGCCCTGCTGCCAGGCCAACAGGAGCAGGCCCGCGGCCAGGACGCTGACCACCAGCACCCACCACCACAACTCGCGCTGCCGCACGCGGTCCAGTTCGCGGACGGGGTGGTTCTGCACGTCCTTCGGCACGGCGAACCCGATCGCGTCTGTCACTGGCCGTGTGCGCGCCATCCCGCTCACCCCACCCGCTCAATCGCCCGAAGCCGCGCGCTCCGGGCGCGCGGGTTCTGGCGGGTTTCGTCCTCGCCGGCGACCACCGACTTCTTCGTCACCAGCCGGAAGTCGCCGCTCTCCTTCGCCATCGCCCGGAAGGTGTGCTTCACCGGCCGGTCCTCGAGCGAGTGGAACGTCACGACCGCGAACCGGGCCCCGACCCGCAGCCGCGCGCCCGTCGCGCGCAGGAACACGTCGAGCCCGGTCAGTTCCCCGTTCACCCACACCCTGATCGCCTGAAACGTCCGCGTCGCCGGATCGATCCGGCCGCTGCGGCCGACCACGCGCCGGACGATGGCCGCCAGCTGACCCGTCGTCGTGATCGGCGCCGACCGGCGCGCGGCGACAATGGCACGCGCGACGGCGCGCGATCGTCGCTCCTCGCCGAACGCGTAGATCAGGTCCGCCAGTTCGTGCTCGTCCACGCGGCCGATCAGGTCGGCCGCCGTCGGCCCCTGGCTCGAGTCCATCCGCATGTCGAGTCCCTCGTCGCGCTGGAAACTGAATCCCCTGCCGGCCCCGTCGAGCTGGAGCGACGACACGCCCAGATCCGCCAGGGCGCCGTCAATCGCGTCGATGCCGCGCTCCGTCAGCAGCTGCGGCAGCTCGCGGTAGTCACCGTGCACAAACTCGACCCGGTCGCCGAACGCCGCAAGCGCCTCGCGCGCCAGCGCGATCGCCTGGGTATCCCGATCCACGGCCAGCACCCGCGAGGCGCCGGCCTCGATCAGCGCGCGGGTATGGCCGCCCAGGCCGAGCGTGCAATCCACGAAGAGACCGCCGCGCTCGGGCTGCAGGGCCGTCAGGACCTCGGCGGTCATCACCGGCACGTGCACGGCCATCGGCGCTACACCCGGGTGCGTCAGATCCCGAACTCAGCGAGCGCGCGGGCGTGGTCGTCCGTGAACGGATCGCTCGCTAGCTTGGTGACGAACCGATCGTGGTTCCACACCTCGAGATGGTCGTACTGGCCGAAGACGTCGACCTCGCCCGCCATGCCCGCCGATT
>Ga0315271_10001699_pt1 | contig 13411 bp, 9 predicted proteins | sample C3_top_MG_FD_204664 | JGI IMG/M metagenome (GOLD analysis project Ga0315271, IMG submission 204664) | Sediment microbial communities from Yellowstone Lake, YNP, Wyoming, USA - C3_top | ecosystem: Environmental > Aquatic > Freshwater > Lake > Sediment | place: USA: Wyoming | collected 2017-08-01 | reverse complement strand
TGAATGGCGAGAAGCTCTGGTGCACGAACGGCACGCGCTGCGAGCTGCTCGTGGTGATGGCGCGGACGCCGGACGTGATGGCGAACGGGAAGCCGAAGAAGCAGATCACGGCGTTCATCGTCGAGACGAACTCGCCCGGCGTGGAGGTGACCCACCGGAACCACTTCATGGGACTCCGCGCGATCGAGAACGCGGTGATCAAGTTCACGAACGTGAAGGTCCCGCGCGAGAACATCATCTGGGGGGAAGGGAAGGGGCTCAAGCTCGCGCTCGTGACGCTCAATACCGGGCGGCTCACGCTGCCGGCGAGCTGCGCCTACGGTTCGAAGCAGATGTTGAAGGTCGCGCGCGAGTGGGCGGCGAAGCGCGTGCAGTGGGGGCAGCCGGTGGGCAAGCACGAGGCGGTGGCGCAGATGCTCGCGAAGATCGCCGCGAACACCTTCGCGATGGAGTCGGTGGCCGAGCTGTCGAGCGGCCTCGCCGACCGCGGCGGCTACGACATCCGCCTCGAGGCCGCGATCGCGAAGATGTGGAACACCGAAGCCGGCTGGAAGGTGGTGGACGATGCGCTGCAGATCCGCGGCGGCCGCGGCTACGAGACCGCCGACTCGCTGCGTGCGCGCGGCGAAGAACCGATCGCCGTGGAGCGCGCGATGCGCGATTTCCGGATCAATCTGATCTTCGAAGGATCCTCGGAGATCATGCGCCTCTTCATCGCGCGCGAGGCGGTGGACCACCACTTCAAGACCGCCTTCGACATCGTGAACCCGAAAGCGACCGGCGCGCAGCGCTGGGCGGCGTTCGGGCGGTCGGTGAAGTTCTATCCGCTCTGGTATCCTTCGATGTGGGTCGGCGGTGCGCGCTCCTACCGGGAGTTCGGCGCGCTGGCGGACCACATGCGCTTCATCGAGCGCACGACGCGGAAGCTCGGCCGGTCGATCTTCCACGCGATGGTGCGCCTCGGCCCGAAGCTCGAGAAGCGCCAGATGGTGCTCTTCCGTCTCGTGGACGTCGGCGCCGAGCTGTTCGCGATGGCCGCGAGCTGCTCCCGCGCGCGGCTGTTGGCGGCGGCAGGCGACGCCTCGGCGCTCCAGGTGGCCGATCTCTTCTGCCGCGAAGCGCGGCTGCGCATCGCTGGCAGCTTCCGCGATCTCTTCGGCCCGAACGACAAGGAGCTGTATCAGCTGTCGAAGAAGATCCTGGATGGGGAGATGGCGTGGATCGAGTTGGGGATAGCGGTGGGCGGAACGGCGGCGGGGATCAAGACGGCTTCGGCGCCGGCGCGCAAAGGAGAGCCGGTCGCGGTGTAAGGCAGTCAGAAGTCAGAAGTCCGAAGTGGGTGACAAGTGGGCAGTCGAGGGGCCGTGGCGCAAACGCGCTCCGGCCCTTCCACTCATCACTGGTCACCCACTTCTGACTTCGGACTTCTGACTGCTGACTGCAGTCCCTACCTCGCATGCCTGTACATGAGCTCCACCAGCTCGTCGTACATCGACTCCCGCTTCTCGGAATCCGTCCCTCGAATGGCTTCCGCCGCACAGTACCTCAGATGATTCCCCATCAATTCCCGTCCCACGGCCCTCAACGCCTCGTGCACTGACCCGATCTGCGTCATCACGTCGGCGCAGTAGCGGTCCTCCTCGATCATCCGCTGGATCCCGCGCACCTGGCCTTCGATGCGCTTGAGCCGCCGCAGGTTCGCGGCCTTCGTGGCGGCATCCACCCCATGCGCCTTTCGCGCGCCGCCGGTCGTCACCGGTTCGTGCTCCACCCCACAGGCGCAGGCCGCGGCGGCGGTCGATGCCGCTTTCTTGTGCTTCACTGCCATCCTGTCCTCCTCACGCTGTGAACCGCCGCAGCCGCAGACTGTTCGTCACCACGCTCACCGAGCTCATCGCCATCGCCGCGCTCGCGAGCACCGGGCTGAGCTGCACGCCGAACACCGGATAGAGCACGCCCGCTGCGACCGGGATCCCGATCACGTTGTAGATGAAGGCCCAGAAGAGGTTCTGTTTCGTGATCCGCATCGTCTGCCGCGAGAGCGCGATCGCCTGGGCGACGCCGCGGAGGTCGCCGCGCATCAGCGTCAGATCGCTCGCCTCCACCGCGACATCCGTCCCGGACCCGATCGCGATCCCGACGTCGGCCTGCGCGAGCGCGGGCGCATCATTGATGCCGTCGCCCACCATGGCGATCACGCCGCCGGCTTCCTGCAGCCGCTTCACTTCCGCCACCTTGCCGTCGGGAAGGACGCCGGCCACCACGCGCGGGATCCCCGCCTGCGTGGCGATCGCGCGCGCCGTGGCGTCGGTGTCGCCGGTGAGCATCACCACATCGAGACCGAGACGGCGCAGTGCCGCCACGCCTTCGCGTGATGTCTCGCGGATCGTGTCGGCGAGCGCAATGACGCCGGCAGCCGTGCCGCCGACGGCCACATAGAGCAGCGTCTTCCCATCCGCGGCGAGCCGCTCCGCGGCCGCGGCGAGCGCCGCGATCTCCACGCCGCTCTCCCGCATCAAGGCGGCGTTGCCCACGAGCACGTCGCGTCCGTCCACGAGGGCCCGCGCGCCGAGTCCGGCCCGCGCCTCGAAGCGGTCGGCATCGGCGAGGGCGAGCGACCGGGCGCGCGCGTGGCGGACGACCGCATCGGCGAGCGGATGCTCCGAGGAGCGCTCGAGCGACGCCACCAGAGCCAGCAGTGCATCCGGATCCGCGATGGGACCGGCGGGGGCGGCGACGATGTCGGTCACCGCGGGCTTCCCTTCGGTCACCGTTCCCGTCTTGTCGAGCACCACAGTGGTGATCTCGTGCGCGCGCTGCAGCGACTCGCCCCCCTTGATGAGGATGCCGAGCTGCGCGCCCTTCCCGGTGGCGACCATCACCGCCGTCGGCACGGCGAGCCCCATCGCGCAGGGGCAGGCGATGATCAGCACCGCCACCGCGGCGGCGAAGGGGCGCACCAGGGAGGCGCCGGGCGTCGCGATCGTCCAGACGGCGAAGGTCGCGATCGCGATCGAGATCACCACCGGCACGAAGATCGCACTCACCCGGTCGGCGAGCTTCTGGATCGGCGCCTTCGACCCCTGGGCCTCGCGCATCAGCTTCACGATGCGCGCGAGCACGCTCTGCTCGCCGACGGTGGTCGCCTCGAGGCGGAAGGAACCGGAGCGGTTCATCGTGCCGCCGATGACGGCCATCCCCACGGACTTCTCGACCGGGAGCGACTCGCCGGTGACCATCGACTCATCGACGGCGCTCGCGCCGGCGACGATGCGGCCGTCCACGGGGATCCGCTCGCCCGGCCGCACGATCACGACGTCGCCGCTGCGCACGTCGCCGATCGGGATGTCCTGTTCGGCGCCGCCGCGCACCACGCGCGCCGTGCGCGGCTGGAGCCGCACGAGCGCTCGCAGGGCGCGCGTCGTCTCCCCCTTGGCGCGCGCCTCGAGCATATTGCCGACGAGCACGAGCGCGATGATGATGTCCACCGCTTCGTAGTACAGGTCGGGCATCACCCCCCGCGCGCGGAAGTAGCCGGGGACGACGGTGACCGCCAGCGAGAAGAGGAACGCCGCCCCGGTACCGACCGCGATGAGCGTGTTCATGTCCGCCCCGCGGTGCGTGAACGCCTTCCACGCCCGCACGTAGAAATGCCGCCCCGCCCAGCCCATCACCGCGCTCGTCAGCGCGAGCAGCACCCACGGGAGCGGAGCCCAGTCCATGGCGAGCATCGAGAGCACCATCGCCGCCGCGCCGATCGCGCCGCTCGTGGCGGCCTTCCATTTCAACGTCGCGAACTCGCGCGCGTGCTCGGCCTCCTGCTTCTCCTGCTCCTCGAAGGCGGTCCGGTCCGCGGACGGCAGTTCGGCGCCGTAGCCCACCGCCTGGATCGCCTCCACGAAGCGGGAGGGCGCTGTCGCCGCGGCATCGTACACGATCGTCGCGCTGTTGAGCATCAGATTCACGGTCGCATCGGCGACCCCGGGCTGCTGCTGCAGCGTCCGCTGCACGCGCGCCTGGCAGGCGGCGCAGGTCATGCCCTGGACGGCGAGCGCGACCGTGCTCGGCGCAAGGTGCGCGGCGCTCGGCGCTCGGCTCTCGGCGCCCGGCGTGGAACGGGAGCTGAATGGGTCGAAGTACCAGAGCACGGCTGCGATCGCGGCCGCGGCGGCGGCGATCACGAGGATGGTCACGCCGGCACCGGGTGGGCGGTATAGCCGGACGCCGTGACCGCGGCGACGATCTGCGGGACGCTCGCCGCGGCGGGATCGAACTCGACGGTGGCGCGGCCGATCGAGACGGTCTCGATCTTCACGCCGGGGACGCTGCCGAGAGCGCCGCGCACGGCATTGAGGCAATGGCCGCAGCTCATGCCATCGATGGTGAGGTTGACGCGTTCCATGGGGGTCTCCGGGAAAGTGAAGTCCTTCCCGAATCTAATACCCCCCGGGGGTATTCCACAAGCCCTGAACCCTGACCCCTGAACCCTGCCCCCCGTCGTCAACCCAAATGCAGCAACCGCGCCGCGATGCTGAAATAGATCACGATCCCCGCCACGTCCACGAACGACGCCACGAAAGGCGAGCTCGCGATCGCGGGATCGAACCCGAGCTTCGTGAAGGCCAATGGCAGCATCGCCCCGGCCAGCGTCCCCGTCGTCACCACCAGGAGCAGGGTCAGCGCCACCACCGTCGCCACGTCGTAGCCGTTCCCCCACATGAGCGCGCGCACGAAGCCGATCAATCCGAGGAAGGCCCCCAGGGCCAACCCCTGTCCCGCCTCGCGCAGCATCACCCGCAGTGCATCGCTCAGCTCCACGTCGCCCACCGCGAGTGCGCGCGTGATCAGCGTCGCCGACTGCGATCCCGAATTCCCCCCCGAGCTCACGATCAGCGGTACGAAGAACACCAGCGAGATCGCCCCCGCGAGCACGTTCTGGTAGTACCGGAGCGCCGTCCCGGTGAACATCTCCTCCACGAACAACAGCACCAACCACCCGCCCCGCTTCTTCGCCAGCGACCAGAAGGGCGCCTGCAGGTACGGCGTCTCGAGCGGCTGCACCGCGCCCAGCTTCTGCACGTCCTCCGTCTGCTCCTCCACGATCGCGTCGATGACGTCGTCCACCGTCACCACGCCGAGGAGTCGCTGCGTATCGTCCACGACCGGCACGGCCACGAGGTCGTACTTCGAGACGAGCCGCGCCACCTCCTCCCGGTCGGCGGTCGTCGGCACGCGCACGATGTCGGTCCACGCCACGTCGGCGATCTTCGTCCCCTCCGCCGCCGCGAGCAGCTCCCGCAGCGAGAGCACGCCCTGAATGCGTCCCTGCCCATCGGTCGCGTAGATCGCGTGCATCGCCTCGCGCCGCCCCGCGCGCGCCAGTGCGCGCACCCGCTCCAGCGCCCGCTCCACGGTGTCATCCTGCGAAACGGCCACGAACTCCGTCGTCATCAACCCGCCCGCGGTGTTCGGATCGAAGTCCAGCAGCCGCTCGGTCTCGCCGCGCGCGTCGCTGCCGAGGGCCGAGAGGATCTGGTCCGCCCGTTCGTCGGCGAGCTCCTCGATCGTGTCGGCACGCTCGTCCGGCGTCATCTCGGACACCAGCGCCGCCGCCTGCGAGCTCGTCATCTCCTCGAGCAGCGACGTCCGCAGCTCCTCGTCCAGATACTCGAGGAGGTCCGCGGCGCGCGGCGCCGGAAGGGCGCGCAAGAGCGCCAGGATCTGGTCCGCCGGGAGCGCGCTCGCGATGTCGGCGAGGTTCGCCGGATGGAGCTCTTCCGTCTCGGCCGCCACGACCGCCGCGCCCTGCGCGAGCATCGCCTGCAGGTCCGGGGCGAGGAGCGCCGCCACCTCGGGCGCGTCCTTGCGAGGTTCCGGTCGGGTCATGGGCACCTTCCTGCCTGAGGAACAACCTCGGTCGCGCGCCGGCGCGGCTATGTCGCGCGCAACATAACCCGCGACTGACACCCCGACCACCCCGCGCCCGTAGGGAAGTGGAACGCCAGAGCAACCTTTCCGGCCGGGGCGCTGTCTCACCCCGTAGGCCTCGACCGAGGCCCGCCGGATCGCCAATGCCCCCGCACCGCCGCGCCGATGCAACGTCTCTCGACGCTCCTGCTGATCGCCGCACCACTGCTGCTGCCGGGCCAGGAGCGCGCGCAAGCGTCGCTGGCTTCTCTCGGCGATCCCCCGACCACGCAACCCAGGGTCTCCACCGCCACGGTCACCATCGCGACGCGTGCGACGCTCGCGCCGGAGCTCGATGGCAAGGACGACGACCCGATCTGGGCGCAGGCGCAAGCGATCGAGTCCTTCCGCCAGTTCTCCCCGAAGGAGGACAGCGCGCCGACCTTCCGCACCGTGGCCAAGGTCGCCTATGACGACAAGTTCCTCTATGTGTTCGTGCGGATGTACGATCCGCACCCCGACAGCATCGTCAGCCTGCTCAGCCGGCACGATGTGCGCACGCAGTCGGAGTGGATCAAGGTCATGCTCGACTCCTACCACGACAAACGGAGCGGCTACGAGTTCGCCGTGAACCCGCGCGGCGTGAAGCGCGACTACTACATGTTCAACGACCAGGAGGAGGACGACTCCTGGGACGGCGTGTGGGATGTCGCCACCACGATCGATTCGCTCGGGTGGACCGCCGAGTTCCGGATCCCCTTCGACCAGCTCCGCTTCGCGGCGAAGCCGAGTCTTACCATGGGCATCGGCATCTGGCGCGACATCGCCCGCCTCAACGAGCGCGACAGCTGGCCCGTCTTCCGCTTCAGCAAGAATGGCATCTCATCCCAGCTCGGTGAGATCACCGGCATCGACGGCCTCGGCCAGCCGCGCCACCTCGAGATCGTGCCGTACGTCGTCGCCAAGAACTACAACTATCAGAGCGACCTCTCCAACGCCTACGGCCGGCAGCAGGAGCTCACCGCCGGCGGCGACATCAAGTACGGACTGACGAGCAACCTGACCCTCGACGGCACGGTCAACCCGGACTTCGGCCAGGTGGAGTCCGACCCCGCGAATCTGAACCTCTCGAACTTCGAGACCTTCCTCCCCGAGAAGCGCCCCTTCTTCGTCGAAGGCTCCGGCATCTTCCGCTTCGACATGAGCTGCAACGACGGCGCGTGCACCGGCCTCTTCTATAGCCGCCGCATCGGGCGCCAGCCTCAGCTCAGCGATGGTGAACCGGGGTCAGCGACCACCACGTCGATCATGGGCGCGGCCAAGCTCACCGGCCGCCTGAGCGGCGGGCTCTCGATCGGCGTGCTCGACGCGCTCACGGCGAAAGAGCAGAACTCGAACGGGAACACCTCGGAGCCCGCCACCAACTACTTCGCGACGCAGTTCGTCCAGGAGTTCCGCGAAGGGCAGACCACCCTGGCGGCGACGGTCTCGGCGGTCAACCGGCAGCAGGACGCCATGACCACCCCCTATCTGCGCGATGCGGGCTACAGCAGCGGCATCAACTTCCACCACCTGTTCGACGACCGGAAATTCCAGATCGCCGCCTACGTGATCGGGAGCTATGTGACGGGGAGCGAGAGCGCGATCGGGTACACGCAGACGAACAGCACCCACTACTACCAGCGGCCCGGATCCGGTCTCACCTATGATCCGACGCGCACGTCCCTGGGCGGCGATGCCGAGAAGCTCTCCTTCAGCAAGGAAGGCGGCGGCATCACGCGCTTCTGGACCGGCCTCAGCCGTGTCTCGCCGGGTTTCGAGATCAACGATCTCGGCTACCTGTCGGAGGCCGGCAAGCAGAGCTGGTCGAACTGGTTCGCCTTCGTCTGGCAGGAACCGAAGTCCTTCTACCGGATGATGCAGCTGAATTTCAACGAGTCCAACAACTGGACGACGCAGGGCGTCAGCGGCTCCTATCTGAGCGCGACGAACGCGAACGTCAACTGGCATGCCCAGCTCACGAACAGCTGGTTCGTTCATTCGGGGCTCAGCTACAACAACTTCCTCGGCGTCTACGACGACCGGAAGGCGCGCGGCGGGCCGGCGATGTTCCGCCACCCGTACCTGACCGGCTGGGCGGGCTTCGATGGCGACCCCCGGATGAAGGCGATCCCCTCGGTCTTCTTCTTCTTCTTCCAGGGAGCCGGCGACAACAAGTCGCACGGGTGGGGGGTCGATCCCGAAGTGGCGGTCATCGCCTCGTCGAGCCTCACCCTCAAGCTCGGGCTCCACTACGATCTCAACCAGGACTACACCCAGTGGCTGGGGAACTTCACCTCTGTCACCGCGACCTCCTACACCTTCGCGTCGTTGCACCAGAGCACGATGGCCGCCACGGTCCGCGTCGACGCCACCTTCACGCCAACGCTGTCGCTGCAGTTCTACGCGCAGCCGTACATCAGCCAGGGCCAGTACGAGAACTGGCGGACGCTGCAGGATCCCCGTGCCGGCGATTACGGGACGCAGTTCTCCCCCTTCGTCCCCGACACGACCACCGGCGCCCTCGCCTCCGTATCGGATTACAACTTCAACTACCAGCAACTGAACGTGAACACCGTGCTCCGCTGGGAGTACCGGCGCGGCTCGGCGCTCTTCCTCGTCTGGACCCACGGACGCACGTACTACGATCAGAACCAGCAGTACAGCGGCTTCAACCCGGGCACCGACGTGAACAACCTCTTCTCCGTCCACCCGATGAACACCTTCCTGATCAAGGGCACCTACTGGATAAGCCTGTAGCGCGGGATACCTGGGGCCGCGCGCAGGCCGAACACGAGGGAGCGGTCGAAATGGCCGCTCCTTCGTGCATCCGGGAGTCCCCTCGTTGACTCTCTCCATTCCGAGCGTGAAGTTTCCGGCGCGCCACCCACTCACTCTCGGGCTCGCATGGCACGCATCGCATTCCTCGGACTCGGCGCGATCGGCACGCCGATGGCGCGGCACCTCGCCGCCCCCCCGCACGACCTCGTGGTCTGGAACCGCACCGCCGCGAAGGCGAAGGCTTTCGCCGCCGAAGCCGGCCTGAAAGCCCACGTCGCGGCGACTCCCGCCGAGGCCGCGAAGGGAACGCCCGTTGTCATCACCTGCCTCCCGACCTCCGGCGATGTCGAGTCGATCCTCGACGGGCCGACGGGGCTCCTCGCCGGACTCGAGAAGGGCTCGGTGCTCGTCGACTGCACCTCGGGCGACCCCGGCACCTCGCGCCGCATCCACGCGCGCCTCGCCGAACGCGGCATCGATTTCATCGATGCCCCGGTCAGCGGCGGCGTCGCTGGCGCGATCAAGGGAACGCTCACGGTCATGGTGGGCGGCGACGCGAAGGTCTTCGAGCGCGTGCGCCCGGTACTTGATGCCTTCGGCGAGAAGCTCGTGCTCTGCGGCCCGGTCGGCGCCGGCGACGCGCTCAAGGCCGTGAACAACGCCCTGCTCGCGGTACACATCTGGTCCTGCGCCGAAGGGCTCGCGGCGCTCGTGAAGGCGGGCGTTTCCCCCGCCATCGCGCTCGACGTCATCAACGCGTCGAGCGGGCGCAGCAACACCTCGCAGAACCTTTTCCCGGAACGCGTGCTCTCGCGCGCCTTTCCCCGTACCTTCCGGCTGGCGCTTCTCGACAAGGATGTCGGCATCGCCGCCGGCGTCGCGCGCGAGCATCGCGTGCCCTCACCCCTGCTGCACCTCACCAGCGAGCTCTTCCGCGCCGCGCACAACGCGCTCGGCGAGGAAGCGGACCATGTCGAAGCGGTCCGGCTGCTCGAACAGTGGGCCAACGTGGAGATCGTATGACGACCGTCGCCGCCCGCCCCCTTGTCGCGGACACCGCCGCGATCCGTGCCCACTTCCCGGCGCTGGCGCGCCGCAGCGGCGCCCTCCCCGTCGCCTACTTCGACGGGCCGGGCGGCACCCAGGTGCCGCGCGCCGTCGCCGAGGCGATGAGCGACTACCTGTTCCATCACAACGCGAACACGCACTGGGCGTACCCGACGAGCATCGAGACCGACGCGATGATCACCGCCGCCCGCGCGACGCTCGGCGACTTCCTGAACGCGTCGCCGAACGAGATCGCCTTCGGCGCGAACATGACGACCCTCACCTTCCACTTGGCGCGCGGCATCGGCCGCGCGCTCGGGGCGGGGGATGAGATCGTGATCACCGAGCTCGACCACCACGCCAACGTCGCCCCCTGGCGCGCCCTCGAGCGCGAGCGCGGGGTGACGGTGCGCACCGCGCGCATGAACCTCGAGACGGGGCAGCTCGATTTCGCCGACCTCGAGAAGCAGCTGAATGCGAAGACGCGTGTGCTCGCCATCGGGGCCGGCTCCAATGCCCTCGGCACGATCACCGACGTCGCGCGCGCCACGAAGATGGCGCGCGCCCTCGCCCCGAAGGCGCTCGTCTTCGTGGATGCCGTGCATTACGCGCCGCACCATCTCGTGGATGTGCGCGCCATCGACTGCGACTTCCTGGCCTGTTCGGCGTACAAGTACTATGGCCCGCACATCGGGATCCTCTACGGCAAGCACGAACGCCTCGCCGCGCTCGACATCCCGAAGCTCGCGCCGGCGCCGGACGAGGCGCCCGAGCGCCTCGAGACCGGCACCCAGAATCACGAGGGGATCGCCGGCGCGGCCGCCGCAGTGGACTTCCTCGCCGGCCTCGCCGCCGACGCCGGCGCGCACCGCCGCGCGCGGCTCACCGCGTCCTTCGCCGAACTGCACACGCGCGCCGAGTCGCTCTTCCTTCGCCTCTGGGATGGACTGGGCGCGATCAAGGGCGTGCGCCGCTTCGGCCCCACCCCGGACCAACCGCGCACGCCGACCGTGACCTTCACCGTTGCCGGAGTGAAGACCACTGCCATCGCCGAACAGCTCGCCGCTCGCGGTGTCTACGTGTCGAACGGTGATTTCTACGCGACCACCGTCGTCGCCCGCCTCGGCCAGTCCGAGGATGGACTCGTGCGCGCGGGCTGCGCCTGCTACACCACCGCCGAAGAGATCGAGCGGCTCCTCGAGGGCGTCGAGGCGGCCGCGCGCGGAGCCCGGTGAGCCGCGCGGCCTTCGCCGCGAGCCTGCTGCTCCTCCTCCTGCTGAGCGCCGCCGCCCGCGCTCAGCAGGGCGACTCGGCGCACACCGACAGCACGCGCGCTGACTCCGCGAAGGCGCACGTCCTCGCGCCGACAGTCGTCACCAGCACCCGCCTCGGCGACGTCGATGAGCACGTCCCCGCACAGGTGGACCACGTGGACGTGAAGACGATCGCCCCCGGACCCGCCGAGGCGGCGAGCGCGCTGGTACGGCTCCCCGGCGTCAGCGCGTACGACGACCAGGGGACGCCGGCGCAGCCGACCCTCGAGATCCGCGGCTTCAACCTCTCCCCGGTGGTCGGCGTGCCGCAGGGAGTGTCCGTGTTCCTCGACGGCGTGCGCGTGAACGAGGCCGATGCGCAGGAAGTGAACTTCGATCTCCTCCCCATGGACGCCGTCTCCCGCGCGCAGCTCGTGCGCGGCCCGGCGACGCTCTACGGGAAGAACACCCTCGCCGGCGCGCTCGTGCTCTTCACTCAGCGCGGCGAGGAGGTGCCCGTGATGAGCGCCGAGGTGAGCGCCGGGTCGTACGGTGCGTACGGCGCCACCGTGAACGCCGGCGGCGTGAGCCACGGCCTCGATGCGTTCATCACCGCGACCGCGTTCGATGAGAGTGGTTGGCGCGACGTGACCGCGGCGCGTGAGCGCTCCCTCTTCCTGAACCTCGGCCGCAAGCGCGACTCCACCGATCTCGCGCTCAGCGTCCTCTACGCGCACGACCGGATCGAGCAGGCGGGCTCCCTCCCCGCGAGCTGGCTCGCGGTGGATCCCACGCTCAATTTCACCGGCGGGGACTTCTTCGAGCCGGAACTCTGGCATCTCTCGCTGCGCGGCGAGCGGCCGCTCGGCGCGGGGACGCTGCGCGGTACCGTGTTCTACCGGGGACTCAGCGCCGAGCAGTACAACGTGAACGTGAATGCGCCGGCGTCGGATCTCTTCATCGACAACCACGCCTACGGGCTGACGGCCGAATGGTCCGCGTCCCTTCCGGCCTTCGGCCGCGCCGTCGCCTTCACCGCCGGCGCCGAGCTCAGTCGCAGCGACGTGCACGAGACGATCTACGGCGGCGCACCGCCGGCGTGCGACTCGCTGACGAGCCTCTGCGCCAATGTGTACGTCCCCGAGACCGATGCCGCGCTCTTCGGGCAGGCGACGCTCCCGCTGTCGGCCGCCGTCTCGCTCACCGCGGCCGCGCGCGGCGACTGGGTGCGACTCCCCTTCCAGGACCGCCTCGACAGCGCGAACAGCGCGACGAGCAGCTACGCGCACTTGTCGCCGCGACTCGGCGCGAACTTCACCTTCAGCCCCACCGTGCGCGGCTACGCGACCGTCGGCGGCGGCTTCCGCGCGCCGGCGCCGGTGGAACTCGGCTGCGCGAGTGAGACGGCGCCCTGTCCCCTCCCGTACGCCCTGGGCGATGACCCAGCGCTCGCGCCCGTGACACTCACCAGCTACGAGGCCGGCGCGGATTGGGAGCCCGCAGGAGGAAGCACCCTCGATGCCTCGATGTTCTGGTCGGAGATCCACGACGAGATCGTCTTCGTCGCCAGCACGAACACCGCGGGTTACTTCAGGAACATCCCGCATACGCGCCGCGCCGGCATTGAAGTGAGCGGGACGCTCGCGCTCCCGCACGGGCTGCGCGCCGCGGCGTCGTACACGTATCTCATGGCGACCTACCAGAGCACGGTGCTGCTGTCGTCACAGCTCCCGGTGGCCGACACGGCGAGACCGGGCGACGTCTTCCCGCTCTCACCGCGCAGCCGCGTGACGCTCACCTTCGGCGGCACGAAGGTGATCGGCACCGGCGTATTCGACGCCGAGATCGGGATGAACGCCGTCTCCACGCAGTATCTGCGCGGCGATGATGCCAACGCCGAGACCCCGCTCCCTGGCTACGCGGTCTGGCGCCTGCGCCTGACCTACCAACGGGACCACGTCGCGGTGACGGGTACGGTGCGCAACCTCTTCGACCGCAGCTTCGCGAGCTTCGGCGCCTACGGGACCAATCCCGTCGGCCCGCCGGGAGGACCACCGTCAAGCCAGGTGGAACGCTTCTACACCCCGGCCCAACCGCGGTCCTTCGTGCTCGCGGTGACCGTCAGCCGCTAGGGTAGTTCCGGGGAACCCGACAATGACTCCCGAGACTCAACGAATATCATAGGAGCAGGACACCGCGGATGACGCGGATGAACGCGGAACTCTCCGTGAGGCGCGAAAGCTCCGAATGGGATACCCGGAGATTTGCAGCAGTGTTGTTGAACAACAACCGCTGGTACTCGACGCATATCGGATGTTGAGCCCGAATGCCCACGGAGCGATCCGCGTCCATCCGCGTCATCCGCGGTATCCGGTGATCTTGCT
>Ga0315271_10001698_pt1 | contig 13413 bp, 14 predicted proteins | sample C3_top_MG_FD_204664 | JGI IMG/M metagenome (GOLD analysis project Ga0315271, IMG submission 204664) | Sediment microbial communities from Yellowstone Lake, YNP, Wyoming, USA - C3_top | ecosystem: Environmental > Aquatic > Freshwater > Lake > Sediment | place: USA: Wyoming | collected 2017-08-01 | reverse complement strand
TCCCTGGGATCGCGTCCCGAGAACCAGAGGCGGGTCTTGCTTGTTCCGTTACAGGGTGGAGTCCAGTCGGAGGATGGGGTAGAGATGGCGCCGGTCGTCGAAGGACGCATGCCGGCGGCAGAAGAAGTCGAGCCGGGCGCCTGGATCAGCGGCAAACACAGGGTCATCCTTCAACTTGCGCGCGAATTCAGCCTGCAGGTCCGTATCCGAGTCGAATAGGGCTTTGGCGATTTGCTCCGCCACATAGGGCTCGATCTGTTCCTTCTGCTCGAAACAGGCGTTGAAGAATCCCCACGCGGCGAGAGAATCCGGAGCCTGAGGCTCGAGGAGCGCCACGATGAGCCGCGAGTGCTTCTGGGAGATGGGCACGAACAGCGAACCGGCGGGGACCTCCCGCTGCGTCACCCGCCACTCGCCGTGGAGCGCGACCCGCTGGCGTCCTTCGAAGGGTTCGGGCGAGAACTGCGCGCGGGCGATGCGGAACTCCTCCACTTGCGCTCTTCCAAGCGCCTGGCGCACGGGTTCGAAGGCGATGCCGTGCAGGGACAACTTCGATCCGACGATGTCCGCGTGTTCGGGCGGAACCACGTACCCGCCGCGCGGCGCGCGCACGACCAGCGATGCCTCCACCCGGTCACGGAATGGAACCCGCCAGATCCGGGGCGTTTTCGGATCGTAGACCGTCATCAGGTCCCCCGAGATCGGAGAGAGGTCGCGCGTGTACGCATAGCCGCGGAACTCGATGATCCGCGCATCGGCGTCATCTGTCGGACTCGCAGCCTGGCCTCCCTTGGCGGGCTCGCGCCAGGATGAGCGGTAGTCGAGCGTCATCTCGACCCCGCCGAGTTGAGCCGCGGCGCTATCGGCCTCGGCGGCTTCCCGCAGCCATTGTTCCCCGTGCAAACCGACGAGCTCCGCCAGGCCGATGATGGTATTGCGCGTGACCCGAACGCGAGTGGCGTAGTCTTTCCATGAGTGCGTTTCGACCAGCACGGTGAAACGATTGCGTTGCGGGAAATAGCCGGTCGAAAACCGCGGCGAATAGACGGTCAGCACGAAGCCCGAGGCCGGGTCGTCCGTCCTGGCCAGATCCGGATAGAACGGCAGGGGCAGCGAGCCTTGCGCGGCAAGTTTGCCGATGAGCGCATCGCGCAGCTGCGCACCGCTCGCCCGCAGCCGCGGGTCGCCCTGATTGATGGGTTCGGCCTGGAGCGAGATGTCGGGTTCGAAGTCGGCGCCATCGGTCACATGGAGATCCGCGCATACGAGCGGATCCCACTGCTGGAGCAGCCGCAACATGGCCTGCATTTCCGGGGTGTCCGCTTTCATGTAGTCGCGATTGAGGTTCAGATTCTGCGCGGTGGCGCGCCAGCCGGTTTCCTCGGGCCCGTTCTGATTGGGGCGATTCGCGCGACCTGTGCGCTCATGGCCATCCGTATTGAAGGCGGGCATGAAAAGCAGGGCCATGCGTTCGAGAACGCCGCTTGAGACGGCCCCGCCCAGCAACTCGCGCAGGGCGATGAAGCCCGCGTCTTTGCCGTCGCTTTCACCCGGGTGAATGCCCGCCTGAAGCATCAGCAGGGGCACGCCGCGGCGCCGCAACTCGGCGGGGTCCAGGCTCCCCGCCCGCGAAACCACCAGCGCCATGAGCGGCCGTCCTTGCGCCGAACGCCCGTATTCAAAGGCTTGCACAGCCTCCGGCCATTTGTGAGAAAACGCCGCGCAAAGGCGCTCGACTTCGTCGATGCGACCGGTTCTTCGGAAGTCGGATGTCTCCGCGAGGGTCAGCAGACTCGGCATATCAGGGTTGTTCATCTTCCGCTACCGCCAAGGGCTTTCGCATGTGCGTCGGGGATCTGCGACATTTCTAGACACCCTACCCCAGGGCGCGACGCCTTGACCCTGCCCCGAAGGAGTGGACACACGACAACACCCGGTGTCGCGGGAGGTGTATCCGTCGAAGAAGGTGCTGGATCAGGCGATTGCTTCGGGGATGGAGTCGGAGGCGATGGAGAACATGGATCTGCTGTCTGAGTTGCTGGAGGGGTTGTAGGGCGGGAAACGCGCGCGTCGTCCGCGGCAACCACGCGTGCGGAGGCCAAAGCACCGTTCCCGAACGTAGTGGGGCGGCGCGAAGCCGGCCCTTGGGGCCCAAGACTCCTCTGAATCAATGCCGGGCGGCCAGCCCGGCTCCATTCATTAAGGACGCAACGCGCCCCACGGATGTGAGGGAACGCCAGGGTGCTTTGGCCGCAGCATGGCCACCGATGACGCGTAAGGCCTCGTGCGGTATTCGCGGAGAGGAAGGGGCTACTCGATGTCCGCGCCGAAGGCGAGGAGGCGGCCGTCGCAGTCCTTCACCGCAAACTCGCGCGAGTTCCACGGCGTGTTTGCGAGGGTGCGCGTGAACTCGACGCCCCGGGCGGAGTATTCGCGGAAAAGGGCGTCGGCGTCGTCGATGAAGAGGTAGGCGTCGAGAAGCTCGTCAGCGTACTTGTCCGGGTTCGCGGTGGGCGGCTCCGCGCGGCGGAAGTGGATCTTGTGTCCGTCGCGCTCGACGATGGCGTACTCCGGCGGATCCTGCCAGGTCCCGATGCATTTGAACCCGAGCTTCTCCTCGTAGAAGGCGAGGGTGATCTTCATGTCGGTGGTGAAGAACTGAGGCGCGATCTTCAGGATCATCGTCTTTGAGGTTAGACCAGGCTTGGGTCCAGTCAGGGGGAGTGGGCTTGACCCGATTTCGTGGACACCTAACGAAAGGTGGATACGATGCGAAGTATGGACAAGCAAACAGGTGCGAAACGGACGCGCCGGCGGTTTCCTGACGAGTTCAAGGCCGGGGCGGTTCGCCTGGTCCTCGACGAGTCGAGGACGGTCGGGAGCGTTGCTCGCGAGCTCGATCTGACGGCCTCCGCGCTGGCCCAGTGGGTGCGACATGAAGAGGCAGAGCGGAGCAAGGGCCGGACAGGTCTCACCCGCGAAGAACGTGAGGAGTTGACGCGGCTCCGAAAGGAGAACCGGGAGCTCCGCATGGAGCGCGAGGTTCTAAAAAAAGCGACGGCCTTCTTCGCGAAGATGCAAGCGTGAGGTTTGCGTGCATCGAGGCAGAGAAGGCGATACCCGTGTCGCTGCAGTGCCGGACTCTTCGGGTCTCTCGAAGCGGCTTCTACGCCTGGAGAGGGCGCCCGGAGTCCGCACATGCCATCGAAGACCGCCGGCTCAGTGTTCTCGTGAAGGCGTCGTTTGATGGGAGCCGGGGACGATACGGATCGCCGAGGATCTTCCTCGACCTCCTCGACCTGGACGTGCACATCTCGAAGAAGCGGATTGTGCGCCTCATGCAAGAGGCTGATCTCGTAGCGCGACGTCGCAAGCGCTTCAGGGCCTGGTCCGTGGCCGAAAGCGACCAACCGATTCCAGGGAACATCTTGGATTGGGATTGCCCCGAAAAAGTGGACACGTGGGTTTATGACTCAAGCGGCGCTTGAACGTGCCGCCGCTTGTTCGAACTGAGCCGGACTCAAGTAGCCGAGCGTCGAGTGACGCCGGCGGGGATTGTAGAAGGCTTCGATGTATGCGAAGACTCGGTGACGCGCTTCGGTGCGGGTCTGGGGCACCGACGGCTCCATCTCAGTCTTCATCGAACTCCAGAAACTCTCCATCGGCGCGTTGTCCCAGCAGTCGCCCTTCCGGCTCATGCTCGATGTCCCGCCGATACGGCGAACGGATTCCTGGAATGGAACGGATGTGTATTGGCATCCTCGATCAGAATGAACGAGCAAGCCGGGCTCAGGTCTACGGGCACGGACGGCATCCTCGAACGCGAGGACGCACATCGAGGCGTCCGGGGTGTGGGCGGCCCGCCAGCCGACGATACGACGGGCGAACAAGTCCAGGATGGCGGCGACGTACAGCCAGCCCTCGTGCGTCCAGAGCGCTGTGATGTCAGAGAGCCAGACTCGGTTCGGGACTTTCACCCTGAACTGCCGCTCCAGGAGATTGGGCTGTTTCAGCTCTTCCGGAGTCGTCACAGTGGTGACCTTGAATCTCCGTCGTAGCCGCGCACAGAGCCCCTTTTCGAGCATGATCCTAGCCACGCGTTTCCGGCTCACCCGCCGCCCAAGCTCGATCAAGTCCCGAAGAACACGCGGACTGCCGTAGGAACGTCCGCTCTGACGGAAGCTCTCCCCGATCTCAGCTCCTAGGTGGATGTCCTCGATTGCCCGTCTCGAGAGCGGCCTCTTCTCAAACGCGTAGTAGCCCGAACGAGACACGCCAAGTCCCTCGCACATCACCGCCACCGGGTAGTTCGCCTTCTCTCGCCGGATTCGCTCGAACTTCACCGAATCTCTTTCGCGAAGAAGGCTGAGACTTTTTTTAGGAAGTCTCGCTCCGCGGTCACGCGATCCAGCTCGCGCCGTAGCCGCGCCAGCTCCTCGCGTGCAGTCTCATTCGGTAACGGCGCCGCAACTCTGCCGCTATCCCGCGCTTTCTTTAGCCAGTCGTGCAGCAGACTCACGTTCACGCCCAGGTCCCGGGCCACGCCCGTAACCGTCGCACCCGGTCGCAGCGTCAGCGCAATCGCCTCCGCCCGAAAATCTTCCGTATAGATCTTCTTCCTTCGTGGTGGCACCATCGTTCACTCCTATCACCCTGGACCGGGTGTTGTCGATGTGTCCACTTTTTCGGGGCAGGGTCAAAGGAGGCACACGATTCCATTGTTCCGGCGCCCCAGTGCCGACGCACGAGGCGTCCGCGGCGCCGCGAGCCCATCTCAGTGCTCGGCCCCGCGGGCCACCACTACCAAGCCCGCGAGATTGCTTCGTCGCGCTCCAAACGAGTGGCTCCTCGCAATGACGGCGAGGCGCTTCTCGTTAGACGATCGAGCCCTCGAGGAACGCCTTGAGTTTGCGGCTGCGCGACGGATGCCGCAGTTTGCGCAGGGCCTTCGCTTCGATCTGACGGATGCGCTCGCGGGTGACCGCGAAGTTCTGTCCGACCTCTTCAAGGGTGCTCGTTGCCTTGGCCGATGCCGAACCGCCTCTTGATGACGCGCTCTTCGCGAGGCGTCAGCGTCTTGAGGAGCGCTTCCGTCTGCTCGCGCAGATTCACGTCGATCATGGCTTCGACCGGCGAGACCGCGTTCTTGTCCTCGATGAAGTCACCGAGGTGCGAATCTTCCACTTCGCCGACGGGCGTCTCGAGGGAGATCGGCTCCTTCGCGATCTTCCCGATCTTGTCGAGGGTGTCGTGGCTCGTTCGTTACGTCAGATTCGGAGCTTCACCGTCGCGGCAGGCCAGTCGATGTGCCGGGCCGAGACGCGCCGTCAGCGCGGGATGGGCCGCGGAGGGGACTGGGGACAAGCGAACGACTTCAGCCAGACGGTCAGGTCCTCATCCCTCGAAAAGTAGCGCTCTGGTTTTGTCTCCGTGGTTAAGCACCCGAGCCGCCGAAGGTGCTTCTCAATCCCGTCGCGAATGTCGGGATGCAGTTCGTACGCGAGAGGCCCAAGTCGGGCGATCGCGGTGCGACACCCTTGCCTTTGCTGCGCCGGAGTCTCGCCAGCTTCCAATTCGCCCTCGCACAGAGCGTACGGGGCCGCCACATCCCAGGGATAGCGTTGGATCAAATTCAGAAGCTGTGGCAGGCGTTGCGCAGGCGCCACAAATCCGAGCCCCCTCACGTCGTAGTCGGGCTGGTGCGAGCGGGAGACGAGCTCGTGGTCGATCTTCTGTAATTCCGCGGCCAGACTCTTCCCTGTGGTCTCGTTTGCCGGCTGGGCCATCGCGGTGTTCAGCAAGACTTTCCTGATTTCGAGCGTCTCGACGGGGCCGCAAAGCTCGGCCTTGGATCGCAGCCGGCCCAGCCATCGGTTCAGGGATTCGTTGCGTGACGGCGCAGCCACAGCCTGCGCGTTCGAAGACGCGAAGGCGCGCAGTGTCTCGCACTCGGCGTTCGAGGCCGGTGTTCCGACCCTTTCCGTTTCCGTCTGAAGGGCGAGCAGGGGCTTCGACCGCATGGCCGGGATGGGGCCAACCCATGGCTCGAAGCGCCCATCGCGCAAGGCGAAAGCGCGGTATGAGAAGTGAGGAGGCCGAGTCTCTTCTTCCGATCGCGTTTGCTCGATGGCGGTCAGATGGACGAGCCTCGGTGTTTGAGGGGTCTGGTCGAGCCAGCGAAGTTCGCCTCCTTTGCCGTACGAATCGGCGAAACCGGCCTTTCCTGACTCGGTGAACCCGGAGATCTTCAGCAGGTCGAATCCAGGATTCTCGTCGGACAGAGTGCGGATGGTGAGATCGGTCTTCGACCTGCGCCCCTGGCCCGAAATGCGTGAGAAGAACGAGAGAAGAAAGAGCCCCGGTTCCGGAAGAGGCATGAGCGTGGCAGAGAGTTCAGCGCACTGCTGGGCGCCAAGCAGGTCGTCCTGATCCAGCCTTTCCGGAATCTCGCGACTGAGGTCCCGGATCCATCGGGTGGTCCAGCCTTGTCCCGCCTTTCTGATCCCGGCGAGGCGAACGACAAAGCTCCGGTCGGGATCGAACTGGGACTCGCTGGGCTCACTTGCTGCAACGACGACAATTCGCCGATCGGGCGATTCGTCAAGTTGCGCGAGAAGTTCTAGCTGGCCCCTTACTTCGCTTCCCCGAAGGCGCGCGAAGACGGGCGTTTCCGGAAACACCGCTCGAGCCATCACGTCCGCGTCTCGCACCGCGACCTGAGCGGCCAACATCATTACAACCGCGATCAACGCGAAACTCCCACCTGCTTGGTCGTCTCTCGAATGTTTGGTCGGCTGGGCGACGATCGAGAGGCCTTCTTTGAGCGCCGCTTTCCGCGGACCGCTGCCTGCCAGTGCTTCATGGGGAACCCTCCGGAGACTGCGCGGACCCTACACGAAGCCACAATAAGTCCGGGTATCTGAGCGGAGGCGGACTCAGCCCATGTTCACCGACCGCGACGGCAAGTACCAGCTCCTCGCCCTCGCCGAGTCGGGGTTCGATCCCCTGTCGCGCACCACCCGCTTCATGCTGCCCGAGGTTCTGCGCGACGAGTCTCAAGGTCTATCGCCGGATGGTGAATTCCTTCAACGCCGAGATCGATCGGCGGCGGCGCTACTCGGTGCAGATCCTCGGCGACGAACTGACCGTCGAGGCGGCGCGCCTGGAGCGGATCCTTCCTTCCGCGACGCGATGGTGATGGGAACGGTGATCGCGAAGGACGATCTGGCCGGACGGACCTTCGCCCGGACCGCGGGCGGCGCGCCTGCGACCTGGGTGCGGGAGAGCGCGCCTCGGGGACAGGCCGCGGCCGAGCGCTACTTCGCCCGGGGGGGCGTGCTGATCGCATCCTTCCCGCCCGGGGCCACGGTCTGGCTGGCGGGCAAGCCGGCGGGCTCAACCCCGGTCCTCGTTCCCGATCTCGAGACGGGGACCGATCTGGCCCTGGCCCTGGAGCACCCCGGATTCCTGCGCAAGGAATCGACGGAGAAGGCGACCCTCGCTCCTACCGGCGTGCGCCGGGTCGAGGTGGCCCTGGATCCGAGCGCGCCGGAGGCCCCGGAAGCCGAGGAGGCCTGGTTCGCGGACGGAGAGGGGGCCAAGCTGACCGTCTCGCAGGAGGCGAAGGTCGAGTGGACCAGTCCGGACGGAAAGTCCAAGTCGAGCCCGGAGCTCATCCTGCGCTGCGCCTCCGGCGAGAAGGAGGTCTACCTCTACTCCGCCCACGGTTTCGGGGCCCAGGAAGGCGACCTCTTCATCCGGTTCGAAAACGAACCCAAGCCGAAGAAGTACTGGGGCGCTCGCTCCCAGAACGGGCTCTCCTTGTTCTTCACGGGCTTCTGGGGCAAGGGCACCGACGGCGTGATCAAGGCGCTTCTGCAGCACAAGACGATGACTCTCAGCGTGAAGCCCAAGAAGAAGGAACCCCTGCCCGAGCTGACCTTCGACCTTCGGGGGCTGGATACCGCGCTCTCGGACTGGCTCAAGGCCTGCCCGCTGAAGAAATGAGGACGACGGGACGACGGTCGCGCACCTCCTCGACGCCAGCGTGCAGATCGAGCACGAGGGGAAGGTGATCCAGGTCGACCCCTGGAGTTTCGCCCGCCTCTCCCGCGCCAGGCCCGCCGGACCACAATCGCCCAAGGCGAGGCTGCGCGCTGGTCGGCTGGACCTCAGCCCCGCTGGAGGGGAACGGGCGGGTAAGCTTCCCTCCCTCGAATGCTTGGGCGCGATTTTGTTCGTCTTGACCTCCCGGTCACGGGTGCCGGGCGGCGCGCGGGTTCCCCAAGAAGCGGAATCACGTGTTGAGTCGCAGGCCGCGGCACATTCTGTTCCGGCTCTTCACTCACCTCCGCGTGCTCTCAGGACGACCGACCGGGGTCGCCGACTACAGGCGCCTCGGGGCGACGATCGGTATCAATGTCCGCATGAACGGCACCCTGGACGGCGTGAACCCGCACCTCGTGTCGATCGGGGACCACGTCCAGATCGCACCGAATACGGCGCTTCTCACCCATTGCGCGATCCGGGGAGCGGGCAGGGTGAGGATCGGGAACCATGTGTGGATCGGCTTCGGGGCCTTGATCCTTCCGGGCGTCACGGTGGGCGACTGTTGCGTGGTCGGAGCCGGTTCAGTGGTCACGCGTGACGTGGCCCCCGGCTCGATCGCGGCGGGAAATCCAGCGCGGGTCTTGAGGGGCCTGCGCCCCGACGAGCGGGCTACTCTGATAGAAGCCCTGGAGGCCAACCGATCCTTGGGCGCTGACCTTGCCCGGACCGCGGCTGGTTGATCGCGGGGCGCCCATGGCGACGAAGGTGCTCTTCGTCCCTTCCTGGTATCCGACCGACGAGGCGCCGGTCGCGGGTGTCTTCTTTGAAGAACAGGCTCAGGCATTGGCGGACCGCTTCGACATCGCGGTTCTGGTCCCCGAGGTCATTCCGTTCACGCTGAGGGCATGGCTCGGCCACGCCAAGGGGTCTCGCCGCGAAGTTCGCGGCGGGCTCCTCACCTTCCGTCATCACGCCGCGCGGCCGCCCTGGGGGCCGGTACGCCTCGCCTACCCGCGGCTCCTGCGTTCGTTCGAGTGGGCCTTGGATCGCGTCGAACGCGAGTGGGGAAGGCCGGACATCCTCCATGCCCAGGTGACCCTCCCTGCGGGCTGGTTGACGGCCCGAGCCGGGGTGCGCCGCGGCATTCCCGTCGTTTTGACCGAGCACTGCGCCGCCACGACCCTTCCCCTGGACGATCCCGAGTGCCAGAAGATGGCAAAGGAGGCCGTCGCCACCGCGCGGGTGCTCGCGGTCGGACCGGGAGTGGCCAGGGAGCTCGCGGCGCTTGGCGAGAAGGATGTCGAGACGGTCGGTGAGCTCGTCCGCACCCGCTTCTTCTCGCCAGCGCCCGAAGCAGAACGTCCGAGCTCCGGGGAGCTGCGGCTGTTCGGGGTTGGTGGGTTGAGGAAGGTCAAGGGCTTTGACATCCTGATCAGCGCCATCGCTCTTCTCCCCCGGTCCTTGCGCGAGTCGATCAGGCTGGTGATCGGGGGCGACGGCGAGGAGCGAGCCGCGCTTGCCGCCCAGATCGCGTCTTCAGGGTTGGACGATCGCGTTCGCCTGGTTGGCTGGCTGTCGCGGGAGGAAACGCGGTCTCTCATGCGCTGGTGCGACCTGTTCGTCACGCCCAGTCGGGCCGAGACGTTCAGCGTGGCCACCGCGGAGGCGATCGCGTGCGGAAAGCCCGTGGTCGCCACGCGTTCGGGCGGGCCCGAGTTCGTGCTGACCGAGGCTGCGGGACTGCTCGTGCCGACCGAAAACGCCGCGGCGATCGCCGAGGCCGTGGCCACCATCGTGAGGGGGAGTGTGCAACTCGACCCGATCCTCGCGCGGAAGAGCGTCGAGTCCCGGTTTGGCGAGGACGCGTTCGTCGATCGGCTCTCGCGTATCTATGGCTCCGTGCTCCGCGAGAGGCCGTGAGGGCTAGTCCTCGACCGCGTCTCTGCTCCGTGCGGGAAGAATCAGTTCATCGAGAATGCGGGCGAGCCGCTCGGTGAGCCGAGACCGCTCGAAACCCGGGTCGGGCAACGTGACGGGCGTGCTCGCCATGTCTCCGGCACGGTGTCGTTCGTGGAGGCGACGGAGCGCCGCGACGAGGCCGGCCTGGTCTCCCGGGGCCACGACCGCGGCGGCCCCGTTCGCGCGCAGCAGGTCAGCGAGCGCGCCCTCGGGGGCGAGGGCCAGGATCGGTCTTCCCGCGGCCATGTACTCGAAGGCCTTGCCGGTCAGCAGCTCTCCGGCCTCGACCTGATCCGGGAGCAACAGCAACAGCACCGACGCGTCCACCATTTCCTGAAGAGCGGCCCGATGAGAGCAGAAGGGCCGGAAGGTGACGCTGTCCCGTAACGGAGGGTCCGAGGCCAGAGCTGCTTCGAAGTCGATCCGCGAGGTTGGGCCCACGAACCGGCAAGCCACGCTCTCGAGATCGATCTGGCCCTCGACGAGAAACGCGCGCCAGGCCCGCAGGAAGGGTTCCGGCGAACGGCTCCCCCCGAGAGTGCCGACGTGACTCACCGTGAACGTCTCGGCCGGGGAGGGGCGCAGGTTCGCAAAATCCTCCGCGTCGTACCCATTTGTGATCGTGCTTATCCGAGCCTCCGGCCGGAGCCTTCGGTAGTGCGCCTCCAGGGCCGGGGTTGCCACGAGCACGCGGTCTGCCGTGGCGAGGAACCGCGACTCCGCGCGCGCCTCGATCTGTCGCCACGGCGCGGGCGGTGGGTGCGCAGGGCTTCCGCTCCAGCGGTCTCTGAAGTCCATGACCCAGGGAACCCGGAGGCGCCGGCGCGCATAGTCGCCGATGAGGTGTGCCCAGCCCGGAGGGCTCATGGTGACGATCGCATCCGGTCGCGTGTCGGACGCGCGCAAGGCGACGATCGCGCGCAGGGCCCACGGGAGTTCCTCGGTAGCGAGCGCAAAATTCCGCAGTCTCGCTCGTAGTCCGGGCCCTTTCCGGACTGCCGCGGAAAGAGCGGCCGGCGGCTGGGGGGGCGCCTTTCGGTTCAGGATCCGCCAGGCCCCGGGGTAGAAGATGCGCCTCACTTCGATCCCCCGCGCCTCTTCTTCGAGCTCCGGATCCAGCAGGTCGGCCGGATAGCAGGAGGGGTCCGCGGTCAGCACGCTGGGGGTCCAGCCGAAGCGCGGCAGGTATCGCGAGAACTTGAGCGCTCGCATCCCGGCGACTCCGCCCCGCGGAGGGAAGTGATAGGCGACGAGCAAGACGCTTCGGCTGGGCCGGAGCGGCGAGTTGCGGGGGGGCGCGGCCTCGCTCACCGCCAGTGGACCGAGGCCCGAGACGGCCTTTGTGCGGCGCGTGTCTCACAGCGGACGTCGATCTCGGGCAGAAACGCCGGGGGCTCGAACCGCCAGATGAAACGGAGTCGTCCTCCCGCTCTCCGAACCGCGACACCGGGCGCCGAGGCCAGCCAGGCGTTGATGCGGGAAGACTCGGCCACGCCCTCGACGCTGAGCCACACACGCCGGACCTCCGCGAAGACGGGCAGCCGGACGCGGAAGCTGGCGTCGAGAACCCGTCCTCGATCGCCCAGGCCGTGCAGGGCCCTCCCCGCGCTTCCGTCTCCACCTCGCAACCCGCGTGCGGCGCGGGTGAGGGTCTGGAGGACCGCTGAGCCCGAGGCCCTGTTGGAGATGAGATGAAGGACCGCGAGCACGGGGAGCCGCGCGGGCCCGTGTTTCGAGCTGATCCGGGCCAGCTCACGGAGGCGGGCCACGCCGCCCCGGGCCGTCTTCGTTGCCTGGTGCCGCCGCGCGCCGGCCAGAACGTCGTCGAGTCGCACAAAGCGCCGCCGCGCTCGATCGAGCCGGCACCAAAGGTCCCAGTCCATCGAATAATGCAGCCCCGCATCGAGGCCGCCTACCGCCTCGTAGGCCGCCCGCGAGAAGAAGCAGGCAGGCTGAGGGATCACGTCTGCGAGGTGCAGAGCCAGCCCGGGTCGCGGGCGCACCCGGCTGGCCATATAGCCCTGAAACTGTCCTCGCCCGTCGAGGGCCGAGCAATGTCCGGAGACGACGTCGGCCCCGGTCTCTGAGAAGGCGCGTACTACCCGCTGAACCGCGTCGGGCATGAGCATGTCGTCCACGTTCAGCCAGCCAAGAATCTCCGCGTCGCCTTCGCCGAACCCTTTCAGGAGCGCATGGGTCTGCCCGTTGTCCGCTTCTCGGATCACCCGGGTCAGGCGCGGCCCGAAGTCTCGGAGCACCGACTCTGTCTCGTCGAAGGACAGGTTGTCGACAACCACGACCTCGAGGCCGTGATACCTCTGGTGAAGGAGGCTTTCCAAGCAAGGTCGCAGGAATCGTCCCTGCTGGAAGGAAGGAACAACGATCCTGACGCGTGGACCGCTACGTCCAGGCGCGTTCATGCCTGGGCCGACCGAGAGCTGCGCAGGATGCGCGAGATGATAGCCGCCATTCATGGACCAAAGGAAGGGTCAACCTTCTCCCGCGACGCGCGGGCTACCTCCCGCGGAGCCTTCCCACGGTGCGCTTGGTCCGATCGACCTCGACCCTAGACCCAGCGCATGTAAAGGCATTCAGCCGGCGAGACGAGATGGGGCTGACGGGGCTGACCGGCGCGACGGGGCGCTGCGCGATTGCTACGGCCCCTCACCAACGGACAGGGCCTCGCAATGAGGGGCGATTCTCGTTAGACGATCGAGCCTTCGAGGAAGGCCTTCAGCTTGCGGCTGCGGGACGGGTGGCGCAGCTTGCGCAGCGCCTTCGCTTCGATCTGACGGATGCGTTCGCGGGTGACCGCGAAGTTCTGGCCGACTTCTTCGAGGGTGTGCTCGTTGCCTTCGCCGATGCCGAAACGCATCTTGATGACGCGCTCTTCGCGAGGCGTGAGCGTCTTCAGGAGCGCTTCCGTCTGCTCGCGCAGGTTCACGTCGATCATCGCTTCGACCGGCGAGACCGCGTTCTTGTCCTCGATGAAATCGCCCAGATGCGAATCTTCCTCTTCGCCGATGGGCGTTTCGAGGGAGATCGGCTCCTGCGCGATCTTCATGACCTTGCGGACCTTGTAGACCGGGATGTCCATGCGCTTCGCCACTTCTTCCGACGAAGGCTCGCGGCCGAGTTCCTGGATCAACGCGCGCTGGGTGCGGACCAGCTTGTTGATGGTCTCGATCATGTGCACCGGGATGCGGATGGTGCGGGCCTGGTCGGCGATGGCGCGGGTGATGGCCTGGCGGATCCACCACGTGGCGTAGGTCGAGAACTTGTAGCCGCGGCGGTACTCGAACTTGTCGACCGCCTTCATCAGGCCGATGTTGCCTTCCTGGATGAGGTCGAGGAACCGGAGGCCGCGCTTGATGACCTTCTTCTGCTCTTCACGACAATGCGGGT
>Ga0315271_10001696_pt1 | contig 13416 bp, 12 predicted proteins | sample C3_top_MG_FD_204664 | JGI IMG/M metagenome (GOLD analysis project Ga0315271, IMG submission 204664) | Sediment microbial communities from Yellowstone Lake, YNP, Wyoming, USA - C3_top | ecosystem: Environmental > Aquatic > Freshwater > Lake > Sediment | place: USA: Wyoming | collected 2017-08-01 | reverse complement strand
AGGGGTATCCGGTCCCGCCGGGACATGTCGGAGAGCTTGAGCTTGTCCTTCATTTCTTGGTCCCTTCCCAAGGGTTCGTCGTGGCCACATCAGCCCAGGTTCTTTTGCCGTCGGCGGTGACATGCGGCGCGGACCAGGTGGGCTTGTAGGTGAGGTACTCCATCAACTTCGCCTCGATCTTGCCACCCCGGAGGTTGACTTGATCGTTCCAGCGTACATCGTGGTAGGTGAAGTATTTGCCCACGAAGTGCGACATGTGGGTCAGCGGGATGTAGGCCGCCAGAACGGCGCAGAGCACGATCCCCGCGGCCATGAGGCCCGGCACGGCCACGGCCGTATTCAGCGTGAGAAGTCCCTGTACCAGGGCCAGGATACCTGAGGCCTCGGGCCCGCGGAGAAGGAATCCCACCACCAGCACACCGAAAGAAACGATGAAAAAGAGTAGGTTGAAGATGTCACCCGCCGTGGTGGAGGGTTTGAGGTCCGGGTCCGTCAATCGCCGGTAGAGGAGCCCGGCGGCGCCCAGCATGGCCAGCGCCACACCCGCGGCGCCCACCACGGTGTAGAGCCAGTGGAGGGCCACGCCGAGTGCGCCCGCCATGAGGGCCGGAGCGACGATTCCCAGAAGGGCGGCCACGAACAAAAGACCGCAGGCTCCGATGAGGAGGTAGAGCCCGAAATGGAAGGGAAAGGAGCGGTACCAGAGCTTGCGGTTGAATTCGTGGAGGGCCTTCATGAAGAGCATCTCAGGTACCATGACCGCCAGTTCTCCCGCAAGGTTGTAGCTGTGCTTGCGGGTCCACCAGTCCTTGTCCTCGAAGTAGGATCCCCCGTGCTTCACTTTCGCGGGATCCTCGTGCGGCACGGGATACAGCTCCCAACGCAAGTGAAGCGGCGCGCGGGCATACATCCACGCCCTGGCAATCGTGGCCACGACAAAGACGGCGGCACCCGCGTAAAGTGCCAAATAGACCAAAACGCTCATCGGATTCCTCCCCTCAACGGTGCCCGGCATGTTCCCCGATACCGAGGCCATCACCCATAACAATAGTTCTTCCGCGAGGGGCGAGCGAGATTGGCGCGAAAGGTGTCACGAGGTGGGGCATATGCCACGGAACTTATCTGCCCAAGCGCATGCTCCTTCGTTTCCCTGACTGGCCCTGGCATCTTCCCTCTTCAACTGTAGCGAACTGTGGCAAATAGCGTGGTTTCACGGACCCTCGCGAAAGGAGGTGAGATCCCTTCCCTTGCCGGCGCCGGGGCTTTATCATTCAGACGAGCTCGGTCCCGCAACGATCGGGCAGGGGGGAGAGCGAGCATGAATCCAGCGAAGGTGTACATCGTGGGCGCCGGTCCGGGCCATCCGGAGCTCCTGACGCTCAAGGCGGCGGAACTTCTGAGGTCCGCGGATGTGGTGATCTACGACCGGCTCGTCCAGGAAGAGGTGCTCGCTTTGGCCAAGCCCTCCGCCGAGCGGCTCTACATGGGCAAGCCGCTGGGCAAGCACGACTCCCGCCAGGACGAGATCCACGAACTCATGCTCCAAAAGTACCGCGAAGGCAAGAGCGTGGTGCGTCTCAAGGGGGGCGACCCCTTCCTCTTCGGCCGGGGTGGCGAGGAGGCCGAATACCTGGCGGAGCACGGCGTGCCTTTCGAAGTCATCCCCGGCGTCTCTTCGGCCCTGGCGGCGCCCCTGTGCGCGGGCATCGCCGTGACCCACCGGGAGGCCTCCTCCTGCGTGACCATTGCCACGGGACACGAGGTGAAAGAGGGGGAAAGCCGGCTGGATTGGGCGGCCCTGGCTCGGATGGAGACGGTGGTTTTCCTCATGGGCGTCAAGAACGCCGGGAACATCGCCGCCCGGCTCATGCAGCACGGGCGCAGCCCGGAGACCCCGGTGGCGGTGATCCAGATGGCGTTTTGGCACGATGAGGCCGTGGCCGTGGGCACCCTCGCCACCATTGCCGAAGACATCGAGCGGGCGGGCATCAAGCCGCCCGCCACGCTGGTCGTGGGAGAGGTCGTCCGGCTCAGGGAGCGCATCGGCGGAAGCCAGCGAGAGCTCAAGCGCAGGGCCGACGGAAGCTCCCGGTTTGAACCGGCGCCCCCGCCGGACCAGCTCCTCCGCCTCGCCCTGGCCGGCATGGGGACCCAGGCGCTGGGCTTCGCGCTGGAGAAGGGTCTCTTCGATCGGATCGAAGCCTTCAGCACCCCTGCGGATTTGGCGGCGGCACTGGGGCTGGAGCCCATGGCCCTGCAAGACATTCTGGATGCTCTGGTGAGTCTGGGACTCGTCGAACAGAGCGCGGGGACCTACCGCAACCTGGACATGGCTTCGCGGTACCTCCGTGCCGATGCCCCGCAGAGCCTGCGCCCAGCCCTCCTGCAGTACGCCCGGGAATCGGCCCCCTGGGGTGTGCTGGGGGAGTACGCCCGCGCGGGATGCCGGGACGCTTTCTCGCAAGATCCAGATTCCTGCCAGGAGGCAACCTGCGAGGCCCTGGCACGCTTCGCGGCACCGGCGGTCACGGATAAGCTGGACCTCGGGAACCGCAGCCCGGTGCGCCTCTTGGGTTGGGGGGGGCAGGCCTATGGCGCGGCCATCTCGGCGCGCTGGCCCGGCCTGGAATTCACCTGGCACAACCCCTTCGCGACCCCGCGCCTCAAGCCTGGTAATCCCTTCCGGGTTGCGGTACCGGGTGAGGCAAAGGACGGTTCCTTCGGCGCGGTCATCCTCTCCGGCTTGCTGGCCTCGTGCAGCCGCGGAGAGGTTCAGATGGCCCTCGAATCGGTGGGGGCGGCCTTGGCGCCCGGCGGGCTGGTGGTCTTGCACGATGCCTTCCTGCCCATCAGCGTCCTGCCGCCCGTGGAGGTGGCCCTGGGGACGCTGGCCCGCCACGCCACCCGCGGCGGTTGCCGAACCTGGTCCGTCCCCCGCCTTAAGGACGCGCTCGGCGCTCTCGGATTCGTGAGCGTCACCTCCGAAGCCCTTCCCGCGGGGACCGTCCTGGTCACCGCCCAGAAGGGATGAGGAGCCGCCAGTCCGGCCGGAGCAGCCCATGGGTTACTTGATTAATCTCGTCCTGCAGGACAAGCCCGCGGTCGTGGTGGGCGCGGGTTCGGTGGCCCTCCGGAAGGTCAGTGGTTTGCTGGAGGCCGGCGCTCAAGTCACGGTGATCGCACCACGGTCTTGCGAACCGATCCGCGCTCAGGCCCAAGCTGGCAAGTTGGTCCTCCTAAACCGGGAGTACCGGAAGGGAGATCTGGCCGGCGCCGCGCTCGTCATCGCGGCCACCGGTGACGAAACCGTGAACCGCCAAGTCAGCCAGGATGCGCGATCTCTTGGCATCCTCGTCAATGTGGTGGACCGTCCCGCCTCCTGCACCTTCACGCTGCCTGCCGTCGTTCGCCGCGGCGACCTGAGCCTGGCCGTGGCAACGGAGGGCCGCTGTCCCGCCTTGGCCCGCGCGCTGAGAGAAGAGCTGGAGTCCCGGTACACCCAGCAGTACGCGGTGCTTCTTGATGTCATGGGAGAACTCAGGGATCGTATGATGGCCCGGGGTTGGGACAGCCCGCGCATTCAGGCCGCACTGTCGCACCTGTATCAAAGGGATCTCCTGGGTGTTCTGGCCTCCGGAGACCGGGAGGCGGCTGAAGCGTTCTTGAAGGAGGAACTGGGCGAGGAGTTTCCCCTCCCGGCCTGTCCAGGGGAATCATAGGCGCCCGGATCCGCGTTGACGGCTCGCGCCCCGGACCCTATACTCGAACGGGGTGATCGGATAGGAGGCGGGGCGGTTCATCGTCTGGCGGTGTCAGGGGTGAGGAGGCGCGAACATGGCGGTGATCACGATTTCCAGGGGGTCGTTCAGCGGGGGCAAAATGCTCGCCGAATGTCTGGCGGAAGAATTGGGATACCGCTGCATCGGCAGGGAGGTCATCGTTGAAAAGGCGGCAGCCTACGGCGTGACCCAGGAGGAGCTGCGCGACACGCTGGACAATCCCCCTTCCTTCCTCGACCGATTCAAACACAAGAAATACATCTACCTCACGCTGATCCAGGCGGCCCTCATGGAGGAGGTCCGTGGAGGAAATGCCATCTACCACGGCAACGCCGGGCATTTCCTCCTTCGGGGCGTGAGCCATGTCCTTCGAGCGCGCATCATCGCCCCCATGGAGTTTCGGCAGGCCATGGTCCAGGACCGGATCAAACTCGGGCCCTCGGAAGCCCTCGCGTACATCCAGAAAATGGATCAGGACCGCTGCAAATGGACCCAGTACCTTTACGGCGTAGCCTGCGGCGAGCCGGATCAGTACGACCTCGTCCTCAACCTCGAGCGGATGGATATCAGGGAAGCCTGCTGCATGATCGCCTTCGCGGCGAGGCAGAAGTGTTTCGAGGAGACCCCCGAATCCAGGGCGGCCATGGAAGATCTGGCGCTGGCCAGCCGAGTGAGGGCCAGCCTCATCGCAGATCCCAAGACCGCGCAGGTCGAAGTGGAAATCGCCGCGCACGCCGGCGGCGTGACGCTCAAAGGAATGGCCTATACGCCCGAACAGATCAAAGAGATCCAGAACCTCGTCCGGAAAATTCCAGGCGTCCACCAAGTCCAGGCCGAAATGAGCGTAACGACGGCAGACGGCTGATCCCAAGCAGGATGCCGGGAAGCTTGCGTGGGCCGCGCGCAAGAGGCTGGGGGGAAGGGTCCTCGCTCATGGGCATATGGTTGACGGCCCTCTTTACCGGTTCCAAGCGGCGCAAGGGCGCGGCCCATGCCGCCTTGATCAAGCGCTACGATGCCTACCTCCAACTCCTTCGCGCCAACAACGACTTCCTCGATCTACCCGCGATTTCCTGCGCCACGGCGCAATCGAGGACATGATAGGAGGAACTTGATGGCCGCCCTTGTCCTGTCTCTCGACATGCCCACCTCCCCCAAGGAAGCGCATGGGGGAGGATTCTCGGCGTTCTGATCCGCGGTCCGCTCGATGACGACGCCCGATGAAAGACGAGGCCCCCCCGGTCTTCCTATCGGCATGATGGGGCATTATGAGGAGGGAAACGCAGTCGGTCACCTTCCCAAGGTTTTTTGGGCGAGGTGACCCACACTATCAAAAGCTGTGAAATGATCTCCTTTATTGTCAGTATGTTAGAAGAAAAGGCGCCATTCCTGGATTAGGCAGAATGCTCTCCCGGATCGGAGGAATCCGTCTCACGGGGTGTTGGTTTTTTGATGGAAACGGGGGGCTTGGGTGGTCCCGAGCGCGGGTCAAGAGGGGGAGCGAGATGCTCGCGATTCGGCATTTTGCCGACGGGCAGAGGGGTCACGGCGGCGGCCTGCTGGATCAGGGCCAAGAAGAGCGACTCCCGGGAGTGCCAGGTCCTGCGGTTGAAACGGAAGGTGAACTCGTCCAGGTAGTAGTCGAAATACAAAGGCCGCACCGCTCCCTGATGGGACTTGGCGAGCCAGGTGGCGATCTGACCCGCGACCCTCTCGACCAAGGGTAGGGTACGCTTCCCATGACTCGCGTCCTTCGCAACAACGATGTGCTGGTAGCCCATCTCTTCCAGCCGGCTGAACCCCTTCCACCCGTCGGTGCGAATCATGCTGCCCGGTTCCACTTCCTCGCGCACCACGGCGTTGAGGTTCTCTGCTGAGGCGTTGCGGATGCGCCTGAGACGAATCCTGCCGATCCGATGGCCCGCATCCTGTGCCACGATGGCCACCAGGACTTTTCCGCCAGCGCCTCTGCCCCGCTTCCCCGGTTGATGCCCGCCGAGATAAGTAACCCCGATCTCAATTTTTCCGCTCAACCGGTCACGGCGGGGGCGGACCATGGCCGTGCGCAGCTTCTGCATCCAGGCCCAGGCCGTATGGTAACTGCCCAGACTCAGCTCTTCTTGCAGTCCGAGGGCGCTCACTCCAAACCGTTGATGGGTCACATACCAGATGGCCCGGAACCATGCCAGGAGACTTTGCCTGCTGCCATGGAAGATCGTCCCAGCGGTTGCGGAAACCTGATGATCGCAAGCCTGACAACGGAAGAGGTCGCGCCGCACCAGCCAGGCTTTCTGCCCGTCGCACCTGGGGCAGCGAAACCCTCCAGGCCAGCGAAGTTGGACGAGGTAGCTCCGGCATTCCTCCTCGGTTCTGAAAAGTTGATCGAAGGTCTTGGCCATTGCTCGCCCCCCGCGGACAAACGCCCTTGAGAAGCATCCTACACCCAGGGAGGGGAGAGCGAAAGGTATATGTTCTCTTGGAAGTGCTGAATCGTATCGAAAGGCATTTCCAAACAGATGAACTGTGCCTTTCCAAGAAAGCTCTCAGGGGAAGATTCATCGGTGAAGATAATAGCCATAGGATATTGTCTCTTTTGTACACACGCTCATCTCGGCCCTGCGCATGTGCAGAGGACGCCAGGGCACGAAATAAGGAGAGTAAAGTGCATATCAAAATCAAATTAAATATGAAGCAAAGCCCTTCTAATAGAACAATCAAGGGGCATGGCATCGAGCGGATGGGGTATTTGACCCACAAAAAGACCATGTATCTACAGGTGATTGCGTCCTGATTCGGAGGGATCTAGTGTGACACCAGGCAAAGGCCGGGGGGCTCAAGATGCCACATTCCCAAATGATACTAATTTACGACGCTCCAGACCTTTTGAACTTAGGGCAGATCCGCTCCATCAGACTGAGGCATCGCAGTCGAAGAGGGCTCCGGAGAAAGGAGGTGGAGTGACTCCTGAGACCTGATGTGAGAGGTATCGAGGAGGGGGCCGGTAGATAGTCGGTTAGGTACCCATTGACATGGCTCGTGACCTGTTTTGGAGGTGAACGAATGCCGAGTTACGTGAACCCAGAAAAATGCGACGGGTGCAAGGCGCTGGACAAGACCGCGTGCCAGCACATTTGCCCCAACGACCTCATGGTCCTGAACAAGGACACCATGAAGGCGTTCAACCAGGATGTCTCGATGTGCTGGGAGTGCTACAACTGCGTCAAGATCTGCCCCACGCAGGCCATCGAGATCCGCGGCTACGCCGACTTCGTGCCCATGGGCGCGACCGTCACGCCGCTCCGGTCCACCGATTCCATCATGTGGACCGTGAAGTTCCGGAACGGGATGCTCAAGCGCTTCAAGTTCCCGATTCGGACGACTCCCGAAGGCCAGGCGAAACCGGACGGTGGATTTGAGACCAAGTCAGACTTCAACAGCCCCGCGCTTTTCACGGAGCCCGCGTCGTCCGGTCTCAAAGAGATCTTTACCCTCAACAAGTAAAGGGAGGAGGAGAAAATGGCCAATTTTGAGACCGTTGTGGTTGAGACCGACCTCCTGATCCTTGGAGGGGGAATGGCCGCGTGCGGCGCGGCCCTCGAAGCTGCTTACTGGGCTAAACAAAACGGGTTGAAGGTGACCTTGGTTGACAAGGCCGCCATGGATCGCTCTGGCGCAGTCGCCATGGGCCTCTCCGCCATCAACCAGTATGTGGGCCTCAAGGACGGCAAGAACACCATGAAGGACTATGTGGACTATGTCCGCAACGACCTCATGGGCGTCACCCGCGAAGACCTGGTCGCCAACATTGCCCGCCATGTGGACTCCAGCGTTCACCTCTTCGAGAAGTGGGGCCTCCCCATCTGGAAGGACGAGGGCGGCGCGTTTGTCCACGAAGGCCGCTGGCAGCTCATGATCAACGGCGAGTCCTACAAGGTCATCGTGGCCGAGGCCGCCAAGAACGCCCTGCTCCAGTCGGGTGTGGGCCAGATCTTCGAGCGCATCTTCATCGTCGGGCCCCTCATGGACGGCGAGCGCGTCGCCGGAGCCGTGGGCTTCTCGGTGCGCGAGAACAAGTTCTACATCTTCAAGTCCAAAGCCACGCTGGCCACCATGGGCGGCGCCGTTCATGTGTTCAAGCCCCGCAGCATGGGCGAGGGCCTGGGCCGCGCCTGGTACCCGCCGTGGAACTCCGGATCCTCCGCCTACTTCACCCTGAAGGCCGGCGCCGAGATGACCTGCCAGGAAGTGCGCTTCATCCCCGTCCGCTTCAAGGATGCTTACGGCCCGGTGGGTGCGTGGTTCCTGCTCTTCAAGGCCCGCGCCACCAACGCCATGGGCGGCGACTACATGGCTGAGCGTAAACCCGAGCTGGAAAACTGGGGCCCTTACGGCCGCGTCAAGCCGGTTCCCGCCAACCTCCGCAATTACCTCATGCTGCTTGACATCATGCAGGGCAAGGGCCCGATCTTCATGAGGACCGAAGAGGCCATCCAGAAGATCGCCGAACAGTACAAGGACGACCCGAAGGCCTACAAGAAGAAGATGAAGGACCTGGAGTCCGAGGCCTGGGAAGACTTCCTCGACATGACCATCTCGCAGGCCGTCCTCTGGGCCGCCAACAATGTCCAACCCGAAGAGAAGAGCTCCGAGATCACCGCCTGCGAGCCCTACTTCATCGGCTCGCACTCCGGGGCCTCCGGCGCTTGGGTCTCCGGCCCCGCCGACCTCCAGACCGCAGCCACCAAGAACGAGTATTTCTGGGGCTACGACAACATGTCTACGGTGAAGGGCCTCTTCTGCGCGGGCGACGCCTCCGGCGCCTCCAGCCACAAGTTCTCCTCCGGCTCCCACGCCGAGGGCCGCATCGCCGGGAAATCCGCCATCAAGTTCATCGTGGAGAACAACACCCAGCCCAAGGTTGACCAGGCCGAGGTGGATGCCCTCAAGGCCGCCATCCTCAAGCCCATGGACACCTTCGAGGCCAACAAGAACGCGACGACGGACCCCGAGGTCAACCCGAACTACATCAAGCCCAAGATGTTCATGTTCCGTCTCCAGAAGATCATGGACGAGTACGCGGGCGGCGTTTCCTCGCAGTTCACGGTCAACAAAGCCAGCCTCGAACGGGCCCTGGAACTCCTGGCCCTGCTCAAGGAAGACTCCGAGAACCTCGCGGCCTCCAACCTGCACGAGCTCATGCGTTGCTGGGAGAATGTGCACCGTATGTGGCAGGCTGAATCTCATGTCCGTACCATGCTGTTCCGTGATGAGACCCGCTGGCCCGGTTATTACTTCCGCGCCGATACGCCCAAGATCAACAACAAGGATTGGCTCGCCTTCGCGAACTGCAAGTGCGATCCCAAGTCCGGCAAGTGGGAGATGATCAAGCGGCCCATCAAGTACATCTTCCCTCAGCCGGGGGATCACGAACTCCTCGGCGGTTGATGCGTCTGGTTCCGGGAGGCCCCCGCGGGGGGGCGGGGGCCTCCTCTTTTTCGAGGTGCTAGGATGTCCGTCGGGGATGCGGTCTTCTGTCCACACTGCCAGGCACCCATGGAACGATGGTCGAATCCCCAGCTCGGGAGCTGGAGCGGGGAGTTTCAGTTCGTCTGCTTCAACGACGCCTGCCCTTACTTCGTGCGGGGTTGGGCTTGGATGATGGACCACTACAACGCGAAGGCGTCCTACCGGTTTCGGAAGGATCCCGCCACCGGGGAGACGGGCCCCCTCCCCGTTTGGTCCAAAGATGCCTTGAAAAGTTCCATCCTCTTTGAAAAGGGAACCTCCCATGAGTGATCAGCCCATCAACAAAGATGCAATCCTTACCGACTATCCCCGCATGGGGCTGGACGAACGCTTCACCTTCGAGTGCCAACCCGGCCTTTCGTGCTTTACCTGCTGCTGCAAGGATGTCTCCATCGTGCTCACGCCCTACGACATCCTGAGACTGACTCGCGTGCTGAGAATGGACTCTTCGGAATTTCTTGAAAAGCACACCATCACAGGCGTCAACAGCGAACCGAATTTCCCGGTCGTCCTCCTCAAGATGCAGGACGACGACAAGCACTGCTCTTTCGTGGGGGAGAAGGGTTGCACCGTGTACCGGGACAGGCCCTGGGCCTGCCGCATGTACCCCCTGGGCGCGGCTGAGCCGCAGAACCCCAACCCCGAGGACCACGCCTTTCACTTCCTGCTGCGCGAAGATATCTGCAAGGGCCACGGGCAGGGTCGCGAGTGGAGCGTGCGCGAGTGGATCGCGGACCAGGGCATCGAGGAGTACGACATGATGGGCTCCTCGTTCAAGGAATTCATGCTCCATCCGGGTTGGACCAAGAAGGGCGAGGTGATCCCGGCGGGCAAGCTGGACATGGTCTACATGGCCTGCTACGACCTGGACCGCTTCAGGCGCTTCGTTTTCGAGACGAAGTTCCTGGAGTATTTCGAGGTGGACGAGGCCCGCGTGGAGGTGATGCGCGAGGACAGCGAGGAACTCCTGGAATTCGCCATGCAATGGCTGCGCTTCAGCCTCTTCGGCGACAAGACCATGAAGATCCGAAGTTCGGTGATGGAGGCCCACCAGAGAGCCGCCCAAGCGGCAGCGCCAGCGGGCCCTTCGGTTCCCTAAGATGCTGGGATAAGTGGGAGAAGCATGATGCCAACGACTTCAGACGGTCTCAACGGCAAGGGGATTCTGGTCTTGGGGGGCGGAATGGCCGGCATGACCGCGGCCCTCGAAGCCGCCGAGGCGGGATGCTCCGTGGTCCTCGTGGAGAAGGCGCCATTCCTCGGTGGCCGGGTGGCGCGTATGAACCAGTACTTCCCCAAGCTCTGCCCTCCGGGCTGCGGCCTGGAGATCAACTTCAAGCGGCTCAAGAACAACGGCCGGATCGAGGTACTCACCCAGTCGGAGTTGCTGGAGCTGTCCGGCTCGCCGGGCGACTATACGGCAAAGGTCCAGGTCTCGCCCCGCTTCGTGACGGACGCGTGCACCCTCTGCGGCGAATGCGCCAAGGTCTGCCCCGCTGAGCGCCCGGACGATTTCAACTACGGCCTATGCAAGACCAAGGCGGCCTACCTGCCCTACCCCATGGCCTATCCCGCCCTCTTCGCCATCGAACGCGCCGCGTGCCCGTCCGGCTGCGACGCCTGCGCCAAGGCCTGCGCCTACGGCGCCATCGCCCTGGACCAGAAGGTCGAAACCAGGACTTTGAATGTGGCCGCCGTGGTCGCCGCCACGGGATGGGCGCCCTACGACGCCGCCAAGATTGACAACCTGGGCTACGGCCGGTGCGCCAATGTGGTGACCAATGTCGTCATGGAGCGCATGGCCTCCGTCAACGGACCCACGGGCGGGAAGATCCTCCGCCCCTCCGACGGGAAAGAGCCCAAGACCGTGGCCTTCGTGCAATGCGCGGGTTCCCGCGACGAGAACCACCTGCCGTACTGCTCCGCGGTGTGCTGCGCCGCCTCCCTCAAGCAGGCCACCTATATCCGCTCCGCCTATCCCGACTCCAAGGTGAAAATCTTCTACATTGACATCAGGACCCCCGGGCGGCTGGAGGACTTTTACGCCAAGGTCTCCGCCGATCCCGCCGTCGAACTCATCAAGGGCAAGGTGGCCAAGGTGGAGGAGGACGCCGCCACCAAGGATGTGCTCATCGAAGTGGAAGATGTGATCCACGGCAAAAAGATCAAGGAGCGCGTGGACCTCCTCGTGCTCGCCACGGGGATCGTACCCCAGACCCAGGGGCTCCCGAAGGCGGCCGTCCTGGATGAATTCAAGTTTGTTGAGAACCGCCAGGGCAAAACGGGATTCTACGGCGCGGGCTGCGTCAGGCGGCCGGCGGAGGTTTCAGCCACCGTGCAGGACGGCACGGGGGCGGCGCTTAAGGCTTTCCAGTGCGTGGTAAGGAGCGCTCACCATGGATAAAAAACTCGGCGTCTACATCTGCAGCGGCTGTTCCATCGGTGACGCCCTGGACATGGAGGGGCTCGTCAAGGTTGCCGAGAAGGAATACAAGGTCCCGGTCTGCAAGGTGCACCCGTTCCTGTGCGGCAAGGAAGGCGTGGAGCTGATCCGAAAGGACCTGGGGGACGACGCGGTGAACTCCCTGGTCATCGCCGCCTGCTCGCCCCGCGTGAAAAGCGATGCCTTCGCCTTTGATCCGAAAATGGTATTGGAACGCGTCAATATCCGCGAACATGTGGCCTGGTGCCAGAAGCCCAAGGACGAAGACACGCAGATGATGGCGGAGGACTACCTCCGCATGGGGATCGTGAAGGCTCAGAAGATGGAGCCCCTCGAGCCGGTGTCGGAAACCGTGAGCAAGGCCATCCTCGTGGTGGGCGGCGGCGTGACGGGTATCACCGCGGCCCTCGAAGCGGCGGCGGCCGGGTACGAAGTCGTCCTCGTGGAGAAACAGCCCCAGCTCGGCGGCTTCGTGGGTACGCTCACGCACCAATTCCCGAAGGAGCCGCCCTACACGGAGATCCAGGCGACCGATCTGGCGGACCAGATCCAGGCCGTGAGCTACCATCCCAAGGTGAAGGTGTACACCGGTGCGACCATCGTCCAAACCACCGGTCAGCCGGGCCAGTTCGATGTGACCATCGAGGCGGGCGGCAACACCGTCGTCCACCGCGTGGGCGCCATCGTCATGGCCACGGGCTGGAAACCCTACGACCCGGCCAAGCTCACCCACCTGGGTTACGGTCTCACGCCCGATGTGGTGACCAATGTGGAGTTCGAGAAGATGGCCGCCGCGGGACCCTTGAAGAGGCCCTCGGACGGGAAGCCTGTTCAGAGCGTCCTGTTCGTCCAGTGCGCCGGCTCCCGCGACAAGGACCACCTGCCCTACTGCTCCTCCGTGTGCTGCATGGCGACCCTCAAACACTCCGAGCTCGTTCACCTCCAGAACGCCGACGCGAAGGTCTTCATCATCTACAAGGACATGCGCACGCCGGGCCAGTATGAGAAGTATTACGCCAAGGCTCAAAACCACCCGGGGACCTTCCTGACGAAGGGTGAAGTGACCGTCGTGGAAAAGGCCGCGGGAGGAAAACTCGCGGTGGGCGTCAAGGACACGCTCGTCGGCGAGACCATCCAGATCGTCGTGGACTTGGTGGTTTTGGCTGCGGGAATGGTGCCCAACTCAGCGGACGGCGAGGCCATCCGGCAGCTCCACGACGCCCAGGCCAAGGTGCTCAGGAACGAATCCGAGACCCAGCGCGCAGAGGCCGAGAAGAAGGTCGAAGAACTCAAACAACACGAGGGTACGGGCATCCTGAACCTCACCTACCGCCAGGGTCCCGACCTACCCGTGCTTCGATACGGCTTCCCCGATTCGCACTTCGTCTGCTTTCCGTACGAGACCCGCAGAACGGCCATCTACGCCGCGGGGACCGTGCGCGCACCCATGGACTCGGCCCACGCCCAGGAGGATGCCCTCGGCGCCGCCATGAAGGCGATCCAGTCCGTGGAGCTCGCCGCCGTAGGCCAGGCCGTCCACCCGAGGGCGGGAGATATGTCCTTCCCCGAGTTCTTCCTCCAGCGCTGCACGCAGTGCAAACGCTGCACGGAGGAATGTCCCTTCGGAACCATAGACGAAGACGAGAAGGGCACGCCCAAGTTCAACCC
>Ga0315271_10001695_pt1 | contig 13423 bp, 11 predicted proteins | sample C3_top_MG_FD_204664 | JGI IMG/M metagenome (GOLD analysis project Ga0315271, IMG submission 204664) | Sediment microbial communities from Yellowstone Lake, YNP, Wyoming, USA - C3_top | ecosystem: Environmental > Aquatic > Freshwater > Lake > Sediment | place: USA: Wyoming | collected 2017-08-01 | reverse complement strand
GCTGGGACGGACCCGTCCTCATCGAGGAGCCGCCCGAGCCACCCGCGAGCCCCGGGTGAGCCGCCCAACCTAGAATGGGCCGGTGAGTCCCACCCCTGCCCGTGAGCCCGCCAGGCGTCGTCGCCCCCGTGCCGTGGAACCCGACGTCCAGGGCACGTGGCTGGACCTCGGGCCGTCGGCCGGCGACGACGCCGATCCGTCCGCTCCGGGTGCCCCCGACGAGGCCGCACCCCCCGAAGAGCCCGACTGGCTCCGGGACGCGCCCCCGGCTCCCGACCTCGTCATCACCCCCGCCCTGGACCCGGAGGTCGTGGCCGCCGCCCTCGAAGCCCGCCGGGCCGCGCGCGCCGAGGAGATCGTCTCCAACCTCAACCCCGAGCAGGCACGCGCGGTCACAACCACGGACGGCCCGCTCCTGATCCTGGCCGGCGCAGGCTCTGGCAAGACGCGAGTTATCGCCCACCGCATCGCCTATCTCATCGGCGTGAAGGCGGTCCAGCCGCGCCGGATCCTCGCCGTGACCTTCACGAACCGTGCGGCCGGCGAGCTCCGGGAGCGGATCATCGCCCTGGTCGGGGACGCCGGCAAGGAGGTGGAAGCCGGCACCTTCCACGCGCTCTGCGCCCGCGTCCTGCGCCGCGACGGCGAGGCCATCGGCCTGGACCGGCGCTTCGTCATCTACGACACCGACGACCAGCAGCAGCTGATGAAGCGGATCCTGGCCGAGGAGGACCTGCCGGCCACCGGCGAGTTCCGGCCGGCCGCGATCCTGGGCGCCATCAGCCGGGCGAAGAACGAGATGCTCGACGAGGTGTTCCTCGCGGAGAACGCGGTCAACCACAAGGAACGGGTCATCGCGAAGCTGGCGGCCCGCTACCGGGAGCGCCTCCGCGCCGCCAACGCGCTCGACTTCGACGACCTCCTCCTGCGTGCCGTGGACCTGTTCGAGAACGCGCCCGAGGTGCTGGAGAAGTACCAGGCCCGCTGGCGCTACCTCCACGTGGACGAGTACCAGGACACGAACCGGCCGCAGTACCTGTGGGTGCGGGCGCTGGCGGCGGCCCACCGGAACCTGTGCGTGGTGGGGGACGACGACCAGTCGATCTACGGCTGGCGCGGCGCCAACATCGCCAACATCCTTGACTTCGAGCGCGACTACCCGGACGTCACGGTCGTCAAGCTGGAGCAGAACTACCGCTCCACGCAGCTGATCCTTGACGCGGCCCACGCCGTGGTCTCGCGCAACGAGCGGCGCACGGACAAGAAGCTCTGGACGCGGAACCAGGGCGGCGTGCCCATCCAGCGCTTCGAGGCCTACAACGAGGACGAGGAGGCCGAGTGGATTGCCCGCCAGGTCGAGGGCCTGGTTGGGTCGACCGGCCGCGGGTCCGTGCTGACGCGCCGCGCCGACGACGACGAGTCCACGCGCTTCCGGCACAAGGACGTGGCGGTCATGTACCGCATGAACGCCCAGTCCCGCGCGATCGAGGAGGCGTTCCTCCGCTACGGCATCCGCTACCAGCTCGTCGGCGGCACCCGGTTCTACCAGCGGCGCGAGGTGAAGGACGCCCTTGCCTACCTCCGGGTGCTGCGGTCCGACACGGATGTCGTCTCGTTCGAGCGGATCGTCAACGTCCCGGCGCGCGGCGTGGGCGAGAAGAGCATCCAGGCCCTCCGGCGGCACGCGGTGACGCACGGCGACGACGTCTGGGCGGCCGTGGAGGCTGGGGCTGCCGGGGAGATCGAGGCGCTGGGGCCGAAGATCCGGGGCGCGCTGGCCGGGTTCGCGGAGCTGGTGCGGCGTCTGCGCAGGCGGATCGGCGTGCTGCCGTTGCCGGAGCTGCTGGACGAGATCCTGGAGGCGTCCGGGTACCGCGCGATGCTCGCGGACGGGTCCGAGGAGGGCGAGGAACGCTGGGCGAACCTGCTCGAGCTGCGCGAGGTCACCCTGCGCTACGAGGACCTCTCGCCGGAGGACGCCCTGGACAGGCTGCTCGAGGAGACGGCGCTGGTCGCGGACCAGGACATGTACGAGGGCGAAGCCGATGCGGTGACGCTCATCACGCTCCATGCGGCGAAGGGCCTGGAGTTCCCGGTCGTGTTCATCGCCGGGATGGAGGAGGGCCTCTTCCCGCACAACCGGGCGCTGGACGACGAGAAGGAGCTGGAGGAGGAACGGCGCCTGGCGTACGTGGGCATCACGCGGGCGAAGCGGCGGCTCTTCCTGTCCCATGCCTGGCGGCGCGCGACGTGGGGCGGCGGCGGGATGAGCATCCCGTCCCGGTTCCTCCTGGAGATCCCGCCGGAGCTGATGACCGGCCCGCGGCTGGACCGGGCCGGCGACATGGGCATGGACCTGGACCCGGATGTCGTGTTCCGCGAGCGCGGGTCGCGATTCGGGGCCGGCGTCCGGGCCGGCGGCGGGGCGTACCGGCAGGGGAGTGGGCGGCCGGGGGCGCCACAGGCCGGGGAGCCGTTCCGGCCCACGCGGGACCTGGGCGCAAAGCGCGAGGCGTTCGCAGCCGGTGCACCGTCCGGCTCGCTCGGGCCCCAGCCGCAGCCGCGCCCGGCAGGTGTTGTGCCACCGCGGCCGGTCGTCCCCGGCGAGCGGCGCTACCGGGACGGGGACAAGGTGCGCCATGCCCGCTGGGGCGACGGCATCGTGATCAGCTCCAAGCTCACCCGGGACGACGAAGAGGTGATGGTCGGCTTCAAGGACCTGTCCGTGGGCCGCAAGACGATGCTTGCGAGCCTGGCCAACCTCGAGGTCATCGGGTAGCGTCGCGATTTGGGGTCGTGATCCGGGATCGTGACACCGTGCGGGTTCAGGTGGGCTCCATTCATGCAGGGCTCGATCGCCGCAGGTCGGATTCCGAGGCTGACCTCTGCGCGATGGCCCGTCAGGTGACTCCCACCGGTGTCGGCGTGTCCGCGGCGCCGGTACGGGGCGGGTTCCGGTCTTCGGGCCGCCCGCCGCGTGAAGATTGAACGCTGCGGCGGCCGCATCTACCAGTAGAGTCGGAATGCGTCCTCCCACTGGACGCCAGCCGAGGCCCATTGGGTGGAACGCGAGCTCCTGGCGGCAGCACAGCACGGTGATGAGGCGGCATTCGTCGACCTGATCCGCGTGCGGAGCGACCGCATGTTCGCCACCGCCCACCGGATCCTCCGCGACTTCGACCGAGCCGAGGATGCCCTGCAGGATGCGCTGGTGATCGCCTGGCGTGACCTCAAGGGCCTCCGCGATCCGGACCGGTTCGATGCGTGGCTGACCCGCCTCCTCGTCCACGTCTGCATCGCCCAGGCGACGCGAGAGCGTCGTCGCACCGCGAACCTTCGGTTGCTCCCGGTGGATGGACCGGCGGCCCCCGATGACCTGATCTCCGTCGCCGACCGGGACCTGCTCGACCGCGGGTTCCGGCGGCTGCCGCCGGAACAACGGGCCATCCTCGTGATGCACCACTACCTCGGGTACGCGCCGTCCGAGATCGCCGAAACGCTGGCGATCCCGGCAGGCACGGCCCGATCTCGACTCCACCACGCCCACCGCGCCATGCGCGCCGCGCTCGACGCGGACGCCAGGGTCACGCAGAGGAAAGGTCGCTCGGCATGACGCACGAACGCGACGTCGAACGGCTCCTGGACACGTGGTTCAGCGACGGTCCCACCAAGGCCCCCGATCGCGTCATGGACGCCGTCGCGGACCGGATCGCTCGCCAGCCCCAGCGACCCGCATGGCGCCTCACCTGGAGGAACACTCCCTTGAACGCCTACCTCAAGCCGCTCGTCGCGGTGGCAGCAACGATCCTCATCGCCGTCGTCGGGTTCAATATGCTCGGCGGTCCCCGGACCAACTCCAACGTCGCCGCGCCGAACCCTAGCCCCTCGGCGACAGCCAGCCCAACGCCGACCCCCAGCCCCTCACCGGCATCGACGCCCGAGCCAACCTCAACCCCGGTGGCGAGCGAGGACCCATACGCGTGCGATCCCGACCGGACGTGCTCCGGGCTCCTGCCCGCCGGCGACCACACCTCGGGAAGCTTCAGCGTCCCGTTCACCTTCACCACGCCGGCCGGTTGGGTGAACCGGGTGGACATCCCGCGCGCTTACAGGATGGACACGGACGCCGGGATCGCGCCGCAGATCACGGTCATGTCCAAGATCGCGATTGCCGAGCAGAATGCCGCCTGTGACCCGATTGCCAAGGCGGGCGCGGGCAACTCCGTGCAGGACATCGTCGACTTCCTCGGCGCGCATCCCGGTCTCGACACGACGAAGCCGGTGCCGGTGACCGTCGGTGGTTACAAGGGCCAGTCGATCGACATCGCCGTGGCCAAGACCTGGACGGCGACTTGCCCGGACAAGATCGGGCCCTTCGTTCTGCTGCTGACCGACACCGAGACGCCCGCGGGTCGGGCACTCGGGTACGAATCCTTCGAGACGGCGCGCTGGGACATCATCGACGTGAACGGTGAGACGGTGATCATCGCCCGCCTCCATGGGTCGGCCGACGGCCTGCTCGACCAGGCCGCCGCCGCCGCGCAGCCGATCATCGATTCCATCAAGTTCACCAAGACCAACTGACGACGGGAGCGGCACCGAACCGGGTGCCGCGTCGTATCCTCGGGGAGTGACCGAGTCGCTCCCCGTGGATCCCTCGCTGGTCGTCGAGGCGGCATCGCTCGACGTGGCCGCCGCCCGCGCCCGCCACGCGTCCCTCGCCGAGCAGATCCTCCACGCAAACCGCCTGTACTACGAGGACGATGCGCCGGAGCTGGCCGATGCCGAATACGACGCGCTGTTCCGGGAGCTCGTCGCGCTCGAGACGGCGTTCTCGGAGCTTGTCACCCCGGAGTCGCCGACCCAGCGCGTCGGCGGCGCCCCAGCCGGCGGCCGCTTCCCCGAGGTCCGCCACGGTCGCCCGATGCTGTCGCTCTCGAACGCCTTCACCCACGACGAGCTGCGCGCCTTCGACGCCCGTGTCCGCAAGGGCCTGGGCCTGCCTGCTGCCCCGGAGCCGGCCGAGGGCCTGACCTACGTGGCTGAGCTCAAGATCGACGGCCTCGCCGTCGCCCTCCAGTACGAGCGCGGCCGGTTCGCCGTGGGTGCCACCCGCGGGGACGGGACGACGGGCGAGGACGTCACCCCCAACCTGCGCACGATCCGGGGCATCCCGGAGCGCCTCACGGAGCCGGTCACCCTGGAGGCGCGCGGCGAGATCTTCATGCCCAAGGCCGAGTTCGCGCGGATCAACGCGGACCGCGCGGAACAGGGACTGCCCCTGTACGCGAACCCCCGCAACAGCGGCGCCGGGTCACTGCGCCAGAAGGATCCGGCCGTCACGGAGGGCCGCCTGCTCGCCACCTGGCTGTACCAGCTGCTGGAGGAGCCGCCGGCCGCCGCCGCAGGGCTCTTCGATGACCCCGCTCCCGGTTCGGCCGGGGCTGCCGTCGTGGTCGCCAGCCAGTCGGCAGCCCTCGCCCGCCTCGCAGCCTTGGGCTTCCCGGTCAACCCGGACCGCGCGGCCGGCCTGGACATCGAGGGCGTCATCGCCTTCACCGAGCGCTGGCGCGAGGCCCGCCACGATCTCCCGTACGAGACGGACGGCGTGGTCGTGAAGGTGGACCGCTTCGACCAGCAGGCCATCCTCGGCATGGTGAGTCGGGCGCCCCGCTGGGCCATCGCCTTCAAGTTCCCTCCGGAGCAGGTGGAGACGCTGCTCGAGGACATCGTGGCCTACGTGGGCCGTACCGGCACCCTCACGCCCGTCGCCCACCTGCGGCCCGCGAAGGTCGCGGGCTCAACCGTGGCGCGGGCCACGCTCCACAACCTCGACGAGGTCCGCCGCAAGGACGTCCGGATCGGAGACACCGTCGTGCTCCAGAAGGCCGGCGACGTCATCCCGGAGGTCGTGCGCCCCATCCTGGAGAGGCGCCCGCCGGACGCCCGCGAGTTCCAGATGCCGGACACGTGCCCCGTCTGCGCCACGCCCGTCGTCCAGGACGAGGGTGCCGTCCGCCACTACTGCCCGAACCCCGTCTGCCCGGCGCGCCTGGCCCAGGCCTACGCCCACTTCGTGGGGCGGGGCGGGATGGACATCGAGGGGGCCGGCTGGGCGGTGCTGAGCCAGCTCCTGGAGCGGGGCATGGTCCACCGCCGCGCGGACTTCTTCCGGCTGACCGTGGAGGACCTCGAGACCCTCGAGCGCTTCGCCCGGAAGAGCGCCGAGAACCTGGCCGCGGCAATCGAGAGGGCGCGCACCGGCCGGCCGTTGGCGAAGGTTCTCAACAGCCTCGGCATCTCGCAGGTGGGGGAGTCCACGGCGGTGGACCTGGCGCGCTGGCTTGCCAGGCGGGTGCGACCGGATGTCTTCCCGCCCGCCGCCCCCGACGTGGTGCCGGACGCGTGGTTTGGGGCGGTGGAGGCGGAGCTGCGTCGCGTCGCGCTCGAGGACGCTGACGCGTTCCGCGAGGTCAGCGGGATCGGCCCGACCGTGGCGGCAGCGGTGCGGGCGTGGTTCGAGGATCCGGCCACCCGCGACGTCCTGCGCGAGCTGGTCGAGGCCGGTGTGGTCCCGGAGCGTCCCACGGTGCGGGACGCCGGCGAGACCGACGAAGCAGGGCCCCTGGCCGGCAAGACGGTGGTTGTCAGCGGCTCCGTGGAGGGCTTCAGCCGCGAGGAGGCCGAGGACGCCGTGCGCGCGGCCGGCGGCAAGCCTGCCGGCTCGGTCTCGAAGAAGACCGACTACCTGGTGGCCGGGCCCGGCGCGGGCTCCAAGCTCCAGAAGGCGACGGAGCTCGGGATCCCGGTCCTGGACGCGGATGGGTTCCGCCGCCTGATCGCTGGAGACCAGCCGGCCGCGGACGCTGTCGCGCCCGAGGACGGTCAATGAACCAGGCCGAGGAACGGCTCGCGGACCGGCTGGCCGCGGACCTGGAGCGGGTCCTGGGGACCGGCATCCTCATCGAGGACCTCGAGATCGAGGGCGAGGGCCCGGTGACGATCAACGTCGCCTGCCTCGTGGACGGGGCATCGCGCGAGATCCATGCGGAGGGCGCCACGCCCACGGAGGCGGCCGCCGCCGTCATCCGGATCGCCGCCGAGATGCGTCTCTCGGGCGCCTTCTGGCAGATGGTTGGGCCGGCCTGAGGCGCTCGGTCACATCGCCTTGTCGGGCGCAAGCCACTGTCGCCCGAATTCGAGGGGCCGTCCGGCCCTTGTCCGCGGGACCCGTGCTCGGGGGATCATGCCGGGGTTCAGTGACGTGGGACAATACCCGGGTCACCTGATCGAAGGAGGAGCAAATGTCCCTTCGTGGACGATTGACCTTGCTCGGCTCGGTCGCCGTGCTTGCCGCCGCCTGTTCGGGCGGAGGCGCCACGCCGGCCCCGACCGCGGCACCCCCGACGGCCGCACCGCCGACCGCCGCTGCCCCAACAGCCGCACCCGCGACCGCGGCCGCGACCGCAGCGGCCCCGACCGAGGCCGCGACCGCTGCCCCGATCGCCGGTGGCCTGCTCGACACGGTGCTCAAGGCTGGCACCTTCAAGATGTCGACGGACCCGCAATATCCGCCCCAGTCGTCGATCAAGTCCGACGGGACGTACGAAGGCTTCGACATCGACGTGGGGACCGAGATCGCCAAGCGGCTCGGCGTCAAGCTCGTGTTCGAGACCCCCGACTGGAACCTCATCACGGCCGGCAAGTGGAGCGGCCGGTGGGACTTCAGCGTCGGCTCGATGACGATCACCCCTCAGCGCGAGAAGGTCCTTGCCTTCAGCAACCCGTACTACTTCACGCCGGCCCAGATGGCAGCCTCCAAGGCGTCCGGAATCACGACGCTCGACGGGCTCGCGGGCAAGACGATCTGTGTCGGCGAGGCCACGACGTACTACGAGTGGCTCACCGGTGGTGAGGGTCGGCCGTCCGTCGCGGCGACGCCGCCTCCCGGCTCCACTGCGACGACGCTATCCACCGATCGTCTGTGCGCCGAGACGTGGAAGGCCGGCCGCAAGGACTTCGAGGGCTGGCTCAGCTCCTCCACCACGGTCGACCAGGCCGTGAAGGACGGGCTGCCGCTGGTGAAGGTCGGGGACTCGGTCTACCTCGAGCCGCTCGGTGTCGCGTTCGACAAGAGCGGCCCCGATCCGACGGACATGGTCGCGCGGGTCAACCAGATCCTGGACGACATGCGCGCGGACGGGACACTCAAGGGCTTCTCGGAGAAGTGGTTCGGCAGCGACCTGACGGTGGCGCCGGCCGGCTGACGACCCAGGCAGCAACCCCGACGGGGGCGTCCCACGGGGCGCCCCCGTTCTCGTTAGCGACGGGAGGTCGCCGTGACGGCATCGATTGGCGCGCCGGGCGCGCCCGGAGACAGCGTTCCAGCTGAAGCGCAAAACCCGATCGTGGCCGCGATCGCCGCCCAGCGCGCGCAGCAGCAGCGGAGATTCCGGCTGATCTTCGTGGTGACTTGGCTCGTCGTGATCGGCGGCGTCCTGGGCTCGCTCGTCGCCGCCGGCAAGATCGACTTCCCGTTCATGGGCGAGTGGGGCCCGTACATCCTCGGCGGCATCACGACCACGCTCTACGTGGCGGTGATCTCGATCTCGTTCGCGATCATGTTCGCGGTCATGGGCGCGCTCGGGCGCCTCAGTGGGCACCCCGTGCTGTACTCGATATCGACCCTGTACGTGTCGCTGGTCCGCGGCACGCCGCTCCTCGTCCAGATCCTGTTCATCTACCTCGCGCTGCCGCAGATCATCCCACTGATCTCGGACGTGCCCAAGGAGGTCCTGGGCATCTTCGCGCTGTCGTTCAACTACGGCGCGTACATGACCGAGACATTCCGCGCGGGCATCCAGGCAGTCCCGCGGGGCCAGACGGAGGCGGCCCAGGCGCTGGGCATGCCCGGCCGCACACGGATGCGGCGGATCGTCCTGCCGCAGGCGGTCCGGATCATCACCCCGGCCATCGGCAACGAGTTCATCTCGATGATCAAGGACTCGTCCCTGGTTTCGGTGATCGGGGTGCCGGAGCTCCTGTGGCGCGCCCAGCGGGTCGGCCAGGCCCACTTCAAGGGGCTCGAGACGCTGATGGTCGCCGCGGCGATCTACTGGGGCCTCACCATCGTGCTGTCCATCGTCCAGGACCGCCTGGAGAAGCGGATGGCCGAGAGCGACCGGCGGATCTGAGGTGACGAGCGTGAGTGACACCAGCCGACACGACCCACTCCACGGTGTCTACGACCCGTACGCGAAGCCGGGCGTGCTGACGCCGGCAGGCTCCGAGCCGATCGTGCGGGCACTCGGGGTACACAAGTACTTCGGGTCGAATCACGTCCTGCGTGGGGCGACCATCGAGGTCTACCCCCGCGAGACCGTCTGCCTGATCGGCCGTTCCGGCTCTGGCAAGAGCACCCTCCTGCGCTGTATCAACTTCCTCGAGGAGCCGACCATGGGCGCCATCGAGGTGGACGGGCTCAGGCTGGATGCAGCCCCGTTGAACTCCCGCGACCGGAGCCACCGCGAGCAGATCCGCCAGATCAGGATGCGGGCCCAGATGGTGTTCCAGGAGTTCAACCTGTTCCCGCACCTCAAGGTCATCGACAACCTCATCGAGGCGCCCATCCGCGTCAAGGGCGTGTCGAAAGACGAGGCGATCGCGACGGCCGAGAAGTACCTCGCCAAGGTGGGCCTGTCCGAGAAGCGCGACGAGTACCCGGCGCGCCTGTCGGGCGGCCAGAAGCAGCGAGTGGCGATCGCGCGGGCACTGACCATGGAGCCGAAGGTCCTGCTGTTCGATGAGCCGACGTCCGCCCTGGACCCGACCCTCGTGGGCGAGGTGCTCAACGTCATGGAGGACCTGGCTCACGAAGGCGCAACCATGATCGTGGTCACCCACGAGATGGCGTTCGCCCGTGAGGCGGCCGACCGGGTCTACTTCATCGAGGAGGGCGTGTTCCTGGAGGTGGGGCCGCCGGAGCAGGTGATCGAGCGTCCGCAGCACCAGCGGACGCGGGACTTCCTGGCCCGAACCCTGGGGGCCGCCCACGTCCCGGTGGTCGATGCAGACCCGGTCGAGGAGCTGGGCCACCTCTACGTCGGGCTGCCTGCGCACGACCACCTCTAGGTTCCTGGATCGCCGCGGCGGGGACCGGAAACCCCGGCCGACCCCCCGGGCCGACCATCCGGGCCGCGTATCATCCCGCCATGGCCCAGCTGACCCGCTCCGACGTGGAGCACGTCGCCCATCTCGCCCGCCTCGGGCTCACCGAGGAGGAGCTCGACCGGCTCCCGGGGCAGCTCAACCACATCCTGGAGCAGTACCAGAAGCTCGCCGAGCTGGACACCGACGCGATCCCGCCCACGGCGCAGGTCATCGACCTGGAGAACGTCCTGCGCGAGGACGTGGCGCGGCCGTCGCTTGACGTGGAGGCGGTGCTCGCCAACGCTCCCGAGCGCGACGGCGCGTTCTTCGTGGTTCCCGCCATCCTGGGCGGGGAGTGACCTCGCGGTGACGGCCGACCTCTCCGCCGACCTCACGACCCTTCTGGCCCATGAGCTGGCCGACCTCCTCCGGGCTGGCGAGGTCACCTCCAGCGAGGTCACGGCCGCGCACCTCGCCCGCGCCCGCACCACGGATCGTGGCCTCCACGCCTGGCTGTCGATCGACGATGACCGGGCGATGGCCGAGGCCGATGCCGCCGACGAGCGACTGGCCGCCGCCCGCACCGCCGGCGGGACCGCGATGGATGACGCGCACCCGCTGCTCGGCATCCCGGTGGCGCTCAAGGATCTCGTGTCGGTCGAGGGCGGCCAGTGCACGGCCGGGTCCCGGATCCTGGAGGGGTACCGGGCGCCGTTCGACGCCCACGTGACGGAGCGTCTCCGCGACGCCGGGGCCGTGATCCTGGGCAAGACCAACATGGACGAGTTCGCGATGGGCTCATCCACGGAGCATTCCGCGTACGGGCCAACCGCAAACCCGTGGGACCTGGAGCGGGTGCCCGGCGGGTCCAGCGGTGGCTCGGCGGCCGCGGTCGCCGCCTGCCAGGCGCCGGTCTCGATCGGCACGGACACCGGCGGGTCCATCCGCCAGCCGGCTGGCATGTGCGGCATCGTGGGGATCAAGCCAACCTACGGGCGGGTGAGCCGGTACGGGATCGTGGCGTTTGCCAGCAGCCTGGACCAGGTTGGTTCGTTCGGCCGCGACACCCGGGATGCTGCGGCGCTGCTCCACGCGATCTCCGGCCGAGACGCGCGGGACTCGACGTCCGCCGCCGTGCCGGTTCCCGGCGACCTGCTGCAGCTGCCGGGCTCGCACGACGAGGCGGCATCCTGGCTGCGGGGCAAGCGCCTCGGCCTGCCGAGGGAGTACTTCGTCGATGGGATGGAGCCCGGTGTGACGGCCAGGGTCCGCGAGGCGGTCGCGTCGCTCGAGGCGGCGGGTGCCACGGTGGAGGAGGTCAGCCTCCCGCACACGGAGTACGGCCTGGCCGCGTACTACATCGTGGCTCCGGCTGAGGCCTCGGCCAACCTGGCCCGCTACGACGGCGTCCGGTTCGGCTACAGCGTGCGCGGCGGCGACGACTACCTCTCCGACTACCTCGCGACGAGGGGGCAGGGCTTCGGCCCCGAGGTCAAGCGCCGGATCATGGTCGGCACCTACGCGCTGTCGGCCGGCTACTACGACGCGTTCTACGTGAAGGCCCAGAAGGCCCGGACGCTGATCAAGGGCGACTTCGACGTCCTGTGGGAGGCCGGGTTCGACGCGCTTGTGGCGCCCACGTCGCCGACCGTCGCCTTCCCGTTCGGCACGAGGATGGCGGATCCGGTGCAGATGTACCTGGCCGACGCCTGCACGCTGCCAGTCAACATGGCGGGCCTGCCCGCGATGTCGATCCCATGCGGGCTCTCCGAGGGGCTGCCGGTGGGACTGCAGCTGATCGGCGCGCCCTGGTCCGAGGCGACGCTGGTCCGTGCGGCTCGCGCCTACGAGGGCGCGACGGCCGGGGCTGTGTGGCGCACCGTGCGGCCGCGGGGCCTTGCCGCACTGGCGGACCCGTCGATCCAGACGCCGGCCGAGCGCGTCTTCGGCGGGGCCTGAGGAGCAGGACGACCGGAGGGAGGGGACGATGGGCGCGGCGGCGAGGGTCCTGGCGGTCACGATCGCGGCGGCGTGCATGGGGTCGGTGATCGCCGCGTGCTCCCTGCTGCCCAGCCCGACACTGCCGCCGGCGCCGGTCGTCTTCGAACCGCCGGACCCGCCCCCGGGTCCGGCAGACCGGGCGCTTATGGCGCTCGATCCGGAGGCGGTGCTGCGGTCCGTCCCCGGCGGGCGCCAGTGCAGGCCGGGGACCCTCGTCGGCTCCAACGGCAGCTACCACATGATCCGGGACTACGTCTGTCCGCGGGCAGGCGACGATCGCACGGTGTACTTCCTGTTCACGGAGGCCTGGGGTCCGGCCCTGACGGGAACGGGCGCCACGAGCTCCGGAGGCGGCGGGATGAGCGGAGACGCGAGCCAGCCCATCACGACCGACTGGAACCTCCGCGGAGAGACGATGACCGGCCTGTCACGCGTGCTGGGCGTGAACGGACCGGGGACGCTGACGCTCTACGTGAGCATCGACCTGGCAACCCCCTGACGGCCGAAGTCCGGCTCTGGAGTCGGCCGATGCCGTACCCTTCCTGACCATGACAGCAGATCCGAGTCCTCGCGCGCCCCTGGCCGAGCGTGCGCTCGCCCAGCGCGTGATCTCCGTGCCCCCGTCCGGCATCCGGCGCTTCTTCGACATCCTGGCGACGATGACCGACGTCATCAGCCTGGGCGTGGGGGAGCCGGACTTCGACACGCCGCGGGAGATCGTGGAGGCGGGCGTCGAGAGCCTCCGCGAAGGGCGTACCCACTACACGTCCAACTTCGGCACGATCGAGCTGCGCCGCGCGCTCTCCGCGCATCTCGAGCATCTCTACGGCGTCCACTACGACCCGGCGACCGAGGTCCTGATCACGATCGGCGCCTCCGAGGCCGTGGACCTGGCCCTCCGGGCCACCTGCGATCCCGGTGACGAGGTCATCCTCCACGAGCCGTCTTACGTGTCGTACGTGCCGGCGATCGTGTTCGCAGGCGGCACCGTCGTCCCGGTCGCCACCCGCTTCGAGGACGACTTCGCGCTGGACCCGGCCGCCGTCGAGGCCGCCATCACGCCGCGCACCAAGGCGCTGTTCCTGGGCTACCCGGCCAACCCCACCGGGGCGGTGCTGGACGATTCCGTCCAGGACGAGCTGGCGCGGATCGCCCGGGACCACGACCTCCTCGTGTACAGCGACGAGATCTACGATCGCCTCGCCTACGGCACGTACCGCCATCGGGCGTTCTCGTCCCTCCCCGGCATGTGGAGCGGACGATCCTCATGGGC
>Ga0315271_10001694_pt1 | contig 13423 bp, 15 predicted proteins | sample C3_top_MG_FD_204664 | JGI IMG/M metagenome (GOLD analysis project Ga0315271, IMG submission 204664) | Sediment microbial communities from Yellowstone Lake, YNP, Wyoming, USA - C3_top | ecosystem: Environmental > Aquatic > Freshwater > Lake > Sediment | place: USA: Wyoming | collected 2017-08-01 | reverse complement strand
TGTTCCCTACCAGTCGCTGATGAAGCTGTGGCTGGCCGAGAAACTGGACGAAGCCGAGAAACGGAATGTGCCGGCTAAACGATTGTCGGCACGCTGAATTATTCGCGCTGGTTGAGGCTGATTGGCCAGGCTACCCCCGGCCAACGGTCAGTCGTCCAGCGTAGTCCTCAACTAACCCGCCAACGCTCGCCTGCTCAACCCGGCTTGACCGCCTGATACTCCGCCAGAATCGACAGCGCGCCGGTTTCAACGTGCCGTTTCGCACCCGTAAACCCAGCCTCAACCAAGGCATCAATCACCCCGCTCGGCGGCACGCAGGCTTCGATGGTGTCCCAGTAGTAGCGCCACAGCTTGGCCGATTCGGCGCTGCTGCCGATCAAGCGCGCCAGCATCGGCACCACGCCGCGCATATAGCCTTTGAGCAGGGCTCGGCTCCAGGCGCGCTCGGGTTTGGTGATTTCCAGCAGGCACAGGCGGCCGCCGGGTTTGAGGACGCGGTGAAATTCGCTGAAGGCGGCTGACAGATCACCAATATGGCGCAGCGCATAGCCCATGCTGAGGAAGTCGAAACTGGCGTCGGGGAAGGGGATGGCTTCGGCGCGTCCTTCGATGAGCTGGACGCCGGGTAAATGGGCTTGCGCCATCATGCCGGGGCTGGGGTCGACGCCTATCACCAGGGCGGGATCGCCCGTCAGTTTCACTGCCTCGCGCGCCACCAGTCCGGTGCCGACGCCGATATCGACGAGGCGCATCCCGGTGGTCAGCCCCGCGCGCTGCAAGGCCTGATTGCGGTACCAGGGGCCGCTGCCGAGGGCGAGCAGGCGGTCGATGCGATCGTAGTCGGATGCGGTGCGGTCGAAAATAGTGCGCACGAAACCACGCCGAGCCTGTTCGTCGGCGTAGTAGTCGGTGAGGGGAGGATGCGGGGAGTGGATGATGATGGGCTCCTTCAGGAAAATGTGCGGATCCGGCTCACTTAAGCTGCCAGACCCAGCCCAGGTTGATGCCCAACACGTCGATCCCCGGGTTGGGATCGGTCATGCCGAGATTGGAATGGTGGGTGAAATAGCCCGCCGCGGTGATCGCCTGGTCCGGGCTGATCTGGTGTCGCGCGCCGAGTTGACTGAACCAGTTGAAGGCGAAGTCCTGCCCTTGCCCGCCTGGGATGTTTTTAGAATTGGTCAGGCCGAAGCCGCCGCCGATTTCAAAAAACAGCGCGGATTTTTGAGCCGCATTCCACAACTCGAAGCTGGGCGCACCCGCAAAAGCAAAATAGTAATCTTCGGCGCCTTCCAAGTAGGTTTCCAGGATGACCGCAATTCGATTGCGCACGGTCAGGCGCGCGCCGCTCTCGCCATTCCACAGGTCGAACGCCGCGGGCGAACGCCAGGCTACTTGCACCGGAACGATGACGTAGTCGAGCGGGGAATTGTTGCGGACCTTTTCCAGATAGCCCGCCTCGACTGCCACTTCCCAATGGTCGGCGGGATGATCGTCGGCAGACACGCTGGCCGGGGTGGCCAGCAGACTCAACATCAGTGCGGGTAACAAGAAGCGGGTCATCGTGTCAGGCCAGGTTGAGACGCCGGAACAGCAGCACCGGCAAACGCAGCACAAACCCCAGCACCAGCCGGATATGCATCCAGGTCAGCAGGGTGTTGTCGCGCAGGTAGTTGAAATGGGACACGCCGCCCTCGTCGGCGCGCAGGTATTTCACCGGCGCGGCCAGGTTGACCGGGCGCACGCCGCGCCAGCACAGGCGCACCACGGCTTCGGGGTCGAAGTCGAAACGGCGCATCCAGCGCTGGCCGCGCATGATCTGGCGCAAGGGCTCGATGGGATACACGCGAAAGCCGTACAGCGAATCGCCGATGCCCGCCCACAGGGTTTCCAGGTTGGCCCAGCCATTGGAGATCTTGCGTCCCTGCACCCGCAGCGCGGGGGCGTCGGCGTCGAATACCGGCTTGCCGAGGATCATCGCGGCGGGGTGCTGTTGTGATGCGGCCATGAAAGCCGGAATGAGATCGGCCGGATGCTGGCCGTCGGAGTCCATCGTCAGCGCGTGGGTGAACCCGCGCTGCGCGGCGAGTTCCAGGCCGTGCAGCACGGCAGCGCCTTTGCCCTGGTTGTTGGGCAGCGCGATTATTTTCAACTGCGAATCGTTCGCCGCCATGTCATTCAAGCCGTCGGCGGTGCCGTCATGGCTGCCGTCCACCACCACCCACACCGGCGCCCACTGGGCGCGGGCGGCGCGCACGGTGTCATAAACCTGCATGCCGGGGTTGTAGCTGGGGATCAGCACCAGATGGCTGGTGGAGGGCGGCGTCATGGACGTGGGTCCGGGGTGGACACCGTCGGCGCGTCGGGCGGCAGAAAGCGTGGCGCATCGCGCAACTCGTCGATGAAGTAGCGTTCCAGTTCAGCGGTAAACGCGCCCGCCTTTTCCGGCGGATCGAAGCGGCGGCCGAGGCGGACGCGATAAGTGATCGGCATGCGCGGGCGTTTGAATAAGGGCCAGCCCTTGATGAGATAGGGCGAGTCGGTCTCGATGAACACGGTCTGGATCGGCACCCGGGCGCGCCCGGCGATGAGCGCGGCGGTGCCCTTGCAGACGTTGACCGGCCAGCGGGTGGTGCGGGTGGCTTCAGGAAAGATCAGCAGGTGGTTGCCGTTTTTCAGCACGGCCACCGATTGCTTGAGCATGCTCAATTGCGCGTCGTTGCGGATGTAGCCTGCCAGGCGCGCGCCCGCACCGAGAAAGATGTTGTCGACGAGGTCGGCTTTCATGATGCAGGTCATGTTGGGCAGGCGCGATATCACCATCACCGCATCGAGCAGGCAGGGGTGGTTGGGGGCGATGATCATCGCGTCTTCGGCACGCAGGGCGTCGAGCGCGCTGAGATCGAAGCGGCAGGCACCGATGAGCGACAGCGCGCCGAGGTAGAGGCGAAACCCCAGGGTGATGCCCCAGCGCCCGAGCGGCTCGGCCCAGCGCCTGGGCACGACGTAGTAGAGCGGCACGGCAAGTGCCGACCAGGTCAGGCTAATTGCGCCGAGCAAGCCCAGACCAAACCACAGCGCAAAGGTTTCATAAAGCCAATGGATCCCGCGCCTTGGCAGTGATGCGGGCTTAACGCTCACCCCGCCGCCCCGACGTGAATGGCATGGCCGCCCGACGCTTCGATTTCGACCAGCAGGTCGGCGCGGCAGACATCGGCTTGCAAGTAGATGGCCGTCACCGGGCCGCCGATGAATTGCCTTATCTCGCGGCGCACCGCATCCAGGTTGTCGGGGTGCCGCACATAGACCTTGTAGGCCAGCCGGTCGAGGCGGAAGTCGGCGTCCGGCGCCTGGCGGTTGGCCTCGGCGACGACGGCGGCGATGTTGTGCAGACATTCGCGTGTCTGCGCCACCACGTCGCCGTCATGCAGGGTTTGGTGGCCGACGATGCTGGCGGTGCCGGAAATGAACAGCATGTCACAGCCCCCCAGCTTGACCAGCCCCGCACGCGAGAAAGTCGGGCTGCGCGGGCCATATTGGCTGGGGTAATGGTAGGCGCTCAGCTGGCGCGGGTTCTCGATGCCGATCACGTTCGCCCGCGTCGCCAGAAAAGCGATGTGCAGGCCGCCGCTGGCGGTGCCCAGCGCGCAGGCGGCCGGCACATTGCCGATCACCGAGCGGCCGTGGGCGAGGAAGGCATCCTGACGGCCGATATTGAACTGGCGGTAGCGTTCGATGCTGTGGCTTTCCTGGTTGATCGCGGGAAAATAATTCCAGAAGCGCAGCACGGCCGTGTAGCCATGGGTTTCGAGCAATTCGAAGATGGACTGGTAGGCGGCTTCGGTCGTGGCCTGCAGGGGCGGGCGCGCATCCCCGGCGGACTCGGCCAGACTAACGCTGCCGAACAGCAGGGTGTCACTGTGGCGGTAGCGGATCGCGCCATGCTGGCCGGATTGCAGCGGTTCCGTGCAATGCCAGATTTCGCAGGTTGCCGCTGCGCCCTCCAGCAAGACCATGTCCACGGCCGCCAATGGAAAATCCATCGAATCCAGTACGCGCGCGGGGTGAGAAAAGCACGCGCCGCCCAGCACGCTGTCGTGCCGGGACAAGCGGGACGCAGGCAATATTTCCAGCCGCAGCATCGCTTCCGGTGTGGTCAAGCCCCGCCCTCCGACTCTTCTACATAGCGGATATTCAGCTTGCGCTGTTTGCTGGCCATGATCGTGCGCTTCAGGTTGGCCAGGGAGCTGAAGTAATAAATCGCTTTCAATGCGCGCAGCGAATGCCAGATCGGCGTCTTGCCGTAGATGTCGCCCGCCAGCACCGACAGCAGCGCCTCCTTGACCCGGAAGACATTGCTCGGCCCCATGAACAGGTCGCGCATGGTGGGGTTGGTGACGCGGTAGATGAACCAGGAAAATTCCTTCGGCCCGTGTTTCATGATTTTGTCGAACTGTTTGAGCGCTGCCGCCGCTTGCTGCGGCTGGCGCAAACAGGTGTCGACCGCCGCGGCGCCCTCGAACGCGCTTTTCATCGCCAGCATCACGCCAGACGAGAAGACAGGATCGACGAAGGCGTAAGCGTCGCCTAGCAGCAGATAGTTATCGCCGTGGCTATGGTCGCAGGTGTAGGAAAAGTTGCCGGTGGCGTCCACCTCCGAGATCAGTTCGGCATCCTTCAGACGCATCGCCAGCGCCGGGCACAGTGCAATCTGGTCGAGGAAGAATTCCCGCACCGGTTTCTGCCGCGTTTTCAAATAATGCGGCCAGGTCACCACACCGATGCTGGTGGCGCCGTCGGCCAGCGGAATAAACCAGAACCAGCCATGCTCGAACCAGAAAATGCTGATGTGGCCTTCCTTCTTGCCCTTGTGGCGCTGCGCGCCCTTGAAGTGGCCGTACAGGGCGGAGCTGTTGTGTTTGGGGTTGCGCTGCTTGGCCTTGAAGCGGTTGCCGAGAAAGGTGTCGCGGCCGGAGGCGTCGATCAGAAAGCGGCATTGCCAGGTCTCGCTGCGGCCGTCGTCGTGCTCCGCGCGGACGATGGCGCCCGCGTGGTCCGGCAGAAATTCCACCTCGCGCACGCGGCAGCCCTCGATGATCTCAGCACCTTTACGCGCGGCATTGCGAATCAGGATTTCGTCGAACTCGGAGCGGCGCACCTGGTAGGCACTCGGCATCGACTTGTCCCAGGCATCGGCGAATTCAAAGCTCTGCTGGTGCTCGTGCCAGGGCGAGATGAATTCCGCGCCCCATTTCTGCATGCCGATCGCCTCCACCTCGGCGCGCACCCCCAACTGGTCGAACAGCGGCAGGTTGGCCGGCAGCAGCGATTCACCGATGTGGAAGCGCGGGTGATGCGCCTTCTCCAGCAGGGTGACCCGATGCCCCTTTTCCGCCAGCAGGGTGGCGGCAGTCGAACCGGCCGGGCCGCCGCCGATGATCAATACGTCGCTGTGGTGATTAACGTGACCGCGATCGGTAGCTTGAACGGGTGTGACATCGTGCGGCATGAGACTTTCCTTGATTAGCGACAGCACTGCGAAAGGCTCGATCCGCATACACTGAAAAACAGACGAATTTTACCCAAACAAGCCGCGTTGCCGATATGGAAATTGCGCGTCACGACAATTCCGTGCGGGGTCGCCCGCGCTATCATTGCCTGCCTTTAGGTCTGAGTGTCCCCGAATATGCTGGTGCTGGGCGTCGAATCCTCCTGTGATGAAACCGGTGTCGCGCTGTATGACAGCGCGCGCGGCCTGCTGGCGCACGCTTTGTATTCGCAGATCGCCATGCACAACGACTACGGCGGCGTGGTGCCGGAACTGGCGTCGCGCGACCATATCCGGCGCGTGCTGCCGTTGACCCGTCAGGTGATGGCCGAGAGTGGGCGCAAACTTGCCGACCTCGACGGCATCGCCTACACCCAGGGGCCGGGCCTCGCCGGGGCCTTGCTGGTGGGCGCGGGGATGGCGCGCGCGCTGGCGTATGCGCTGAACATTCCGGCGGTGGGCGTGCATCACCTCGAAGGCCACATGCTGTCGCCGCTGATTTCCGACACGCCACCCGCATTCCCGTTTGTCGCGCTGCTGGTATCGGGCGGCCATACCCAGTTGATGCTGGTGCAAGGTGTCGGCCGCTACACCCTGCTGGGCGAAACGCTGGACGACGCGGCGGGCGAGGCGTTCGACAAGACCGCGCAGTTGCTCGGCCTGGGCTACCCCGGCGGCCCCGCGCTGTCGAAGCTGGCGGACAGCGGCGACGCCACCCGCTTCACCCTGCCACGCCCGATGCTGCATTCCGGCGATTTCGATTTCAGCTTTTCCGGGCTCAAAACCGCCGTGCTTACGCTGGTGCGCAAAGTCGGGCAGGGCGAGGCAGCGGATATCGCAGCGGCGTTTCAGGTGGCGGCGGTGGATGTGCTGGTGAGCAAAAGCCTCGCCGCCTGCGCGCACAGCGGCGCTAAAAGATTAGTGGTGGCGGGTGGCGTCGGTGCCAACACCCATTTGCGCGAGCGGCTCACCCGCGAAGCGGCGGCACGCGGCATCGAGGTGTTTTATCCGCGGCTGGAATTCTGCACCGACAACGGCGCGATGATCGCGTTCGCGGGCGCGCAGCGGATGGCGCACGCGACACTGGATTTGGCTTTTGCGGTCAAGCCGCGCTGGGAACTGGCGGCGCTGGAGGCGGTGTGATGCTGCATTTTTCCGACGCCAAGGCGGCGGGATTTTAAGGTGGTACTACTTAGCTAGACCCTTTTGTTTTCCGTGCATTTGCACGCTGACCCCATGCACGTCCGTGCATGCCTTTGAATCGAGAGGGAGCCATGAAGAAAATACTGTCGACATTTTTTTTCGGTCTGTTCGCCTGCACTGCTTGGGCACAATCAACTGACTTTTATTACTTCGCCGATTCCGCCGTGGACATGTTTGCGGATATTCGCGATGCACAACTCTCGCCTGACCGTCAAACAAATACAGAAGGAAAGGCTTTACTCGAAAACACTTTGAACAATTCAGTTCGCAAAGACAAGGTCTACACCAGAGTGCTGTATCGCTTAAAGGAGTTCAACAAGCAGGATCACGAGGGTATTCAGCAGGCAGTAGCGATTCTATCTGCCGATATTTTCTCGCTTCAAATTGCAAATAACAATTTGGGAGAATATATGGAAAAACTTTTAAATGATCCTAAGCTGCTACTTCAACAGGGAACCGTTTCTCGCAAATTGGCGGAGTTGTCTGATGCCTCCGATAGTGCTTGGAAAACATATGCTCAAACGGCAGGGGTTGTAACTTATTCCCTTACTGAAGGCCCGACTTCTTTGAAAGAGATAGATCCGAAGAAGATGCAGCAAAAGCTGACAAAACTGCGTATCACCAAAGGTGAAATTGATAGCCTAAAAAACCACTTGCAGAAGTCGTTTGGACCAGTCATTTCGGACAACAGTAAAGCTGGTTTCGCCGATATTCCAGCCATAAGCATGTGGCGTTTTCTTAACGACAAATGGACGCCTGCCATCGAGTAGGAACGTATGAAAAAACCGCCGTGAAAAACCACCGGGGTCTAGCCAAGTAGCAGCATGGGGTTGGGTCTAGGTATGTAGCATGTGTGCGACTCACCGCCGCAACATCGGATAAGCCTCGCGCAGCGCCTTTAGCCATCTTTCGCTGCCGGTAATCTGCGCGATCTGCTCGGGGAACAGCAAAAATCCCACCAGCACGGTAATCAGGCACACCAGCCCGGCAGGGTGGGCACGCTTTGTACCCAGAGGACACAAGTGCCCACGCGGGTTTCGACACTGCGTGGGCAGACAAAAAGCCGTCTGCCCATCCTGCCTGGCCGCATCTAAACCTTAAGGGACGGAACGCTTTTGGCGTGTTCCGCCGGCTCGCCGGGTGAGGTCGGTCGATAGCTTTGCAAACTCGACGACGGAGCGCAAAGCGGCATTGACTGATGCTGAATCGGGAAACGACTCGGCCAATTCCGGATCAACCAGTACCAGATTCGAGCCTTCCGATTTCAAGCGCTTGGCATAGCGCCCACGCTCCGCCTCGGAAAAATCAAACGCGTATTCAGGACGTAAATCGTCGCCCGCTTCGTTTTGAACTTTAGGTTTCATGGTGTTTCTGCTCACTGCCGCAACATCGGATAGGCATCGCGCAGCGCCTTCAGCCATTTTTCGCTGCCGGTAAGCTGGGCGATCTGCTCGGGGAACAACAGAAATCCCACCAGCACGGTAATCAAACACACCAGCACCAGGGTGCCAAAAATGCTTTCCGGCCGCAGCACGCCCCAGTAACGGCTGACCAGAAACAGCGTGTCCTTCTTGTGTTCCGACATCGACATCCAGCGCCGCACCACCCGCACTGCCAGATACGCGCCCCAGCCGCCGACCAGCGAGGCGAACACGATGCGGAACATGGCGAACAGATCCAGCCCGCCGCCCATGTATTGGTGATACAGCCAAGATACGAAGCCCAGTGACAGCGACGCCAGAATCGCGATGGCGACGTTGATGAACAGCCGCCGCCGTTCGCGCGCCAGGTCGCGCTGGCGCTCGATGAAAAAGCCATCGACTTCGCGCTTGAAGTATTCGACCTTGTCTTGCACCAGCGAGGAAATCTCGGCCTTGGCCACCGCCATGCGCTCGTCCATCAGCGTGCCGAGCTTTTCGCCGGCGTAATCGACCAGTTCGCGCACGTCGTCCTTGGTGAACTGCCGCTGTTCGTGCAGTTCGTCGGAAATCTTGTCGAGCTTGGCGTCGATTTCCTGGCTGGCTCGCCAGATCACGTCTTTCAGTTCGCTGCCCGCCTGCGTGACACCTTCCTTCACCACGCCCGACAGGCGATCGCCGGCGCGGTCGATGGCATCACGCGAGACTTCGGCGAGGCTGTCTTTGGCGTGGTCGATGGATTTTTCGAAAAAGGCCATGTCAGATGGGTTGAACCTTAAAAAAGCAGTTGAACCACAGAGGCACAGAGGCACAGAGGAAAAAACAACAAATGAAGACGATGCATATCCAAACTCGCTGGATGAATGGGCAAGAATCGCTCGTACATTGTTTTCTCCGTGTCTCTGTGCCTCTGTGGTGAATGAATTGGCAATCAGGAGCGGCTGCCGATACGGCCTTCTTCGCCGTTGACTAATTTGATCAGGTTGCTCTTGTGACGATAGACCAGCAGCAGCGCAATCACCAGCACCGTGATTGCCGTGTTGCCCCAGCCCATCAGCAGTCCGGCGTAGACCGGGGCGAGCACGGCGGTGGTCAGCGCGGCCAGCGAAGAAATACGGAACACCTTGGCCATGAACACCCAGGTCGCCAGGCACGCCAGCCCGAGCCAGGGGTTGAGGCCGACCAGTACGCCGAGCGCGGTGGCCACACCCTTGCCGCCCTGGAAGCGGAAAAACAGCGGGAATAAATGGCCGATGAATACCGCCAGCGCGCACAGCAGCGCGATGTCTTCGGTGAGGCCGAATTGCGGTGCCAGCACGCGCGCCAGCACCACTGCCACCCAGCCTTTGAGCGCATCGCCCAACAAGGTCAACACGGCGGCGGCTTTGTGTCCGGTGCGCAGCACGTTGGTGGCGCCGGGGTTGCCCGAACCGAAGCTGCGCGGGTCGGGCAAGCCCATGAGCTTGCTGACGATGACGGCAAACGATAAGGATCCGATGAGGTAGGCGCCAGTGATAAACAACAGCGTGGTCATAAGTCAGTAAAATGGCGGGTTTTGGATGGGCCCGTTAGCGGGCGTGGCGTGATGGATATCTTGTTTTTGCGGGACTTTCGTCTCAATCTGATTATCGGCGTATACGAATGGGAACGCAAAGTGCCGCAGCCGGTGCGGATCGATCTGGAAATCGGCCTGCCAAACAGCAAGGCCGGCGGCACCGACAACGTCGCCGACACCATCGACTATGGCGCGGTGGCGGTGCGGGTGAAGGATTATCTGCACAATGCGCCGCAGCCGATCACGCTGGTTGAATCGGTGGCCGAGCACGTCGCTGCCATCGTGCGCGATGAATTCGGCTCGCCGTGGGTGAAGGTGTCGGTGACCAAGTTTGCCATCGTGCCGGGGATCAAGGAGTTGGGCATCACCATCGAGCGCGGCGCGCGCCAGTGAGATTGAAGCGATGAGCCTGGAGCAGATCGCCGCCAGTCAGATCGCCAGCGCGGTAGCCATCCTGCTGGCGGCGTATTTCATCCGCGGCATTACCGGCTTCGGCTCGGGGCTGATTTCGGTGCCCTTGCTGGCGCTGTTCCTGCCGTTGCAATTCGTGGTGCCGCTGATTTTGCTGCTGGATTTCACCGCCTCCATCGTCATCGGCGGCCTCCACTTCAAGCACGTGAAATGGAATGAAATCGGCATCCTGATTCCGTTCGGCGTAATCGGTGTGATCGTGGGCACCAGCCTGCTGGTCAAGCTGCCGCCCGGGCCGATGCTGCTGGCGCTGGCCGCGTTCGTCTTCATTTTCGCGGTGCGCAGTGTGCTCAATATCCGCGGCGACAAACTGATCTCGCGCGGCTGGGCAGTGCCTGCCGCGCTCACCGGCGGCACGGTGGGGGCGCTGTTTGGCACCGGCGGGCCGCCGTATGTGATTTATCTGACCCATCGCATCCACGATAAAAGCGATTTGCGCGCGACGTTTTCGGCGCTGTTTTTCACCGAGGGCTTGACCCGCATCGCCAGCTTTTTGATTGTCGGTCTGCTGCTGTCGAGCCAGGTGTGGATTGCCTATGTTGCCGCGCTGCCGGTGATGCTGGGCGCGCTGTATCTGGGCGGCCGCGCGCATGTCGGGCTGAGCCCACTGCAAATGACGCGGCTGGTCGGCGTGTTGCTGTTGGTGTCGAGCGTGTCGTTGTTAGTCAAGGCATTAAGCGCATGAGTGAAATCGAATCGCTGCATTTCCAATCCGTCTCGTTTACCGGCCTCGCGCCCGGCGTGCGCCTCATCGTGCTGGGTGCGGTGCATGGCAACGAAACCTGCGGCACCCAGGCGATTCGTCGCGTGATCGGCGAGATCGAATCCGGCCAGTTGGGCATCGTCGCAGGCAGCGTGAGCTTCGTCCCGGTTACCAACCCGCTGGCCTATGCGCATCATCGGCGCATGGGCGACCGCAACCTCAATCGCAATCTGGCACCCACTGAAATGCCGCTTGAGTTTGAAGACCGTATCGCCAACTGGCTGTGCCCCTTGCTGGCGCAGCACGATGCGCTGCTCGACCTGCATTCCTTCCACACCGCCGGTCAGCCCTTCGTCATGCTGGGGCCGCAGGACAACCGCGGTGCGCTGGAACCGTTTGCCCGTTCGGCCGAGGAAACTGCGCTGGCGCTGCGCTTGGGAGTGCATCGCTTCGTCGACGGCTGGCTCGACACTTACGCTGCCGGGGTCGCGCGCCGCTTGGCGGCGGGCGTGTCCGCCCGCGAAGCCGATGTGCATTATGGCGTCGGCACCACCGAATTCATGCGCACGCAGGGCGGCATCGCGCTGACGCTGGAATGTGGCCAGCACGATGACCCGGCTGCGCCCGCGGTGGCCTACCGCGCCATTTGCAACACGCTGGCACATCTGCGGTTGACGGCTGCACCTGCGCCAGAAGCGGTGACCACCACCGAAGCGCTGAGCCTGTATCAGGTCATCGACCGGGTTCACGCGGAGGATGCATTCAGCCGTCACTGGTCGAGCTTCGATCGTCTGCGTGCAGGTGACGTGATCGGAACGCGCCACGACGGCACGCCGGTGCGGGCCGAAAATGATGGCACCATCGTTTTCCCCAATCCCAACGCACTGCCCGGCCAGGAGTGGTTTTACCTCGCCAAATCCAGCGTGCGGGTGTGAGCCGGCATGCAGTTCCACCATCCCCTGAATTGGTCTATAAAAAGATAAGCGGGTATTATTATTCCGCATCCACTCCTAGAAAGGAAGACCATGTTGCATGAAGTCAGCGGCGATATTCTGTTGTCCCAGGCGCAAGCCATTGCCCACGGCGTGGCGCCGAACGATGGACACAATCAGGGTCTGGCGCACGCGCTGCGCGAGAACTGGCCGGCGATGTACAAGGATTTCCGGCATTTTTGCCAGACCACGCATCCCAAGGCCGGGGCGATGTGGGCGTGGGCCGGCGCCGAAGGCAAGCGTGTCGCGTCGTTGTTCACCCAGGACGCGGCATATGACCACGGCGCCAAGCCGGGTCGCGCGACAGCCGAAAATCTCAATCACGCCTTGAAGGCCCTGCGCAAATGGGTGGATACCGAAGGTGTGACCAGTCTGGCGCTGCCGCGCCTGGCCACCGGCGTCGGCGGCATGAACTGGGACGAGGTGCGCCCGCTGATCGACAAGCACCTGGGCGATCTCGCGATTCCGGTTTATCTGTATGTGACGTATCACCAGGGCGAGCAGGCCAGCGAACCGGCCTGAGGTGGCCGGGCATGGGTCAGGAAATCAAGCGCACCCACTTTTCTGCGGCGGACTTTGAGCAGTTTGCCGACAGGCTGGCCGAGGAAACGGCTGCGCTGCGCTCGTTTGCCAGATCAGGTGGCTTTGCGGATGCGCGCTACGTTGCGGGGTTCGAACTCGAAGCCTGGCTGCTCGATCACGCCGGGCGTCCCAACCCGGTCAACGAGGCTTACCTGCATGCGCTGAACGATCCGCTGGTGGTGCCCGAACTGTCGCGCTTCAACGTCGAACTGAACGCGCCGCCGGTGGAAATGGGCGCGGGCGTGCTGGCCGCAATGGAGGAATCCCTGCTGACCACCTGGGACAACTGCCAGCAGGTGGCACACGGCATGGACACGGTGCTGGCGATGATCGGCATCCTGCCGACCATCCGCGACGAGGATCTGTGCCTCGCCAACATGTCGGCGATGAAGCGCTTCGACGTGCTCAACGCACAGGTGTTGCAGCAGCGTGATGGCGCACTCATACGCATCGACATCGAGGGCGCGGATCAGCTTCATTTGAGGCGGCTCGACGTGATGCTGGAAGCCGCGACCACCTCATTCCAGTTGCATCTGCAGGTGCCGTTCGAGCGGGCGGGTCGCGCCTACAACGCCTCCCTGATCAGCTGTGCCCCGCTGCTGGCGGCGGCGGTCAATTCACCGCTGCTGTTCGGCCAGCGCCTGTGGCAGGAGACGCGCGTGCCGCTGTTCGAGCAGTCGGTGGAACTGGGCGGCTATAACGGGTTGGCTGAACCCAGCGTGCGGCGGGTGACGTTCGGGCGCGGCTATGTGGCGAGCAATCTGCTTGAGCTGTTCGAGGAAAATCTCGAACACTATCCGGTGCTGCTGCCGATGCCGCAGGAAGAAGCGCCCACCCGCTTTCCACATCTGCGTTTGCACAACGGCGCCATCTGGCGTTGGGTGCGGCCGCTGATCGGATTTGACGCCGCCGGGCAGGCGCACATGCGGCTGGAGCAGCGGGTGCTGCCGA
>Ga0315271_10001693_pt1 | contig 13424 bp, 10 predicted proteins | sample C3_top_MG_FD_204664 | JGI IMG/M metagenome (GOLD analysis project Ga0315271, IMG submission 204664) | Sediment microbial communities from Yellowstone Lake, YNP, Wyoming, USA - C3_top | ecosystem: Environmental > Aquatic > Freshwater > Lake > Sediment | place: USA: Wyoming | collected 2017-08-01 | reverse complement strand
AGCGGTGCGTGAGCCGCAGGGAGGCTCCGCGGACGGCCGGGGGGCGTTGAACGAGCCCGGGCTCGGCGAACTGCTGGCGACCGACCGGCATCTGCTCTTCGCCGTCCTGGCCTCCTGCGCGGTCTTCGCGCTCAAGCTCGTCATCATCGCTCAAACAAGCCTGGTCGACGACGAGGCGTATTATTTTCTCTGGACCAGACATCTCGCCCTGGGGTACGTGGAGCACGCCCCCCTGCTGACCTGGTTCCTCAAGGCATCGGCGCTGCTGTTCGGGGAGACCGGACTCGGCGTCAGGTTGCTGGGGGTGCTCTCCTTCGCGGGGCTCTCGGCGGTGCTCTACCTTTTCGGCAAGGACCTCAGGGACCGGCGCACCGGCCTGCTGCTGGCCACCGCGTTCAATTTGACGCCGTTTTTCGCCGGTGCGTCGTTGGTGATGACCACGGACACGCCGCTCGTGATCTTCCTCTTCCTGACGCTGTGGGCGTACCACCGCGGCCTGTTTCTCCGGGAATCCTGGCTCCCGTGGGCGGGCGTCTTCCTCGGGCTGGCGCTGCTGTCGAAAATCACCGCGGTGTTCGTCGCGGCGGCGATCCTGCTGTATCTCTGTGTTCCCGTGGGGCGAGGCCGCGCCATCCGCTGGCGTTCCGTGGCGCTCTCCTTCGTCATCGCGCTTGCCGTGTACTCGCCGTTCATCCTCTGGAACGCGCAGAACGACTTCGCGTTCGTGCGGTGGGTCACGGGGAGGCTGCTGCAGAAACCGGGCGGGGTCGTCCGTTTCGCGGAGCTCTGGGCGGCGCAGCTGGCACTGTATTTCCCCCTCGTCTTTCTGCTGTTCGTCCGCCTGGTGCCGCAGACCGCGATCGCGGGGCTGCGCGGCAAAATCGCCGGGGCGAAATATTTCCTGGCTTCGGCGGCGTTCGTGCCGCTGCTCTACCTCCTGGTCAAATCCTACAGAAACAAGCTCGAGGCGAACTGGCCGGCGACGGCCTTCGTCGGGGGGATCGTCCTGGTCGCCTGGCACCTGGGCGAGCGCTGGCACGAGAAGCGGGTCCGGGTGCTCGTCACCGTCAACCACGCCGTCGCGCTCGTCTGCATGGTGCTGGTCATGGCGCACACGCTCTCGCCGTTTCTGCCCGTGCCCCAGAAAACCGACCCGACGGCGCGGTACTTCCGTTTCCAGACTTTCGACGGGAGCTTCAAGGAGTATTACCAGGCAAAGATGAACCACGGCGTCCGCATCTTCGCGTTGAACTACCAGATTCCTTCGATGATCGATTTTTACATCAGGCCGACCCTGGAGGCGGTCTGCCTGAACTTCGGGACCTATCATCCCACGGCTTTCGACTTCTGGTACGACGACCGCGCTTTTGTCGGCCAGGATTTCTACCTGGTGACCGAAGGCGACCCGCCCGGCGCCGTGCTGAGCAGGTTCGCCCGCGTCAAGAAAATCGAGACGTTCGTTTCCTATCGCGGCCGCGAGGAGGCCGGCCGCTTCGTTCTCTACTCCTGCCGCGGCTACCGGGGTCGGGCCGGCGGGTGAAAAATGTCGGTGGCACCGAATCTTATGCCTTGACAAGGGGTTGCGGTCTGTCTACACTGCGCACTCTCGTTGGATTGAACGCGCAAGGAGTGAGAAGATGATTGCCTACAAATCGAAGATGGCGAAGAAGGAAACTCAGGAGCGCTCGTGGTACGTCATCGACGCCACGGACAAGGTTCTCGGACGGCTGGCAACCCGCGTGGCCCGGATCATCATGGGGAAGAACAAGCCGGAGTGGACACCGCACGTCGATTGTGGGGATCACGTCGTCGTGATCAACGCAGCCAAGGTCAAGGTGACCGGCCGCAAGCTCGAGCAGAAGATCTACCATCGCCACACCGGTTACCCCGGGGGCCTCAAGACGATCACCCTCGGCAAGCGGCTGATCGAGAAGCCCGAGCGCGTCATCGAGGACGCCGTGCAGGGCATGTGCCCGAAGGGGATTCTCGGGCGCCACATGGTGACCAAGCTCAAGGTGTACGGTGGCCCCGATCATCCGCACGCGGCCCAGAAGCCCCAGGCTGTCTAGCCCCCTGTAATAACCTGCCAAGGAGAGCACGAGAGCGATGGAAAGCACGCAAGTCTACAGCACGGGCCGGCGCAAGACCGCCGTGGCCCGCGTCTGGCTCAAGCCGGGCGTCGGGTCGATAACCGTGAATTCGAAAGAAGTGGCGGTCTATTTCCCCCGCAAGACCCTGCTCGCGATCATCCAGCAGGCGTTCGAGGCCGCCAACGCCCTGAACAAATTCGACGTGGTCGCCACGGTCGAAGGCGGGGGGCTCTCCGGCCAGGCCGGGGCGGTGCGGCACGGCATTTCACGTGCGCTGGTCGAAGCGGCGCCGACGTCCAAGGATGCGCTGCGCCGTGGCGGGTACCTCACCCGCGACTCGCGCAAGAAGGAGCGCAAGAAGTACGGTCTGAAGGGCGCTCGCGCACGGTTCCAGTTCAGCAAGCGCTAAGCGTTCGATCGCGTTTCTCGGCGGGGGAGGAGGCCACGGCTTCTTCCCCCGTTCGTTTTTCCGGCAGCGCGCGGGCGTACGGCCGGTCGAGGGGAGGGTGCGGGAATGATGCATGAGGTCGGGATCATCGGGGCGAGCGGCTACACCGGCGGCGAGCTGCTGCGGCTGCTGTGCCATCACCCATCGCTTCGGGTCGCCTGGGCAACATCGCGCCAGCACGCGGGCGTTCCGGCGGGCGAGGTGTTCACGTCGCTGCGCGACTTCACCCGCGTCACCTTCAGCGCCCCGGACCTGACGCAGCTGCCCGCGGGTGTCGAGGCGGTCTTCGTCGCGCTGCCGCACGTCGAGGCGATGTCGGTCGTGCCGGCTCTGCTCGCGCGCGGCCTCAAGGTCGTCGATCTCTCCGCTGATTTCCGGCTGCGCGACGCGGCGGTGTACTCGCGCGCGTACGGCCACCCGCACGCGGCGCCCGATCTGCTCGCGGCGGCGGTGTACGGCCTGACCGAACACGCGCGTGAGCGGGTGCGCGCGGCCCGCCTCGTCGCCAATCCCGGGTGTTACCCGACCGCCACGCTTCTCGCGCTGCTGCCCCTGGCGCGCGGCGGCGCGCTCGGGGAGTTCGGCGCCATCGTCGACGCCAAGTCCGGCGTCTCCGGGGCGGGCCGGGGACTCAAGCAGGGCAGCCTGTACTGCGAGGTCAACGAGGGACTGACGCCCTACAACATCGGTCGCCACCGGCACCAGCCCGAAATGGAACAGGAGCTGACGGCTGCGGCTGGCCGCGGCGTTCGGCTGACATTCGCGCCGCACCTCGTGCCGCTGAGTCGCGGGATGGAGGCGACGATCTACCTGGTGCCACCGGCGGGCGTGGGCTTGCGCGAGGTGGGAGCGCTGCTGCGCGAGAGCTATGCGCTGGAGCCGTTCGTGAAGGTGCTCCCCGACGGGAAGCTGCCCGGCGTGCGCGACGTCGCGGGGACCAACCTCTGCAGGATCGGTTGCACCGACGACCCGCAGGGCGGGCGGCTGGTCGTCGTTTCGGTCATCGACAATCTCGTCAAGGGCGCCTCGGGACAGGCGCTCCAGAACATGAACCTGATGCTCGGCTTGCCGGAGACCGCGGGCCTCGAAGCGCCCGGGCTCTTCCCTTAGGCGCCCGCCACAGCTGGCCGCGGCGCGGATCGAAACGACGAGGAGGGCGACATGACGGAAACGGTGAAGGCACCGCCGCAGGTTTCATGGCAGGACCCGAAGGGGACCCGTTCCGTGCCGGGGGGCGTGACGGCGGCGCTCGGTTTCTCCGCCTCCGGGATCGCCGCGGGGATCAAGAGCGCGAGCGGCCGACTCGACCTGGCCTGCCTGTTCTCGGACCGCCCCTCGACGTGGGCGGCGACCCTGACGACGAACCGCTTCGCGGCCGCGCCGGTGAAACTGGCGAGAACGTTGCTGCGCCAGGGCGGGCCGCTGCAGGCCGTGCTCGTCAACAGCGGGAACGCCAACGCGGCAACGGGCCCCGAGGGGGATCGGCGCGCCCGCAAGGTCGCGGCCGCCGTCGCGAAGGTCCTAGAGCTTCCCGCGGGCCGCGTCCTCGTCTCCTCGACCGGGATCATCGGCCGGCCGCTGCCCGCCGATCGGATCGTGCGCGCCGTCCCCGAGGCGGTGCGCACCCTCGAAGCCTCCGGGGGAGCAGCCGCCGCCCAGGCGATCATGACCACGGACACCTTCGTGAAGGAGGCGGCGCTCGAAGTCCTGATCGGTGGCCGGACCGTGCGGATCGGCGGGATGTGCAAGGGGGCGGGGATGATCCACCCGGGGATGGCCACCATGCTCGCCTACATCACCACCGATGCGGTGGTTTCCCAGGGCTTGTTGCGGCGGTTGCTCTCCGCCGCGGTTGAGCGCACCTTCAACCGGATCAACATCGACGGGGACCAGAGCACCAACGACACGCTGCTGGTGATGGCCGGAGGCGCGTCGGGCGTGCGCATTCCGGCTGCCGGCCCCGAACGCGTGCGGTTCGCCGCCGCCCTCGAGGAGATCTGCCGCAGACTCGCCGAACTGATCGTGCGCGACGGCGAGGGGGCGACGAAACTGGTGGAAATCGTGGTTTCCGGGGCCCGCAGCGACGCGGACGCTCACCGCGTCGCGGACGCCGTGGCGAACTCGAAACTCGTGAAGACGGCCTGGTTCGGGCGCGATCTCAACTGGGGGCGGATCGCCGCCGCGGTCGGGTATGCCGGGGTCAGCGTCGACCCGGAGAAGGTCTCGATCAGTCTCAACGGCAAGTCGGTCGTGGCCGCGGGTCGGGGCGTGCCGCCGACGCGCATGGCGCGGGCTGCGAAGGAGATGGAGCAGCCCGTGCTGCGCTTCGTGATCGATCTCGGGTTGGGCAAGGGCGCCGACCGGGTGCTGACCTGCGACCTGACCCACGAATACGTCTCGATTAACGCCGAGTACCCGACGTAGTCCCGCGCGACGCAGCCTCGGTCGGCGGGGGAGGGGTGGTGCCGTGCGGCCGCCAGCTGCGTGCTCGACCTGGGCATGTCAGCCCCTGCGGGGGGCACTCCGGTGCGGCCGGCCAGGGTTCCCTCGCGCTCCGCCCTGACGCCCCCCCGGCACCCCCCCCGCTTCGCTGACAGGAACGTTACGAAGCAGTGCCCTGCGGGGGATCCTGCGTTGCCTGCAGGCGGCTGGGCGCTGGCGCCGGAAGAGGGGCCTGTGGCCGGGAGGAGGCGCCGGCGGGGCGGGGCGCCAGATCCAGATCGGCCGCCCCGATGCTCTCGCCGGGCACCATCATCACCATGCGCTCCACGCAGTTGCGCAACTCGCGGACGTTGCCGGGCCACGGGTGGGCGGTGAGCGCCTCCAGCGCCTCGGGGGTGAACGCCTTCGGCTGCAGCGCGGCGTGGGTGCAGAACCCGCTCAGGAAGTGCTCTGCGAGAACCCGAATGTCCCCGCGGCGCTCGCGCAGCGGCGGCACGTGCAGCGAGACCACCGCGAGCCGGTAGAAGAGGTCTTCGCGGAAGAGCCCGGCGGCGATCAGATCCTCGAGACGACGATTCGTGGCGGCGATCACGCGGACGTCGACATGCACGGGCTTGCTGCCGCCGACCCGTTCGAAGCTCTGGCTCTCGAGAACCCGCAGAAGCGTCCCTTGCGTGCGCGCCGTCATGTCGCCGATTTCGTCGAAAAACAGCGTGCCGCCGTCCGCCTGTTCAAACTTGCCGCGGCGCAGATCGACCGCCCCGGTGAAGGCGCCGCGCTCGTGCCCGAACAGTTCGCTCTCGACGAGCTCCACCGGCAGCGCCGCGCAGTTGACCTCGATGAACGGACGCAACCGTCGCGGCGAGTGCACGTGGATCGAGCGCGCGACGAGTTCCTTGCCCGTGCCGTGCTCGCCCGTGACCAGGACCCGTCCCGAGCCCGCGGCCGCGAGGGTGGCCCGGCGGCGCAATTCTTCGATCACCGGGTCCTCCCCGATGATGTCGACCGCGGACTCGGCCTGGCGCAGCAGTTCGCTGTTTTCGCGCATCAGGCGGCGCTCCTCGAGGGCGTGGCGCAGCACCAGCAGCGTCTTCTCGAGCGAGAGGGGTTTCTCGATGAAGTCGTACGCCCCGAGCTTTGTCGTGCGCACCGCGGTCTCGATGGTGCCGTGGCCCGACATCATGACGACCGGGATGGACGGCCAGCCCTTGACGATCTCCTGGAGGATCGCCACGCCGTCGCGTCCCGGCAGCCAGATGTCGAGGAGCACGAGGTCCACGGGCTGCTCGCGCAGCCGCCGCAGCGCCGACTCGCCGTCTTCGACGAGAACGGGGCGATACCCCTCGTCCTCGAGGATCCCCTTGAGGGCCATCAGGATGCCGCGCTCGTCGTCGACGACCAGGATGGTTTCAGCTTGCATGACGCACCTCCATGATCTCCGCCAGGGGCGGGCTCTCCCGGTGCAGCGGGAACTCCAGGACGAACACCGTGCCGTGCGGCTGGTTGTTCTCGGCGCGCACCGTTCCCCCGTGGCCGGCGACGATGTCGCTCACGATGGCGAGCCCGAGACCGCCGCCTTCTTTTTTGGTCGAAACGTAGGGCAGGAACAGCCGATCGCGGTCCTCGGCCGGGAGCCCCCGCCCGGTGTCGCTGACGAGGATGCGCGCGGTGCGCCCCTCGTCGCCGGGCGCCGTGGCGATCTCGATGCTCCCGGGTCCCTCGAGCGCGGCGAGCGCGTTTTCGATCAGGTTGATGAAGACCCGACGCAGTTGCTCGGCGTCGCCGTCGATGACGAGCGGCGCGGGGTGGAAGCGCGTGGCGAACGCCACCCCGCGCCGCCCCGTGTTGTACAGACCGAGGGCGTTTTCGATCACGGCGTGGACATCCACGGGTTCGGGCCGCAACGAGGGCAGGCGGGCGAACCGGGAAAACTCGTCGACGAGCCGCTTCATGGTTTCGACCTGGGAGATGACGGTGGCGGCCGCATCGAGGAATACCTCCTCGCGGTCGGGAGCGTGCTCGAGCAATTTCTTGCGGGCCCGCTCGATCGAGAGTTGAATCGGCGTCAGCGGGTTTTTGATCTCGTGAGCGATGCGCCGCGCCGCCTCCCGCCAGGCCGCGACCCGCTGGGCCTTGACGAGCTGGGTCAGGTCCTCGACGACCACGAGCCGGCCGAGGTCGGTGAAGCGCGGGTCGCGCAGCGGCACGGCAGTGACGACGAGCGTGCGCAGTTGCCCCCCGGCCGCGACCACGACGCGGCCTTCGGCAGGGCGGCCATCGCTCTGGGGCAGGGCGTCGATGGCGTCGCGCAGCGGGCGCAGCGAGGGCGCCTTGAAGAGTTCGGCGAACGCGCGCCCGGCCACGTCCTGGGGCAGGCCGAGCAGCTCCTGGGCGGCGCGGTTGCAGGCGGCGACCGCGCCGCGCGGATCGACGGCGATCACCCCCGTGGCGATGGTCTCGAGGATGGTCGCGATGAGGTTGCGCCGCCGTTCGAGCTCGAGCGTGAAGCGTTGGAGCTCGCCGTAGGCGCGTTCGAGCTCGACCTTGTTCGACTTCAGGTCGCGGGTCATCCGGTTGAAGGAGTCCACCAGCAGCCCGATCTCGTCCTGCGCCTGAACGGCGATCTCGAAATCGAGATCGCCGCCGGCGACGCGGCGCGTCCCTTCCGCCAGTTGCTGCAGCGGCGTGGTGATGACGCGCGAGAGGTAGAAGGCGAACCAGGTGGCGAAGAACGTGATCAGCAGGGCGATGGTGGCGAGCGTGAGCGTGTAGCTCAGGCGGATCGGGCGGCGAAACAGGCGGACCTGCCGATAATTCTCGGAGGTCTCGGCGGCGGCCGCAAGGCGCGCGCGCAGGGCTGCGGGGACGAAGAGACTCGTGGTGACGACGCCGAGCACCTGCTGGGAGGGGCCCGGCCGGATCGGCCAGTAGGCCTGCACCGTGTCGCCGCCCGAGCCGCTGGAGGTCGAGAGCCCGCTGCGGCCGGCCAGAGCTTCCAGGAGACGATCGCGCGGGAGCGGAGGCGCAGCTCCCGGAAGCTCCGCGGAGCCGAGGCGCAGCTCCGGTTCCCCCGGTCCGCCGTAATAGGCGACGGCGGCAAGGCCAAGTTCGCGCACCCGGTCCCGCAGGTGACGGGCGCGAATTTCGCGTCGCCCCCCCCCGGTCAGGTCGAGGCGCACGATCTCCTCGGCGAGGCGCTGGGCCTGTCCGAGGACCGTGCGCTCGGTGCTGCGCGGGACCTCCGCCGCGAGGTCGGCGGCCAGGCGCAGCGCCTCTTCGACGCGCACGTCGAACCAGCCCTGGACGCTGGTGGTGATGAGTTTGAGCGAAACCAGAAATAGCAACAGTGCCGGCAGGCTCGCGAGGCCGACGAAGGCCACGACCAGCCGCGTCCGCAGGCGCGCCCCGACGACGCGCCGCCGGCGCTCGAAAAAAAGCTTCGTGAGATTGCGGAAGATGAGGATCGCGAGCGCCATGACCAGGATGATGTTGACATTGACGAGCGCGAAGATCAGCAGGTTGGTCGCAAGCGGCACGCCGGCGGGCGCGCCCTGGAGCCAGAGCTCGAGACCGGTCAGCGTGGCGATGAGGCTGGCAATCGCCAGCGCCCACAGCAGGTTGCGGCGCAGCGCCTGCTTCATCTCTCGGGGCGGGCGGGGGCGGGCGCCTTGCCGTCGAGCAGCCCCTTGAGCTCGTCCATGAACTCGGAGATGTCCTTGAATTGGCGGTAGACCGAGGCGAAGCGCACGTAGGCCACGTCGTCGAGCTGTTGCAGGCGCGCCATAACGCGCTTGCCGATCGCGCTGCCGGGGATTTCCTTCTCGCCGAGCTCGAGCAGTTCGTTCTCGATCTCCTGAACGACGGCCTCGATCGCGGCGGCGCTCACGGGGCGTTTCTGGCATGCTTTCTGGATCCCGGCCAGAATTTTGTGGCGATCGAACGGCTCGCGGCGCCCGTCCTTCTTGACCACGGTGGGGAGGACTTCCTCGACCCGCTCGTAGGTGGTGAACCGTCGCTGGCACTTGAGGCACTCCCGGCGCCGGCGGATGATCTCCCCGTTCTTGCCGGTCCGCGAATCGACCACCCGGTCCTCGAGGTGGGCGCAGAAGGGGCAGCGCACGCTAGGGGACCCCGGCGGCGCCGCTGCAGCGGAGCGCCACCCCGGCCTCCTCGAGAAGTTCGCGTGACAGCTCGTCGGGGTAGCCTTCGGCGTAGACAACGCCCTTGATCCCGGAGTTGATGAGCATTTTCGAGCAGATCACGCAGGGCTGCGCGGTGCAGTAGAGCGTGGCGCCGTCCACGCTCACCCCGTGGAGAGCGGCCTGGATGATCGCGTTCTGCTCGGCGTGCAGCGCCCTGCAGAGCTCGTGGCGTTCGCCGGAGGGGATGCCGAGGCGCTCGCGCATGCACCCGAGGTCCAGGCAGTGGCGCAGCCCCCGCGGCGCGCCGTTGTACCCCGTGGAGAGGATCCGCTTGTCGCGCACGAGGACCGCCCCGACGTGCCGCCGCAGGCAGGTCGAGCGCGTGGCCACGAGTTTCGTGATCTCCATGAAGTACTCGTCCCACGCGGGACGCGCGGCGCGGGGAAGCGGGCTAGTGCTCATCGGCGGCGAGCCGCTCGGCGTACAGCGGGAAGCCGGCGGTGAGATCGGCGACGGCGTCCCTGACCTCGCGGGCGACGGCGGCTTCGCCGCGACCGGCGAGCGTGCGGCAGATCAGCCGGGCCACGGTCTGCATCTCGCCCTCGCGCATGCCCCGCGTGGTCAGCGCGGGGGTGCCGAGCCTGATGCCGCTGGTCACCGCCGGTGGCTGCGGGTCGTAGGGGATGGCGTTCTTGTTCACGGTGATACCCGCCTCGTCGAGCCAGGTTTCGGCCTCGCGCCCGGTGATGCCGAGCAGGCTGAGGTCGACCAGCATCAGATGGTTGTCGGTCCCGCCCGAAACGAGACGCAGGCCGGCAGCGGTAAGCTCCGCGGCGAGGGTCCTGGCGTTGGCGAGGACCTGCGCCTGGTACGCCTTGAATTCCGGCTGCAGCGCCTCGTGGAAGGCGACCGCCTTGGCGGCGATGACGTGCATCAGGGGGCCGCCCTGGAAACCCGGAAAGACATTCTTGTCGATCGCCTTGGCGAAGGCCTCGCGGCAGAGGATGAGCCCGCCGCGCGGTCCGCGCAGGGTCTTGTGGGTGGTGCTCGTCACGACCGCCGCGTGGGGGACGGGAGAGGGGTGCAGCCCGGCGGCCACCAGCCCGGCGATGTGGGCGATGTCGGCCAGGAGCAGGGCGCCGACCTCCTCGGCGACGGCGGCGAACCGGGAAAAGTCCAGGATGCGGGGGTAGGCGCTCGCCCCGGCCACGATGAGCTTCGGGCGGGATTCAAGGGCCACGGCACGCAACCGGTCGTAGTCGATGGTGCCTGTTTCGCGCTCGACGCCGTAGAACGCGGTCTTGAAATACCGCCCGGAGAAGTTCACGGGGTGACCGTGGGAGAGATGCCCGCCGTGGGCGAGGTTCAACCCGAGGATGGTGTCCCCCGGTTCCAGAAGGGAGAAATAGGCCTGCATGTTGGCCTGGGTCCCCGAGTGCGGCTGGACGTTGGCGTGATCGGCGTCGAAGAGCAGCTTGGCGCGTTCGATGGCCAGACGCTCGGCGATGTCCACGTGCTCGCAGCCCCCGTAGTAGCGACGGCCGGGGTAGCCCTCGGCATATTTGTTCATGAGTACCGAATTTTGAGCCTCGAACACGGCCTCGCTCGCGAAGTTCTCCGAGGCGATGAGCTCGAGCTTCTCGCCTTGTCGCCGGGTTTCGAGAAGAATGGCCCGGGCGATCTCCGGGTCGGTGATGCGCAGGTGCTTCATGGTCGTTCGTCGCTCCTTCCGGTGGTTCTGCCCGTTGCGTTCCCCTCGCGGAACGCGGCGGATTCTAGCATGAAATCGCGCCGCACGCACGAACGTTGTCGCGGGCCCAACTGCGCTTTCCTGAGAAAAATCTTGACAGTACTGAGTATATTCCTATAAGAGAAACGGGTTTACAAGTATTGGGCGTTGGGCGATTTCTTCGCGAGGGACGGGTGTGCGAGGGTAATGCCTGGAAAGCGTAGAGTTTTGCTTGTCGGTCTCGCGGCCGGGCTGTGCGCCGTCTTCGGCGGTGCGCGGCCTGCGGCTGCGCGGGAACTGATCACCAGCATCGACCTCGATTACACGTACACCCAGACGGATGTCGGTGGCGACGTCAACGCTGCCGTCCAGTTCAATCAGAAGTACGAGATGAGATACACGACCGCGCTGACGACTTCCTACGATTTTCTCGGTGCGGTGCGACTCGACCTCCAGGACGGCTGGTATACCGACAAAGCCCACGTCGGGCGGATCGCGCCGACCCTGGAGATGGAAGCCAAGGGGTCGCAGGCTGCAGCCAAAATCAGCTACGAGCTTTCGATCGGCACCACCGACGCCTTCGAGGAGACGGAGAAAAAAACCGCCTATTCGTCGAATTTTACCGTCGATTTGGAGGTGACGCCCGAGCTCTGGCCGGAAATCAGACTCAAGTACCAGCGGCGGCGGGACTACCAGGCCTACACGACGGAGAGTATCTCGAACTCCGTGGAGTTCACGGCGCGCAAGGATATCTACGGCCTGCGCCTGGAATACAACTTCAGGCGGGAGGATATCGACAAGGGGCTGCCGGAGCAGATCGGCAGCACTGAAACGAAATGGTCCGGCCGGGCGAGCTACAAGGAAATTCTCTGGGGCGGGATGGAGTTCGAGCTCGGCTACGAGATCAACGAAACCTACAAGGACGAATTGACCCGGGGCGTCTTCACGGGGGAGACCTCGAGCTACAATCAGCTGCTCAAGACGCGCCTGCGCAACTCGCTGGTCATCGGCCCCCGGATGACGCTCGGCGTCTCCTGGGAGTACCAGTTCGAACAGGATCTGCTGGCAGTGGACTTCGACTACAAGCTCAAGAACAAATACATCCTCGACCTGCGCTGGGACGCCTACGATTGGCTCAAGATCACCAGCGAGGCCCGCCACGAAACCGACCTCAAGGCGGCCGTCCCCGGCGAGGACGACGAGCGTTCTTCGACCGACAGCTTCAAGACCGGGTTCGCGCTCAACATGATTTCGTGGCTGCAATTTGCCGGCAAGGCGGAGTACCGCAGCGACGGGAAGGTCGGGGCCCTCTCCGGCGGCTCTGTCGACAGGGAAGATGAAGACAAGTACGAGCTCATCGCCAAGAACCGCTGGGGCGATTTCTGGGACCTCACCGTCGACGGCATCTCGACGACCAAGCACACCGACGGCATTCTCACGAATCGCGAGACCCGCGTCAAAACCGACTTGAGGCTCAGGCTGCTCGATCTGATCGTGCAGCCGAGCTACGAGGTCAGCCGGATCAACACCTGGGAGCGGAACTTCGATTTCCCGACCTCCCAGCAGCAGGTCCGGGACATGAAGATCCGGTTCGAGTATCAGATGCAGCTGCTGGACAATTTCAAGGCCACGTTCACCCACGAGTACGCGTACAAGGTCGATGACAAGCTCGACGAGGTGTTGAATTTCGAGCGGATCACCCAGTTCAGCGAAGACACCCGGCTGAACGTCCTCCTGGCCGAGATCATGCGGGATCTGCGCATCGAGGGCGAGATCGACCGCAAGGCTTCCGACACCACGGGCGACACCGATCCGGAACTCGTCGAGGTTTCCTACGCGCTCAAGCTGGACTATGTCTTCGACCGTCTGGGCGTGACCTCGACCTTCAAGTACAACGACAAGGGCAACACCTGGGACGACGTGAGCTTCAACACGAGGGCCGGCTGGAAGGGCGACCAACTGGAGCTGCTGGCGGAGTATCAGATCGACAAGATCATCAAAGACATCACCGAGCCGAAGGACGAGAAGCGCAAACTCAACTTGAGGCTCAACTACAAGTTTTGATCCCAATGGTCTTCTTGACAGGGAGGCGGTGATAACTACAATGCTTGTGAATTCAGTAGGGAATGCTGATCATGAACGCAGGTGGGGCGCCGCGCCTGGCTCCCGTGGGACAACACAGAAAAAACGCCGTGCATCGAGAGGGGTAGGGGGGACGCTCATGGGGAAGAAGTTCGTACTGGTAGCGGCGCTTATGGCAGCGCTCTCTCCGCTTATGGGGTGCGCTGGCGAATCAACGCTCAACTCCTATCTGCTCGACGACGCGAGTGTCGGAGGCGATCCGGCCAGGTCGCTCAAGCCCGTCAAGAATGTTCTGGTCTGGCCGCTCGAAAACATCGCCGCCGGCACCAAGTCGAAAGGCGCCGAGACACGTTTTTCTGGCATTTTCGCCGACACCATCACGCTGCACGGCAGCTTCGAGCGTGTCGTCGTGCTCGAGGAGGACCAGGCCAAGGACCTCATGGCCCGCGCCGGCGAGGAACTGGGCCTGAAGAAGAAACCCAAGATGCCTA
>Ga0315271_10001692_pt1 | contig 13433 bp, 14 predicted proteins | sample C3_top_MG_FD_204664 | JGI IMG/M metagenome (GOLD analysis project Ga0315271, IMG submission 204664) | Sediment microbial communities from Yellowstone Lake, YNP, Wyoming, USA - C3_top | ecosystem: Environmental > Aquatic > Freshwater > Lake > Sediment | place: USA: Wyoming | collected 2017-08-01 | reverse complement strand
TCTCGCCGACCGACGTCTCCGTGTCGCCTGAGAGGCCGCAGTTGGCATTCACCTCGAGGACGAACAGTTCGTCGGCCTTCTCGTCGAGGCGGATGTCCACGCGCCCGTAGTTGCGGCCTTCAAGCGCCACATACGCCCGCTCCGCCAGGTCGGCGAGCCGATCGCGCAGATGTTCCGGCGCGATCCCGTAGCGGTAGAACGGCTGTCCGGGCGAGAGCCTCGACTCCTCCTTGAACTCCGACCAGTAGCGGTCGAAGCTCAGGAACCGCTCGTGCGCCGGCAGGTCCGAATGGAACAGGCGCTGCACCGGCGGGTACGCGCGGGCGCCGATCGGCGCCGACGCGTCCGAGACGACGAAGACGGTGAACTCCGGGCCGTCGATGAACCGCTCGGCATAAATGCCGGACCTGCGGTAGAACTCGCCGTCGTCGCCACCGAGGAGCGTGGCGATCCGGTCCATCACCTCCTGCGCGTTGGTGACGCGGGACCTTATGCTGATCCCGCTGCTGCCCGACGACACCTCGGGCTTGATGAACGCGGGATACCCGAGTTCGGCCTCGAGCCGCTTCAGGTCCTCGGGAAACGTGCGCAGCGGCACGTAGGGCGACGTGGCGACGCCGTGCTCCAGCAGGCGTGCCTTCAGCGGGACCTTGTGCGTGGTGATCTCGAAGAAGAACGACGAGCCGCCTGTGAAGGGGATGCCGGCCGATTCGAGCGCCCGCACGACGGAAATGCCGGGGGAGCCGTCGAGTTCGCTCCCGTCGCACAGGTTCAGGACCGCGCATCTGCCCTCGCGGTGCGCCGGTTCGAGGCTGGCCAGCACCGACCGGTAGTTCTCGAGCGTGACGGGCGTCCAGGCGTACTCGTAGCCGAGCCGGTCGAACCACGACTGCACTTCGGCGCGGAACGCCGGCAGATCGTACTCGGGGCTCTCGATGCCCGTCTCTCTCGAGTAGTACGGGATGAACACCGACACGAACGGCCGCCACGATTCGAACTTACGCGGATCATTCATCGCGAGTGCCATCGTACCCTTCGACCTTCACGCGCACAAGAACAGATCGCCTGCGGACGCGACCACGCCGCGCTCGCCTCGCTTGCTCGAACGGCGCGCGTGCAGGATACTGGCCCCGACCATGACGCCGCGCATGACGAAGAACATGGGCGAGTCCCTGCGCGCCGCGGGCGCCCTGAGCACCGTCGGTCTGTCGTTCGTCCTCGCGCTGGGGATGGGCTTCTGGCTGGGCACCGTCCTCGATCGGTGGCTTGGCACGAAGCCGCTCTTCACGATCGGCTGTTTCTTCCTCGGTCTTGTCGCTGGAATCCTGAACGTGTATCGAATCGTGTCGCAGGCGTATCCGACGACAGGCGCGACCGGCCCCGCGGGACCGGCCGGCTCATCGGGCCCGACTGAGGCCGGCCCGGCGCCGCCGACCTCTCCCGAACCGACCGACCGCGATCTCCATGACGACGGGGACTGATGAGCGGTGACGCGCGTGCCTGAGTCCGACGCTTCGCTGCGGCGTGTCCGGCGGGACGCCGTCGTGATCTGTCTGGCGAGCGCGGCGGCCGCGCTGGCGGCGATGGGCGGCCGCCCGGCAGGGGCCCTCGGCGTGCTGGCGGGCGGCGCGCTGATGGCTGTCAGTTACTCGGCCATCAGGGGCGGCGTCGACCGAGCGCTGGGCAGAACCGGGGAGGGGACGGAACAGGCGTCCCGGCCCCTCCCGCGCGCCGCCTCGCGTGCCGCCGCGTGGGCCGCGTTCCGGTTCATCGCGCGGTACGGTGTCATCGCGGTGCTGGCCTGGGCCATCCTGGTGCCTCTGCACGCACATCCTCTCGGGGTGTTCGCCGGCGTGACGGCCCCCGTACTGGCGATCGGGATCGAGGCCCTCCGGTTGGTCCGCCAGCGCCGCTAGCTGCGCCCCGGGGGACGCGAAGTCACGGCCTTCCAAGGCGCTGGCTAAAGCCAGCACCCACAGTTGGATAGGCGTGGGACCCGGCTTCAGCCGGACCCGTCTGGTGCCGGCGGGTCGCTGTCGTGTCCTGGGTTCTTTACTGGCGGCCGGGCATGCGGTATCCTTGACTACTTTGCATGGCCGACCTGGGTTGGTTCTGGGATCGGGACAGGCGTCCCGACCCCGGATTCCCCCAAGGACGGGGTTCCGGCAGCTATGGAAAAGCTCGAACACGAACTCTGGATCGTCCAGGCGGCCAACGCCGTCTTCGGGCCGGCCGTGAACGCCTTTCTCGGGCTGTTCGGCTACCACGCAGCCGATCCGGCCAAGGTGATCCCGAACTACCTCGTGATGACGTACCTCATTTTCGCGGTGCTCATCGCACTGGCGTTCGTGCTGCGTTCGCGCCTGAGCGTCGAGAACCCCGGCAAGCTCCAGATCGTCTTCGAGGACCTGGTCGGCGCGCTGCGCGGCATGCTCGAGGACATCGTCGGCCCCAAGGGCCCGAACTACCTGACGCTGGTCGGCAGCGTCGGCGCGTTCATCCTGATCGGGAACCTGATGGGCCTGGTGCCTGGCCTCATGGCGCCCACCAGCAGCATCAATGTGACGCTGGGCTGCGCGATCACCGTCTGGGTCTACTACCACTACCAGGGCATCCGCGAGCAGGGCGTCGGGTCCTACCTGAAGCACTTCGCCGCACCGCCGGGGGCGCCGCTGTTCATCGCGCCCATCATGCTGCCCATTGAACTCATCAGCCATTTCTCCCGGGTGTTGTCGCTCTCGCTGCGACTGTTCGGCAACATCTTCGGTGAGGAAATGGTGATCGCGATTCTGTTCAGTCTCGTGCCGTTCCTCGTGCCGCTGCCGATGATGTTCCTCGGGATCATCACGGCGTCCCTCCAGGCGTTCATCTTCGTGATGCTCACGATGATCTACCTGGGCGGGGCGGTGGCCGCGGAGCACGGGCCTGAAGAAGCTCATGGACACGCAGGGGCCCACCACGCCGAAGGCGCGGCGGCCTGACGCTCGATCGTCGAACCCACTTGAGGAGGCTGAGGTCGTGAAAACGCGATTTGCACTGATGTTCACGTTTGTTGTGCTGGCGATGGGGCTTGCGAGCCCGGCGTTCGCCCAGGACGCAGTTGCGGCTGCGTCCGAGAAGGTCGAGATCATCCGCTGGTCCATCATCACGGCCGGCTTCGCCCTGGCGATCGCGGCCGCGTTCGGCGCGCTCGGACAGGCCAAGGGCCTCAGCGCCGCCGTCGAAGGCATTGCGCGCAATCCCGCGGCGAGCAACGACATCCGCGGCAACCTGATCCTGGGCCTCGTCCTGATCGAGTCGCTCGTGATCTACGTGCTGCTGATTTCGCTGATCCTGTTCTTCGTCAAGCCGTTCGGCGGGTAGGGATCGGTCCGCGGTTCGGGATCGTCGACCTGGTCGCCCGCCGCGGGTGACCGGGTCGCTTCCCTTCTGAGCGCAGGCGAGTCGCCGGAGCCCGACCGGTCAGCGGAGCCCAGCCGAGCACGGAAGGGAACGGCCCGGGCAGGACCCGCGGCCGACGATCCGAAGGCACCGAGACGTGGACGCCCGTGCGTCGATACCTTTCCCTGACCCCGTTCGACGGCCTGCTGCTCCTGATGGTCCTCATCTGGGGCTCGAATTACTCCGTCGTCAAGGCGTCGCTCACCGAGATACTTCCGCAGGCGTTCAACGCGCTGCGGCTGCTCGTCTCGTCGGCGTTCTTCGCCGCGGCCATGCTCTACACGGGCTGGCCCCGGATCGAGCGCCGCGACTGGGCCCGCCTCGCCGTGCTCGGCGCGATCGGCCATTTCGTCTACCAGGCCTGCTTCATGGGCGGGTTGGCGCGGACCACCGCCTCGAACAGTTCGCTCATCATCGGCTGCTCGCCGGTGGCCGTGGCGCTGGCCAGCGCCATCGCCGGCCACGAGCGCGTCCCGCGCGCCCAGTGGATCGGGGTGTTCCTCTCCGTCGTGGGCGTCTACCTGGTGGTGGGCCGCCACGCGGATTTCGGGGCGTCGTCTCTCACCGGCGACCTTCTCACGCTGGGCGCCGTGGCCTGCTGGGCCGTCTACACCGTCGGCGCCAGGGAGTTGCTCACGCGGTACTCGCCGCTGACCGTGACCGGCCTGACGATGCTGCTCGGGACGGCGCTGTATGCGCCAGCCTCGATGCCGGAACTGCTGGCGATGGACTGGGGGCGCGTGCACCCCTGGGCCTGGGTGGCCCTGGTGCTGTCGGCCCTGCTGGCGCTGAACGTGGCCTACCTCATCTGGTACACGTCGGTGCAGCGCATCGGCAACATCCGCACCTCCGTGTACTCGAACATCATTCCGCTGGTGGCGATGAGCGTGGCGGCGTTGACGCTCGGGGAGCGGCTGACGATGGCGAAGATCGGCGGTGCCGCGTGCGTGCTGTCCGGCGTGGCCATCACCCGGATCGCGGCGGCCCGCCGAGGGACCGCGCCGGAGCCGCCGGCCGAGGAGTAGGCGAGGCCGGGGCAGTCCGCTAAGGGACAGGCGGGGTCGAAACCCTGCCCTACATCCCGTACGGTGTCGGCGTGACAAGGCAAGGCGTAGGGGTGTAGGTCGGGGCTTCAGCCCCGGCGAAGGCCTTAGTACCGTGCAACCTCCCGAATCGCCTCGAGGACGTTCGCGGCGTTCGGGAGAATGACCTCCTCGAGGTCCGGGCAGTAGGCGACCGGCGTGTCCAGCGACGCGACGCGCTTCACGGGCGCGTCCAGATGTGCGAATTCGCGTTCGGCGATGCGCGCCGCGATCTCGGCGCCGAACCCGCAGGTCAGCTGATCCTCGTGCGCGATCACCACGCGGCTGGTCTTCGCGACCCACGCGCTGACGGCGTCCCAGTCGCAGGGCACCAGCGTCCGCAGATCGATCACGGCTACGCTGATCTGTTCCTTCTCCGCCTGCTGCGCCGCCAGCAGGGCGCGCTGCACGAGCGCGCCCCACGTGAAGACGACAACGTCGGTGCCGTCACGTTTTACGGCGGCCTTCCCGAACGGGATCATGTAGCCTCGGCCGGGGTACTCGCCCTTGTTGTAGGTCTGGCGGTAGAGATGCTTGTGCTCGAAGAACAGGACCGGGTCGTCGCACCGGATCGCCGTGCGCAGCAGCCCGGCGGCGTCCTGGGCGTTGGACGGGAACGCGATCCGGATGCCCGGCGAGTGCGCGAAAATGCTGACGCCCGACTGGCTGTGGTACGGCGCGCCGCCGCGCAGGTAGCCGCCGATCGGCACGCGCACCACCATCGGGCACGACCAGCGGTTGCCCGAGCGGTAGCGCATCATCGCCATCTCGTCGCGCAGTTGCTGCATCGCGGGCCAGATGTAGTCGAAGAACTGGATCTCGACGACCGGCTTCAGCCCGCGCAGCGCCATCCCGACGGCGCGGCCGATGATGTTGGCCTCGGCCAGCGGTGAATTGAAGACCCGCGTGCGGCCGTAGAGCCGCTGCAATCCGTGCGTCACCTTGAAGACGCCGCCCTTGCCTTGCACTTCCTCCAGGCTCGCCTCGCGGCTGCAGTCCGCCACGTCCTGCCCGAAGACGACGATACGCGGATTGAACGCCATCTCGTCTTTGAGCGTGTGGTTGATCGCCGCCACCATCGTGTCCGGCTTGCCGGAGGGCGAGGGCTCGGTCTCGAAAGCAGACGATACCGGGTCGACGTCCGGCGAGAAGACCCACAGCGCGGCCGTGTCGCGAGCCGGCCTGGGCGCCGCCAGCGCGCGCGTCGCCGCCTCGTTGATCTCCTTCTCGACCTCCGCCTGGATCGCGTCGATCTCTTTCGTGGTCGCCACGCCCTGTGTCGTCAGGAGCTGCGTGATCTTCCGAAGCGGATCCTGCCGGGCCTCGGCCTCGCGCTCATCCGGCGTCTTGTAGAGCCGCTCGTCATCCGAGAGCGAGTGCGAGTAGGGCCGCACGACCTTCGCGTGCACCAGCGCAGGGCCCTTCCGCGCGCGCGCGTAGGCCACCGCTTCCTGCATCGCGGCGTAGCTGGCGGGAAAGTCCGTGCCGTCGCACCTGACGATGAGGAGGTTGGGGAACGAGACGAGCAGATCGGAGATGCTCCCACCCGGCGTCTGCGCCTCGACCGGCACCGAGATGGCCCAGCCGTTGTCCTCGACGAGATAGACCACCGGCAACCGGCTGGTGCAGGCCGTGTTCAGCGACTCCCAAAACTCGCCCTCGCTGGTCGAGCCATCGCCGAGCGAGACGTACGTCACCTCGTCCGGCTTGCCGTGCGCCTCGCGATGCTCGATGCCGGGCAGTTGTTCGTACAGCAGCGCGGCTTCCGCCGTGCCGACCGCCTGCAGACACTGGGAGGCGGTCGGGCTGCCCTGGGACACGATGTTGTAGGCCGTGTGGCCCCAGTGCGACGGCATCTGCCGGCCGCCCGACGCCGGGTCGTCCGCCGCGCCCACGGCCTGCAGGAACATCTCGTACGGCGTCACGCCGAGCGCCAGGCAGAGCGCGCGGTCGCGGTAGTACGGGTAGAACCAGTCGTAGCCCGGTTTCAGGCTCAGGCCCGCCGCGGTGAGAATCGCCTCGTGCCCGGCGCCGCTGATCTGGAAGTAGATCTGGCTCTGGTTCTTGAGCTGGATCTCCTTGTCGTCGATCTTGCGCGACAGGTACATCAGCCGGAAGGCGCGCAGCAGCAGGTCTGGGGTCATGAACCCCAAATTATACCATCGCGTTTCGGGTGCTATAATCGCGCCTTCCAGGAGCGCCTCCGCCATGACACAGGCCCGGATCCACCAGTACCGCTGGGACGACATCGCGCAGGAAACGGTCACCGCGATGATCTCGCGCAAGATCGTGACCGGCGAGCGCGGGATGCTGGCGCAGATCTGGCTCAAGAAGGGCGCGATCGTCCCCATCCATTCCCACGAGAGCGAGCAACTGAGCTACGTGCTGCAGGGGGCGTTGAAGTTCACCATCCAGGGCGAAGAGTTCACCGTCCGGGAGGGGGAAGTGCTGCACATCCCCTCGATGGTGCTCCACCAGGCAGAAGCCCTGGATGACTGTTTCGAGATGGACGTCTTCAGCCCGATCCGCCAGGACTGGCTGGACAAAACCGACGACTACTTCAGGCGATAGGATCACCATGAAGACTGGACTGACGGGGAAAGTGGCGCTGGTGTGCGCGGCGAGCCGGGGCTTGGGGAAGGCGGCGGCTCTCGGGCTGGCCGCGGAAGGCGCCCGCGTCGCCATCTGCGCACGGAGCATGCCGGCGCTCGAGGCCGCGGCCGCGCAGATTCAGGCGGAGACCGGCGCAGAGGTGCTGGCGATCTCCGCCGATCTGGGCCGCCGCGCCGACCTGCTCCGGGTGGTCGAGCAGACCGTCCAGCACTTCGGCGGCCTCGACATCCTCGTTACGAACTCGGGCGGCCCCAAGGCCGGCCTCTTCAGCGCCACCTCGGAAACCGACTGGCGCCAGGCGATCGACGACGTGCTGATGAGCACCGTGGTGCTGTGCATGGAGGCCGTGCCGCACATGCGTCGCCGCGGCGGCGGGCGGATCATCAACATCACGTCGATCTCCGCCAAGCAGCCGATCGCGGGGCTGATGCTGTCCAACGCCCTGCGGCCCGCCGTCACCGGCTTCTCGAAGACGCTGGCCAACGAACTGGCGCGCGACGGAATTCTCGTCAACTGCGTCGCGCCGGGCTACACGCGAACCGATCGAGTCGTCGAGTTGGCCGAAGCGACCGCGCGGCGCGAAGGATCGACGGTGGAGGCCGTGGAGAAGCGGACCGTCCAGAGCATCCCGCTCGGACGCATGGCCGAGCCGTCGGAACTCGGCGACGCCGTCGTGTTCCTCGCCTCGGATCGCGCCAGCTACATCACGGGCACGACGCTGCCCGTGGACGGCGGCTACCTGCGCGGCTTGCTGTAAGACAGCACGGGAACGTCGGCGGGCGATCGTGGGGGCCGGCTTCAGCCGGCTCCAGTTCTTCCTTTCAGTGCACCCAGCGATCGGGGCCGCCCGGGCGGCCGCCCTGGTGCACGCCGAACTTCTTGCGCATCCGCGCCATCCGCCACCGGAGCCACTGCGAGCGCAGGCGCGAGCCCACCTGCGCACCGGTCCACGTCAGGTAGAGGTAGCCCACCAGCAGCCCGCCAAGGTGCGTGGCGTGCGCGACGCCGCCGCTGGTGGCGGTGACCGACGAGAAGAACGAGATCGCCCCGATGAGGAGCACGAAGTACTTCGCCGGAATCGGGAAGACCAGGTACATGTAGATCGGCCGGTTCGGGTACGTCATCCCGTAGGCCAGCAGCAGGCCGTAGATCGCGCCCGAGGCGCCGACCGTCACGGCCCCGTAGATGTCGTCGGCGAACGGGAAGGGCAGGAGCGCCAGCAGGATGGTGATGGCCGCCGCGCCCACGCCCGAGACCAGGTAGAAGCGCACGAAGAACCGCGTGCCCCAGAGCCGCTCCAGCTCCACGCCGAACATCCACAGCGCGAGCATGTTGAACAGCAGGTGGAGGATCCCGCCGTGCAGGAACATGTAGGTGAGCGGCTGCCAGACCCACCACCGCCCCACGACCAGCGCGGGGATGAGCCCGAGCCACACCGTGAGCGAGGGCAGCAGGAAGGTGGCGAGAAACCCGGCCACGTTGAGCGCGACCAGCGCGCGCACGGCCGGTGTCAGCGGGCCTGGGCCGAGGGAGTACGAGAGGGACGAAGGGCGCATTCAGAAGATCATAGTCTCGAATCGTCCGCCGTGTCCCCTTCCGCGCGCGTTCCCGCCCGACACGTCCTTGGACACGGCGCCCTGACGATGGTATCGTCGTCGTCCGCTGGATTGGGATGACGCATGAACTCAACAGAGCATCGCCTGGACGCCTCGTTCGCCGCGCGGAGTGCGAGGATTCTGCGATCGAGTCACGAGCCACACGCGGTGCATTCCACGCTGAACAGAGAGAGGCTGGCCCTCCCCGAGGACACCAATCGCGGCTTCGACAGGCTCGAGGAGGCCTTCGCCGAAACCCGCCGCCTCATGCTGGTCCTCCACGAGGAGGTAATGAGCGCGCTCGCGTTGCTGGACGAGCGCCGCCGGAACTGACCGCCGTCATCAGGAGGCGTGCGGTTTGCCCTCGACGGGTTTCGGCAGCGGCAGCGCGCACAACGCCCCGGCCAGCGGCAGGCACGCGATGATCGTCAGGGCGTGATCGATCCCGATGCGATCGGCCAGCGCACCGACCAGCGGCACGCTCAGGCCGCCGGTGCCCCACGCGAACCCCATCATCAGCGACGACACCGTGGCGGCGCTCACCGGCGCGATCTGGTGGGCGAAGGTAATGTTCACCGGGAGCGTCGACTGGAGGAAGAACCCGCCGATCGCCATCATCGCGACGAACGGCCAGTCGTGCAGCCGCGTGGCCGCCACGAGAAACGGGACGGCCATGAGCAGCGAGATCGCGATGACCCGCTTCGGGCCGAACCGGTCGGCCAGCGGGCCGCCCGTGAATCCCCCGATGCTCGCGGCCGTCAGGTACACCGTCACCGCCACACCGGCCATGCTCATCGACCACCCGCGGCCCGTCAGCAGGACGGGCACGAACGTCGCGAACGACAGCGACGTCAGCGTGCGCAGCACGACGATGACGTAGAGCAGGAACAGGGGGCGGGCGTAGGGGCGCAGGGCGCGGAGGCTCCCGCCTCCGGCACGCCCGAGCGGGGCGAGGGGCGGCACGCCGCGCAGCACGAAGCCGAGCGCGACGAGCCCGGGAACCGCCAGCAGCGGGGTCCACGCCAGGCCGACGCGATCGACGAACGGCGCGAAACAGAAGGGCGCCAGCGCGTAGCCGACCGAGCCGGCCGTAATGTGCACGGCCATTGCCAGCCCGCGGCGCGCGCCGCCAAGCCGGTGCACGACGGCCGCGGCGGTCGGGTGAAAGGCGGCGCCGCCCAGGCCCCCGACGACCAGGCAGAGCGCGAGCACCGTGGCTGACGGCGCGGTGCCGATCAGGCTCAGCGCCGCCACCGACAGGACCGGACCGGCCAGGATCAGGAGCTGGGGGCGCCAGCGATCGGCCAGGTGACCGAACCCCAGTTGTGACACCGATCCGGCGATCTGGAACACCATGACGAGGGCGCCGGCGGCCGCGAGCGACAGGTTGAGCCGGGGAATGAGGGCGGGCAGCAGCGGCGTGAACAGGTTGCTGTAGGCGTCCGACACGAAGTGCGCCGATGCCAGGCGGACGACCGTCGGATTGATCGCGGGCTTCGCCATTGGCTACGCGGGCTTGCGCAGGCGCGCCAGGCGGCCGAGGACCATGGCGCGCGCTTCGATGAACTCCTGCACGCCGAGCGCGCGGGCGGCGACGTCCAGGACGACCAGTGCCACGCCGATGGCGCCCGCCACGCGGAGGGCGAGCGCGGACGTCGCATGCGACGGCAGCCACATCCCGATCGCGTGGTCTGTACCCCACGCCGCGATGCCCATGACGGCCGACGCGGCGGTGATGCGGAGGAGGGACGAGGCAATCCGCCGCCCATCGAGGCCGCCGAGCCGCTCGTGCAGGATCCAGAGCAGGACGCTCGCGTTCAAGATCGCGCTGATGGCCGTGCCGAGCGCCAGGCCCTGGAACCCCATCACGCGCACCAGCGCCAGGTTCAGCCCGACGTTGACGACGACCGTCGTCACCGACACCAGCACAGGCGTGCGGCTGTCGTGGAGCGCATAGAAAGACGGGACCGCGATCTTGACCGCGGAGTATCCGAGCAGCCCTGGCGCATAGCAGGCCAGGGCCGCCGCGGTGGCCGCCGTGTCGGCGGCCGTGAACTTGCCGTGCTCGAAGATGAGGGCGACGATCGGCGTCGCCAGCGAGACGAGGCCAATGGTGGCCGGCACGTTCAGCATCAGCATCAGGCGGAGGCCGTTCGAGATCGCGCCCCGCATCTCCACCATTTCGTTGCGCGCCGCGTGCCGGCTGAGCGTGGGAATCACCGCCGTGGCAATCGACACGCCGAACAGCCCGATGGGCATGTACATCAGGCGGAACGCGAAGGCGAGCGCCGAGACCGCCCCCGTGCCCTCGTGCATCGCGAGGATGCTGTTCACGACGAGATTGACCTGGACCGCCGCGAGCCCGAGCACCCCCGGCCCCATGAGCGTGAGAATGCGCCGCAACCCCGGGTCGGAGACGTCAAGCACCGGCGCGTAGCGGAATCCTTCGCGCCTGAGCGTCGGCCACTGGATCGCCATCTGGCCGACCCCTCCGACGAGCACCCCGATGGCCGGGGCCATGATCACGGGCAGCCCGAGCATCGGCATCACCGGCGCCAGGCCGAGCGTGCAGACGATGGAGCCGACGTTGAACATAGCCGGGGATACCGCGGGGACGAAGAACCGGTGCAGCGAGTTCAGCATGCCCATCAGCGCGGCCGCCACAGCGACGAGCATGAGGAAGGGGAACATGACCCGCGTCAGCAACACCGTCAACGCGAGCTTGCCAGGAACCGCCGCGAACTTACCCGAGTAGTCCAGGAGCGTCGTGATCGGCCAGGCGAACACGATTCCGATGATCACCAGAACGGCGGTGGCGGCAATCAGCGCGTTGATGACGAGGCTTCCGAGGCGCCAGGCGCTGTCCCGTCCTTCGTTCGTCAGCGTTCTGGTGAAGGTCGGGACAAACGCCGCGCTCATCGCGCCTTCAGCGAACAGGTCGCGCACCAGGTTGGGAATGCGGAAGGCGATGACGTAGGCGTCCATGGCGTCGCCCATGCCGAACAGGATCGCCATCACCTGGTCGCGGACGAGCCCAAGCAGGCGGCTGGCCATCGTGGCCGCACCGATCACGCCTGCCGACCTGGCGAGTTGTGGCGAGGTGGCCGGCGCCTGGGGGGCTGGCGCGGGCGTGGGAGGCTCTGAGGACATCTAGGGGTGTCAGCGTACCACAATCGCCCGCCGCGCGCCTTGAGCGCCCATGGCTCCCGAGGAGAGGGAATCCCGTCGATCAGGGGTCGTACGGAGGTCGGGCACCTGCCAGTCGGGATGGCAGGTGCCCGTGAGGAGGAGGATCAGATGTTCCTACTGTCTTCACCAGATTAGACGACGGAAGCGTCCAGGAAGTTTGGTCGGGTTGGGCGCCGGCCGGCCGGAAGGTGACGACATGAGGCACGACAAATCACGACATCCGCCGCCAAACGGGGCGATGGCGCGATTTGACGCTTGCCTGGGTGTATCCCGCGGGGCACAGTGTCGCGGAAGCTGTTGATCGGCGGGGTGTTGGCGATGAGAAATTTGCGAGCCGAGCGACCGGAAGACGGCAACGAGAACGGCCACCAGGGGAACGGTCACCGCCGTGTCGGAAAAATGACGCTCCTCGAGGCGGCCGAAACCGTCGAGCGGCTCCAGGGACGGGCGGCGCACGCTGCCGAACTGGAGGCCCTTCAGATAGCCCGCGACGCGCTGCTTACGATCGTGTCAGAGGGGTTTCTCACGCTGAAGGACCGGATGCGGACAGACGGCGTAGCCGTCCCCGGGGCACCCCAGCCGCCTGACCTGCAGGACGCCGGCGGTCCACCGGTCCCGGCTCAGCACTGATCGCCCGTCATCGGCGATTCGCTAACGGCCGAGCCGTTTCCTCACCGCGTCGTTCACCGCTTTCCCTTCGACGGGCCGTCCCGCAAGCCCCGCCATCGCCGCCTTCATCACCCGGCCCATGTCCTTCATCGACGTCGCGCCCGTCTCGGTGACGGCGGCGTCGACGGCGGCGTCGATATCACTCTGGCTGATGGGCGGCGGCATCAGCGTTTCGAGCAGGGCGAGCTCGGCGGTTTCCTTGTCGACGAGATCCTGCCGTCCGCCCTTCGCGAACTGATCGATGGAGTCGCGCCGCTGCTTGATGAGAAAGGCCACGACCTGGACCGCTTCCGTCTCGTCGAGTGCGCGCCCTTTTTCGACTTCCTTGTTCATCAGCGCGGCTTTCAGCATCCGGAACGCCGAAAGCGCCGTCTGGTCGTGGGCCTTCATGGCCTGGACGATGCGCGCGTTCACGTCGGCGAGAGTGGACATGGTGACAGGCCTTTCAGGCGCGCGTGCGCCGCCAGTAATTTACCGATCCTGATCCGAGTCGCCCAGCGTCACGTGCCAGCGCCCGGTGTGCTGGTAGAAGCCGGCAGGCACCTCCACGGCATTGAACTTCGCCGTGAATGTCATCTCCGACGAGACCTGGAAGTATCCGGAACGGCGCAGCGCCTTTCGGAAGCGTTCGTCCAGGCAGTAGGTGCGGATCTTGTCCGAGTTCGCGTCACGCGCCTCCCGGTCCACCCAGCGCAGCAAGGTCTGCGTCCCAGCCTCATCGTCCGGGTCGGCCAGGAAGTCGACCAGCAGCGTGACCCGGCCTCGCGGTTCCCACACGTGGCGGTAGACCGCGTAGCCCTGCAGTTCGCCGCCGCACTTGAGCGCCGCCATGGTGTAGCGGACG
>Ga0315271_10001691_pt1 | contig 13436 bp, 11 predicted proteins | sample C3_top_MG_FD_204664 | JGI IMG/M metagenome (GOLD analysis project Ga0315271, IMG submission 204664) | Sediment microbial communities from Yellowstone Lake, YNP, Wyoming, USA - C3_top | ecosystem: Environmental > Aquatic > Freshwater > Lake > Sediment | place: USA: Wyoming | collected 2017-08-01 | reverse complement strand
AACCAGGCGCCGACAGCGGCGCCGAGCGCCTGCGCCGAGGCCAGATCGCGCCCGAAGGGCTTCTCGACGACCAGACGACGCCACCCGCAGCCACCCTCCTGGTGAGCCAGGCCGGCCCGGCCCAACCCGGCGGCGACCGTTCCGTGCAACTCCGGGGGCAGCGCAAGATAGTAGATCCGCCGCGCCCCCGTGCCGTACGCCCCCTCAAGGGCCACAAGTCGCTCGCCGAGCGCGATGTAGCCCGCGGGGTCGTCATACCCCAGCGGCTGGTAGCCCAGACGCGGCGCAAAAGCGTCCCAGCGCCCCGTTTCGAGCCCCGCCGCCGCGATCCCCTCGAGCGCGCGGGCGCGAAACGCCGCGTCGTCGAGAACCGTCCGGGAGACGCCGAGGATGAAGGAGCGTTCCGGGAGTGCGCCGGCGAGGAAGAGACTGTAGAGCGCCGGGAGAAGCTTGCGCGCGGCAAGATCCCCCGAGGCGCCGAAGATGACGACGCCGAGAGGGTCGAGCGGCGTCGCCTCGCGGCAGCTCCCCGACGGCGCATTCGGCAGCAGGTCCATGAGGCTCAAGTCTAGCAGGTTGGCGCGGAATTGCTCTTGAGATATATCCGAACCGGTTGCATAGTGTTCCCGTCGGGCGTTCACCCGGCGAGTCCACCACCGGGGGGGCGGAGCTATGAAGAAGCCACAGCGCATCGGCGAGCAGCTCGTCAGTGCCGGCGTCGTCACGCAGGAGCAGCTCGAGCAGGCGTTCACGTTCCAGAAGGAGGTCGGCGGCACGCTCGGCGAGGTGCTCACCAAGCTCGGCTTCGTCAAGGCGGAGGACCTGCTCAAGGCGCTCGGGGAGCAGCGGGGTCTCGGCTGGGTCAACCTCGCGCAGGTCCAGGTCTCCAGGGAGACGCTCGGTCTGCTCAAGCTCGAGTCGGTCCGCGCCCGGCGCATCCTCCCGATCGCGAAGGAAGGCCGCGAGCTGATTCTCGGCATGGTGGACCCGACGGATTTCAAGGCGATCGAGGAGGCGCAGTTCCAGTCGGGCTGCACGGTGCGGCCGGTGATCATGTCGACCGCCCAGTTCGAACAGGCCGTCGACACGTTCCTGGCGCGCGGCTATGCCACCGGCACGCTTCGCCTCGCGGCGGAGGCGGCGGGCGCGGCGGGCATGGAGAACGACGTCTTCAGCCTGCTGCGCCTGCTGGTCTCGTGGAAGGGTCAGGATCTGCACCTCTCGGCGGGAGCCATCCCCGCGATCCGCCTCGACAACGAAATGAAGCGCCTGACCCTGCCACCGCTGACGGCAAGCCAGCTCGAGGAGATGCTCGCGCCGCTGCTCACCCCGGCGCAGCGGCGCGAGTTCGCCGAGCAACTCGAGTTGGATTTCGCCTACTCGCTCGACGGGGCGGGGCGATTCCGCTGCAACCTCTACCGGCAGCGCGGCACGCTCGCGTTCACGGCGCGCTACATCTCTGATCGCATACCGTCGTTGGCCGAGCTGGGCCTCCCCGAGTACCTGCAGGAGTACGCCCTGAAACCGCAGGGCCTGATCCTCCTCACCGGCCCGAACGGACACGGGAAGTCGACGACGCTCGCCTGCCTCGTCGAACACATCAACCGCTCGCGCAAGGCGAACATCGTCACCATCGAGGACCCGATCGAGTACACCTTCCGCCACCGGCTTTCGAACGTGAACCAGCGCGAGGTCGGCACCGACACGCACTCGTTCGCCGAGGGCCTCAAGCACATCTTCCGCCAGAACCCCGACGTGATCGTCATCGGCGAGCTGCGCGACCACGAGAGCTTCGAGATCGCACTCAGCGCCGCCGGCTCCGGGCACCTCGTGCTGGCCACGATGCACTCGCTTTCGGCAACCTCGACGGTCGACCGCATCATCGACATGTTCCCCGGCGACCAGCAGAGCCAGGTGCGCGCGCAGGTCGCCGAGAGCCTGCTGCTCGTGATCTCTCAGCGGCTGGTGCGGCGCGCCGCAGGAACGGGCCGCATTCTCGCCATCGAGAAGCTGGCGACCTCGAGCCGCATCAGGAACGCCATCCGCGACGGCAAGGTGCACCAGCTGCGCGCCCTCATGCAGAGCCGCGGCGAGGAGTTCGAGAACATCGACGAGAGCCTCGCCGGTCTCGTGACCTCCGGAAAGGTGCGTCTGGAGGAGGCCCAGAAGTGGGCCGACAACGCGAACTTCCTGGCCGACCTGGTGCGTGTGCGCGGCGGGAACAAGGCGTAGCGAGTCGCCGGGTCAGAGCGCCCGGTGCCGCCGCACCGCGCCCCTGGCGGCCGGCAGTTCGGTGACCAGCATCGCCGCCAGGATCAGCGCCGCGCCCAGGTACCCATACGCTCCCAGGCGCTCCCCGAGCGCCCCGTACGCCCAGAGCGCCGCAAAGACCGGCTCCATGCAGAAGATCAGCGCGGTGTTGGTCGCAGAGAGAAAGCGCTGCACCGTCGTCTGCACCAGAAAGGCGAACACGGTCGCGAAGAGCACGCAGATCACCAGCGGCCACAGCAGGAACGGGTGCCAGACCAGCACGTCGTGCCCCGTCCCCAGCGCCGCCGCGGTGCTGCAGAGCGCCACGACGCCGATTTGCACGGCCGTCAGCCACCACAGGTCGCTGCCAGCGGCGTAATGTCCGGTCGACAGCACGTGCAGCGCGACGCAGAACCCGCAGACCGCCGCCAGCCCGTCGCCCGCGTTGAACGCCCAGGTCCCGTCGGTTGTCAGACAGAAGAGCCCGATCGCTGCCAGCGCGACCGCCCACCAGAGGGCGGGGGCGACCCTCTGCCGGAAAAACAGCGCCCCGAGCAGCGGCACCAGCACGACGCTCAGCCCGGTGAGAAATGCGGTGTTCGAGGCGCTCGTGTACCGCAGCGCCAGCGTCTGGAAGGCGTAGGAGAGGAACAGAAAAAGCCCCATCACCCCTCCCCCGCGCAAGGCGGCGGCGTCGAGCCGGCCGCCGCGCGCCGTCGCAATCCCCGCCAGCAGCAGGAACGACGCCAGAAACCGCTGCGCGAGGAAGACGAAGACGTCGACCCGGGACACGGCCTCCTTCACGACGGTGAAGGTGACTCCCCAGAAAAAGGTGGTCAGCAACAGAAGGACCGCGGCGGCGACTCTGTTCACAAGGCGGGGATGTTGACTCTTTCCCATTGAATTATCAAGGAAAATCGCATCCGGACGACAGACGCTCATCCCATTGACAGCTCCGCGTCAGTTAGAGTATCAACTACCTTCGACTCGCGATCTCTTGGCATCGACATCGCTCGCAGGAGGGGCCCATGAACCGGATCATCAGGATTACCCCGAAGCTCATCGTGACGATCTTCGCCTTCGCCCTGAGCGCCGCATCCGGACCGGCCGGAGCCGCCGGGAAGAGCTATACGGTCGCGACCGATGCCACCTGGCCGCCGATGGAGATGGTCGACGCGAACAAGCAGATCGTCGGCTTCGACATCGACTACCTCACGGCGGCCGCGAAGGAAGCCGATATTTCGGTGACCTTCAAGAACACCGCGTGGGACGGCATCTTCGCCGGCATCGAGGCCGGGCAGTACGACATCATCGCCTCCTCGGTCACCATCACCGACGAACGGAAGAAGAAATACGATTTCTCCGCCCCCTACATCGACATCGGCCAGATCCTCGTCGTTCCCAAGGCCGAGGCGGCCGCGACGCTCGCCGGGATGAAGGGCAAGAATGTCGGCGCGCAGATCGGCACGACCGGCGCCTTCGAGATCAAGAAGAGCGAGGGCGTCGCGCTGAAGACCTACGACGAGATCGGCCTGGCCTTCGAGGACATGGCCGCCGGCCGCATCGCGGGCGTGGTCTGCGACGAACCGACCGCCGTCCAGTTCGCGCTGCAGAAGACGGAGTACAAGGAGAAATTCAAGATCGTCGGCGCCCCCTTCACCACCGAGGCCTACGGGTTCGTCGTGCAGAAGGGCAACACCGCGCTCGTCGAACTGCTGAACAAAGGCATCGCCGCCGTCAAGGCCAAGAAGCAAGACGAGCAGCTGCGCGCGAAGTGGCTGCGCTAGGCGCCGGGACGTCAGGTCCGGCATGAGCGACCCGCGATCCCCGGCAGCCGTCGTCGAGGTCGGCGACGGGGCCGCGATCCCCGTCCGGAGCGACCGCGGCCTGTTCACGGCCTGGCGCATCGCTTTCGTCGGGGCGATCGGCACGCTCGCCGCCCTCGCCCTGTTCAAGCCCGACCCGTACCTGGCGATCCTCCGGTTCGTCCCCGACGGGATCCTCGTCACCTTCGAGGTCACCCTCGGGGCGATCGCGCTGGCGCTGGCGATCGGCCTCGTCGCCGGCCTCGGCAGGATCTCCCCCAACCGCCTGATCAACGGCTGCGCCTCGCTCTACGTCGAGGTGATCCGCGGCATCCCGCTGCTGGTGCAGATCTTTTACATCTACTACGCGCTCGGCCGCATCGTGAAGGTGCCGCCGCTGACCAGCGCGATCGTCGCGATGGCGGTCTGCTACGGCGCGTACATCGGCGAGGTCGTCCGCGCCGGCATCCAGTCGATCCCGAAGGGCCAGACGGAGGCCGCGCACGCGCTCGGCATGACCCGCGGCCAGGCGCTGCTGCACGTCATCCTGCCCCAGGCCTTCCGGGTGATCCTGCCCCCGATCGGCAACGAGTTCATCGCGCTGCTCAAGGACTCCTCGCTCGTCTCGATCATCGCCGTCGCCGACCTGCTGCGCCGGGGCCGCGAGTTCGCCTCCGAGTCCTTCGCCTACTTCGAGACCTACACGGTGATCGCGCTGGTCTACCTGGTGATCACCCTCTTTTTCTCGAAGCTCATCGGCCTGGTGGAGGAGCGGCTGCATGCAGGACGCTGAGCGCCGGCGGATCGTCGAGGCCCGCGCGGTCACGAAACACTACGGCGCGTTCCGCGCGCTCGACCGCGTCTCCTTCGACATCCTCGAGGGCGAGAAAGTCGTGGTCATCGGCCCCTCCGGCTCGGGCAAGAGCACGCTGCTGCGCTCGATCAACCGGCTCGAGACGATCGACTCCGGGACCCTGCTGGTGGACGGCATGGACGTCAACGATCCGGGCACCGACATCACCAAGGTGCGCGAGGAGGTCGGCATGGTCTTCCAGTCCTTCAACCTCTTCCCGCACCGGACGGTTCTGGAAAACCTGACGCTGGCGCAGCAGGTGGTCCGGCGGCGCCCGCCGCGGGAAGCGCGCGACAAGGCGCTCGCGCTGCTGACCAAGGTCGGCATCGCCGAGAAGGCCGGCGCCTACCCGGGCCGGCTCTCGGGCGGGCAGCAGCAGCGCGTCGCGATCGCCCGCGCGCTGGCGATGGACCCGAAGATGATGCTGTTCGACGAGCCGACCTCCGCGCTGGATCCCGAGATGATCGGCGAGGTGCTCGACGTCATGAAGGCCCTGGCGCGCGAGGGGATGACCATGGCCGTCGTCACCCACGAAATGGGGTTCGCGCGCGAGGTCGCCGACCGCGTGCTCTTCATGGACCACGGGGCGATCCTCGAGACGGGGACCCCGGCGCACTTCTTCACGAGCCCGTCGCACGAGCGGGCGAAGCTCTTCCTGAGCCAGATTCTTTGAAACGCCGCCGCTCTACGGCCCGGACACCACCACCAGGAGGGATGACATGAACGCACGCACCACGCTCCGGATCGCCGCCGCCGCCCTGGCGCTCGGCGCGGCGGCGGCGACACCCGCCGCCGCCGCGATCCAGCACGAGTTTTCAGGGTCCTTCACGGCGCAGTACGTGATGACGAACTTCAACAACACCGCGGTCACGCGTGATTTCGCCTACAACCCCGACGGACTGCCGGCGGACCCCGGCACCGCCAGCTTCTTCGAACAGCGCGTGCGCCTGGGCTACGCCGCCAAATTCGACGATCACCTCAAGTTCGTCTCGAAATTCGAGCTCGACTACTCCTACTACGGCGACTCCTCGTACGGCGTGGGCGCCAACCAGGGCGCGGCGGTCGGCGCCGACCAGGTCAACCTGGAGACCAAGAACCTCTATCTGGACTTCACCTGCCCGATCACCGGCGTCAACGCCAAGATCGGCATGCAGGAGTACATCGACAGCTTCGAGGGAGCGCTCATCTGGGCCGACGCGGCCGGCATCGCGCTCGCGCGTCCCTTCGGCGCCACCACCCTCGCGCTCGGGTTCTTCCGCCTCTACGATACCGGCGCCGTGCCCGGGAACGAGACCGCCGATCTGCTGACCCTCGACGGCAGCTACCAATTCAGCGAGGGGGTCAAGGTCGGCGCCGCCTACTACCTGGTGAGCGACGACCGCGGGGATGTCACGATCACGGTGCATTCGCTCGGCGTGAACGCGAAGGCGACCCTCGGCCCCGCCACCCTGAACGGGTACCTGCTGAGCCAGTTCGGCGACGCCGGCGACGGGAGAAACATCAGCGCGTTCGGCGGCAACGCAGGCGCCGAAATGAAGGTCGGGCCCGGGACGGCGCGCACCGAGTTCCAGTACTCCTCGGGCGACGACAACGCGGACGACAACACGGTGAAGAGCCTGCAGACCTTCTACGGCGAGTACTGGTACGGCAGCCACAGCCTGGCGCTGCTGACCCGCGACGATTATGCCCTGACCGCCGACAACGGCGTGGTCTACGACCTCGGGTTCGGCGGCCGCGGTTCGATGATCGCCTCGGTGGGCTACGATCTGCCGCTCGGCGAGAAGACCGCCCTCTCCTGCAATCTCGGCGCGGGCTGGGCGGTCAAGGACTATGACCGCAGCGGCCCCGCGCTCGGAACCGAGGCCAACGTGAAACTCACGCAGCAGCTCTACGATGGCCTGACGCTCACCGTGCGCGCCGCGTACCTGTTCCTCGGCAATTTCTACGACGGCGTGGCCGAGAACGGCGCGGACCCGAACAACCCCTGGGACGCGCGGATCGTCCTCGCCTACACCTTCTAGGCGCGGGGCGCCTTGCCGGGACGAAAAATCGCGCCCGCGCCTCGGTCCGATTCTACGGCGGCGCGACGTGACGCCGCGCCTTCGATTCGTACATCGCGGCATCCGCGCGCGCGATGAGCTGATCGATCGAGCAACGCTCGGACCCGCTGCAGGATCCGACGCCGACGCTCAGGGAGAGGGCCGGCATACCGGCGCCACCGGCGTTGTGGCGGTCGATCTGCTGCCCGATCCTGGCGATGATCCCCGCCGCATCCTCGGCCGACGAGTCCGCGAGGAGGATCGCGAACTCGTCGCCGCCGAGGCGGGCCACGATGTCCGACTCCCGGCACGCCTGGGCGAGGATGCGGCCCGCGTCCCGGATGGTCCTGTCGCCGGCGAGGTGACCGTGGGCGTCGTTGACCCTCTTGAGGTTGTCGAGATCGGCGAACAGCAGCGTGACACCGCTGCCCTGGCGCTCCGCGACCTTGAGGCGATGCTCGGCAAGGCCGGAGAAGCCGCGGCGGTTGTACAACCCCGTCAACTCGTCGCGGGTGGAGAGAGCCTCCATCCGCTGCTCGAGTTGCTTGAGTTCGGTGATCTCCTTGGAGACGACCGTCACGGCGCGAACACGCCCGTCGCGGCCCGTCACGGGGCTGAAGCTCCTCAGAAAGTACTTGCCGTCCCTCGCGCTCAAGTGCTCGTGGCGCTCGGAACGCCCGCTGCGCACGACCGACGCGATGATCGCCGCGAATTCGGCGGCTTCCCCCGCCGAGTGGACATCGGCGTACGCACTGCCGCCCGGGGGGCCATCCGGCACCCCGAGTCTCGCGGCGTGCGGCCTGTTGATGAGCAGGTAGCGGCACGCGTCGTCGACCAGGTAGATCGAGTCCTCGGTCGAGTCGATCAGGGCGCGGTAGGTTTCCTCGCTCCTCGCGAGGGATTCGCGCGCGGCCGCCTGTTCGGCGTATGCCGCCCGCAGCGGCCGGAGGAGAAAAAAGTACAGGACGGGGAAGACGAGAAATGACAGCAGCAGGCCGTCCAGAAGTGCGTTCACCGGGACGGTCGACGAGCCGATCCGTTCGAGGGCGAACATCACGGCAATCTCGCCGATGCTGACGGAAGCCAGTGTCAGCACCAGCAGCCTGACGGGAGAGCGCCCCAAGGTGGGCACCCGCGCCGATTTCGCCGCGTCGCTCTCGTCGCTCATCGCTTCCGTCCCGCCGTGTGCGATCCTGCCGTCGTGTCTGGATTGTCGGCCTTTGCCGCCGCTTGTCAAGCCGGAGCGCCTCCTCTCTTGCTTCTCGCCGCCCATGCAGTAGTATTCAGTGCATGCTGCGCGCGTTTTTTTCGTCGCTCTCCTCCTTCCAGCGCCGTATGCCCACCGGCGTGCTGATCGCCTCCTTCGGGCTGCTGCTGACGGCCGCGGCCTGGCTCGATGTCCTGCACCGCGAGTCGACGGACCGCCAGTCCGAAATCGAGCGCATCCACCGCGAGAACGGCGGGCTGGCGCGCGCCTTCGAAGAACACGTGCGGCGCGTCGTTCAGACTGCCGACAACGCGCTGATGTTCATCCAGTACGAGTACGAAGCCCATGGCCTGGTGACGCCGGAGATTCTCAACTTCATCGAACGGACCAAGAGCGACCCGATCCTCAACCAGATCTCTCTGGCTGATGCCGCCGGGGATCTGTTCCTGAGCGCGGTCCCGCACGCCAAGCCGATCAACATCTCCCGGCGGGAGCACTTCCAGGTGCACGCCACGAGCGGCGACGCCGGGCTGTTCATCGGCAAACCCGTCATGGCGGAGGCGTCCGGAAGGTGGACGTTCTTTCTCAGCCGACGGATGAACTGGCCCGACGGCTCCTTCGCCGGCGTCGTCTCCGTGGGCCTCGACCCGGGTTATTTCTCCGGCTACTACGACAACCCCGAGATCGGCGCGGACCGCGCCGTCACGCTGGTGGGGCGCGACGGCATCGTACGGGCGCGACGCTTTCAACAGCAATCGACGGTCGGCCAGAGCCTCGGCGACGCCCCGTGGTTCAAGAGGATCGGCGCCGCGCCGACGGGGCACGCCGAGATAACCGGCGTGATCGACTCCCTGCGCCGGTTCGTCAGCTACCGCGCCCTGCCGGATTTCCCCCTGGTCGTCGCGGTCTCGGACCTCACCTCGAGCGCGCTCGCCCCCTATCGGCGGCGCGCCGCCGAGTTCCGCCTCTCCGCTCTGATCTTCACGCTGTTCGTCGCGTTGTTCTGCCTGGTGCTGATCCGGGCCGAGCGGCGCACGCGCCGCGACAACACGAGCCTGACCGCCGAACTGGCGGAGCGCCGCAGGACCGAGGAGGCGCTGAGCGAAAGCCAGAGCCTGTTCTCGGCGTTCCTCGATCACATCCCCGCCGTTGTTTTCGTCCAGGACCTGCAAGGCCTGATCCTCTACTCCAACCAGGCGTTCAAGGACCTGCCCGGGCGCGAAGCGATCGGCAGAAACGCCCGCGACCTGCTCGCCCCCGGCCAGGACCAGCCACCCGGCGAGCGGCCCGTGCTGCGCGGGCGCTCCGTCGTCCTGGATGAAACGATGATCGACGGCGGCGGCCGCACGCGGATCTTCGAGACCCGGATGTTTATCGTCGACCGGCCGGGCAAGGAACCGCTCCTCGGGTGCATCTCGGTCGACAGCACCGGTCGGCGCCACTCCGAGGAGGAGCGGCTGGCCTTCGAACGGCGGATGCAGCAGACCCAGAAACTGGAAAGCCTCGGCGTCCTGGCCGGGGGCATCGCCCACGACTTCAACAACCTGCTGATGGTTATCCTCGGCAACGCGGACCTCGCGCTGTCAAAGTCGTCGGCGGAGTCGCCGCTGCGCGGGTATATCACGAACATCGACACGGCGGCTCAGCGTGCGGCGGACCTCGCCAACCAGATGCTCGCCTATTCGGGAAAGGGCCGCTTTCTCATCGAGCCGATCAACCTCTCGCGCCTCGTCGAGGAGATGGGACACCTGCTCGCAAGCGTGATCTCCAAGCGCGCCACCGTGCGCTACCGGCTCGCGAGCGAACTGCCGCCGGTGCTGGCCGACGCCACCCAGCTCCGGCAGGTCGTCATGAACCTGATCACCAACGCCTCGGATGCCATCGGAGAGTCGGCGGGGGTCATCACGATCGTCACGGGCATCGTCGAGATCGGCTCCCCGGCATCCGGTGCGCGGTCTTCCGGGCCGCCGCTGCCGCGGGGAACCTACGTTTTCATCGAAGTCGGCGACACCGGCAGCGGGATGGACGCGGCGACGCAGTCCCGCATCTTCGACCCCTTCTACACCACGAAGCAGACGGGACGCGGATTAGGCCTGGCCTCGGTGATCGGGATCGTCCGGGGGCACCACGGCGAGATCCGGGTCACCAGCAGCCCCGGGCGGGGTACCACCTTCACGGTGTTGCTGCCGGCCGCGGCCGACAGACCGCCGGTCGACACCGCCGCCCCCGCAAAACCGGCGCCCGAGCAAAGCCCCGCCGACAGACAGCGCTCCATCCTGCTTGTGGACGACGAGGATCACGTGCGCCAGACGACCCAGCTCATGCTCGAGGAGAGCGGCTTCTCCGTGTTCACCGCAGTCGACGGCGTCGATGGGGTGGAGGTGTTTAAAAGCCAGGCCGCGCATCTGAGCGCGGTGGTGCTCGACATGAACATGCCGCGCATGGACGGCGCGGAGGCCTTCCGGCAGATGCACCGCATCGCCCCCGGCGTGCCCGTCATCCTCACCAGCGGGCTCGACGAGCAGGACGCCGTCAGCGAATTCACCGGCGCCGGCATCGCGGGCTTCATCCAGAAGCCGTACCGCCTGAAGGCCCTCGTTCAGAAGCTCGAGGCCGCGATCGCCGCCGGATCGGGGCCCAGGGCGTAGCGCGATGCCCGGAACCGATGAAGCGCTCTTCGCCGCGCTTCGCGACCGCATGGTCCTCGAGCAGATCCAGGCGCGCGATGTCATCAACCCCCGGGTGCTTGCGGCGATGCGCACGGTGCCGCGGCACCGTTTCGTCCCCGACCGTCTGCGTCGGGAGGCTTACGATGACAACCCGCTCCCGATCGGCGAGGGCCAGACCATCTCTCAGCCGTACATCGTGGCGCTCATGTCGGAACTGCTGCAGCTCACCGGGGGGGAGCGGGTGCTCGAAGTCGGCAACGGCTCGGGCTACCAGGCGGCCGTTCTCGCTGAACTGGCCGCTGAGGTCTACTCCGTCGAGATACTCGAACCCCTTGCGCGCCGGGCGACCGCCACGCTGAGGGAACTCGGCTATCCCGGCGTCGTCGTGCGCGCGGGGGACGGCTACCTCGGCTGGCCCGAGGCGGCCCCCTTCGACGCGATCATCGTGACCGCCGCGCCCGACCACATCCCGCAGCCGCTCGTCGACCAGCTCAAGATCGGCGGGCGGCTCGTGATCCCGGTCGGCGAGTTCTACCAGGAGTTGCTGCAGTGCGTGAAGACGCCACAGGGATTGCCGTGCAAGAACATCATCCCGGTGCGCTTCGTGCCGCTGACCGGCGACGGGGTGAAAAACAGACGATAGCCGGACTCTTTCAGCGTGACCACGTCACGCGGATGGAATCCTCCCCGTCGCCATACTGAAAATCGAACTCCCCCTGGTAGGAGTGGGACAGGGACTCGCCGATGCGCCGGGCGACATGGATGCCCGTGGTGGTCACGACGACCTGGTCGCCGTCGTCCTCGATGGCCATGATCCGCTCCATCGGGCGTTCCTTCTTCTCGGTGGCCTCCACGTTGCGCACCAGATGAAGGATCTCGTCCCGGTGCTCCTTGAAGAACGCCCCGCCCATCTCGATGCGGCCCGCCGGGAAGCGGTCGGCGGTCCGCTGGCATGCGGAACAAACTGCCTTGTGGGCGCCCCCGGGCGCCCCAGCCCAGGACCAGCGGCCGTCGAGATACACCGCGCCGCAGCCGCTGCAGATCGTCGGTTCGCGAAGCTTGCCGAGGTTTTTATAGGTGTCGTGGCGCCCCGGCTGGATCATCGTGCCACTGCGAGCCTTGTGCTGGATGTTCATCGCCACCCCTCCTTCGCAGGAACGAACTGTTCGGAATTGCGGTGCCGATCACCCTCGACGAAACACGCACCTGCACCTAAATATGGGAGGAAATCTCCCGGACGCAACCGTTAAATGGACCTCACTCCCCCTTGTCGGAGCGCAGCACCGCGACGAAGGCCTCCTGGGGGATGTTCACGCTGCCGATGGTCTTCATGCGCTTCTTCCCCTCCTTCTGCTTCTCGAGGAGCTTGCGCTTGCGCGAGATGTCGCCGCCGTAGCACTTGGCCGTCACGTCCTTGCGCATCGGGTTGACGTTGGTGCGGGCGATGACGTTGGATACGGTCATCTTGTAGAGGACCGGGAAGATCTCTGCCCTTCCCGCGATCTCTGAGCCGCCTCTTCATCGTGCTTCGCTTTCCACTCGCGCTCCAGTTCCTCGGCACGACGCACTATTGCTTCCACAAGTTCATGCGCGGATGTTGTGGCCAGTGCTGAACTCGGCCCGAGTGGTTCAATGCCGAGTTCCTTCAGACGCTCGTATACCGGTTGCATCGCTTGCACACGATCTCGGTAGAATGCACTGCCGCGAATCCGAACGAATCGCCACCCGTGTCTCTCGAGAACCGTCTGGCGATTGATATCCTCTTCAAGTTTCTTCCCTTGCTGATGGTATCTTTCGCCGTCACACTCCACCGCGAGCCCGTGCTTGCCGTCACCGACGACAAGATCAATGCGATACGCACCGGCCGGGTATTGAGCCGTCACTTTATACCCGACGGCGACCAGGATCGCGGCCACCTCTTTCTCGAAAGGCGACTCCGTTTTCGCCTCAACTGCTGCAGTAGCTTCAAGAATAGCCCTGGGATTTCTTGCGTGCTCGATGAGGCGACGCCGAAGATCCAGAGGTTGAAGGTCGACAGAAGGATCAAGGCCGCTCACGACCCACATCTGATCACGGGGGCGTGATGCCGCGACATTGAATCTCTGCCTGTATAGAGTCGCCTGCCTCATCGACAAAGGGCCATCTCCTCCAGGCGAGTCCACGATCGAAATCAGAACAACATCACGCTCGTCTCCCTGGAAGTTTGGTGGCTCACCGCAGAGACGTCGTGTGATCCCACCACCGCCTTTGAGCTTCTCGTAGCGATCTTCGTCGATCGAAAGACGCTTTCGGATGATTTCTTCGATCTTGATAGACTGCTCCACCCCCAGCATGGAAATGATGCCGAAAGTCCTCTGCTGATACTCTGCCCGCTCGATCATGGCACCAAACAGGGAAGCTACTCGAACCGCCTCGGCCTCGTTGATTTTGCCTTTGTTTATTCCGCAAACCGTATGGCGCACCACTGACGGGAAGACTTTGCCGTCACTGGCCTCACGCAATGGCAGTATCTTCTGATTGATTGGAATGTAACAAAGCTGATTGGAAAAGCAAATAATGTCGGGAACACAACGGAAGTGTTCGCTCAGTGAGACTTGAGCTGTTCCAAACATC
>Ga0315271_10001690_pt1 | contig 13445 bp, 11 predicted proteins | sample C3_top_MG_FD_204664 | JGI IMG/M metagenome (GOLD analysis project Ga0315271, IMG submission 204664) | Sediment microbial communities from Yellowstone Lake, YNP, Wyoming, USA - C3_top | ecosystem: Environmental > Aquatic > Freshwater > Lake > Sediment | place: USA: Wyoming | collected 2017-08-01 | reverse complement strand
GCTGTCGAGACTCAGGTCTTCGGTGAAGGCGTATCCGGTCTGGTCGCCCTTGACCACCCGGACGCCCACGCCCAGCTCCGTGCCCTTGAAGGCCCGGTTCACCGAACCGTCCTCGAGGACGAAGTTATGGGCGACGCGATGCTGGAAGAAGAGATCGGCGTATTCCCCGCCCTGGGACAGGGCGGCGGAGAGGGCTTCGCGGATCAGCTTTTCGTCCACGCCGAAGGCGGTGAAGTACGTCGGTCCGAGGGTCGGCCCCTGGGCTTCGGGTGTGATCACTGGAGATGGGTTCATGGAAAGGTAGAGCCTCAGGCGCGCCGGGTCTTCGCGGGCGGAGGGGCCTGCTTCAGCACGGTGTCGACGAAGAGAGTGGAGAGGCCGATCCCGCTGCGATAGTCGAGGGCCTTGTCGAGGTCACGGCGAGAGACGAATTCCTTCACCTTCGAGTCGCTTCGGGCGACCTCGCTAAACGCCCGGTCCTCCGCCCGCGAAAGCTTCGACAGGCCGAGCACGTGGGCGTGGGCGGCGTCGCGCCCCATCTTCTTCGCGAGGGCCATCATGAGCGCCTCGGAGAGGACCGACCCCCCGGTGCGGTCGAGGTTCCGGAGCATGTTCTCCGGTTTCACGATCAGGGTCTCGAGCACGCGCGCGAGCATCTCGAGCTGGGCGCCTATGAGCAGCGAGATTTCGGGCCCGAAGGACCACAGGGTCTCGCCCTGGCGATGATCGTCCTCCCACTCGCAATGGACGTAGTCGAGCACCGCGGTGGCCCGCGCCTTGATCAGGCGGAAGAGCAGGACCACGGAACCGGAAGCCACGGGATTGAGCTTGTGCGGCATGGCCGAGGAACCCACCTTGCCGACGCTGAACTCCGAGAGCTCGTCGATCTCGGTCTGCTGGTGGTTGTAGACCGCGGCGGCGATCTTCGAAAAGGTGCCGGAGATCGACGACAGGATCAGGAAGAACTCCGCGAAGCGATCGCCCGCGGTCTTGGTGGGGATCACGGGATAGCGAAGGCCGAGCCGCGCGGCGAAGCGTTCCTGGATCTTCAGGCCGATCTTTCCGGTGGCGGCCATGGTTCCGACCGCGCCGCCGAATTCGCAGACGAGAACCCGCTTTTCGCTCTCGAGCAGCCGCTCGCGCTGCCTCCGGATGTCGTCGATCCAGACCGCGACCTTGTAGCCGAGGGTCACCGGAATCGCCTGCTGCCCGTGCGTCCGCGCGGCCATCAGGGTGTCGCGATGCTTCTTTGCGAGCACGACGAGGGCGCGCTCGATCCGGTCGAGGCCGCCTTTGACCACCCCGTAGGTGGCCTTGATCTGGATCGCCGAGCCCGTGTCCATGATGTTCTTGGAGGTGGCGCCCCAGTGGACCCATTGCGCGGCGCTCTCGGGCAGACGCGCGCGCAGCGCATTCACCAGGGGCAGGATGGGGTTCCAGGTCCGGTCGAACTCCTCGCGCATGGCCGGGAGACGGAGGTTGTCGACCCGCGCCGCTCTCGCGATGGCGCGCGCCGCGGACTTCGGGACGATGCCCACCTCCGCTTCCGCGTGGGCGAGCGCCGCTTCGCAGTCGAGCCAGGCCTGGACCATGGCCCGATCGGACCAGATCGCCCGCATGGCTTTCGACCCGTAGCGATCCTTCAGGTAGAACGAGTCGAAGGCGGTGGCCCCCGCGATGTCGTCGGACACCGGGCTCCCCATCTTTCCGAGAATCTTGTCGCCTGCTTTGGCCATGGTCAACCTTTACTTGGGGTGGGAACAGCCAGGCTGATGAGGTAGCCCGACACGAACACCGCGACCGTGCCCACGACGTTCCACCAGAGGAAGTGGACCTTCGTGACGGAGGCGACGAGGCCGACCACACCCATGCCGATGAAGAGCCCGAGAGTGGCGCCCGTGCCGTTGGCGCGCTTGGTCAGGATCGCCAGCATGAAGACGCCGAGGATCGAGCCGTAGAAGTACGAACCGAACTTGTTGACGACTTCAATGGCCGAGCCGAGCTTCCCGGCCTGGAGGGCCACGAGGCACGCGAATCCTCCCCAGAACGCCGTGAACAGCCGCGAGAGAAGCAGATCGTAGGTGTCGGTCCGGTCCGCTCTCCGGAAACGGCGGACGAAGTCGATCATGGTGGCGCTCGCGAGAGAGTTCATTTCGCCCGAGAGCGCCGACATCGCGGCCGCGAAGATCACGGCCACGATGAGGCCGATGAGACCGTGGGGGATCTGGGTCAGCACGTAGTGAAGGAAGATGTAGTTGATGTCGTTGTAAGCGGTGGTGTGGGTCGCTTCCTTGTAGACCTTCGTGACGTTCGTCCGCGCCTCGGCGAACTCGGCCTGGGCGGTGCGGTACCGGTCCGCGGCCGCGGGCTCGCGCGTGGCGCCGAGGTCGAGCGCCGCGCTTCGCCGGTTCTCGAACGCCGCGGTGTATCGGGCTTCGGCCTGGGTCTTTTCGGGCGAGCTCACGGCCGCGAAGGTGGCGCGCGCTTCCGAATTGAAGAGGGCCGGCGGCTCGTGGAAGTTGAAGAAGACGAAGACGAGGACGCCGGTGAGCAGGATGATGAACTGCATCGGGACCTTGAGGAACGCGTTGAACAGGAGGGACAGCCGGCTCTGGGTCAGGGACGAGCCGGAGAGGTACCGCTGCACCTGGCTCTGGTCGCAGCCGAAGTAGGACAGCATCAGAAAGAGGCCGCCGATCAGACCGCTCCACAGCGTGTAGGGCGTCTCGAGGGAGGTGTCGAGGTTGGTGGCGTTCAGGCGCCCCGAGGCCTGCGCGATCGCGAGCACGCCGCGGAAGGAGACGTGCTCGGGGAGGTTGTGGATGGCCATGAAGAAGCAGGTGAAGATGCCCGTCCACACCACCGCCATCTGCACCACGTCCGTCCAGATCACCGCCTTGTTGCCGCCCTTCATCACGTAGAGGATGGTCGAGCCGCCCATCACGAGGATGGTGAGGGATTCGGGGAGGCCGAACAGGGTGGACAGCACCAGGGAAGGCGCGTAGAGAGTGACTCCCATCGACATGCCGCGTTGCATCAGGAACAGGAAGCTGGTGAGCGTGCGGGTCTTGAGGTCGAATCGCTTCTCCAGGTATTCGTAGGCGGTGAAGACCTTCGACCGGTAGAAGAAGGGAACCAGGGTCACGCACAGGATGACCATCGCGAAGGGCAGGGCGAAGTAGGTCACGAGAAAGCGCATGCCGTCGGTGTAGGCCTGGCTGGTGGTTCCGATGAGGGTGATCGCGGAAATCTGGGTGGCCATCACCGAGAGCCCGACCGCCCACCACGGCATCGAGCGTCCGGCCAGGAAGAAATCGTCGATCTTGCGGTTCCCGCGCCCCACCCAGGTGCCGAAGGAGACGATGGAGACGAGATAGACGGAGAGGACCGTCCAGTCGAGGGTGGACATGCTGGGGACGTTCTTCTAGTAGGGGAACCGGGAGAAGGCGAAGACGAAGGCGATCATGAGCACGATCACGACGATGACCGCGGTGTAGATGTTCCGCCACGTTCCGAAGACGGGCACATGGCCCGTGTCCGAGTTCTGATCTCCAAGCGGGGGCACCTTGCGATGTTACCTGCGCGGCCCCCGATGCCCTGCTCGGGAGCGAGGCGCTCTTTGGGGTGGACAATCGACCGCCCCTTTCCTCTACAATCTCCGCAGAGACATTCCCCAAATGGTCACCGGCTTCAACACCGACGTCAAGTACAAGGGCGTCACCTACCACGTCCAGACCGAGGACAAGGGTCCGAGCACGCCCATGGTCCTGACCCTCATCTACAAGGGCGGCGAGATCCTCGGGGCCAAGCGTTTCCACTACAAGGATGTTCCCGAGGCCCAGGACGACAAGGGCCTCGCGAAGCTGATGGAAGACATTCATGCCGCGACCATGAATGAGGTGAAGCAGGGCCGGTACGCGCCCCAGGACGACAAGACGGTGATCGAAGACCTCTCCCTCGACCAGCTGGTGCTCGCCTACCTGGCCTCGCGCGCGGCTTCGGCTCCGGCGCGCTGAAACGCGCCGCCCTGGACGGGCCGGCCCGGATAGAGTGATCGCTTGATGAGCGCCGCCCCTTCCGGAATTCGAATCACGGTCAACGGAGTCTCCTCCGAGTGCCCGGCGGGTTTGTCGGTCGAGGGACTCCTCCGCCACCTGAACCTGCCCGCGGAACGGGTGGCGGTCGAGCGGAACCGCGAGATCGTCCGCCGGGACCTTCGCGGCGCTCAGGAGGTGCGACCGGACGACGTCTTCGAGATCGTGACCTTCGTCGGCGGCGGCTAGATCAATTCAGATCGAAGGTGTAGACCCCTCTCACCCGGGCTAAGATTCTCAACCGGCCCGTTGGCTTACTGGAGGAGGACAAACCCATGCCGTACTTCGAACTCGATCCGCTGCTCAACAAGATGCTCGATTTCGCCCCCGGGATCTCCGACTTGAACCTCTCGGTGGGTCGCCCTCCCCAGGTCGAGCTCGATGGCCAGCTCAAGGGCGTCGACTACATGGGCATCGACAAGCTCTCCCCCTACCAGACCGAGCAGATCGCCATGAGGCTCCTCGCGGGCAAGAGAGACGTGGCCGAGAGACTGGTGAAGACGGGGTCGACCGACCTTTCCTACTCTTTGTCGGGGCGCACTCGCTTCCGCGTCAACGTCTTTGCCCAGCGCGGCACGTACTGCGTGGTCATGCGCGTCATCCCCAGCAAGATTCCCACCATCGAGCAGCTCGGCATTCCCCCGGTGCTGGGCGATATCGCGGCCGAACGAAACGGGATCGTGCTCGTCACCGGGCCCACCGGATCCGGAAAGTCGACGACGCTTGCCGCCATCATCAACAAGATGAACCTCGAGAAGTCGATGCACATCATCACCATCGAGGATCCGATCGAGTACCTGCACCCCCACCACAAGTGCACCATCAACCAGCGCGAAGTCGGCATGGACACCCAGACCTTCGCCCTGGCCCTGCGCGCCGCCCTGCGCCAGGCGCCCAAGGTCATCCTGGTCGGCGAAATGCGCGACGTGGAAACCATCTCGATCGCGCTCGAAGCATCGGAAACCGGCCACCTCGTGCTCTCCACCCTGCACACCATCGATGCGGCCAAGACCATCGAACGCATCGTCGGCGTCTTCCCGCGGTCGGATGAGCGCCAGGTCCGAACCCGATTCTCCGCGGCCTTCCGCTGGGTGGTGTCCCAGCGCCTGGTCCCCAAGATCGGCGGCGGCCGCATCGGCGTCTGCGAGATCCTCCGGTCCACATCGCGAACGCGCGAGTACGTCCTCGAGGGCGAGCGCGACGGCAAGAGCCTTCACGACGCCATGGAAGACGGCGCTTTGGACGGCATGCAGACCTTCGACAACGAGTTGTATCGCCTGATCAACGAGGGCATCGTGGACCGCGAACTGGCGCTCTCCTACGCGACCAACCGCACGAACCTGCAGCTCAAGCTCGATACCCAGGGCGTGGGCGGCGACAAGGCGGAGGCTGAAGCGAAGGCGAACAAGGGGGTGAAGTCGACGATCACCTCCAGAGCCCCGGCGGCCGCGGCCAAGAAGCCCGCGCCGCCCCCCCCCAAGACGGACATGGACGATCTCCTGGAAAGGTAAGTTAGATGCAAGCCACCTGTTCCTCCTGTTCCAACGTCGTCAACGTCGACGAAAACAATCCGAAGCTCCCCACCGGGCCGTTTTCGGTCAAGTGTCCCAAGTGCCAGACCCCGGTTCGCTTCGTCGGTCGGGGCGGGCCGGCGCCGGCCGCCAAAGTCGAGGCTTCGAAGCCCGCGGCCGAGGAAGCGCCTCGCCCGGCCGATCCCGTTCCGGCGCCTCCACCAGGGCCCGTGGGTTCGGTCGTCCCCCTCAAGCCGACCGCCCTGCCCGGTGAGCGGGCGCTCGTGGCGCTCGATGACAAGCAGCGGGCCGGGGAGCTGACCCGCTCCCTCATGCGTCTCGGCTACGAAGTCGACATCATGCCGGACGCGGAGGGCGTGCGCGCCATGGAACTGGGGGCTCACGTGATCGTGGCCATGGCCCGTACCGTGGCCGAGGGCGGCGCCCTCACCTGCTATCAGCGCCTGTTTCTGCTGCCCTCCGACGTCAGGCGCCAGTTCTTCCTGATTCTCGTGGGCGACGAGTACACCACCGGCGACGGGGTGCAGGCGTTCGTGGTGCACGGCGATCTGGTGGTCGCGTCTCCCGACGCCGGCTCGTGCGCGGAGGTCGTGCGCGAACGGCTCGTTGAGCGCAACCGTCTGTTCCGCGTCTTCGTGGAGTGCAAGCGGAAGAACGACGCGTCGCTTTAGGGAGCGCGACCCCTTAGCGGTTGGCGCACCCCGCGGCCTGCTCGGTTCAGGAGAGCAGCCGGGTCAGCCCCGATCTTCGCGCGCGGCTAGCTTCGCGCGGCCGGGCCGTACACGCGGAGAGCGTAGTCCCTGGCCATGCGGCGGGCGGAGAAACGCGGCGCGATGGTGGCGATGGACGCCTTCATCATGCGCGTCCACTCGGCGGAGGCGCCGGGAACCTTCGCTCCGAAGAAGAACGGGACCACGCGGGTTTCGAGTTCCCGGTAGAGGGCCTGCGCGTCGAGCTGATCCTGAGTCTCCTCGAGCTTCATCTGCGTCATCGCGGCCAGCACCGCCGGATCCTCGGAGGACTCACCGGGCGCCGCCTCGGGAAGGGTCGCTTCGCCGCCGTCGATGAGGAAGCCGTTCTCTCCGTCGAAGCCCTCGGCCCACCAGCCATCCGCGATGGAGAGATTCAAGGCGCCGTTGATCGCGGCCTTCTGACCCGAGGTTCCCGAGGCTTCGAGGGGCTTCCGCGGGGTGTTGAGCCAGACGTCGACGCCCTGCACGAGCATCCGGGCCATGTCGATGTCGTAGTCCTCGAGGAAGACGATCCTTCCCGCGAGCTCGCTGCGCGAGAGCACCGTGAGCTGGCGGATGTATTCCTGTCCCGCGCGGTCGGCCGGATGCGCCTTGCCCGCGAAAATGAGTTGAACCGGCCGCTGGGGGTCGAGCAGCAGCGCCTTCGCCCGATCCATGTCCTCCAGCAGCAGGACCGCCCGCTTGTAGGTGGCGAAGCGCCGGGCGAAACCGATGGTGAGGGCGGCGGGATCGAGGAGAGTCTCGAGCCGCCGAAGCTCCGACGGCCCCGACCCCTCCCGGGCCGATTGTTTCCGCACCCGCTCGCGCACGTAGCGGATGAGCCGTTCCTTCTGCGCGCGCCTTACGGCCACGAGGCCCTCGTCGGGAGCGTCGCGGAGTTTCTGCCAGGCTCCCGGATCGAGGAGAAGCGAGCCCCAGTCAGGATCGAGCTCCTTCGCGAGATACGCCCGCATCTCCGGGCCGATCCAGGTCTCGGTGTGCACGCCGTTGGTGATCGCGAAGATCGGCGATTCGGTTTCCTTCGGCCACAGGTGCTTCCACATTTCGGAGGAGACGCGGCCGTGCAGCTCGCTCACTCCGTTGGTGCTCCTGGCGAGCTTGATGGAGAGCGTGGTGAGGTTGAACTGGCCCTCGTGGGTCCCGAGGGTCGTGATTTCGTCGGTGGGGACGCCAGTGTCCCGCGACCAGGGCTCGAGGTGCTGCTTCACCAGATCGAGGGAGAACACTTCGTTGCCGGCGGGAACCGGGGTGTGGGTGGTGAAGACCGTGTTCTTTCGCACCGAGGCGCAGGCGTCCTGGAAGGCCTCGCCGCGCATGACCCGTTCCCGCACGCGTTCGAGGGTCAGCATGGCCACGTGGCCCTCGTTCATGTGCCACACCGCGGGCTGAATTCCGAGAGCCCGGATCGCGCGCACGCCGCCCACTCCGAGGACGATCTCCTGGGCCAGCCGCATCTCGCGGCCGCGGACATACAGCAAGCCGGTGATGGCCCGGTCCGAGGGATCGTTCAGGGGGATGTCGGTGTCGAGGAAGAAGACGTGAACGCCGCCTACCCGGGCCACCCAGACCAGGGCGTGGACCACTCGACCCGGCAGATCCACGGGGACGGTGAGCGGCCCGCCCGAGGGCGCCCGCACCGGTTGAACGGGCAGTCGCGCGAAGTCGTAGTCGGGATAGATGTGCTGCTGGAAGCCATCGATGTCGACGGTCTGGCGGAAGTACCCGGACCGGTAGAGAAGCCCGACGCCGAAGAGGGGCAGGCCGAGGTCGGAGGCGGCCTTGCAGTGGTCGCCCGCCAGCACTCCGAGGCCGCCCGAGTACATGCCGAGCGATTCGTGCAGGCCGAACTCCATGGAGAAATAGGCGACCGGCCCTGGAAGCACGCCCGGCTGATCGTCCATGAACCTCCGGGCGCTTCGGCTCGCATCGAGGCTTTCGATGGCCTGGCCATACGCTTCGAGGAACTCGTTGTCCTTCAGCAGGCCCACCCATTTGTGCGGATCGACGTTGATCAGGAGTTCGACGGGATTGTGATAGCGGCGCCAGTGCTCGGGATCGATCCACGCGAAGAGCCGCGACGCCTTCGGGTTGAAGCTCCACCACAGGTCGTACGCGAGATCGCGAAGACGTTCGACCTCCTGTGGCAGGTCGATATCCGCGATCTGCAGGGTTGGGACTTGCAGGGTCACGCGAGGGACGTACCCGCGAGGAACGTCTTGAGCGCCGCTTCGCCGCGGCTGATGGTCTCGAAGGTGGCCCCATACCGGTTCGGCCCCGCGGTTCGCGTGATGTGCGCGTTCGCCGAGAAGATCTCGCCCGATTCCTCGAACCGGAAGGCGACGTTCACCTCATCGCCCATGTTGAGCGGGTGATTCGATTCGACGAGGATTCCGGTGGAGGAGAGATTCAAGGCCAGCACGGGGACGGTGGCGCCGAAGCCGCTGCTGGCCGAGACCTGCAGGCGGACGGGAATGCGGACGTCCCTTCGAGACGGGACCTCCATGAGCTTGCTCACCCGCTCGTTGAAGTCGTCGCCGGGAGGCAGGCGCAGGATCGCGTTGGCGCCCGCTTCCAGCACTTCGACTTCCGACGGATCGAAATCGTCTTCCGAGAAGACCACGATCGAAATACGCTTCAGGGTCGGCGACTTGCGGAGGGCTCGAATCAGGGCCTCGATGCCGGCGGTCTGCCGATGGAGGCAGAGAAGGGCGACCCGGGAGGCGTTGAGGCGCGTCTGCACCTCGGCCGCGGAACGCACGGTTTCTCTCACGATGTCGGATCGAAAGAGGACGGTGCCTTGCAGTTCCCGGTCGAGGGAGCGGTTCGTACAGATAAGGACGACGGCCATGCGGGGAGGCTAGTCTATCTGCTCCATCCACGCGTTGGCTCGGGAATCCGACGGCATTCGGAAATCGCCCCGTGGAGAGAGGCTCACCGAACCCACCTTCGGACCGTCCGGCAGGGTCGATCTCTTGAACTGCGCGGCGAAGAACCGCTCCAGGAAAACGCGCAGGAAGCGTCGGATCGCCGCCGTCGAATGCGTTCCCGCGAAGGCGGTATTCGCGAGAAAGAGGATCTTTTTCGGGGAGGCGCCGAGCCTCAGGAAGGCGTAGAGGAAGAAGTCATGGACCTCGTAGGGGCCCAGAATGTCCTCGGTCCTCTGGCTCATCTCGCCCTTGCTGCCCGGAGGCAGAAGCTCGGGCGAGATGGGGAGGTCGAGGACCTCGCGGAGCGAAGCGCTCTCCGCGGCGTGGAGCGGATCAAGGGCGGCCGCGCTCACCAGGAAGCGCACCAGCGTCTTCGGGACGGACCCGTTCACGTTGTACATCGACAGATGGTCGCCGCCGAAGGTCGCAAACCCCAGCGCCAGTTCGGAGAGATCTCCCGTGCCCACGACCAGGCCGTTCTCCTTGTTGGCGAGGTCCATCAGGACCTGGGTGCGTTCCCGGGCCTGGGCGTTCTCGTAGGCGACGCTGCGATCCCGGCTCGACAAACCGATGTCCTTGAGATGGCGCTCGCAGGCGGCCTTGATGTCGATCTCCCGGGCGCTCACGCCCGAGGTCTCGGCGAGCCGGAGCGCCAACGACCGGGTTCGGCTGGTGGTTCCGAAACCCGGCATGGTCACGGCGAGGATGGATTTCCTGGACCTTCCGAGAAGACCGCAGGTCCGGCAGGCCACGATCAGGGCCAGGGTCGAGTCGAGGCCTCCCGAAAGTCCGAGGATGAGTTTCTTCGATCCCGTGTGCTCCCATCGCCTCGCGAGACCGGCGGTCTGGATCTCGAAGATCTCGGCGCAGCGTCGGGCGAGCGTCTTTTGGTCGCTCGGCACGAAGGGACGCGGATCGATGTTTCGGAGAAGCCGCGCGGACTTCGGCGGGGCCATCGGTTCGAGCATGACGGTCCGCGTGGTTCTCGCCTCGCCCGCGGTTTCCCCGAACGTCTTCTGGCGCAGCCGTTCCACCGACAGCCGGTCCACGTCCACATCGGTGGCCATCAGTTCGGCCTCCCGGCGGAATCGTCGATTCTCGGCGACCATGACGCCGTTCTCCGCGATCATCAGATGGCCGCCGAACACCAGGTCGGTGGTGGACTCGTGCACGCCCACGTTCGCGAAGACGCAGGCGGACAGGGTGCGTCCGGAGTGCTGCTTGAGCAACTCGCGGCGATAGTCCGCTTTCCCGATGCCCTCGTTGGAAGCGGACAGGTTGGCGAGGATGGTGGCGCCCGCCTGGGCGAGGCGGACGCTCGGCGGCGTGGGGACCCACAAGTCCTCGCAGATTTCGAAACCGAGGGCCAGGTTCTGATCGCCCTCGACCCTGAACACCAGGTCGGCGCCCGCGGGGATCTTCGATCCCAGGATCTCCATCTCTCCGCGAACCGCGTCCCGGGCCGGGGAGAACCACCGGCCCTCGTAGAACTCCTTGTAGTTCGGGATGAAGGACTTCACGACCACGCCGCGGATCCGGCCCTTCTGGAGAATCGCCGCCACGTTCCACAGGCGCGAGTCCCGGGCAAGGGGGAGGCCCACGGCGATCGTCATGTCGAGTCGCGCGGTCCGGGCGCAGAGCCTTTCGAGCGCGTCCTCGGCTGAGCGCAGAAGCGTGGTCTGCTGGAAGAAGAGGTCGGCCGCGGTATATCCGGTGAGGCCGAGTTCCGGCGTCACCAGAAGCTGAACACCCTTGGCCCGGGCCTCGGAGACGAGGTCGAGTATCTCCGTCAGGTTGGCCGCGGGGTCGGCGATGTGCGCGCGGGGACAACCGGCGGCGACCCGAAAGAAGCCGTGTCGAGTGGAGCCGCTCATCTTTATCGTGCCTGCCGGGGGCAAGCATACGGGAAGCCCTCCTTTTCGCCTGAGACGCTTCTCACAGGACGGTTCCCTTCCTTCCGAGTCGCAAGGAAGCGTGTCGCGTGGCAAAATGCGCCGCATGAAACGATTTTCTCTAGTGCTTTTTGCCGTGGCACTCGCGGCTCCGCTTCAGGCCCAGGACTGGAAGGGCATGGGGCGTCTCTTCGGCAAGGTCACCGATCCCGACGGCAAGCCCGTGGTCGGAGCCACAGTCAAGCTCGACTGCCCCTCCCGGGGCGGCGGGACGACCATCACTACGGACAAGAAGGGCGCCTGGGCTTTTCAGGGCCTCGCCGCCTGCAACTGGAACGTGGACATCAAGGCTGAAGGCTTTCAGGTGAAGTCGATCGTCGTGCCCATGACCAGTGAGCAGGCCCGCATGACGCCGGTCGACGTCAAGCTCGAGAAGCCGAAGGGACCGCCGCCCGAGCTCGTGGAAGCGCTCAAGAACGGCGACGCCGCGTTCACCGCGCAGCAGTGGGCGGTCGCCCGCGAGAACTACGAAAAAGTCGCCACCCTGAGGCCCGATCTCGCGCCCCAGCTCTATCCCCGACTCGCCCGCATCTACGCCGCGGAAAAGAACACCGACAAGGCCCTCGAGTATCTACAGAAGTCGATCGACGTCGATCCCTCTAACCAGCAGATGAAGATCGTGGCCGCGAACGCGGCCATGGATGCGGGTATGGCCGACAAGGCCCTGGCCTTCCTCGCCTCCATCGATGACACGAAGATCACGAATGGCGACGGCTACTTCGACATCGCGGTGGGCTTCCTGCGCCGCAGCGATTCAGCGAACGCGGTGGACTACTTCACCAAGGCGCTCGCCAAGGATCCGAAGATCGTCGAGGCCTACTACTGGCGCGGCATCGCCTACGTCCAGCAGCAGAAGATGGCCGAAGCCAAGGCCGACATGCAGAAGGTCGTGGAACTCGATCCCACCGGCGCCAATGGCGAGAAGGCCAAGAAGGCCCTCGAACAGATGAAGTGAGGGCGGTCGCCGCCGACCGCCCTCATCCCGGCGAACCCCCTGAAGGGGGCAAGCGCCGGGATCCAGTCCGGAGGTCCTACACCGCGGCCAACTGGTGGCGGGAGGCGGGCATCGCGGGCACCACGTGCGACCAGCAGTACGGGTCGCCGATGATTTCGTAGTGCATGGTCCGGCGCTTGGGGACGAAGCCCGCGCCCTGGATGTTGCGCGCGATCTCCGCCTCGGTGAGGTGGAACCCAGCGCCCGCCGAGGACACCACGTTCTCCTCGATCATCAGGCTGCCGAAGTCGTTGGCGCCGAAGCGGAGCGACATCTGGCCGATCTTGCCGCCCTGGGTGACCCAGCTCGCCTGGATGTTCGGGAAGTTGTCGAGCATCACCCGCGCCACCGCCAGGGTGCGCAGATACTGGAACGACGTCACCTCATCGCCCGCGAGCGCCGTGTTCTCGGGCTGGAACGTCCACGCGATGAACGCGGTGAAGCCGCGGGTCCGGTCCTGCAGGTCCCGCAGGTGGAGAAGGTGGTCGATTCTCTCCTCGAGCGTCTCCACGTGTCCGAACATCATGGTGGCCGTGGTCTTGAGCCCCTGGCCCTGCGCCACCTCCATCACCTCGAGCCACTCTTCGGTCGAGCCCTTGGCGATGCCGATGATGTTGCGAACCCGGTTCGAGAGAACCTCGGCGCCTCCGCCGGGGATGGAGTCGAGGCCCGCCGCGATCAGCCGGCGCACCGCCTCCTCCGTCGATAGTTTCGAGACCCGGCAGATGTGCTTCACCTCGGCGGGAGAGAGCCCATGCACCCACAGCTTCGGGTAGCTGGCCTTGATCCAGCGGAAGAGATCCTCGTAATACTCGATGCCCAGGTCCGGGTGAAGGCCGCCCTGAAGGAGGATCTGCTCTCCGCCGAGGGCGAGCGTCTCGTCGATCTTCTGGCGGAACTCATCCTTCGAGAGGACGTAGCCGTCCTTCGCGGGAAGATCCCGGTAGAAGGCGCAGAAGGCGCACTGCGCGGTGCAGACGTTCGTGTAATTGATGTTGCGATCGATGATGTAGGTGACCAGGCCCTCGGGGTGAAGCCGCCGCCTCGTGGAGTCCGCGAGTTCGCCCAAGGACAGGAGGTCCGCGTCCCTGAGGAGGAAGATGCCCTCGTCCCGCGACAAACGCTCGCCCGCGAGGACCTTCTTCCGAATGGCGTCAAATTGCATCGAACTCGAGCTCCTTCACGTGGGCCAGC
>Ga0315271_10001687_pt1 | contig 13453 bp, 7 predicted proteins | sample C3_top_MG_FD_204664 | JGI IMG/M metagenome (GOLD analysis project Ga0315271, IMG submission 204664) | Sediment microbial communities from Yellowstone Lake, YNP, Wyoming, USA - C3_top | ecosystem: Environmental > Aquatic > Freshwater > Lake > Sediment | place: USA: Wyoming | collected 2017-08-01 | reverse complement strand
CTACAACTTCGGCGGACAACTGGGGCAGATGCAGGGCATCATCACCACGCCGAATGGCGACGTGTGGGCGCTCGACAATGAAGAGAGTCAGATCGTCTATCTGCCGAAGGGAGACGCCACGAAGGGACGCATACTGGGTCGTACCGTGAATGGCAAACCCGTGGACGGCACGCTCCAGGTCAAGGCGCCATTCCACCTCGCCGTGGATCAGCAGGATCGGATCTGGGTCACCAATAGCGGCTCCGACACGGTGACGCGCTTCCCGGCGAGTGATCCCGGCAAGGCCGAGCAGTTCAAGGTCGGATTCGCCCCGCGCGCCATCGCCATCGATAGCCTCGGCAACGCCTGGATCAACAACACCGTCGGCCATCCCGACACACGCGAAAAATTGGCGTTGGTCGAGGAAATCGTCAAGTCGAAGGCTGAAGGTCTCATTGAAGGCTCGGCGGCCAAGGCCGACGCCACCGCCAAGATGTGGATCGACCTCTTTGAACTATTGGTCAAGTATCCCGGCGGTGATGTCTCCATGGTGCGGCCCGATGGCACGGTCCTGCCGCCGTTTGATGGCGGGAAGAGCATTGTCGGGCCCTGGGGCATTGCCATCGACGGCAACGACAACGTGTGGGTGGCAAACGCGACGGGCCGCACGGTCACGCAACTCTGTGGCGCGCGTCCTGCAAACTGCCCGCCCGGCATGAAGACTGGCGACCCGATTTCACCGCCCGGCGGCTACATCGGCGGATTGCAAATCCTCACGGACCTCGCCATCGATCCCGCCGGCAACCTGTGGGTGGCGAACAACTGGGATCTGCCGGAGCAAGCAGGCTTCAAGAAAGTGCCGCCGCCGGCGCTGTCGACCCGCTTCGGCGGCAACGGCACAGTGGTCTTCTTCGGTGTGGCCAAGCCGGTTCGCACGCCGCTGATCGGCCCGCCGCGCCAGCCCTAAGGGGGCCGGGCGCCGCGAAGTCACGTCGAAAGGCGCGGCATGCTTCGGAGGCAAACCAGCCGGCACAGGGGTGGAGGAATGGCCGGCCAGGGTTCCTGCACAACTTGAAGCATTTGGATGACCGCTCTTCCGATAAGCGAACAGCCGTAATGGGTCGAACACGCCCATTGATCAGCGACGGCTGAACGGCCGCAGTCGCGGCATTGCCGCCATCGGTGGCGTCAACTTGACCGGCACCAAAGGGGCGACTGCGGCCCATGAACTCTAGCCGACCGGGCGTCCCAAGCCCGTGCGCGCGCGGATGGAGCGGCGAGCATCTTCGAAAATTCGTACCGTAGACGTCAGATCAATTCTATGAGCTACGTTTGTTGAGCCAGCGCCGCGGTCTCAATTCACTGTTGCTCAGATTGGTGCGGCTTGGCGAGCCGTACTTTATGCGAATCATCAACGGACCCTGATGCGCCGCTTCTGGGTCGGGTTGCAAGCCCGCGCAAACATCCTCGAGATCTTCGGATAGCGAGAGCACACATTGGCCGACGCGCTTCTCCACATTCAGCAGCGTAGCGATTTCGTAACTTGTTTTGCCTTCGTGTCGCGAATCCAAGGCTGTGTGCCGCTGCTCTTGAAACTTGGCGTGTGTTGCAAGAGCATGATTTGAAATGTGATCCCAACTGAGCGACGGACTGTTAATCCGCAGGTCCCTGGTTCGAGCCCAGGTCGGGGAGCCAAGAATTCAATACGTTAGGTGCGCTCGCACCGACGGACTCGATTGCGGAACGCGAAGTCGGCGTTCCGCTTTCGTTTTGATCGCCATCTCTGGCGCGTAGCGCGTAGGACGTTGCCGCGACGGCAGCGCGTGGCGCTATCCAGCGAACCAGGTCCCCGCCCGCGGCGGGCACTATGAAGTCCACTTCCGGCCAGTTCCCGTCATTGGGCGTTCCAGCTGGAAGGGGACATCCACGGCGAAATGCACCGTGACTAGCCTTCTCGGCCGGGAACGAACTTGGAAACCTTCGACCGAAGCGAACGCTTGCGTGAATGCTGCTGGTCCTGACGCTCTAGGCGGCGGAGGGTCGAACCGTAGTCGTCGCACGCGGCGGTCTGCCCCATATTCGCTTTCCAGGTGAATTTCTGGACGGCATCGGTTGACTGTGGCACTGTGCCGGACCGCTTTCGCCTGAATGCGGAACAGATCGACGTGCCAGATAAGCAGAAGCGGGGTTGCCGCCGCTGGTATCACAGGTCTGATGCAGTCCAATACAAAAGCGAGCAGCATGCAGGAGCGGGCGATGGCAAAACGTGTTCTGGAGTTGGTCAACGTAGTGTTGGGCATCTTTGCCCTTTATGCAGCCCTGTCGGTTCCCGCCGGCGCCCAGGAAAAAATGGACCGGACGGTGCTCCCCATCCCAGAGCCCAAGCCGCCGCTCTACACGGAACTTGATGCCCGAAATGCAACGCCTCCGCCGCGCTTCCAGGTGCAGGCTCCAAAGGGCGCTCCGAATGTCCTGATCGTACTGATCGACGACATGGGCTTCGGTCAGTCGAGTGCCTTTGGCGGCCCCGTCCACATGCCGACCGTGGAAGCCTTGGCCAACGGCGGCCTTCGCTTTAATCAGTTTCACACCACGGCGCTGTGCTCGCCGACGCGCACTGCGCTCCTGAGCGGGCGCAACCACCACATGAACAACATGGGTGGAATTACTGAGATCGCCACCGCATTCCCGGGCAATAGTGGCGTAAAGCCCGCCAGCGTCGCACCCGTGGCTGAAATGCTGCGTTTGAATGGCTACAGCACCGCGCAGTTCGGCAAGAATCATGAGACCGCCGCGTGGGAGGTCAGCGTTTCAGGACCTACGGACCGCTGGCCCACGCGGCAGGGCTTCGACAAATTCTATGGCTTCATGGGTGGAGAAACCAATCAGTGGGCGCCCCTGCTCTACGACGGCACAACGCAGGTCGAGATCCCGCACGATCCCAACTATCACTTCATGAAGGACATGACCGACCAGGCCATCAAATGGGTCAAGGCGGAGAAATCGCTGACACCGGATCGGCCGTTCTTCGTCTACTTCGCACCTGGCGCGACGCATGCACCGCACCAGGTGCCTAAGGAGTGGGTCGAGAAATACCGCGGCAAATTCGATCAGGGGTGGGACAAGGTTCGCATGGAAACGCTCGCCCGGCAGAAGGCGCTCGGCGTAGTTCCGGCCGACACACCGCTTGCGCCGAAGCCGGCCTACATCAAGGACTGGGACACGCTTTCGCCCGACGAAAAGCGCCTGTTCGCCCGGCAGATGGAAGTGTTCGCGGGTTTCGGCGAATACGCGGACACGGAAATCGGCCGGCTCGTCGCGACTATCAAGGATCTGGGGCAACTCGACAACACATTGATCTTCTACATCGTGGGAGACAACGGCGCGAGCGCAGAAGGAAGCGCCAACGGGCTCTTCAACGAGAACGCCTACTTCAACGGGGTCGAAGAGTCGCTGCAGGACACGCTGAAGCACTACGACGACTTGGGCGGACCGCTGGCCTACAACCATTACGCGGCGGGCTGGGCGGTAGCAGGCGACACTCCGTTTACCTGGACCAAGCAGGTCGCATCGAGCTATGGCGGCACACGCAATCCGTTGGTGATGTATTGGCCCAATCGCATTAAGGGCCACGGCGAAGTGCGTTCGCAGTGGCAGCATGTAATAGATGTTGCGCCGACCATCCTGGAGGCAGCGGGACTACCGGAGCCGAAGATCGTCAACGGGACGCCGCAGGAGCCGATTCAAGGTGTCAGCATGCTATATGCCGTCGACAATCCCAAGGCACCGGATCGTCATACGACGCAATATTTTGAGATCGCCGGCAACCGAGCGATCTACAACGACGGCTGGCTTGCGGGCACGGTCCACCGCGCGCCGTGGGAGCAGAAACCGAAGGGCACCTTGCAGGCTGACGTGTGGGAACTCTACGACACGCGCACCGACTTCAGTCTAGTAAACAACCTTGCTGCAAAGAATCCGGGCAAGTTGCAACAGATGCAGGATCTCTTCATGCAGGTCGCGTCGGTGAACCACGTTCTGCCCATTGACGACCGAGCTGCGGAACGCATGAACCCTGCAATCGCCGGGCGGCCCGACCTGATGGCAGGCCGAACGACACTTACGGTCTATCAGGGCATGACTGGATTGTCGGAGAATGCCTTTATCAACATCAAGAACCAATCGCACACTATTACCGCGGAGGTAGTGGTTCCCCCCGAAGGAGCAAACGGCGTGCTGCTGGCACAGGGCGGGCGATTTGGCGGCTGGTCGTTCTACGTGCAGGACGGCAAGCCGGTCTACACCTACAACTGGTTGGGATTGAAGCGGTACACAGTAGCGTCCACGCAAAAGCTGGCGACAGGCAAGAGCACGGTTCGATTTGAGTTCGCCTACGATGGTGGCGGCGCGGGCAAAGGCGGTGTGGGCACGCTCCTGGTGAACGGCAAGAAGGTTGGAGAGGGGCGCATCGACCAAACGCAGTGCTGCATGTTCTCACTGGATGAGGCCGCTGATGTGGGCCGCAATGACGGGACGGCCGTCTCTGATGATTACAAGGTTCCGTTCGCGTTCAACGGAGCAATCGACAAGGTAACGATCTCGCTAACGGAGAAATCGGAAGCCGAGCGCAAGGCATCCGACGACGTTCGGCGCGAGAACAAGGCGAAGCGAGCCTTGGCTGATTGAACTGGTTGTTTGCCTAGCGGGCACCGGCGGTCAGCCGCCGCCGCCGGTGGCGCAGCAACGTGTCAATGCGCGTGTGTGGGGCCATTCCTCGGCGCTGCGCATCGAACGGAGTGAGTTAGACGCTCTGAACGTCCGCGTTCTGACGCGGTGTGGTGCTGCTTCGGGTCGGGAGCAGTCCTTGCGAATCGCGTGTAGGTGTCAGGCTCCGATGGATAGCTCCTGAGGGCTTCGGACGGCAACATGGCCGTTCCGCAAAAAGTGCGACTATGTCTGTCTTCGGGGCGTGAAAGCGCCGTAACTCGCGGAAATTGCGGAACGGAATCGGACCTAAGTTGTCCTAGCCGAGACTTGATCTGACGGACACGCCGACTACACTGCTGCGGTTGCTGGTTCGGATGTCGGCTTGATCCGATCCAGTTGCTTGTCGTACGCCAGCGTTGCGCTCTCGATAAAAGTCTGTAGTGGCGTTTTGCCGTAGCAGTACTTGCCCGTGTGCGTACGTTCGGCGTTGTACCCCTCCATCCATTCATCAACGTCGGCCTGAAGTTCCTCCAGCGAGTGATACAGCTTACGGCGAAACGCGCTTGCGTAGAACTCGTTCTGAATGGTCTGATGGAACCGCTCGCAAATTCCATTCGTCTGCGGACTCCTGGCCTTGGTCCGGGTGTGCTCGATGTTCTCGAGATCGAGATACAACGCATACTCGTGCGACTCCCGGTTGCCGCAATACTCGCTGCCGCGATCAGTCAGTATCCGTAACATCGGCACGCCGTACTCTTCGAAGAACGGCAGGACGCGATCGTTGAGCATGTCCGCCGCAGTCAGCGCATTCTTGCGGTCGTACAGCTTCGCGAAAGCGAGCTTGCTGTAGGTGTCGATGAAGGTTTGTTGATAGATCCGCCCGACGCCCTTCAGATTGCCCACGTAGTAGGTATCCTGCGATCCCAGATAGCCGGGGTGTTCCGTTTCGATCTCGCCGTGCGCTTCTTTCTCCAGCTTGGCCTTCTCCAGCGCACGAACCTGATCCTCGGTCAGGATGATGCCCTCCTGTGCCACCTTCGCTGACAGCGCCTTCAGCCGCAGTTGGAAGGTCTGTAGATCGTGGCGCAGCCAGATCGTTCGCACACCCGCCGGCGAGACCGAGATCGCGCGCTTCTTCAGCTCGTTGGCGACCCGGACCTGGCCGTACGCCGGTTGCTCTATCGCGAACTCCACCACCGCCTGCTCGATGCGCGGGTCGGCACGGTTCTTCAGGTTCGGCTTCTTGCGGGAAATCTCCGCCAGCGCCGTTTCCCCACCGGTGTCGTACAGCTCCTTGAATCGGTAGAAGCTGTCGCGACTGAACCCGAGTACCTTGCAGGCGTCGGACACGCTACCCAGCGTCTGCGCCAGTTTCAACAATCCAAGCTTGTTCTTGATAATCTTCTGTTCCTGCGTCATCTGACTTCTCCTGTTTAGCCCTTATGGCCTAGGATTATGTCAGATCAAGTCGTAGCTATTACACCTAAGTGGCTGAAAACACGCAACTCCGCGATGGCCTGTTAATCCGCAGGTCCCTGGTTCGAGCCCAGGTCGGGGAGCCAAGAATTCAACACGTTAGGTCCGCTCGGACCGACGGACTCGATTGCGGAACGCGACGCCTCGCGTTTCGCCCTTTCTGCAACGCAATCGCGAACATAGCTCTGTTCCCACCGCCGGATTCGATTGCGGAACGCCTCGCCCATCCACCCGTTCGCCGCGCCCTTCTAGGGTTGAAGCAACGCGAAGCTGAGCGGCGTTGAATTCGGAGTCCGCGTACTCACTGCGGCGAGCGTCCGATCTTCTTTCGGCTTCAAGCAGTCGCCCACGCGCCTAGACCGATTTGCTCGTAAGCCCACCCATTGCGGATGTCGCGCCAGCCTTGAAGCTCGACCAAGGGCTTGCGAGTGTTTCTCTGTCGAGGGGTTGTGTCTACCTCAGCTCAACCCAGACTGCATCAATCTTCCCGTCAAACTCGAACGGCCGCCGGTCGAAATAGTCGAGCAATACAGTCGATCCAAGGTCCGCGCCGACATCGAAGGTTTCGGTCGCGGTGAAGGCAGCCGGCACCGTGCGCTTGAGTTCGGTATCCCCTGCCCGGCACCAATACGCGTCGCGCTATGTGGATTGGAGGTTGATCACAACCTTGACGAACTTTCGACCTCCTGCCGCCGTGTTACACCCTTGCGCCTGCCGCTGTTCCGACCAATCCACAGCGCGAGCGGAATCATCGTGGCCAGATGGACGGCAAACAGCACGGCGCCGAACGTGGCCATGGCGAGCTGCCCGACCACCGTCGTCGCGATCAGCGCGGCGACCGCCAGGTTGCGCGCCGGAAAACCCCAGACCAGCGCCCAGCGGTCCGCGTGGTCGAATCCGGCCAGGCGCGCCACGACGAGTGCTACGACGAGCAATGCGAACGTGTACAGCAGGGACGCTGCGAGAAGCGGTGCCCAATCCTCGCGGATGGCCGTGAACTGCGCCACGACGACGAACACGAAGATCGCCACCGATGCGGCGAAGCCGAGCATTTGCAGGCGACGCTGCCAGCGCAGCGACCATGCCGGTGCGCGCTGCCTGATCACCATGCCGGCAAGCAGCGGCAGCACCAGCCCGACGAACGTTTGTTGCGCGATCTTCAGCAGCGGAAGGTCGATGGTCGCCGCGCTGCCCAGGAACAGGGCAAAGCCCGCCGATGCGGCGAGAGGCGTCAACGCGATGGCGAGTACGGTCGAGATTGCAGTCACGGTCACGGCGAGCGCCAGGTGACCGTTCGCGAGCTGGGCGTAGTAGTTGGACAATGCCGCAACCGGTGCCGCCGCGACCAGCAATGCGCCCCCAGCAATGCTGTAGGAAAGCTCCAGCAGCTTGCCGACCAGCCCGGCCACGAGAATCGCCGCAGCCCATTGGCCCGCAATGATCGCCGGCACCAGCAACGGATAGCGCCGCACGCGAAGAAAATCCGCGAAGCGCAGGTCCATGCCGACGATCGTCATGATGAAGATGACCAGGCCCGGCAGAAAGACGTCGAGCAGAAGCGTCATGCAACGGCGTTGCGGCCGACGTCTGTGCGGGCCTGCCGAGTGCGCGTCGGAGCGCGGGTATCGAGTTGCCGCTCGGCGTCGACCAGGGCCAGCTCGACCGCCTTGACCTCGGCCATGAACGCCTGCGTCGCCGGAGACAACGCGCGCTCCTTGAGGTACACGAATCCGTAATTGGTATGCAGCCAGGGCTGGCGGAACGGAAGCGTGACCAGATGCCCGGATCGGACCTCGGCGGCAATGAGGCCACGCGGCGACAGTGCCACCGCGTTACTGGACAGCACCACGGCCTTGGCGAGCGCGATGGAGTCGACCTTGATCGGCGGCAGGTAGTCCCCGGTATCCGGGTCGATCGAGCCCGCGGGAGCGAGGCGATAGAACATCTCCGCCGCGCGAGTGGGAAGCTTGGTGCATGCGAACGGAAACTCGAACACGCGCTCCAGCGTCGGTGCCTTTTCGGCCAGCAGCGGATGGCCCGACCTGCAGAAGAATGCTGCGGCGTGCTTGGGCAGTGGCTCGGCGACCAGTCGCGGATCCTGCTCCGCAACGCTGAGTTCGACGATGGCGAGATCGTTTTTTGCGGTAAGCACATGTTGCAACATCACACGCGGTTCGCCGATATCGAGTTCGATGCGCAGCCGAGGATACTGTTCCGCCAGCCGGCCGATCGCCGGCCCGACGCACAGTTCTGTGGGATAGGGACCGGCGCCGACGCGCAGCACGCCGATCTCGAGGCCCTGCATCAGCTTCAGCTCGCGTTCGAGTTCGGCAACATTGGTCAGCAGCACCTCGCCGCGCGCGAGAAGCCGCTCGCCGAATGCGGTCGGCTCGACACCCTGGCGAGTCCGGTTGAACAACTGGACGCCCAATGCCGCTTCCAGGCCGGAAATGCTGCGCGACAACGCCGGCTGGCTCATGTCCAGCGCTTCGGCTGCCCGGGCGTAATTGCGGTGCCGGGCCAGCGTGGTCGCATAGTGCAGGTGCTTGAGGTCGAGCACGATGCAGAAATGGTATCAGACCATGCGCCCGGCAGCATCGACAAGTTGTCCGCTACGTGGTCAACTTCGCCACCTCGCGTGGCAACCGTTTTCATGGGTGCAGCCGCCAGGGTTGCCCACTGGGCTCATTTTCGACGTTTGGGAGAACCGCATGACTGGCTACAACTGGCAACGATTGGCATCCTGGTTTGGTGCCGCGGCAATGGCGGTCCTCGCTTGTGCGCCAGCGCTCGCGCAGAAGCAGCCCAACATCCTCGTGATCTGGGGCGATGATATCGGCACTTGGAACATCAGCCACAACAACCGCGGAATGATGGGCTACATGACGCCGAATATCGACCGCATAGCCCGGGAAGGCGTCGGCTTCACCGACTACTACGCCCAGCAGAGTTGTACCGCCGGCCGCGCCGCGTTCATCAGCGGTTCGGTGCCGGTGCGCAGCGGCATGACCAAGGTCGGTCTGCCGGGCGCCAAGGAAGGCTGGCAGAAGACCGACGTGACCATGGCCACGGTGCTGAAGAGCCAGGGCTATGCCACCGGCCAGTTCGGCAAGAACCACCAAGGTGACCTGGACGAGCACCTGCCCACGATGCACGGCTTCGACGAGTTCATGGGCAGCCTGTACCACCTGAATGCCGAAGAAGAGCCGGAGCACTTCGACTACCCGAAGAACCCCGAATTCCGAAAGAAGTTCGGCCCGCGCGGCGTGCTGAAGACCAAGGCCGACGGCAAAGGCGGCCAGACCATCGAGAACACCGGGCCGCTGACCAAGAAGCGCATGGAAACCATCGACGACGAAACCGTCGAGGCCGCCAAGGAATTCCTGACACGCCAGGCCAAGGCCGGCAAGCCCTTCTTCGTCTGGTGGAACGGCACGCGCATGCATTTCCGCACCCATGTCAAGGAAGCCAACCGCGGCAAGTCGGGGCAGGACGAATACAGCGACGGCATGGTCGAGCACGACATGCATGTCGGCGTGCTGCTCAAGGCCATCGACGATCTGGGCCTGGCCAACGACACGGTGGTGATGTACTCCACCGACAACGGCCCGCACTACAACACCTGGCCCGATGCCGGCACCACCCCCTTCCGCAGCGAGAAGAACAGCAACTGGGAAGGCGCGTACCGCGTCCCGACCTTCGTGCGCTGGCCCGGCCACTGGCCGGCGGGCACGACGCTGAACGGCATCGTCTCGCACGAGGACTGGCTGCCCACCTTTGCCGCCATCGCCGGCGCGCCCGACATCAAGGAGCGGTTGAAGAAGGGCGGCGTGGCGCTCAACGGCCGCACGTACAAGAACCACATCGACGGCTACGACCAGAACGACTACCTGGCCGGCAAGGTCAAGGAGTCGCCGCGCAACGAGTTCTGGTATGTCAACGACGACGGCCAGGTCGTTGCCGCACGCTGGCAGGACTGGAAGGTCACCTTCATGGAGAACCGGGGCGAGGCCTTCGGCGTGTGGCGCGAGCCCTTCACCGAGCTGCGCGTGCCGCTGCTGTTCAACCTGCGTCGTGATCCGTTCGAAAAGGCGCAGCACAACTCCAACACCTACAACGACTGGTTCCTCGAACGGCCCTTCGTGATCGTGCCGATCCAGGGCCTGGCGGCGCAGTTCCTGCTGACGATGAAGGAGTTTCCGCCGAGCCAGTCGCCGGGCTCATTCAACCTCAGCAAGATCGAAGAGCAGCTGCGTCGGGCGCCATAGGGCAGGTGCAAGGCGGCGAAGTCATCTGTCAATGGCGCTGCGCCTTGGTCAGCCCAAATCCACGCAAACCGCCCACTCATTATGGATCGCAATACAAGGAGCAGAACCATGGTTTCCCAGATGGCGCGATGGGCGAGATTCGTCTTCCTCTTGATTACGGCACTTTCGTTGCTGGGGGGCGCGGCACACGCACAGACCAGCAAAGCTCCATCTGCGGGCAAGCCCAACATCCTGATCATCTGGGGCGACGATGTAGGCATGTGGAACATCAGTGCCTATCACCGCGGCATGATGGGCGGCCGGACACCGAACATCGACCGCCTCGCCAATCAAGGCATGCTGTTCGTCGATCACTACGCACAGGCTTCCTGCACAGCGGGGCGCGCCGCGTTCATCACGGGGCAATACCCCATCCGCGTTGGCCTGAGTACCGTCGGCTTGCCCGGCTCACCGAGCGGCATGTCCAAGGAAGACCCGACGCTGGCGAGTCTCCTCAAACCGCTGGGCTATGCCACCGGACAATTCGGCAAGAACCACCTCGGCGACCGTGACGAGCACCTGCCGACCGCTCACGGCTTCGATGAGTTCTTCGGCATTCTTTACCACCTGAACGCCGGCGAATACGAAGAGCAATATGACTTCCCCAAGAAGGGCTCGCCGTTGGCCGAAAAGTTCAGGCAGCGCGGCGTGGTTCACTCCTGGGCGCTGCCAAATGGCACCCAGAAGATCGAAGACAAGGGTCCGTTCGGTCGGGAGCGGCAACGCACGCTGGACTCGGAAATACTGGTCGAATCCAAGCGCTTCATTGCCGACGCGGCCAAGTCAGGCAAGCCGTTCTTCGTGTGGCACAACACCACGCGCATGCACTACCGGACCAATCTGTCGCCGAAATACGAAGGCAAGTCGGGCTATGGCGTTTACGCCGACGGCATGATGGAACTCGACGACACGGTGGGCGAACTGCTGCAGACGCTGGAAGACGCGGGCGTGGCAGACAACACCATCGTCATGTTCTCCACCGACAACGGCCCAGCCATGAACAGTTGGCCCGATGGCGGCAACACGCCGTTTGGCGGAGAAAAAGGCGCTGGCGGAAAAGAAGGTGGATTCCGCGTGCCCATGGTCGTGAAATGGCCTGGCAAGGTTCCAGCCAACACCACCACCGATGGGTTCATGACCATGGAGGACTGGCTGCCGACTCTGATGGCGGCGGCGGGCGAACCAGGGATCAAGGACAAACTGCGCACGGAGTACAAGGCCGGCGGCAACACCTACAAGCGCATCCACCTCGACGGCTATGACCAGACGGCGTTGATTACCGGCAAGGGCCCGAGCCAACGCAAGGAGTTCTTCTACTTCACCGAAACCAAGCTCCACGGCGTGCGCTACGGTGACTGGAAGTTCCTCTTCGTGAACCAGGACAAATGGTTCCGAGCCACGCAGGACAATTTGACGACGCCGATCGTCACCAACCTCAAACTGGACCCGTTCGAGCGTTTCCATGAGGCGCGTGGCTACGATGAATGGGCGGAAAACCGCGCCTGGACCTATGGCCCGGCCTTTGAACAAGTCGGCGTCCTGCTCAAATCCCTCAAGGACTATCCGCCGCGCGCAGCGAGTGTCGATTTCAATATCGACGAGGCCATGCGTTCGCTGAAGCCGGCTGCGGGGCAACAATGACCTTACTTGAAGGCCTGCCGGGCCTTTGAGGAAATCGACCATGTTCCTAAGTGCTTCATTGCTGAGTCGCGCCTGTGCTGCCGGGCTGCTGTTCTTCGTTGCAGTCTTCGGCTTGCACGCGCAGCCGGTCGACCCGCTGCCCTCGTGGAACGCCGGCATCAGCAAGGCGCGCATCGTGGCCTTCGTGCAGGCCGTGACCGAGCCTGGCGGCAAGGACTTCGTGGCGCCGGCCGACCGCATCGCGGTGTTCGACAACGACGGCACGCTGTGGGCGGAGCAGCCGATGTATTTCCAGGCGTTCTTCATCTTCGACCGAGTCAAGGCACTGGCGCCGAAGCATCCGGAGTGGAAGACCAAGGAGCCGTTCGCGTCGGTGCTGAGGGGCGACGTGAAGGCTGCTCTGAAGGGTGGCGAACATGCGTTAATGGAGTTGGCGATGGCTACGCATGCCGGCATGACCACCGTGGAGTTCGAGCAGATCGTGATTGATTGGATCGCAACGGCGCGCCATCCGAAGACCGGCAGGCCCTTCACCGAGATGGTGTACCAGCCGATGCTCGAGTTGCTCGCCTACCTGAGGGCGAACGGATTCAAGACCTTCATCGTCTCGGGGGGCGGCATCGAGTTCATGCGGCCATGGACCGAACGCGTCTATGGCGTTCCGCCGGAGCAGGTCATCGGCAGCAGCATCAAGACCAAGTTTGAATTGCGCGACGGCCAACCGGTGCTGATGCGCCTGCCGCAGATGGACTTCATCGACGACAAGGCAGGCAAGCCGGTGGGCATCAACGCCCACATCGGCCGCCGGCCGATCGCTGCCTTCGGCAATTCCGACGGTGACTTTCAGATGCTACAGTGGGCGACGGCGGGTAAGGGCGCCCGGCTGGGCGTGCTCGTTCACCACACCGACGCCGAACGCGAGTACGCCTACGACCGCAACTCGTCGGTTGGACGCCTCGACAAGGCCCTCGACATGGCAGGCCCGCAAGGCTGGACGGTGGTGAACATGAAGAACGACTGGAAGTCGATCTATCCGACGCCCGCGGCGCGTTGAGCCGCGACGTGCCGGCCATGCCTTCGGACGCGCGCGACGACGCGGTGCTGCTGGACCGCGACGAGTGGCCGCTTCGTTGGCAGCGCAAGCTGGGCTTGGCCCCTAAGGGCGGCATGGGGCTCGTTCGCCGGGCGGTCTTCTTCGCGACGGTGGCGTGGCTGCCGCTTGCCGTGTGGGCTTTTCTGCAAGGTCATGCACTGCCGGGTGGCATCGCCGAGCCGCTGTTGACTCATTTCGGCATCAATGTCCGGTGCCTCGTCGCCATTCCGCTGCTGATTCTGGCCGAAGG
>Ga0315271_10001685_pt1 | contig 13457 bp, 10 predicted proteins | sample C3_top_MG_FD_204664 | JGI IMG/M metagenome (GOLD analysis project Ga0315271, IMG submission 204664) | Sediment microbial communities from Yellowstone Lake, YNP, Wyoming, USA - C3_top | ecosystem: Environmental > Aquatic > Freshwater > Lake > Sediment | place: USA: Wyoming | collected 2017-08-01 | reverse complement strand
CCCGCTTTGAAAACCGGCAATTCCGATCAATTTGACGGATGGGAAAAATGCCGCGGTTGCAACGCCGATATTGGCGTTTGAAGCGGCCATGCGGCGCTCGGCTGCGGCGATATCCGGCCGGCGTTCGAGCAGCACCGACGGCAGTCCGGCAGGGATGACCAGAGGCGGCATATCGAGCGGCCGTTCCGGGAGTTGAAACAGGGACGCGGTTTTTCCGGTCAGCACCGCCAGGGCATTCTGGTATTTGGCCCGCTGGATGGCGATATCCGGCGCCTGGGCTTCCGCAGTTTTCAAAACAGTCTCGGCCTGCGCCACATCCAGGTCGGAAACCATGCCCCCGGCCCGGCGGTTTCGCACCAGTTCCAGCGATTTGCGATACGCTTCGATGCTGGAGAGCAAGAGGGCCTTGTCGGCATCCAGGGTACGCAAGGTGATAAAATCGGCCGCCACTTCGGCCTGAATGGAAAGTTTGATGGATTCGACATCGTCCGCGCTCGCCTCGGCCTGGGCCGTGGCCGCTTCAACCGAACGCTTGACCCGACCCCAGAGATCAATCTCGTAGCTGAAATCAAACGGCACGGTAAGGGTATCATAGGTCTGATCGGGCTTGCCGCCGACCGGACGGTGCTTGGAATCCCGCTGATCCACCTGCAAGGCGGAAATCCCCAGGCGCGGAAAAAGCGCGGATTCCGCGACATTGGCGCTGGCCCTGGCCTGCGCGAAACGGGAGACGGCCGCCTTCAAGTCCTGATTGGCCGCCATGGCGTCGGCTTCCAATTGGTTGAGTTCCGCATCACCGAAGATTTCCCACCAGTTGTCCCGAGGTAAATGCGCCTGGGGATCAGCGATTTTCCAGTCATTCCCGGGACCGACATAAGCATCCGGAATGAGGGTGGCTTCGGGTCGCTGATAATCGGGCCCGACCGCGCAGCCTGAAAACAGCATCAGCGCCAGAGCCGGAACAAGGCCCCTTGCTATGTTCCAAAAATGATCAAAATAACGGGATTGGATCATGGTTTTTTCTCCGTCTGGGGCGCTTCGGAGACGGCGACCGTCATCCCGTTTACCAGTGAATCGGAGGGATTGACGATGACGCGATCCTGCGGGCTGACGCCGGTGATGATCTCAATGGTCTGTCCAAAATCACGTCCGATGGAAACGCTTCGCAAACTGACCTTGCCGTCGGAATCCACGACGCCGACCTGCGGACCTTCGGGCCGGAACAGTACCGTGTTTGCCGGAAGCGTCAGGGAAGCCTTCATTTTTACATCAATGAAGCGCATCTTGGCATAGCTGCCCGCCAGAATATCCCCTTTCGGGTTGTCCGCCTCCAGTTCCACCGGCAGCGTTCTGGAGTCCGCAGTGATGACCCCCGCGGTGCGGATCACTTTTGCCGTAAATTTGTGGCCGGGTAGCCCCGGCAGCGTCATCTCCGCGGACTGGCCGATGTCAATACTTCGGGCCATTTCCTGTGGAACCTGCACAAAGACGCGAAGCTTTTTGATTTGCGCCAGATGAAAGAGTTCCCGGTTGCCGGCGGCGACGATCAGATCTCCGGAATCAATATTGCGGACTGTGATGATGCCGGAAAATGGGGCAATCACCCTGGAAAACGCCTGGATCTTTTCCAGCCGGCGCACCTCGGATCGGGCCGAATTGGCAATCGCGGTCTTCAGCTTGAGGTCGGCCTGTTTTTCAGCGGCGTCCTGTTCGCTGACACTGGCGGTTGTTAACAGTTCCGACCAGCGGGCTGCCGTGATTTTGGAGATTCCCAGAGAGGCTTCCGCCTGATCGAGCTGACCGCGAGCCCGTTCCAGTTCCTGAAGCTGCTCGGGGGTATCGATCGTGGCAAGCAACTGACCGGCCTCCACGGAGTCACCGATGTCCACATACCGCTGCTTGAGATAACCGCTGATGCGGGCATAAATCGGCGCCTCCATCCAGGGTTTGATTTCCGCCGGCAGGGCCGACTGGATCATGCTCTGGCCGGGTTTTGGCGAGATCACCGTGACCGCGGGAATGGAATTCTCACGAGTTTCGGCGTTCAACTCGGTTTGCTGACGCCATCGGGGAATCAGTCCCGTGATCACGCCAGTGCCGATCAACACGACCGCAATGAAGGATATCACTAGAAATTTTACGGGGGATCGCTCAAACTTTGCCACGGATTTCGAATTTTCCTTGAAAATGTCTAATTGTTTTGAAGTCATAACCATACCTTATCAATTTTTGGTTTCGATCAAACGGTGATCGGGATGCATAATCTTGGGCGTTTTCCTGTGGAGCAGGCTGAATACCGCTGGCACGAAAAAAAGCGTTGCAAAAGTTGCCAGGATCAGGCCCCCGATGACAGCGCGGCCCAGCGGGGCATTCTGCTCGCCGCCTTCACCCAGAGACAGGGCCATGGGCAGCATGCCGATGATCATGGCAAGCGCCGTCATAAGCACCGGACGCAGACGGCCCACGCCCGCTTCCCATGCCGATGAAAACGGGTCATTTCCCTGCGCCAGATGGGTCCGGGCAAAAGAGATTATTAGCACGGAATTTGCCGTTGCCACCCCCAGGCTCATGATGGCGCCCATCAGGGCCGGAACACTCAAGGTGGTCAGCGTCAGATAGAGGCCCCAGATGACCCCCGCCAGGGCACCTGGCAATGCCGTGATAATGATGAAGGGATCCAGCCAGCTCTGAAAATTGACGACCAGCAGCAGATAAATGAACACTACCGCCAGTCCCAGCCCAACGCCAAGCCCCGTGAAGCTGGATTGCATGGTATCCGCCTGTCCCCGCAGGACGATAGCAGAGCCCTTTGGTAATTCCTTTTCTGCCGCTGCAATCAGTGGCCGTATGTCTTGGAGCACCCCGCCCAGATCACGACCGCTCACGCTGGCAAAGACATCGATCACCGGCATCACGTTGTAGTGGGAATAAATGGGGGAGCCGATTTTCCGCTCCAATGAAGCCACATTGGCCAGAATCTGGGGGCTGGTGCTGCCGGGTTTACCGGCGTTCAGCGGAATCGCGTTCAGCGCTGAGAGAGAATCCATGGCGTGTTCCGGAACCCGGATATTGACCAAGTATTGAATGCCGTTTTTCGAATTCAGCCAGTAATTGGGCTGGGTCTGGCTGCTTCCGGAAAGATTCAGCAATACCGAGCCGGCTACATCACGCTCGGTAAGTCCGATCTGCGATGCCTTGGTGCGGTCGATGGTAAAGTGCAGTTCGGGCTGGTTGGCCGGCTGCTGGATCCTGACATCCACGGCGCCCGGGACCTTGCGGATATTATCGGCCAGTTTTCCCGCGATCTCCCGTGCTTTTTCACGGTCCCGGCCCATGATCTGAATATCGATCGGGGCCGGCAACCCGAAATTGATGGTTTGATTCACGATATCTGCGGGCAGAAAATAAAACGTCGATCCGGCAAATTCTCGCCCCAGGCGGGTGCGCAACTGGCGGACATAATCGTCGGTGGGCCGGTGTTCCCGGCTGAGTGAAACCAGAATGTCCGCATCGCCGGTTCCGGTTACACCATTATCGAGATAGGTCAGCGGAACGCCGCCGCTGGGGATACCGATGTTATCCAGAACTCCGGCAAGCTCCCGGGCGGGGATCACCTCCCGGATCACGGCTTCGACGCAGTCCACGAGCCGGGTGGTTTCTTCGATGCGGGTCCCTCCGGGTGCGCGGACATGCAACCGGAACTGGCCCGCGTCCACGGTCGGGAAAAAATTCTGCCCCAATTGCGGGATCAGCAATCCTGTGCCCGCGCAAAAGGCCAGAAAGAGCATTGCAAAGAGGATGCGATGGGAGAGCACCGCTCCCAGCAGGTTCCGGTAACCTTCCCGGAACCTGTCGAAACTGCGCTCAAACACCCGCTGCAGCCCGGCAAACGGGCGCAGCCACAGGGCCATTTTTCGGGTGCCGACCGGATGCCCCCCTTCGCTGTTGCGGTAAAACCACATTACCAGGGTCGGGATGAGTGTCCGGGAAAGCACATAACTTGCCAGCATGGCAAAGACGACCGCTTCAGCCAGAGGCACGAAAAGATAACGCGCCACACCGGTCAGAAAGAACATCGGCACAAAAACAATACAGATGCAGATCGTCGAGACGAACGCCGGCAAGGCGATTTCCTGCGCCCCGTCCAGAATCGCCTGAATATTGGGTTTTCCGTGTGCCATCTGGACGTGAATATTTTCGATCGTCACTGTGGCGTCGTCCACGAGGATGCCGACGGCCAGCGCCAGCCCTCCGAGCGTCATGAGGTTGATGGTCTCGCCAAGCATGCTGAGCAGGGCCAGGGAGGCAAGCGCAGAAAGGGGAATGGAGAGGGCAATGATAAAGGTGCTTCGCCACGAACCCAGAAAAAGCAGAATCATCAATGCCGTGAGCATGGCCGCGATCACGCCTTCCTTGACCACGTCATTTACGGCAGCGCGGACAAAAAGCGACTGGTCGGCGAATTCCCTGGATTCCAGCTCCGGGGGAAGACCGCTTAAAATTTTCGGCATGGCCTTTTTCACGCCGTCCACGACACTGAGGGTCGAGGCTGCGCCGCTTTTTAAAATGGTGAGCAGCACGCCGCGCATGCCGTTTAACCGGACAACGTTTTGCTGCGGCTGATAGCCGTCGTGCACCTGCGCCACATCGCCGATCCGGATCACGGCATTGCCAACGGTTTTGACAGGCAGATCGTTCAATGCCGCGATCATTTCCGGATTGGTGTTCAACGCGATACTGTATTCGGTTTCCCCGATTTTGGCCGTACCACTGGGAAGCATGAAATTCTGCGCATTGAAGGCATTGACGATATCCTGGGGGGCCAGGTTCTTGGATTCAAGGGCCGGCAGATCAATATCGACGGCGACAACCCGCGTCTTGCCGCCGGCAGGATACGGCACGGATGCGCCCCTTACGGTCGCAAGCCCCACCTTGACGCGGTTCAAGGTTATGTCCTGCAGCTCCTGCTCGGAAATTTTCGGGCTGGCCAGACTGTATTGCAGAATCGGGACGCTGGAGGCATTGTAGCGGATGATGAAAGGCGGGTTAATCCCCGGTGGAAGAAAACGCAGCACCGTCTGCCCGCTGGCCGTGATCTGTGCCACGCCCTCGGTTACGGAAGCGCCGGGCTGGAGAAATACCTTGATCACACCCGCGCCATTGTAAGCGGTGGACTCGATGTGCTCAATATCGTTCACCAGGGTGCTGATCATGCGCTCGTGGTTATAGATGATGCGCTCCTCCACTTCCCTGGCGTTCAGGCCGTTATAGGTCCAGACCACGCTGATGACCGGGATATTGATCTCCGGAAAAATATCCGTTGGGGTGCGCTGCAGCACAAACGGTGTCAGCAACAGCAGCACCAGCGCCGCCACCACAAAGGTGTAAGGCCGGCGTAATGCGAGTTGAACAATCCACATAGTTTAAGTTCCTTCTGAAAGCATGTCTAAAATACAAGTGCCGAAATAGCCGTTCTCGCAAGAACCACCCACAGAATATCCAGTTTGAAAATCAGGGCCGCAAAAGCCGCACCCGGAAGCGCCATATGGGGAAAATCCCGGTGAGCGTTCAAGGCGAAGCGGATGGTAACTGTTTGGCTTCTTTTATATGGCAGGAGTGGGGACATCTTTCCATGCGGTAGCTCTTTCGACCCTTTTCATATCCACGATCTCACCGGTCGAGACGTTTATATCGATGAAGCAAACCGGGACCCTTGCCGTATCGAAAGCAAACAGTCTTTCCTTGGAAAGACGGTCTTGACCATCATGATCTATCTCAAGGAAGACGACACGCCTGAAGGGGCAGGTTTCGCACCGGAGAGCAGGATCGTTTATGCCAAGAGTGCAATGGTGCCTCCTTGCCATGGCGGGATCGGCGTTATGCATCTTCGCCATTTGCGCTGCCGGCGAACGCCTCAGATGCTCAAAAGGATTGAGCACCCAGTCGGTTATCAGGGCGAACGTGTGCTGCTGTTTATGCAAATGGAAATCATCGCCGGTATTGGCGATCATTCCCTGCATCACGTAGTCTGCAGGCATGACGTAGCCGAGGTAGTCCTTCCCGTCCTCCAGGAAGGAAACCCTGGTGTGTGAATCGGCTTGAGAGATTTCATCAAGCACCTTTTGGCTTGCTCCCGCATCTTCCGGAAGGATGGAGACCAGGGTTATATTATGGCTTGCCTCAAATGGGAGTGAATGCAGCGTGATCTCCCGCAGTAAAAAACCGGATCCGACGACCAGGACGGGAATACCGAGTATCACCGCAGCGTATTTCAATGCATCATTCTGGATGGAAAGCCGGTCTTCAAGAAAACGCGGCAAAAACATGCCTGTACGCGCCATGTAGCGGAGGTACCCTTCCCTGAACTGGCTTCGCATGCGCCTTTCTTCATCTTTGGCCAGGAAGTAGTAGAGGATGAGCATCAAAGCCAATACGGCAAGGACAATGAACCTTGGCCACAGTATGGCCATTCCGAAACTCCAGATCCAGAGGGCGAGATACTGCGGATGACGGATATGGTTGTACAATCCTTTATCGGCAATGCCCCATTTGAATATCTTTCCGAGGTAGACCTGAGAAGCGCAGACCGTGAAGGTCAATAGCCCCATGATAAAGAGGAACGATCCCAGAATACGAATGGTCTTGAGCAGGGGAGTCGGCGGCAAAATCATGTGGGTCAGGAAAAAGGTGGTGAGCCAACTGGTGGCCGGGTAGCTCATCAGCCAGTGAAGCACCGGGTTGAAGACTGAGTAGAAGAAGAAGGCAAAAGGGCTGATCATGATCATCACTTCAAAAGCCATGATGAAGAAAAGAATGATGATGCTTCCTGCAGCAATGTTTTTTAGTCGTTTAACAAGGCCGTTGTTTTTCATTAGTTCTCCTGATGGTCCTTTTCCAGAGGTTTTGTCCAGGGAGGGCATGAAGATGTGCTCACTTCAATTCTCTCCCTGATGAGGTTGAAGAAACGTGTGCGTTGCTCTGGATTGAGAAGGTTGCTTGCCTGCAGGAGGTGTAAGATCACCCGGTCCTGTGCCAATGTCTGCAATTCCTGTATTTCTTTCTGCTTTCTTTCGAGAGCCTGCGAATCGGGGGTATTTATGGATAGAATTTCAATGAGTTCGATCTGCTTTCTCTTAATTTCCCGCTCCAGCGCCTGCAATTGGGGATGAAATTTATCCCGCTCTGATTTGAATTTTGTCAGTTGTTGAGCACTGAGGTCGAGTTCGAGGTAAAGGGGCTTCTTCAAATTGCCATCTTTTCTTTCACCGGGGATGATCTGAAACTTATAGCCGGCATAAGTCCCCACAAAAACAACGTTCATAATGATCGAAAAGAGAAAGGTCAGTATTTTGAGATTTTCTTTCATCGCGCTATGCCTCCCACATCAAAAGATGAAGCAAGAATCATGTATGTGTGTTCAAGCGATTCGGGGGGCGACGGGCTGAACCATTCAAATCCCTCCATGTCTGCCTCCCTGGATGCTGTTGTCTGATAATTTCCGGAAAGAGAAATTTCCCGGCTCATGGTTATCCCAAGGAAAAAGGCCAGAAGTACCGTGGTGCAAGCGGCCAGGCGCACGGGCATCGACAGTTCCGAAAACCATTGAAGCGAAAACCCGTCCCATGCAAAGAAAGGTTTTTTTTCGGCGTCGGGCAAAGCCCTTTTCCGCGCTTCGGTCATGACGCGATCTGCAAACTCCTGCGGCATGGGAGGAACATCCAGGGAACTCAGAAAACCTTCCACATGTTGAATTTGCTCGAACGCTATCTGACACGTCCTGCAGCAGTGCAGATGATTCTCTATTTCGCGGCTCAGACTGCTGGATAATTCATGATCCGCATAGGCGTCCAAATGGGAAAGAACTTTTTTGCATCTCATCGGCATCTCCTTTTATAAACATTAAACGAATGAGATTGAAAAAACCCTCGATTTATTTTTCACAGTTCAGATTTATTTTATATGGGTAAGTTTTGATTGAAGATTTTCTCTTGCACGGCGAATGAACATTTCAACTGATTTCTTCGAGGTATCCATCACCTGAGCTATTTCAGCGTAGTTCAGCCCTTCGTCGTGTTTAAGAATAATCGCAGTTCGCTGGTTGAGCGGAAGGCTCTCCAGCGCATGCCGGATCTCTTCCCCGCGCTCTCTGGAAACAAGATATTCCACTGCGGATGGTGAGCTGGATGGCCGGTCGGGCATCGTGTCCATCAGGGATGGCCGGCTTTTTTTGCGGGTGTCCAGGCAAAGCCTGTAGACGATGGTATAAAGGTAGGTGCGAAAGCTCGCCGTGGGTCGGTAGCGCGGGACAGCTTTTAAAATTTTAAGAAAGGATTCCTGAGCGACATCTTCGGCCTCCATCGCATCTCCAAGAAGCCGGTAAGCTGTCCTCCATGCTTGTTTCTGGTAGCGCAGAACGATTTTGTTGAAGGCATCGAGATCGCCCCTGGCAACGGCTTGCATGAGTTGTTCATCTGAAGCACGGGTCACATTTATTCCTTGCCCACGACGATTTCGGACATTGCCGTGGCAATCCGCAGTTAGATGGATTTAATCCAACCCTTCACTGGCGCTTTCCATGGCCGGCAGCTTAAACAGTTCCAGCGCATCCTGAATGGCCCGAACAAACCGACTCAGGTCTTCGGTGGGAAAGCTTCTTCCCTGCGGCGTCAGGTCTTTAAACAGTTGCGTGCGCAATCCCCTGCTGATCTCCAGTTGAATTCCCATCCCGCGACCGCAGATATTGCAGATGTTGGCCGGATCTCTTCCCGGATATTTCGAATTGCAGTAGTCAATCGCGTTGAACCCGGCGCTGGCAAGGCGCTGCTGAATGTGTTCCCGCAACTCCAGGTCCATTCCCCCGAGGTAAACGCCGGCTTCTGTTTCATGGCACCCGTGAATCGAGAGGATGATTTCCGACAGGCACACGATCTCCAGGCCGATGGGCTCGTTAAAAACCGTGCTGGTTAGGTGCAGCTTACGGTTGCCTGAGCGCTTGATTCCTTCAAAAGTATAAAACGTGTGGTCGCTGCCGGCGATGGCATCGGCAATTTCGGAAGTCCCCGGCTCGATATCGCCGCCATGAATGCTTAAAATGGCAATGCCGGAGTCTGCAACACGCCACCGGATGCGAAAATCAACGCCTTCTTTTTCAAATTCCCTTAACTGCTCAAAATGGCGATAATTGTCCATTTCATCCCTTCCTGTCGGGGCGTCATGAAGCGCCTTCCGCGATTTTGATTTATTGGGAGCAGGCTTCCGGAACAAGTTTCGGAACCACGAGGAACATGCCTATCGCAGCGAGGATTCCCATCACGCAGCCGAAATAAAATGTTGCGGAAGGCCCGATCATTCTCCAGAGCAATCCCCCGATGATCGATGCCGGAAGAAGGCCGATTCCGACGATCGTGGCATGAATGCCCAGCAGCGTTGCCCGGCTCTGGCCGGGGCACATTTCTGCAACCAGGGCTTTTTCCACCCCTTCGGTCAGTCCGTTGTAAAGTCTGTAAACCGCAAACAGAATCCAGACGTGCAAAGACGTGGAAGCAAGGGAAAACCCCAGATAGACCAGGCCATAGAAAAGATACCCCAAAACCAGAAGCGTTCGCCTGCCGATCCGGTCGGAGAGCCTTCCCGCGGGATAGGAGATCAGCGCATACGTGACGTTAAAGAGAAGATAGGCAAGAATGACGTCTGCGGGTTTAAAGCCCAGATCGGCTGCCCGAAGCAACAGAAACTGATTGGAGGAATTGCCCAGCGTGAAGATAAAGGTCACCCACAAAAAGGCTTTCAGTCTGAGATGAAGCGTTCGCCACCCTGCCAGGGGGTTGATTTTGGCGCCATATTTTCCGGGCCGCTTTTCCTTTACCCAAAAGAGCAGCAGAACGCCTAAAATACCGGGAATCATCGAAAGGAGAAAAATATCGGTATAGTTCCCATGGGTGCCGGTAAAAAGTATATAAGCAATGCCGATGCCAATCACGGCGCCCAGAGTATCGAGCGCTCTGTGGAGCCCGAAGGAATGCCCGAGCCGGTCGGCCCGGGAGGCTTCGGCGATGAGGGCATCCCGGGGGGCGGTTCTCACTCCTTTGCCGAATCGGTCCACCACGCGCCCGGCCAGCACCCATCCCCACGAACTGGACAGGTACAAAAAGAGCTTTCCGACAGTTGCTGCTCCATAACCCAGAATGGCAAGGGGCTTTCTTTTTTGCGTTTTGTCCGACAGGTATCCGGAATAAACTTTAAGAAGGCTTGCAAGGCTTTCGGCAATGCCTTCGATGACGCCGATGATTGCCGGAGTGGCGCCCAGGGTCGTGGTCAGGTAAAGGGAAAGCAGGGGATAGACCATTTCGCTGCTGATGTCCGTTAATAAACTCACCAGTCCCAGAAGAATGATCGTTTGCATGAATCAAATCGCTTTTTGATGTTAAGTGCGATATCGGTTTGTTAAAATTATCGGCAGTTTTCTCTGCTGCATCCCTGCGCAACGGCGGCTTCAGGACGATTTCTCTTCCAATTTGCAGCATGATGGCTTTGTTTAGGCGAAATATCAACAGGATTAATCCGCAAAATATTATCAATATATCGTTATTGCAAAAAATATGAATAATATCAGCGCTATTAACATGAGGTTGATTCCGTGAAAATTTCCTCTGATTCCCTGTGAACACTTATGATAAGTGAACCTTGACAACGGGGTTGCCGATTCATTATAAACCTCTTAAAAAGGAATTTTCCATGGCATCCCTCTCTTTTGTTAAAGAAGCCATCACGGCCAAACTGATCTCTCCTTCCGGCGAAGCGGTTGAAAAAAACATCGAAATCCGCACCCATCCCATTACCGGGCGCACCAGCCGGATTGCTTTAAGCCGCATGGGCCAGAGCGAACCCGGTACGGACGCGTTCCCCGAGCCGCCTCCGGATGCCGGAAATGGGGGAAACTGTCCGTTTTGTCATCCCAGTGTTGAATCCGATACGCCTCGGCTTTTTCCCGGATTGTCGCAGGACGGGCGATTGACTCATGGCGATTCGATCCTGTTCCCGAATTTGTTTCCCTATGGCAGTTATTCCGCCGTAAGTCTGTTTGACAACGCGCATTTTGTTGAGATTGGAACCGCTTCGCCCCCATCCTATACCGGGTGCTTTATCAATTGCCGCAATTATCTCGGGCAGGTGCTGTCGTATGACCCGCAGGCCGTTTATATGGCCATTACGCAGAACCATCTGCCATCGGCCGGCGGTTCCCTGATTCATCCGCATCTGCAGATCAATGCGGATCGCATTCCGGCCAACCATCACCGGTTTCTGAAGGAAAGAACGGATTCCTATTTTCAACAAACCGGTCGGCAACTGTTTTCAGATTATTTGAAACATGAAAAAAATGACGGGAGCCGTTATATCGGAAGGACCGGCAACTGGGAATGGATGGCAGCCTTTGCGCCGGAAGGTTTTTATGAGATCTGGGGAATCCTTCCCGGGGTGACATCGCTTCGAACACCGGAAGATCAGGTTTGGAAGGACCTCTCTTATGGCGTTTTAAATGCCCAGAAGTTTTACAGAAGCCTTTGCAGGAACGGCTATAATCTCGGGATCCTCTCGATTGAAACGTCTTCAAGTCGCGCCGAACTCCGAGTGGTGCTGATTGTCCGTTCCAATTACGCCGCCTGGGTCCGAAACGATCATACCGGCTTTGAACTCATGCTGGGAGACATGACAACCTTTACGCTCCCGGAAGATACGGCAGCGCTGGCCCGGCCATTCTGGAAATAGAAGCGCTGAATTCGGTTGCGTAAGAATAGACTTGACTTTTATCATTGCCCTGATAAAATCAGAAAAAATAAATCAACTTCATCAACTTCATCAACTTCATCAACTTCATCAACTTCATCAACTTCATCAACTTCATCAACATAACTTGTCTGTCCGGATGTCAATCAGGAAGCTGCTTCCGGACCATCTGTCTTACCCATAAAATGATTCCAGATTCCGAAAAACACTATAATTTCATATGATTAAAAATATTTACTCTTATGGGTGTATTCCAGTGTCGGGGACAGGACCAATTCTGAAGTAACGGCCGCACGGACAACATCCGGATAGACATGCAACAAAAAGGAGGTCCAAATGAAGCGAAAACGCCTGGCAATTCTGATTACGTCTTTCATGGCCTTATTTTTGACTGCCTGTGGCAGCGAGCAGGTGGCCGACCTCAAGGCGTTGAAAGCCATGCCGAAAGCCTTTGTGGGTTCGGAGACCTGCAAGATGTGTCACCTTGAGCACTTCGATTCCTGGATGATGACACTCCACAGCCGCATGACCCAGGATCCTCAGAAAAACAAGGATGTGTTAATCGTGGATATAGATGAAACAAGGATTCGGGCGGATCTTGCGAAAATCCCCAATCTGAAGGTCCCGGCCGACCAAATCTACATTCCCAAGACCGAAGAAATCAAGTACACCATCGGCAGCCAGTGGAAGCAGCGCTTTATCATAGAAAAGAAAGGGGTGCTTTACATAGCGCCAATCCAGTATTTTGCGGATACGGACCGCTGGGTGAATTACAACGAGGGCACATGGGAGAAAAACCCATGGCTCCTGATGTGCGGCGGCTGTCACGCCACCGGAGTCGATCTTGAAAAACAGACATTTGTGGAGACATCCGTCGGCTGCGAGGCCTGCCACGGGAAAGGCTCCTGGCATGCGGCGCTTCCCAAGACAGCCGTTTTCGAGAAACGCCAGACCATCGTCAATCCAGCCAAGCTCACCTCCGGCGTAGCCGTTCAAATCTGCGGCTCCTGTCACAACCGGGGCACCTCGACAAAACACAAAGACGCCGAGTGGCCGGTGGGGTATGAACCCGGAAAAGCCCTGGAAGTCTATTTCAAGTCCGTGCCTGCCGGAAACGCACATCTCTACGGCAATCAGTTTTCGAAGGCCCATCACCAGCAATACATCGACTGGAGGCAGTCCAAACACCAGGCGGAAGGCGTGACCTGCGTATCCTGTCATTTCGTGCACCAGATCGGGGTGCCGCCCACCCGTACCCAGACCCAGGCGGCAGGCTCCAAGCAGTGCTTCGAGTGCCATGTCCAGGTCAACCAGAACATGGCTCACTCCATTCACTCATTTGCCAACTGCGTGGGCTGTCACATGCCGCGGATCGTAACGAGTGCCGAGTCAGGGGATCTCCACAGCCACGTGTTCGTCACCCTATTGCCATCAGAAACGATCAAGGACAAGGCTATTCCCAACTCTTGTCAGACCTGCCACAAGCATAAGAATGAGGACCTGAGTGAGCTTCAGGCTGAGTGGGAGGCCCTGTCGAAGATTCCTAAGCCGGTTGGCAAGCCCATTGAGCCGATCAGCTACAAAAGCTCCAAAAAGGCCAAATAACCGCTATAGGAGGCCGATATGATAAGGACATCCGCTGTCCTGAAGATCGTCATCCTGGCTGTAGCCGT
>Ga0315271_10001684_pt1 | contig 13473 bp, 8 predicted proteins | sample C3_top_MG_FD_204664 | JGI IMG/M metagenome (GOLD analysis project Ga0315271, IMG submission 204664) | Sediment microbial communities from Yellowstone Lake, YNP, Wyoming, USA - C3_top | ecosystem: Environmental > Aquatic > Freshwater > Lake > Sediment | place: USA: Wyoming | collected 2017-08-01 | reverse complement strand
CTGACCGCCGTTGGGCTGCTGTCGTTTGCCATCTGGTGGGCCGTGGCGCGCGCGCTGCGCCCCTACTGGCGCGCGCCTCTCAACACCCGCCAACGCCTGCTTGCCGCTGCCGTACTGGTGGCGCTGCCGTTCGTGGCCGTGGCCACGCTCGACGCAAGGTACAAGGAGTTCTCCGACGACGCCCAGGCCAATGAGATCGCCGGCAACGGCTACTTCGATTTCTGGCACGCGTTCTGGACCAACGAGATCGACTACGACCGCTTCTACAAGACCTTGCCGGCGCAACGCGCCTTGGCCACGCTGGCCAACGAACTGGCGCGGCCGCGGCTTCGGGCCGAGGTATCGCAGCGCCCGTTCGAACGAGAGATCGTCAATACCGGCCCGAAGAAGTTGCTCAACGTGGTGCTGGTCTCGGTCGAGAGCTACTCGGCCGAGTTCATGGCCGCATTCGGCAACAAGCAAGGCTTGACGCCGTACACCGACAAGCTGGCCGCGCAGGGCCTGCTGTTCACCCAGATCTACGCCACCGGCACGCGCACCGTGCGCGGACTCGAGGCCCTGACCTTGTCGGTGCCGCCGACGCCGGGCCACTCGATCGTCAAACGGCCCGATAACGGCAACCTGTTTACCGTCGGTGAGATCTTCAAGGAATCCGGCTACGAGCCGCTGTACCTGTACGGCGGCTACGGCTACTTCGACAACATGAACGCGTTCTTTGCCGGCAATGGCTACACCGTCATCGACCGCACGGCGTTGAAGCCTGAAGACATCCACTTCGAGAACATCTGGGGCGTGGCCGACGAAGACCTGTTCACGCTCACCTTGCGCGAACTCGACAAGCGCTACGCGGCTGGCGTCAAGTTCTTCGCCCATGTCATGACGACCACCAATCACCGCCCGTTCACGTACCCCGACGGCCGCATCGACATTGCTTCCAAGACCGGTCGCGAGGGCGGCGTCAAGTACACCGACTGGGCGATCGGCAACTTCATCGAGCGCGCGCGTGCCAAACCCTGGTTTGCCGACACCCTGTTCGTGATCGTCGCCGACCACACGCACAAGGGCCGCGGACGCCAGGAACTGCCGCCCGAGAATTACCACATCCCGCTGATCATTTACGCTCCGGCGCACATTGCGCCGGGCCGGGTCGACACGCTGGCGTCGCAGATCGATGTCTCGCCGACCGTGCTCGGCCTGCTGAACTTCAGCTATCGCAGCAAGTTCTTCGGCCACGACATCTTGCGCGAGGGCAAGGATCATGGGCGAGCCTTGATGGCCAATTACCAGACCGTTGGCTACTACGAACGGGGCCGCATCGTCGAGTTGAAACCCAACGGCCGTACCCGCGTGGTCGATGCCGCGACCGGCCGGCAGGCGCCAGACGATGCGCTGTCGCGTGAGCTGATCGATGAAACCATCAGCTACTACCAGGTCGCGTCACAGGCTTACCGGCGCGGCGAGCTCAAACAACGCTGACGCGCGTCACGCTACTTGAAGACGGACTTGACCCTGTCAGTCCAGCTCTTGGCGCCGGGTGAATGGCGCTCGGCACCCTTCCTCAGCGACTCGTCGAGTTCGCGCAGCAGCTTCTTCTGGTGCTCCGTGAGCTTGATCGGCGTCTCGACCGAGACGTGGCAGTAGAGGTCACCCGGGTAGCTCGAACGCAGGCCCTTGATGCCCTTGCCGCGCAGCCGGAAGGTCTTGCCGTGCTGGGTGCCTTCGGGTAACTCGATCTCGACCTTCCCGGCCAACGTCGGCACCTCAACCGTGCCACCGAGCGCCACGGTCGTCAGACCGACCGGCACGGTGCAGTGCAGGTCGTCGCCATCGCGCTCGAAGACAGCGTGTTGGGCGACGCGGATTTCAATGTACAAGTCACCGGCGGGCCCGCCGTTGCTGCCTGGCTCGCCGTTGCCGCTCGATCGGATGCGCATGCCCTCGTTGATGCCGGCCGGGATCTTGACCTCGAGCGTCTTTTGCTTCTTGACCTTGCCGGCACCGTGGCAGGTGACGCAGGGTTCTGGAATGATCTTGCCGGCACCGTGACATTGCGGGCAGGTTTGCTGGATGCTGAAGAAGCCCTGGCGCAGGTGCACGGTACCGTTGCCGCTGCATTGCGGGCAGGTCTTGGCACTGGTGCCGGCCTTGGCGCCCGAGCCGTGGCAGGTCTCGCAGTTGTCCCAGGAGGGGATTCGGATTTGCGTGTCCTTGCCGTGCGCGGCCTCTTCGAGCGTAATTTCCAGCGCGTAGGACAGGTCTGTGCCACGGTACACCTGTTGGCCGCCGCGCCTGGCGCCGCCGGCCGCGCCACCGAAGATGTCGCCGAAAATGTCGCCGAAGGCCTCGGCGAAGCCGCCGAAGCCCTCCTGGCCCGGCGCACCACGAAAGCCACCCATGTTGGGATCGACACCTGCGTGGCCGTACTGGTCGTACGCAGCGCGCTTCTGGGCGTCGGAAAGCATCTCGTAGGCCTCCTTGGCCTCCTTGAACTTCTCCTCCGACTTCTTCGCATCGTCACCCTGATTGCGGTCGGGGTGGTGTTTCATGGCCAGCTTGCGGTAGGCCTTCTTGATGTCATCCTCGGTGGCGTTCTTGGGCACACCGAGGGTTTCGTAGTAGTCGCGCTTGGCCATGACCGCTCTCAATACATCACAAACGGAACCGCCGCGCTGAGCGGCGCGCAATGCGCGCCAACTCGAACGCGGCGAATTGTCGCAGCGGGCACCAGGCCCGCTACCGACATCACTTCTTGACTTCCTTGAACTCGGCGTCGACCACGTTGTCGTCGGCGGTGGCCTCGGCCTTGGCTGCCGACTGTGGCGGCGCTTCGCCCGCACCGCCCCCCTGCGTGGCTGCCGCCTTCTGCACGTCGGCGTACATCTTCTCCGACAGCCTGTGGCTGGCGGTCATCATGGCTTCGGTCTTGGCCTCGATGGTGGCCTTGTCGTCGCCCTTCAACGCTTCCTCGACTTCCTTGACCGCGGCTTCGATCTTGGACTTCTCGTCGTCGGCGAGATCCTTGCCGTGCTCGGCCAGGGTCTTCTTCACGCTGTGCATCATCGCGTCGGCGTTGTTGCGTGCCTGCACGAGTTCGAGCTTCTTGTGATCTTCGGCCGCATTCAGCTCGGCGTCCTTGACCATCTTCTGGATCTCGTCCTCCGACAGGCCCGAGTTGGCCTTGATGGTGATCTTGTTTTCCTTGCCCGTGCCTTTGTCCTTGGCGTGCACATGCAGGATGCCGTTGGCGTCGATGTCGAACGCGACCTCGATCTGCGGCATGCCGCGCGCGGCCGGGGGGATGCCCTCGAGGTTGAACTCGCCGAGGGATTTGTTGCCCGCCGCCATCTCGCGCTCGCCCTGATAGACCTTGATCGTCACCGCCGGTTGGTTGTCGTCGGCGGTCGAAAACACCTGCGCGAACTTGGTCGGAATGGTGGTGTTCTTCTTGATCATCTTGGTCATCACGCCGCCCAGCGTCTCGATGCCCAGCGATAGCGGCGTCACATCGAGAAGAAGCACGTCCTTGCGGTCGCCGGCCAGCACCTGGCCCTGGATGGCGGCTCCGACAGCCACTGCCTCGTCGGGGTTGACATCCTTGCGCGGCTCGCGGCCGAAGAACTCCTTGACCTTGTCCTGCACCTTGGGCATGCGCGTCATGCCGCCGACCAGGATCACGTCGTCGATCTCGGTCAGCATGACACCGGCGTCCTTGACCGCGATGCGGCAGGGTTCGATCGTGCGTTCGATCAACTCGTCGACCAGCGATTCGAGCTTGGCGCGGGTGAGCTTGATGTTCAGGTGCCGCGGGCCCGACGCGTCGGCCGTGACGTAAGGCAGGTTGACGTCGGTCTGGGTCGAATTGGAGAGTTCGATCTTGGCCTTCTCGGCGGCTTCCTTCAGGCGCTGCAACGCCAGCACGTCCTTGGTCAGGTCGACGCCCTGGTCCTTCTTGAACTCGGTGACGATGTGGTCGATGATGCGCTGGTCGAAGTCTTCGCCACCCAGGAAGGTATCGCCGTTGGTCGAGAGCACCTCGAACTGCATCTCGCCGTCGACATCGGCGATCTCGATGATCGAGATGTCGAAAGTGCCGCCACCCAAGTCGAAGACCGCGATCTTGCGATCGCCCTTGCCATGCTTGTCCAGGCCGAACGCGAGCGCCGCGGCCGTCGGCTCATTGATGATGCGCTTGACGTCCAGCCCTGCGATGCGGCCGGCGTCCTTGGTCGCCTGACGCTGAGAGTCGTTGAAGTAGGCCGGGACCGTGATCACCGCTTCGGTGACTTCCTCGCCGAGATAATCCTCCGCGGTCTTCTTCATCTTGCGCAGGACTTCGGCCGAGACCTGCGGCGGCGCCAGCTTCTTGCCGCGCACCTCGACCCAGGCATCGCCGTTGTCGGCGGCGGCGATCTTGTACGGCATCAGGTCGATGTCCTTCTGCACTTCCTTCTCGGTGAACTTGCGACCGATCAGGCGCTTGACGGCATACAACGTGTTCTTCGGGTTGGTGACGGCCTGCCGCTTGGCCGAGGCACCGACCAGGATTTCGCCGTCGTCCTGATAGGCAATGATCGACGGCGTGGTGCGTGCCCCCTCGCTGTTCTCGATCACCTTGGTCGTGTTGCCTTCCATGATGGCCACGCACGAGTTGGTCGTACCCAAGTCGATGCCAATGATCTTGCCCATGTCTTCTGCTCCTGAATGAGAAATCTGTCGTGTTTGAGTTGTGGGTGGGTCGGCGGCTTTCAAGCCTGCGCCATCACTTGGGCGCCGCCACCGTCACCAGTGCCGGACGCAGCACGCGGTCGCTGATCAGGTAGCCCTTTTGCAGCACGGCCACCACCGTGTTGGCCTCCTGCTCGGCCGGAACCACACTGATGGCCTGGTGGTGGCGCGGATCGAACCGGGTGCCCAAGGGGGGGGCGATCTCAAGGACCTTGTTGCGCTCCAGCGCGGAAGTCAGCTGGCGCAGCGTGGCATGCACACCTTCGAGGACCTGTGCGGCCGCTGCGTCGGGCATTGCAACCGCGGCTTGCAGGCTGTCCATCACCGGAAGCAGGCTTTCGGCGAACGACTCGACCGCGTACTTCCGCGCTTTGGACATCTCTTCCTCGGCACGGCGGCGGGTGTTCTCTGCCTCGGCCCGGGCCCGCAGAAATGCGTCGTTGACCTCGGTGAAGCGGGCCTGCAATTCGCTCAATTGGGCATCGGCACCCGATTCGGGCTGGAAACCCTCATCAGATTCGGGTGCCGCCGGCGCGGCGGCGTTGGTTTCGTTGTCGGGGATCGTCATGGTCGCGGGCGCAGCAAGTAGTCCGTTTGAGGACACATGGTGGCCAATCCCGCAGCTTCAAGAGGGCCATTGAGACCCGGCGGCAAAAACGCTCAGCTTCGATCGTCGTCGACCGAGGCGGACCAGCGCCGCCACTGCACCTGGGTGCGCTCCAGCTCGCGTCGGTCGCGCTTGGTCGGTCGACCCTGCTCGATGGTGTGAGCCGGCTCGGGCGCCAGGCGCCGGCTTTCGGTCGCGCGCAGGCGTGCGGCCAAGCTGTCGGCGGTTTCCTCGTACAGCGTCTGCGCCACGGCTGCCGGGCCGCGCTGCAGCGACAAGGCGCGGATCACCATCTTGCGTTCGACACCACCGTCCTGGCGCAGGACCAGCGTGTCGCCGGGGCGCAACTCGCGCGCGGGCTTGGCCGCCTGGCCGTTGACGTCGACGCGGCCACGGTCGGCCGCCTCGGCTGCCAGCGAGCGGGTCTTGAAAAATCTCGCCACCCACAGCCACTTGTCTAGCCGCACCCGGGTTGCGTCGGCCTTCATCTGCAGACCAACCATCGAACGTGCCAAGGGTGCCTTTGGCCGTACTTGGAGCTGTGTCGATTCACTCGGGCTCGATCTTCGCGTCCCTGACAACCTTGCCCCAGCGGGGCGCCTCGGCCTTGATCAGGGCCGCGAATTGCTCCGGCGTACCGCCGCCGATCTCGTTGCCTTGCGCGAGCATCGTCGCGCGCAGTTCGGGGTCTTCGAGTGCCTTGTTGCCGGCGGCATTGAGTGCCTTGACGACGTCTGCCGGCAACCCCTTGGGGCCGATGATGCCCTGCCAGTTCAGCACCTCCACGGCCGGGTAGCCGGCCTCGCCCATGGTCGGGATGTCGGGCAACAGCGGTGACCGCACTCTGCTGGTGATGGCCAGCGCACGCAGGCGGCCGCCCTTGATCGATGGCATCGCGGCGTACATCTGCTCGAACATCATGGTCACCTGGCCACCCATCAGGTCGGTGGCGCCCGCCGCCCCGCTCTTGTAGGGCGCATGGATCATGTCGATGCCTGCGGTGTTCTCGAACAGCGCGCCACTGAGGTGGTGGGTGCCACCAATGCCGCCCGAGGCATAGCTGAGTTGACCCGGCTTGGCCTTGGCGGCGGCGACCACATCGTTGACGGTCTTGTACGGCGACTCGTTGCGCACCATCAGCACCAGCGGGCCGCGTTCGAGCAGAAGGATCGGTACCAGGTCACTGGGGTCGAAGTTGAGCTTCTTGAACAGCGCATGGTTGACAGCCAGCGGCGCAAAGTTGCCCATGCCGATGACGTAACCATCGGGCTTGGCGCGGGCGATCACCTCGGTACCGATGTTGCCGCCGCCACCGGCCTTGTTGTCGACAATGATCGTTTGGCCCAGCGCGGCCTGCATCAACCTGGCGACCTGGCGCGAACGCGTGTCGGCATTGCCGCCGGCGGCGTAGGGGCAGACCCACGTGATCAGCTTGCTGGGGTACTTCTCCTGGTTCCAGCCAAGCCGGGGAACCAGGAGCGGGCCGGCAGCGGCCACCAGCATCGTTCGGCGTGTAGGCATGAGTGTTCTCTCGCTCAGATTGTGGTGATGGGTCGAACAAGGGTCGGCTGAGTACCGGGGCCGTCAATCGGCTGCGCCGGCCGCCAGCGCGGCATCGCGCTGGCGCGCCAGTGTGCCAGCATCGGCTGCATGCTGCGTATCCCAGCCCTGCAGGTGGCGCAGCGCGATCGCTGCCAGTGCGGCGATCCATTCGTGCTGGTCGTTCAGGCAAGCGATATAGCCGAATGACTCTCCGCCCGCGGCCAGGAATGCCGCGCGCGCCTCCTGGTCGATCTCTTCCAGGGTCTCCAGGCAGTCGGCGACAAACCCCGGGCACATCACGTCGATGCGCTTGATACCCTGAGCCGCCAGCGCGACCAGCGTGGGCTCGGTGTACGGCGTCAGCCACTTGGCCTTGCCGAAGCGGCTCTGGAAGGTGACGATCAACTCGCCCTTGGCCAGGCCCAAGCGTTGGCCGAGCAGGCGAGCGGTGACCTGGCATTCGCAGTGGTAGGGGTCACCCAGATGCAATGAGCGCTCAGGGACACCGTGAAAGCTCAGCAACAGGCGCTCGCCGCGACCGTTTGTCATCCAGTGCGCGCGCACGCGCTGCGCCAGGGCGTCGATGTAACCCGCATCGTCGTGGAAATGGTTGATCAGTCGCAACTCGGGCTGGCGCCGCTGCACCTTCATCCAAGCCATCACTGCGTCGTTGACGCTGGCGGTGGTGGCTGCGGCGTATTGCGGATACAGCGGCAGGACCAGTATTCGCGTCACATTGGTGGCCTTCAAGTCATCGAGCACCGCGGCAATCGACGGATTGCCGTAACGCATGGCATGGCGCACCTGCAGCGACGCCGGCGGGTGGCCGCGCTCGCCGAGGTAGCCCTTGAGCAGCGTCGATTGCCTGGCCGTCCACACTGCCAGCGGCGAGCCGTCGGGTCGCCAGATGGCGGCGTACTTGGCGGCCGACTTTGCCGGCCGCAGGCGCAGGATCACGCCGTGCAGGATCAGCCACCACAACGCCCGCGGGATCTCCACCACCCGCGGATCACTGAGGAATTCGCCGAGGTAGCGACGCAAAGCTGCCGGCTCGGGCGCGTCGGGCGTGCCAAGGTTGACCAGCAGCACGGCCGTGCGCGCGGCTGTGCCGTGGGGCAGTGCCGGTTCGGTCTGGAACTTCATGGCCGCGAGGTCTCGGTGACGACCGAGCCTTGCCGCAGCGGGTCAATCCAGGTCTGTTGCATCGTAGGGCTGCGTATCGGCCAGGTGCACGACCTCGAAGCGCACGGTGGCCGAGGTCGGGTCGGTGGGCGATCCGCCCAGGCCGATGACCCCACTGCCGTGCAAGGTGCAGGTTCCACGACGCAGGCTGACGACTTCCTCTTCGCTGGCGAAGCGCACATAGGTGCCGTTGTAGCTCAGGTCGGCGAGCGAGAACACGCCACCATGCCAGTCAATGCGCGCATGTTGGCGCGAGACGCGTGAGTCGTCGACGCAAAACGCCGACTGCGGGCTGCGCCCGAGTACCACAGGCAGACGCAGGCTGGCGTAAACGCGGTTGGCGCGCTGCCAGACCAAGCGGATGCCATCGGGCTCGGCCGACGCAGCGACCGCGCCGAACGCGGTGGCAACGACATCGGTGCTGGCGCGTTTGCCACCGAGCAGGTGCACATGCACCGGCTCGGCACGCCCGCGCAAGTGCATCCAGTCCAGGCTGCGAAAGCGCAACTGTTGCTCGCGCGGCAGGTCGGAAAGGACCTCGTTGGTGAGCAGGATCTCGTTGTCGCCGGCGTGGTCCAGCAGGCGGGCAGCGACATTCACGGCGTCGCCAAAACAGTCGCCACCCATCTCGACGATCTCGCCGCGTGCCAACGCGACCTGCAGGCGCAGCGCACGCAGCCCGGCCGATGCGCCATGGGCGCTGCCGCGGGTGACCAAGGTGTCGAGCGTGTCCTGCATCTGGCCAGCGGCCTGGACCGCGGGAATAGATAGCTCGAACACCGCCATCAAACCGTCACCGAGGGTCTTCACCACCTGACCGCCGCGCTCGGCCACGCTCTTGGCCAGCTCTGCAACCGTGTGCGTAACGACCGAGGTCGCCTCCGCATTGCCCAGGCGTTCGAAAAGCGATGTGCTTCCGCGCAGATCGGCAAAAAGAACTGTCCGTTGGGCAATGCGCGTCATCGATGGAAGGTGTCCCTAGCCCCGCAGCCATGATCGGCCCGGCCGGGGCCGGACTCGCTGCGCCATCAAAGATTATCCAAGTAAGTTCTGAGTTTGTCAGAGCGGCTCGGATGCTTCAACTTGCGGATGGCCTTGGCTTCGATCTGGCGAATGCGCTCGCGCGTGACGTCGAATTGCTTGCCCACCTCTTCCAGGGTGTGGTCGGTGCTCATCTCGATACCGAAGCGCATGCGCAGCACCTTGGCCTCGCGCGGCGTCAGGCTGTCGAGGATGTCCTTCACCACGTCGCGCAGGCCGGCCTGCATTGCGGCGTCCACCGGAGCCACATTGTTGGTGTCCTCGATGAAATCGCCAAGGTGTGAATCGTCGTCGTCGCCGATCGGCGTTTCCATCGAAATCGGTTCCTTGGCGATCTTCATGATCTTGCGGATCTTGTCCTCGGGGATCTCCATCTTCTCGGCCAATGTCGGCGCATCGGGCTCGTAGCCGAATTCCTGCAGGTGCTGGCGCGAGATGCGGTTCATCTTGTTGATGGTCTCGATCATGTGCACCGGGATGCGGATCGTTCGCGCCTGATCGGCGATGCTCCTGGTGATGGCTTGCCGGATCCACCAGGTGGCGTAGGTCGAGAACTTGTAGCCACGCCGGTATTCGAACTTGTCGACGGCCTTCATCAGGCCAATATTGCCTTCCTGGATCAGGTCGAGGAATTGCAGGCCGCGGTTGGTGTACTTCTTGGCGATCGAGATCACCAGCCGAAGGTTGGCCTCGATCATCTCCTTCTTCGCATCACGAGACGACTTTTCGCCGGCGTTCATCTTCTTGTTGATCTGCTTCAGGTCTTCGATCGGCACCACCGCTCTCGACTGCAGGTCGATCAGCTTTTGCTGCAGCTCCTGCACCGCGGGCAGGTTGCGGGCGAGCACGATGCTGTAGGTCTTGCCCGAGGCGATCTCCTTCTCGGCCCACTTCAGGTTCATCGAGTTGGGCGGAAATGTCTTGATGAAGTGGTCCTGCGGCATGCCGCACTTGTCGACCACGATCTTGCGCAGCTCACGCTCGTAGCGGCGGACGTCGTCGACCTGCGAGCGCAGGATGTGGCACAGCCGCTCGATCGTCTTGACCGTGAAGCGGATACTCATGATCTCGGCACTGACCGCCATCTGTGCGCGGTTGTACGAGGGCGACTGGTAGCCATCCTTCTCATACGACTTGCGCATACGGTCGAAGTGGCCGCTGAGGGCGTCGAACTTCACCAGTGCCGCATTCTTCAGCTCCTCGAGCTTCTTGGTCAGCGCCTTGCTGCCACCCTGACCGTCATCGTCGTCTTCTTCATCGAATTCGTCGAAGTCTTCTTCCGCGACGTAGTCGTCGGCCTCGTCCTCGGCAACGAAGCCGTCGACGGCTTCTGAAATGGTCATCTCGCCGGCGCGGATCTTGGCCGCAACGGCCAGGATTTCGGCGATCGTCGTCGGTGACGCACTGATCGCCTGCATCATGTACTGCAGCCCGCCTTCGATGCGCTTGGCGATCTCGATTTCGCCCTCGCGCGTGAGCAACTCAACGGTCCCCATCTCGCGCATGTACATGCGCACCGGGTCGGTGGTACGGCCGAATTCCGAATCGACAGTCGACAGCGCCGCCTCGGCCGCCTCCTCGGCCTCTTCCTCGGTTGCAGTGGTCGTCGAGCCGCCGGCGATCAGCAGCGTCGCCGCATCGGGGGCCTGCTCGTAGACCGCGATGCCCATGTCGTTCAGCATCGACACGATGGCTTCGAGGATTTCGTTGTCGACCAGCTTCTCGGGCAGGTGGTCGTTGATTTCCTGGTGCGTCAGGAAGCCGCGCGTCTTGCCCATCTTGATGAGCGTCTTCAGCTCCTGGCGGCGCTTGGCGACTTCTTCTTCCGTCAGTTGCGTCTCATCGAGGCCGAACTCGCGCATCAGCGCGCGCTCCTTTGCACGCGAAACCTTCATGCGCAGCGGCTTGGCCTTGGCCTTGCTTTCGCCCTCTTCGGCCTCGCCCTCGACTTCGGCTTCGAGCTCGGCTTCGACGATGTCGACGAAGTCTTCGTCGCGCACATCCTCCTTCTTGCCTACGGGCCCCGGTTTTCCCTTGGTGCCCTTCTTCTTCAGTTCTTCGGCCGCCTTGGCTGCAGCTTTGGCATTCGGTTTGACTGCGACTGCCTTGGGCTGCGGCTTGTTGGCCGGCGCCGCTCTGGCGCCCGCCTTCGCGGGCGGCGCCGAGGGCTTGGCGGTGTGCTTGACGGCGGGCTTGGCCACCGGCTTCACGGCGGGCTTGGCCGCTGGCTTAATGGGTGCGGTGGCGGTCTTCTTGGTGGTCATGCGGATCCTCGCGGGGCGGTCTCGGAGCGACTCTCGGTTGGCGAATTCGGACACTCTCGACGGGCCGAACGGCCATGGTCGGCACCGCACGGCTGCACCGACGGCAGGTCGCGCGGTGAACCAGCGCGACGCAGCCAACGGCTGAGCCATTCGGGCAGGGCAGGGCGTCCGACGTGCAAGCCTGGTGACGTCTTTGCAGGGCAGCCCTTGCGGGTGCGGGTGGCCGATGGATTGACCCGTGTCGCGGGTGGCCGGGGCCCGGAGGTGCTGCTGTCACTCTTGCCGTCGTTACAACGAACCTGTAATTATCGTCGAAGCGGTGATCAACGTCAAAGAAGGCCTGTCAGACCGCTGCCTCGGCGCCCGGCCCGAGGCGGTGGGTCAAGTCCTGCATGCGCCTGAACAAGCGCTGGAACGTCTCGCGCGCCACGGGATCGGTGGCCACCGAGTCGGCCAGTGCGCGTTGCTGCGCCTTGAGCAGTTCCAGCAGGCGGCCGTCGAGCAGGCGGCGCAGGTCGCTGAAGTCGGCCTCGCTGTCGTCACCGTCATCGCCCCATGTCGCCACTGCCGCGTGCAGCAACTCATGCTCGCCCAGTGCGGCACGCAAGGCGGCCCAGGGCCGCGCGCCATGCTCCATCAGGTCGCTCTCGAGCCAGGCGATCAGCGCACCGTGCGGCGCGGGCAGGGCTTGCAGCAACTCGTGGTCCTCGACCGTCAGGCGGTCCCACCACGCGGCCTGCATCAGCAGCAATTGCACGATGCGATCCTCCGGCCTCCGCGGTGCACGGCGGCTCGTCGTGTAGCCGCTGCGCGACGCGGGCTTGCGGCCGGGATCCTGGCGATTTGTCGTGCCCGTCGGCGCGCCGACCGGAGGCGCCCACTGGCCCTGCAACTCGCCCTCGGGCAGGCCCGCCATGCGGGTCAACTCGGTCAGCATCTGGCGCTTGAGGGCGCCGTCGGGCAGGGCGCTCCACAGCGGACGGGCCTGGGTGATGAAACGCGCGCGGCCCTCGGGTGTGCCCAGATCAGCATCCTCGCGCGCCGCCGCAATCATTTGCCGCGACAGCGGCACGGCCTGGGCGACGAAGCGCTCGAATGCGGTCGCGCCTTCGGCGCGCACGAAGGAGTCCGGGTCATGTTCAGCCGGCAAGAAGAGAAAGCGGACCGTGCGCAGGTCGCTCACATGTGGCAGGCTCGCTTCCAGGGCACGCCGGGCAGCGCGCTGTCCGGCGGCGTCACCGTCGAAACTGAAGACGACCGAGTCGGTGAACCGGAACAGTTTGCGTACATGCTCATCGGTACAGGCTGTGCCGAGCGTCGCCACGGCATTGTCGAATCCGGACTGCGCTAACGCGACGACGTCCATGTAGCCTTCGACCACCAGCGCGTAGCCGCGTGCGCGCATGCCGGCGCGCGACTCGAACAGTCCGTAGAGTTCGCGACCCTTGACGAACAGCGGCGTCTCCGGCGAATTGAGGTATTTCGGCTCGCCGCGGTCGAGCACGCGACCGCCGAAACCGATGGTCTCACCCTGCACCGAGCGGATCGGAAACATGATGCGGTCGCGAAAGCGGTCGTAGCGCTTCTGCTCGGCGCCGTCTTCGCCCTGCACGATGACCAGGCCCGACTCGACCAGCAGTGGGTCGTCGTACTGCGCAAAGCCACTGGCTAGCGGGCGCCAGCCATCGGGTGCATAACCAATGCCGAAGCGCGCCGCAATCTCGCCTGACAAGCCGCGGCCCTTGAGGTAATCGATCGCCCGTGTATCGGCCTTGAGTTGTTTGCGGTAGTGGTCGGCAGCACGTGCCAACACGTCGGCCAGTGTGGCTTGGCGGGCTTTGGCTTGGGCTGCCCGGTGCCGTTCGTCGTCGCTGCGTGTGTCGTCGGGAACGGTGAGGCCAACCTGTCGCGCCAAGTCCGCAACGGCGTCGCGAAAGCTCGCGCCGGTGTGTTCGGTCAGAAATCGGATTGCGTCGCCCGACGCGCCGCAACCGAAACAGTAGTAGAACTGCTTGCTCGGGCTGACCGAGAAGCTCGGCGACTTCTCGCCGTGAAACGGGCACAGCCCCATCAGGTTGGCGCCGCCCTTCTTCAACTGCACATGGCGCCCGA
>Ga0315271_10001682_pt1 | contig 13477 bp, 9 predicted proteins | sample C3_top_MG_FD_204664 | JGI IMG/M metagenome (GOLD analysis project Ga0315271, IMG submission 204664) | Sediment microbial communities from Yellowstone Lake, YNP, Wyoming, USA - C3_top | ecosystem: Environmental > Aquatic > Freshwater > Lake > Sediment | place: USA: Wyoming | collected 2017-08-01 | reverse complement strand
TGGCCCAAAGCATAGCGATCGCGTCAAGAAAAAAAAGTGAACAATTCCACTTTTGCAGCGCTTTCTTTCAACTAAAACGTTAACTATTCAGCCGAATTTTTTCCTAATCAGCCAAATTGTCACAGGCTGCCGCTTGACCCAACCGCGTCTGTCGCCGCGCGGAAGTTTTGCTCCAATCGGAGCATTTCATGCGCCGCGATGAAGACCTGCAATGGCTGTTCAGTAAGTACGGAAACGATGCGTAAACTGCAGGCAAAAAAGGGCTTAGTAAAAACTAAGCCCTTTTCTGATTCCAGGTCCAGATTACCGAGACTTGACGTGTGGTCTCTTGTATCGATTGCCTGCAGGATGTTTTGGTCACCATGCAGATCGTCAATTTGATCGCCGAGTCACGCAATCCTGACGTCTTCGCCTTCCATGAAATGTCGTCTGCCGCTGCAGTACGCAAGGCGCCCGGCAAACTGACCGCCCGATACCGCCTACGCCCGGAGTTCCGCGTCGACGCGTTCCAGCATTGAGTGGGCAGACCATTGCGAAAGAAAGATCACCGGCAACGCCGCAAACAACACCCAAACATCGACGCCTGCGTCGGCAAGGTGGATGAGACTGGCGATGGCGATGCTGCAGATGTGTGCCATTGCCATCCAGTTGCGATCTTTCAACAGCACGACCACATCAAGACGTTCATTGCGCTTGAGCGCCAGCAACAGCGAGGGCAAAATATTACACAAGGCGAAATAGACGATCGCGATCACGGTCAGCAGCAGCAATATTGTTGCGCCATTCAACATTGCGTTCCGTTCGAGTGCGGCGCGGACTGCGAGGAAAGCGTAGCCGCTGATCGATGTCGCGATTGCGGCCATGGCCGGCGAGCCGAACCAGCTCGTCCAGCGCTTGGATGTCCGGACCGCGCCGACCGCGCTTTCCAGGGCGGCCGCGATGGCCGCCGCCTCAACACCGAAGATCAACAGCGCCAGAAAGATGAAGATCTCGCCCGCGGCGAACGATAGAGTCGTTCCAGGGATCTTTACCGGGAAGAAAGCCACCGCGCAGACAAACGCCGCTACCAGGACGATTTGCACGATCGACGCTGTCGGCAGTGCCGCGACGAAGATCAACGCGTTGACCAAGAGGCCAAAGCCAACGATGGCGATGATCCACCAGTAGGCGCGCGCAGAGTTGTTGTAACCGTTCATGTCCGTTTTTCGCGTTTTTTATCGATCAGGAACAGGGTTTGTTGTCCGACGCTAGATCATTCGCCGACGATTACGCCCTCACTGAGGATCACGCCCTCACTGAGGATTACGCCTTCGCTCAGGATCACGCCTTCGCTGAGGATCACGCCTTCGCTGAGAATCACGCCTTCGCTGAGAATCACGCCTTCGCTCAGGATCACGCCTTCGCTCAGGATCACGCCTTCGCTCAGAATGACGCCGCTGCCGGAAAGTAGCCAGTTGCTGACCGATGCAGTCGGGGTGAAGGCGCCCGATTGACTGATCGAGGAACTCGGGCCCAGCAGCGTGGTGGCGGAAACCACGCCGGGAGTCACCAGCGATTGGTTAGAGGCCGGCGTCCAGGTGCTGGTCTGGACGAAGGTGTTGGCCGGCACGCCGGTCGCCGCGGGCCAGTAGGTCAGCGTGTTGCGCACCGCGAAGTCGCCCGCCCACACCAGACGGTGATCGTAAATCGGCTGGAAGCTGGTGAACAGCGCATTACCGCCGACGATCTGGTTGCCGCCGGTGTAAACGAGGCCGCTCCAGTTGAAGGTCGTGCCGTTGATCGTCGAGGTCGTAACCGGCATCTGCTTGCCGTCGGCGAGCAGGTTGGCGCCGGCGGAGATGGTGCCGGCCTCGACCGCGGACTTGATGTCGGTGCGCAGCGCCAGCGCGAGTTGGACTGCACCGTCAATATTGAGCAATCCGGCGCCCTGCTGCAGGAGGTTGGCGTTGGGAGTCGGTTGCGCCGAATATTGCAGGATGGCCTTGATCAGCGGCGGTGTCAGACCGGGGTTGGCTTGCAGCAGCAAGGCTGCCGTACCGGCCACGACCGGTGCGGCAATCGAGGTGCCGCTCATCAGCATTTGTGTCTCACTCGACTCCTGCGGCGCGGTGCTCAGCGAATCAACCAGGGAGGTTTTGTAGGCGGTGGCAAGGTAATTCCATGCCAGCGAGCCGCTCGGCGTCGCGGGCGCCGTGGCCGCCGCACCGACGATCTTGTTGCCCGGCGCCACCAGGTCGGGTTTGAGCAGGTTGTCGACCACGCGCACGCCGGTCGCATCGATGTATGAGCCGCGGGTCGGGCCGCGCGAACTGAAGTGGTTGACCGTGTCGTCACCGCGCTCGTCGGTGGCCTGGTAGTGGGCGGAGCCGACGGTGATGACCGACGGATCGTTGCCCGGCGAGCTCACCTGGCCATAAGTTTCATAGCCGGATTCATTCGTGCCAAAGTTGCCGGCCGCCACCACCACCGTGATGCCCGCGGCGCTGGCGCTGCGAACCGCCACGCAAAGCGGGTCGGTCTGCCAAGTCTCGCTCGAGGCGGCCGCCAGGCTCAGGTTCATCACGCGGATGTTGTATTCCTTGGCGTGGTAAATCACCCACTGGATGCCCTGGAGCGCATCGCTCACCGTACCCACGCCCACGTCGTTCAGCACCCTGACGTCGTAGATATTGGCATTGGTAGCGACGCCGTTGATGTCCGGCAACGTCGGGTCCGAGGCCTGGTAGTAGTTCGCGGCCGCGACCGATGCGACGAAAGTGCCATGGCCATAGGCATCATTTACGGCCGCTGAATCGGCGGCAATGGCCGCTTCATAGGCGGCGAGTTCACTGCTGGCGGGGTCGAGCGACATCGAGGTGTTGTTGCCGGTGACCCAGTTGGCCACGCTGGCATTCAGCACGTTGACGTTGCGTTTGACGCGGTTGACGCCATTGTTGAATGCATCGTGCGATTTCATGACGCCGGAATCGAGCACCGCGATGCCGATGCCGCTGCCGTCGAAGCCGCTGTAGCTGTATTTGGAACTGTAAGTCCGCACATTTGCCGTCAGCGTACCGGTGATGGTTTCAAGCGTGCTGAAGGTGCGCTGGGTTTGGCGGTTCGGCGAAATGCTGACGACATCGGAACGCTGCGCCAGTCCCTTAACGTCGCTGGTCTTGATCTGTACCGTCATCGCGTGCACCGCGGGATGAATCGCATGCACCGAGCCCCCCAGGCGCAATACTTGATTGCGTAGATCGGTCATTTTGCGGTCCCGCGAATTGCTGACGATGATGACCTGAACCTGCGGTACGCCGTTTACGTCTTTCGCCCATTTCCCCTTGCCCTTGCCATTGTCATTGCCCTTGCCATTGCCCTTGCCATTGTCATTGCCCTTGCCATTGGATTTGGATTTGTCGGACGCAGTGACTTCATCGTCGAGATCCTTTGAGACCTTGGAATAACCGCGCTCGGCTACCGACTTCGACTTCGACTTCGCCTGTGCGGTACTGAGACCTGGACCCGCGACCAGCAACGCCATCGATGCCACCGCCACCGCGAGCGCTTTGAACGATGCGCGCGGGCGGAGCACTTGCGGGGTTTGACGAGGCATCGGCGCGCCAGTATCAAACAGCGCATGCCAGTGGGTACGCAAGGATTGGAAGATTCGGCTTGTGGTGGAGGTCATGTGGCACCTGTTCTTTGCAAGAGACTTTACGTCTGACGGTTCTTGTTGAGGGAGTTACATGGCCCAAAGCATAGCGATCGCGTCAAGAAAAAAAAGTGAACAATTCCACTTTTGCAGCGCTTTCTTTCAACTAAAACGTTAACTATTCAGCCGAATTTCTTCTCACTCAACAAAGTTGTCGCCAGCTGCCGGTTGACCCGACAGCGTCTGTCGCGGCACTGAAGACTTGCTGCAAACCGAACATGCCACGTGCCACGATGATGTCCTGCAATGCCCGTTCGGCGCACAAACACGCGGCCAGGCTATTGCGCCGGTCAACCGGAAACAGCAATTCTTTGGCCTGAGCGCGCAGGAGCCAATATGGACCGCAGCAAAATGCACTTGCGGCTGGCTGGGGACTTACCAGGATGTGTAGCGAGCGCCGGTGGCAGGGTAAAGCGCGCCAGATGCTCCTTATGCGCGAGTGTCAGCCGTGGCTTCCGCACTTGCACGGTTTCTTATCCAACTCGTCAAGTGCGGGGCGGTACAGCCGCAGTCGCTGCGGCCCGCATCCCACACCTCCAGTGCCTTCGGCAAAAGCAACGCGCCCCTATTGCAGTGCGGGCCGAACTTCATCCCGGTGCGTGGACGGAAAACTGTTGAAACCTATCGCAAACTGCGGATCAGGCGACTACTGGACATTCGCTGATTGATCTCGTCGGCAGTGACGGGCGGTGAACACAGATTTCCCTGGCCGACATCGCAGCCCAAGTCCTGCATAACGCGCCATTGCACCTCGGTCTCGATTCCCTGCGCGTGCACGCGCTTGCCCAATGCGCGACCGAGCGAGGTGATGGCGCGAATGATTTCCCCGGACTCCATGTTCTCGCCTGCTTGTTGAACAAACGCACGATCAATTTTGATCCCGTCAATCGGCAGATTGGTCAGGTGGCTCAAGGATGAGAAGCCGGTGCCAAAGTCGTCGATATTGATTGATACCCCCGCTGCGCGCAGCCTCTCCAGAGTATCGGCACCTGATTTATGACCCTCGAGGAGCGCGCGTTCGCTCAGCTCAATGCTCGCCAGATTCGCCGGAATCCCGTTTGCGTCGAGTTGCGCGATAAGGAAATTGGCAAAACCTTCCTGCCGCAGTTCACGGCCCGAAATATTGATCGAAACGCGCAACGCCTGGCCTTGCGGACTCGAACGCCAGCGCTTCATCTGTTGGCACACTTGCTCAATGACCCACTTGCCAAGCGGCACAATGAGGCCGGTCTCCTCGGCAATCGGCAGGAAAGTACTTGGGTAGAGTAACCCGCGTTTCGGATGTGCCCAGCGTACCAGTGCTTCATAGCCGCACAGGGCGCGGCTGCTGAATTCGTGCTGCGATTGGTAGTGAATTCGAAGTTCGCCAAATTCGATTGCCCGACGCAGTTCATTTTCAAGCTGAAGCTCGGCAGCTGCCCGTTCGTGAAGACTTGAATCGAATACCGCATAGCGCGCTTTGCCTGACGTCTTGGCTTTATACATTGCCAGATCCGCATCGCGAATCACATCATCCAGCGAATCATACTTGCCGCTGCCGAACGCAATACCGATACTCGCGCTTGACGTAATGTTGGTGCCCGCTATGCAAAATGGCGCGCGAAATGTGTCCTGAATCCGCTTGGCGAGGTCAATGACGCGCTCGTCGCCGGTGACTTCTTCAACCAGCACCGCAAATTCATCGCCACCCAGTCGCGCCACCGTGTCGGTGCTGCGCACGACGCCATTGATGCGAGTGGCAAATCCGATCAGAAGCTCGTCGCCTGCACCGTGACCGAGACTATCGTTAACCGCTTTGAATCGATCGAAGTCGAGAAACATCAGCGCGAAGCGTGCGTTCTCATCACGCTTGGCGCGGGCGAGGGCTTTCGCCAGTTGGTCGCGAAAATAGGCACGATTTGGCAATCCCGTCAGCGTGTCATGAAACGCGATCTGCCGCAGCTTGGTTTCGGCTTCTTTGCGTTCGCGAATGTCCTGCATCTGCACGATCAGGTCTGGATCGCTTGTACCATCACCGAAGTAGGCAACGCTAAAGGCGACATCAATTGCTTCGCCCCGCTTATCGATACACTTGAGTTCACGTTGTATCGCCGGGGCGGCGCGCTCGCTGATCTTGGTAATGTCGCCGAGCAGCAGTTCGAAATCCCTGGACGGCATGATGGCGCCAAGGGTGCCGGTCAGTAGTTCGTACTCGTGGTAGCCGAGCATTTTGCAGACGGCCGGATTGACCTGCAAAATTGCACCTTTGGCCGAGACCAGCGCCATGCCGATCGCGGCGTTCGTGAATGCGCCATGGAAACGCGCCTGACTGCGCTCAATCTCGGCTGCATGCGCCTGGGCGCGCAGCGACTCCTGCTTGGCAGAAGCCAGCAATGCGGCTTGTGCCTGGCGTTCGGCGGCCGCGCGCCCAAACAGAAAGTGCGCGGACGATAACGAGAGCACGATCGTCGGCGACGCGGCAAATGCCACCCAGACTCCGAATTTTGCGCCGGCATAGTAGAGGAGCCCGGCAATCGTGGCGCTGAAAACATGTGCCACCGCCATCCAGTTGTTATTCTTGAATAATGCAAACACATCAAGGCGTTCGTCGCGCTTGAGCTCCAGCAACGTTGCGGGCAGCAGATTACTCACCACGCAGTACGCGACGGCGAATACGGTCAGCAGCAACTGATGTGTCGCACCGTTCAACAGGTCGTTCCGCTCAAGTGCCGTGCGGGCCGCAATGAAGGCGACGCCGGTTACCGAGACCGCGATCGCCGCCATGGCAGGCGTGCCAAACCAGCTCGTCCAGCGTTTGGATGTCCGTACTGCGCCAATGGCACCCTCAGTTGCGGCGGCGATGGCAGCGGCTTCCACGCCAAATAGAAGCAGTGCCAGGAATATGAAGATTTCTCCCGCCGCGACGGAGAGCTTCGTCCCCGGGATTCTTACCGGGAAGAACGCAACAATGCTGACGAATGCGGTTGCAAGTGCGATCTGCAAAATCGATGAACTTGGCAATGCCGCGACGTAGTAGAGCGCATGGATGAGAAATGCATAGCCGTTGACGGCTATGGCCCACCAGTAGGCTCGTGCGTATCCGTTGTAATCATGCATGTCAGGCTCGCGAACTCTCGTTCATCCGCTTGATGCGATGGCGACGCGCACGTTCAGGACCCGCCGTGGTGTGCCGCCTGATGTGCAGTCCGGAACAGCTTCGGTCGCGGTAGGCGCCTGGACCGAATCGGCGGGGCCGTTACCAGTGATAACGGGACGCCATTGAAGAATCCGCAAGGGATGGTGGCCCTGCTGAATTTCTTCAGGTGAAAGATTTTGGGCGAAATACATGAGGCGAGCATACCTGACCTAGTATTGGCAAGAAAGTGACGGAGTCCACAATTCCGGCGCGTTTCGGGGCGCAGTTTGCAAGATGTTGTGTCGAACATATTGAATAATTAACAATGGCTGTACGTGGCTGATAAACCAAGGCACGACAATATGCGGCGCCACCCGCGTTCCACGGCGCGCGGCCGAATTGTCAATGTATAAGCGGGCAACCTGAATGGGATCCTAACGGGTGCGCATCGACGATTTCTGCCTCGTACTTCACCGGAGACTTCACCGAAGTTGCCATGAAGCAGTTGGCGAGCGTTCTTTGGCATCGCCATGACATTCGCGGCATCTGGGTACTTCGTCGCGGCCACACGCGGCCAAAGGATGGCGTCCTGAATCGACGGTTTTCTCGCGGTGCCATGCTGGTTCATGCTGAGCCTGCCGTGGCACTGCCGGCCGAACAATGCGTGTCGCCGCGTGCCGGTACGGCCGAACGACTGTCTCAACGCGCGGCATTGCTTACAATCATGCTTTTTTGCGGGGAGCCGGTGGCCGTGTGACCCATTACAGGCGGTCGAATCCTTTGGCAAACACAAGCAAGTCCGCCGACGACAGCGGTTTGCTGAAATGGTAACCCTGCACAATGTCGCACTCAAGATCACGCAGCAGGCGCACCTGTGCGTCGCTTTCCACGCCCTCCGCGACAACGATTTTTCCCATCGCATGCGCCATCGCAATAATCGACTCCACGAACAACAGTGATTCGGCGGATTTGTCTATGTCAAAGATAAACGCTCGATCAATTTTCACCAGGTGCACGGGCAGTTTTTTCAAATATCCCAGCGATGAATACCCGGTACCAAAATCATCCAGCGTAATACGGCAACCTGCATCGGCAAGGGCCTTCAGCTTGTCTGCTACCAGATCCAGCCGCTCCATCATGGCAGTCTCTGTGATCTCAAATTCGATCGAGGAGGCGAGTCCCTTGGCGACAACGTGCCGCTGAATATGCTCAACGAAGTCCGCGTCCCGAAGCTGACGCCCTGAAACGTTGACGGCAATTCGGTCAAGTTCCAGCCCTGCCCTTCGCCAACTGGTGATCTGATCACAGGCGCGTTCGATTACCCATCTGCCAATCGCGCTGATTTGCCCGCTTTCTTCGGCCACTTCCATGAACTCGCCTGGAGCCAACAATCCACGCTGCGGGTGATGCCACCGCAACAGCGCCTCGGCGGCGAGGACACGATTGCTGTCCAGGAACACCTGTGGCTGGAAATAGAGCTCGAACTCGCCATGCACCATCGCGTGCCGCAGTTCCCGGTCAATGGCGAGGCGGGCGATCGTTTCGACATTCATCCGCTCCTCGAAGAACATCGCCTGTGCGCGTCCCGCTGTTTTGGCCCGATACATGGCGGTGTCCGCGTTCTTCAGCAATTCTTCCGCAGTTGCTCCGTCGACCGGATGGATGGCAATCCCGACCGAAGCGGAAAGAAAGCTATCCTGTCCGTCAATGCTGAAAGGCGCGCTCAACGCGCTGACGATGGCATCGCCGACGCGCAACGCGTCGCGCTGTTCATGAATATCGGCCAGCAGGACGGTGAATTCGTCGCCGCCGTGCCGTGACACCGTATCAATCTCCCGAACGGCGGCGACGATACGCCTGGCGGCCTCACAGAGCAGCTGATCGCCGGCGTTGTGCCCCTGCGAGTCGTTGACCGATTTAAAGTGATCGAGATCCACAAACAGCACTGCGGTGGTGCGCGACTCGCGCTTGCCATGTGCGATTTCACGCTGCAGGCGATCGCCGAACAGGAGGCGGTTTGGCAGCCCGGTCAGGGGATCAAAATGCGCTTGCTGGTAGAGCTCTTCATCGCGCCATACCGAAGCGACCGCAAGCGCTACGCGGCCGGCTAGATCGCTGATAATGCGCCGGTCGTCGTCACCAGAGGTCGCGTCCTCCGGGCCGATCAACCACAGCCATCCGCAGACGTTGCGGCCCCATACAAGGGGTAGTACCCACTCTGTGTCTGAGCCGGAAAGATCGACGCCGTGCGACCATGCCGGCTCATCACCGCCGGTTTTACGGGCCGACAACTTGACTGCGGCAAGGTCCGGCCGCTCAGCGGGCGATACGGTCACCGATTCAACATTCAACGCATCGTCTGCCGGCAAGGGACCAGCGCGCAGCGAGAGACGCCTTGCAAGCGATGACTCAACCCGATCCAGCAGCACGGCGTAAATCTTCAGCGCAGGAAACAGAGCCTGAAGCTGCCGAAGCATGTTCTCAACGATGTTGTCGAGGTCATCGCGCACGAGGATCATGCGGTCGATCTCCGCATAAGCCTTCGAAACGTGGAATTGCCTGCCAAGGCGTGTCGACATGGAGTTAAATGCATCACCCAGTTCGCCGAATTCGTCGTCCGTTTCCACGGTGACTTGTGTGCCAAATTTATTATCGGCGATGCGCCGCGTTCCCGCCGTAAGTCTGCCCAAAGGAACCACCATCGCGCGGATCTGTCCGACTGAGACCCACGCGATGAGCAGCAGCGCGAGCGCAATGACCAGCATGAAGTTGCGCCGGGAGGTACCTGCAGTAACAAGCAGTTGACTTTCCGGCACCGAGATCGCGAAGTACCAATCGTTCGAGCCGAATTTCTGTTTCATGGGTTGCATCAGGATCTGGCCGCGGTAGGTGACGCCACTGCTTGACCAGACCACATCCGAAGGCACGGCACCGGCGCCTGCACTCGTGATCAACTGCGGCAAGCCCATCTCGCGGCCATTCGGGCAGTGTAAATATTGCATCCGGGTGCTGTCCACGACACAGACACGCGTCCCGGCATTAAGGTCGCGGGATTCGCCCCACACGTACGCAGGATTCAGTTCGCCGATCACGACTTCGCCGCCCCGGGAACCGGGAGATTCGAAGAGAAAAAACAGTCTTTCGCCTTCCACGGTGCGGAGCAATGAAGCCGGTGGCGACGCCATGCCGCGATACTCGTCAACCAGCCGGCCGGCTTCGGGTGGAAGGTCGCCCTTGATGGCCGCCAAGCCAGCAGCACCGGCGCGGCCAACGGACAGGTACTGATCGGCGAAATAGGGCGGAATGACCGCGGTGCCCTCTGGCTGCGCCACGAACAGTTTCGCCACCGCGCCCGCGTTCAGCAAGCGTTCATGGACGGCAAGCGCGTAGTCCTTCGCGGTGCCGGCAAGTCGCTTATCGCCCTGGTCGATTAGCAGTTCGCGTACCTGCGACATCGAAAGCATGGCCAACACCCACAGCGGCAAAAGGGCACTGACCACAAACAGCAAGACAACCCTCTTGCCGACGCGGCTTTTGAATATCACGGGCTTTGGCGGGGTCATCGGTGGAAAGCGCTGGCAAGGCCCACATACTTGCCTTCCCGCGCACGAATGACATCTCCCCGATTCTCCTTGCTCGTGTAAGGCACCTTGCCTGGCCCGCCGATGCCAACGCCGTAGAAGTCAAAATCCGATTTAACGGGACGGCACTTCTTGTCGCTGGGCGAGTTGCCGTTGCCTTTGGCTGTCACCAAATTGGCGGCGCCGCCGGGACCGCCCGAGAATTCGCGATTGCGGGCCAGATCGGCATTGGCGAGACCGCCGAGGGCTAATTGCGGATTATCGTGCATGCATTTCGATATCACCCTGGACACGCCCGCAAGGTCGCTTACCGCCTGCGCTCGACAAACGTGGTTCCAGTAACGGTGCATGGCAATGACGCCGTTAACCCCGCTCATAATGATTGCGTCGAGCAGCGACAATGCAAGCTGGAATCTGGAACCACACACCCCCCCTACACATTCTATTTCAGAGATCCTATAGCGCATTTGCGTCACAATCGTCAATGCAATTGGTCAAGGATGGTGCGTGCGCATTTGGCGGGTAGGGACGCCTTCGGCGCGATGACGGCCGAGTTATATGGCGCCCGTGCGTTTGCCACATTGTAGGTGCCAGATGCCAATAAATGCCAATACCCATATGATTGCCGATCATGGATGCAATTGTCATTTTTTTGTTCACCGAGGTTCATTGAACGCTACCGCCATTCCGGCAGATTTGGCCTTCGCGCGGCAGCGGTCGTTGGCTCGATGCCAGTCTTGCCGACAAAATTGAGAAGGCGTGCATTTGCGGGCTTGTCATTTCGGCGCCCTCAACAAACTTGCAGGTATTTGCCTGATCATCGGCGCCAATTGATGAAGGAATGCGGTCAACGCGGAGGTGCGTCGCCAGACCATGGCGATACGCCGGTGCGGCGCCGGTTCGATGAAGGGAATCAGCGTGACATTGGGCGACGGCGGCGCCGGCGCGTGCACGGACAATGCGGGCATCAGCGTCATGCCGACATTGGCACTGACCATGTGCCGCAGAGTTTCGAGGCTGGTGGCGCGAAATCCTGAACGCTCACCGGCACCGGCCATCTGGCAGACCTCCAGCGCCTGATCGCGCAGGCAGTGGCCGTCATCGAGCAGCAACAGGCTTTCATTGGCCAGATCGGCGAGTTTGACGCGTTTCGCCTTGGCCAGCCGGTGCTGCTTGTTCAGCGCCAGCACGAACGTTTCCTCGAACAGGAATTCCGCGTGCAGCGAATCATCGTGGATCGGTAGCGCCAGCACGGCGGCGTCTAGTTCGCCGTCGTGCAGCTTCTTCAGCAGCACCTCGGTTTTTTCTTCGATGAGTATCAATTCCAGTTTCGGAAAACGCTTGACGATGTTCGGCACCACGTGCGGCAAGAGGTACGGCCCGAGCGTGGGAAAGAGGCCCAGGCGCACGGTGCCGGACTCGGGGTCTTTGGCGCGTCTGGCAATCGCCTTGATCTCGTCGGCTTCGCGCAGGATCACGCGCGCCTTCGCCACGACAGCCTCACCGACCTCGGTCAGCATCACGTTGCGCGGATTGCGTTCAACCAGCGCCATGCCGATTTCGTCTTCGAATTTTTTCAGCTGGGTGGACAGGGTAGGCTGGGATACGAAGCTCGCTTCCGCCGCCCGGCCGAAGTGTTTGTGGTCCGCCAGCGCCACCAGGTAGCGGAGATCGCGCAAATTCATGCTGTCCTCATCAAGAGATTAGCTATTTGGAATCGTTATGGAACCGATGATAGCAATCAATTGGCTATATGACGACGGTGGCGTGACCGCTGATGAATCCGCGCACTGGGCGCGCGCTGTCCGCGACGGCGGCAGGCCACCGGAAAACCGAATTCACGCTACACTGGCGCATGCAAAAATTCGGCTTTCGCATTCAGACCAGCGCGGGAATGACGGTGGACAACCTGGTCATCCACGGTGTCGACCAGCAGCAGGCGGAGACCAAACTCAGGCAGATGTATCACCGCTGCACGATTCTTGAATGCCGGGTGGTGGATGACCTGCCGCGCGGCGACGGCACCGATCTCGAAGGGGCGATCTCGCTGATCATGGAACGGCAAAAGAAATCCTAGATCGGATATTTCATCAATCCTTGAACTTCCGTCATTCGCGCGCTGAGAAAGTGGGCTGATAGCCCGGTCTCAGGCCGCCAGTGCGAGGAAATCGTTGGCCTTGAGTTCTTCGTAGAGCGCCTGGTAATCGCGGGCGCCGCGGCTGTCGGGGGCATGCTCGAAGACATCCGTCTCGGCAAACGGGCTTTCCGCGAGCGAAACACTCTCCGCAATGCGCGTCTCGCATACGTCCATGCCGAATCGTTCACGGAAAGTTTTGTCGATATCCCACGACATCTTGCGGCGTGCGTCGAAGCGCGTGATGAGGTAACGGCGCTCGATGCGCTTTTTCAGCACCGGCCCCAGCGCATTCAGGGTTCGATCCACTTGTATGGCGCCCTTGACGGCCAGATAGTCGGCCGACACCGGCACCAGAACTTTGTCTGCCGCAAAAATCGCGGACAGGGAAAGCACGCCCAGCAGCGGACAGCAGTCGATGATCACCGGCCGGACGCCATTCAGGTTCTCCCGTGTCAGCGCCAGTTTGAGGCGATTCAGGACGTTGGGACCCTTGCCGAATTGGGTGTCCACTTTGGCCAGCTCCAGGTGCGCCGATATCAGGCTCCAGTTGCGTTCGGTCTGGCGTACCAGATCGGTCAGCGGTTTGTTGTCGCGAAAAAAAGCGTAGATGCTGGCCTCGCTGGCCGCCACATCGAGACCGCTGAGCCCGGAAAGATGTGCCTGGGGGTCAAGATCGATAACCAACGGAGCTTCGCCCGCCCGCGCCAGCGCGGCAGCCAGATTAAGCGCAGTGGTCGTCTTGCCGACACCGCCCTTTTGATTGAAGACCGTGATACGAGGCATGATATTCGCAGGCCAAATTGTGGAATGCACACGACGAGAGTCTGCCCGTGCGAGTTTGCATTGGGCTTACATTGCATAATTATCACGAAATCAAGTGTTTAGCAATGTTTCTTCAGGTTTGGGTGCAAATACGTCGCGTAAGTTAGAGAGCTTGGCTCGGGGACAAATGA
>Ga0315271_10001681_pt1 | contig 13480 bp, 13 predicted proteins | sample C3_top_MG_FD_204664 | JGI IMG/M metagenome (GOLD analysis project Ga0315271, IMG submission 204664) | Sediment microbial communities from Yellowstone Lake, YNP, Wyoming, USA - C3_top | ecosystem: Environmental > Aquatic > Freshwater > Lake > Sediment | place: USA: Wyoming | collected 2017-08-01 | reverse complement strand
ACGACCACGTCGAAGGCTTTCGGCGCCTTGACCAACTGCATCGCGGCGTTGTCGACGTACATGTGATCGAGCTTCACATCGGGGTACGACGCATGCACCTCGGTCACCACGTCCTTCCAGAACTGGAACGTCTCGAGCACGTTGGCCTTGTCTACGCTGGTCACCTTCTTGCCACGCTTCCTGGCCGCCTGGAACGCGACATGGGCGATGCGTTCGATCTCGGGCTTGCTGTAGCGCATGGTGTCGAAGGCTTCCTCGGAGCCGGGGAAGGGGCCGTCGACAGCGGTGCGACGGCCACGCGGCTGGCCGAAATAGATGTCGCCGGTCAGCTCGCGAATGATCAGGATGTCGAGCCCTGCAACCAGCTCGGGCTTCAGGCTGGAGGCATGGGTCAGCTGCTCGTAGCAGATCGCGGGCCGAAAGTTGGCGAACAGGCCGAGTTGCTTGCGCAGCCCGAGGATCGCCTGCTCGGGGCGCAAGGCGCGTTCGAGCTTGTCGTACTTCCAATCACCGACGGCGCCGAACAGAACGGCATCGGCGGCCTTGGCCAACGCCAGCGTCGCCTCGGGCAGCGGATGGCCATGCGCCTCATAGGCCGCGCCACCGACCAGGGCAGTCTCGAGTTCGAACGGCAGTTCGAGCACGCGCAGCACCTTGACCGCCTCGGCGATGATTTCGGTGCCGATGCCGTCGCCCGGCAACACAGCAATCTTCATTCGGCATCTCTCCCAGATTCGGCCAGCCAATGCACCAGCCGGTGCTCGCAGGCCTTGAACAAGATGTACGCGGCCATGCTCAGGTATGTCGTGAGCAGCAACTCAACAAGCTGTTGAGCAGCACCGTCGCCCAGAGCCATCCATCCATAGTTGAACACCAGTTCAGTATTGGCCTTGAGCAGGGTGAACAGGTTGAGGGTGCCAGCGCCGAAGCTCAGGAATGCCAGTCCCATCACAGTAAAGGTCAACCAACGGCGGCAGAAAACCAGCCTGCGCAACCAATCGCGCACGGTCTCACACTGGCCGGTGGTCGAGCCACGGCATGCGCGTCAGGCGCTCGGTTTCGAAGGCCAGGATTTTGTCGGCGTGGCGCAGCGTCAAGCCGATGTCATCCCAGCCATTGAGCAGGCATTGCTTGCGAAAGGCCTGGACTTCGAACGGCAGCTCGACAGCGTCGGGCTTGATCACCACCTGGCGCGGCAGGTCGATCGTCAACGCATAGCCCGGGAATGCGGCGACTTCGTCGAACAAGCGCGCCACCTCGTGCTCGGGCAGCACGATCGGCAACAGGCCGTTCTTGAAGCAGTTGTTGAAGAAGATGTCGGCAAAACTCGGTGCGATCAGGGCGCGAAAACCGTACTGGTCGAGGGCCCACGGTGCGTGCTCGCGGCTCGAACCGCAGCCGAAGTTCTTCGCCGCCACCAGCACCGACGCGCCCCGGTAGCGGGCCTGATTGAGCACGAAGTCGGGGTTCGCCTTGCGCGTGGCAGGGTCCTGGCCCGGCTCGCCACGGTCGAGGTAGCGCCATTCGTCGAACAGGTTGGGGCCGAAACCCGAACGCTTGATCGACTTCAGGAACTGCTTCGGGATGATCGCGTCGGTGTCGACGTTGGCTCGATTCAACGGTGCGACCAGCCCCTTGTGGACGGTGAATGCTTGCACGTCAGCTCACTTCTTCTTCGAGGCGTTCTCGATCGATTCGCCGGCCTTGGCGATGTCCTTGCCCAAACCCTCGACGGTGTTGCAGCCCACCAACAGCAGCAGCACGCCGGTCACAAATCCCGCTAACAGCGCTTTCATTGGTCTCTCCGCATTGCCTCAAGAAATTCGACGCACGTCGACAAAGTGCCCCTCGATGGCCGCTGCCGCGGCCATTGCCGGGCTGACCAGGTGGGTGCGGCCACCCGCGCCCTGCCGGCCCTCGAAGTTGCGGTTGCTGGTCGACGCGCAGCGTTCGCCGGGCTCGAGCCGGTCGGCGTTCATCGCCAGGCACATCGAACAGCCCGGTTCACGCCAGTCGAAACCGGCCGCCTTGAACACCTCGTGCAGGCCCTCGCGCTCGGCCTGCGCCTTGACCAGGCCCGACCCCGGCACCACCAGCGCCAGGCGCACGTTACTGGCCACACGCCGGCCCAGCCGCTTGACCACGGCAGCCGCTTCCCGCAGGTCTTCGATGCGGCTGTTGGTGCACGAGCCGATGAAGACCTTGTCGATGCGGATGTCGGTGATGGCCTTGTTCGGCTCCAGGCCCATGTAGGCCAGTGCGCGTTCGATGCCCTCGCGGCGGCCGGCGTCTTTCTCGCGCTCGGGGTCTGGCACGCGGCCGTCGACCGCCACCACCATCTCAGGGCTGGTGCCCCAGGTGACCTGTGGCCTGAGGGCGCTGGCGTCGAGTTCGACAACGCGGTCCCACTTTGCATCGGCGTCCGATTGCAGGATGCGCCAGTAAGCGATCGCGTGCTGCAGCTCGACGCCCGTTGGCGCAAACGGCCGCCCTTGCACGTACTGGATCGTCTTCTCGTCGACGGCGACCAGCCCGGCACGTGCACCGGCCTCGATCGCCATGTTGCATACCGTCATGCGCCCTTCCATGCTGAGGGCGCGGATCGCGCTGCCGCCGAACTCGATCGTGCTGCCGCTGCCGCCGGCGGTGCCGATCTTGCCGATGATGGCCAGCACGATGTCCTTCGCGGTGCAACCACGCGGCAATGCACCCTCGACCTTGATCAGCAGGTTCTTCGCCTTCTTGGCCAGCAGGGTTTGCGTCGCCATCACGTGCTCGACCTCGCTGGTGCCGATGCCGTGCGCCAGCGCACCGAACGCGCCATGCGTGCTGGTGTGGCTGTCGCCGCAGACGACGGTCATGCCGGGTAACGTGGCGCCCTGCTCTGGGCCGATCACGTGCACGATGCCCTGGCGCTTGTCGAGAAACGGGAAGTACGCCGCCGCGCCGAAGGCCTTGATGTTGGCGTCGAGCGTGACCACCTGCTGGCGGCTGATCGGGTCGGTGATGCCGTCGTAGCCCTCTTCCCAGTGGTTGGTCGGCGTGTTGTGGTCGGCGGTGGCGACGATCGAACTCTGGCGCCAGACCTTGCGGCCGGCCAGACGCAGGCCCTCGAACGCCTGCGGGCTGGTCACCTCGTGCACCAGATGGCGGTCGATGTAGAGCACGGTGGTGCCGTCGTCTTCGGTGTAGACGGCGTGTTCGTCCCACAGCTTGTCGTAAAGGGTGCGTGCGGTCATCGCTTCGGCTGGCAAGTCCAGCCCGGATTGTCGCGGAAACCGCGCGCCACCTGCCCGGCGCCGGTGATTGGCGCCTCAGCGCTGGCGCCGCCGCTGTTGCCAGGCCAGCAATTCGCCGACGATGCCGCGGCGAAAGGCCAGCACACAGACGACGAAGATCGCACCGATGATCACGGTCACCCAAGAACCCACCCGGTCGGCGAGAAAGTTCTGCAACCCGATGATGGTCATGGCCCCGATCACGGGCCCGGCAAAGGTGCCCATGCCGCCAAGCAGCGTCATCAACACGACTTCACCGGACAGCGACCAGTGCACGTCGGACAGCGTGGCAAAGCCCAGCACCAGCGTCTTCAGCGCGCCGGCCAGGCCCGCGATCGCCGTCGACAACACGAAAGCCAGCAGCTTGTAGCGGTCGACGTCGTAGCCCAGCGAGATCGCCCGCGGCTCGTTCTCGCGGATCGCCTTCAGGACCTGGCCGTACGGCGAATGCACGATGCGGATGATGGCCGCGAAAACGGCGACGAAGATCGCCAGCACGACGTAGTACAGCGTCAGGTCGCTGGCCAGCGGCAGCAGGCCGAACAGGCTGCCGCGCGGGACGCCCTGCAAGCCGTCCTCGCCACCGGTAAACGGCACTTGCAGGCACACGAAGTAGATCATCTGCGCCATCGCCAGCGTGACCATCGCGAAATAGATGCCCTGGCGGCGGATCGCGATCAAGCCGACGACGAGACCCAAGGCGCCGGCGAGCAGCATGCCGGCAAGCAAGCCGAGTTCGGGCGACCAGCCGGCGCTGCGCACCAGCCAGCCGGTGGCATAGGCCGCCGAACCCATGAACGCGGCGTGGCCGAACGACAGCAGCCCGGTGTAGCCGAGCAGCAGGTTGAAGGCGCAGGCAAAGATCGCGAAACACAGCGCGGTCATCAGGAACACGGGGTAGACGCCGATGAACGGCGCAACCAGCAGGAAGACCAGGCCCGCGCCCCAGGCCCAGCGTGCTGAATTGGCATTCGAGAAGGTCACTGCTGCACCCTTCGGCCTTCGGCCTGTCCCGCCGAGCGGGAGCGTTCGCACTTGCGGCGGCCCTGCGTGCTCATCTCACTTCTCCTTGCCGAACAGGCCGGCCGGCCGAACCATCAGCACGATGGCCATGATGACGAAGACGACGATGTTCGAGGCCTCGGGATAGAACACCTTGGTCAGGCCCTCGACCAGGCCGAGCATCACGCCGGTCAGGATCGAACCCAGGATCGAGCCCATGCCGCCGATCACCACCACCGCGAAGACCACGATGATCAGGTTGCTGCCCATCAGCGGCGTGATCTGGATTACCGGCGCAGCCAGCACGCCCGCGATCGCGGCCAGCGCCGCGCCGCCGGCGTAGGTCAGCGTGACCATCAACGGCACGTTGATGCCGAAGGCCTGCACCAGGGCCGGATTCTCGGTGCCGGCGCGCAAGGTCGCACCCAGGCGGGTCTTCTCGATCACGAACCAGGTCGCCAGGCAAACGCCCAGCGACGCGAACACGACCCAGGCGCGGTAATTCGGCAGCACCATGAAGCCGAGGTTGGTCGCGCCCTGCAGCAACTCAGGCACCGGGTACTGCTGGCCGGAGACGCCGAATTGGTCGCGGAACACGCCTTCGGCAATCAGCGCCAGGCCAAAAGTCAGTAGCAGGCTGTAGATCGGGTCGACACGGTAGAGCGGCTTGAGCAGCGTGCGTTCGATGGCCGCGCCCATCGCACCCACCACCAGCGGCGCAAGCAACAGCGCGGCCCAGTAATTGAGCCCGAATTTCTCCAGACTCAGCCAGGCCACGTAGGCCCCGATCATGTACAGCGCGCCGTGGGCGAAGTTGACGATCCCCAACAGGCCGAAGATCACGGCCAGGCCCAGACTGAGCATGGCGTAGAACGACCCATTGACCAGGCCCAGCATGAGCTGGCCCAGAAAAGCCTGCAGGGGAATGCCGAATATCTCCACGGCGCGCGCCTCAGTTGGACATCACTTCCAGAGCGCGCACTTGCTGTCGGCCTTGGTCTGCCATGCCGCTTCGCCCTTGAACGTCTCGACGACCTTGTAGTAATCCCAGGGCTCGGTCGACTGCTCCGGCGTCTTCACCTGCATCAGGTACATGTCGTGCACCATGCGGCCGTCGTCGCGGATGAAGCCGCCCTTGGCGAAGACGTCGTTGATCTTGGTCTTCTTCATCTGCGCCAGCACCTTGTCGGCATCGTCGCTACCGGTGGCATTGACGGCTGCAAGGTATTGCGATGCGGCCGAGTAGTCGGCAGCTTGCAGCGACGACGGCATGCGCTTCATCTTCTCGAAGAAGCGACGCGCCCAGGCCCGCGTCTCCGCGTTCTGGTTCCAGTACCAGCTGTCGGTCAGGTACATGCCCTGGGTCGTCTTCAGCCCCAGCGAGTGGATGTCGTTGATGAAGACCAGCAGGCCGGCCAGCTTCATCGTCTTGGTGACGCCGAATTCGTTGGCTGCCTTGATCGAATTGATGGTGTCGCCGCCGGCATTGGCCAGGCCCAGGATCTGCGCCTTGCTCGCTTGCGCCTGCAGCAAGAACGAAGAGAAGTCGCTGGCATTGAGCGGCACCTTGACCGAGCCCACAACGTTGCCGCCCGCGGCCTTGACGACGGTGGAGGTGTCGTTCTGCAACGCCGCGCCGAAAGCGTAGTCGGCGGTCAGGAAGTACCAGCTCTTGCCACCCGCCTTGACCACCGCATTGCCGGTGCCCTTGGCCAGCGCCACCGTGTCGTAGGCCCAGTGCACCGTGTACGGCGTGCACTGCTCGTTGGTCAGCGCCGACGACGCGGCACCGACGACGATAAAGGGCTTCTTCTTCTCGGCCGCCACCTTGGCCATCGCCAATGCGGTGCCTGAATTGGTGCCGCCGACCAGCATGTCCAGGCCCTGGGTATCGAACCATTCGCGCGCCTTGGCCGCGGCGATGTCGGCCTTGTTCTGATGGTCGGCGAACAAGACCTCGACCTTCTTGCCCGCGACGCTGCCACCGGCATCGGCGATCGCCATCTTGATGGCTTCGACGCCGCCCTGGCCATCCAGGTCGGCGTAGACGCTGGACATGTCGGTGATGATGCCGATGCGGATCACGTCACCCGAAATCTGCGCCTGCGCGGGCGCAGCAACGCCAAGCAGCGAGGCGCAGGCCAGGCTGCACAAGGCCGTGAGTTTCTTCAGTTTCATGTCGGACTCTCCGTGGTTGGATGGGTGGATTGAGACGGAACAACCTGGGGCGCGTTCACACGCCCAGATATTCGTGCAGCCGCGCGATGTTGGCGGGCAGCTGCGCTTGTGTGAATTCCTGCAGGATGCGACCGTGCTCGACGACGAAGAAGCGGTCGGCCAGCGGCGCGGCGAAACGGAAGTTCTGTTCGACCATGACGACGGTGTAGCCCTGCTGGCGCAGCGCCAGCACCATCTCGGCCAGCTTGTGCACGATCACCGGTGCCAGGCCCTCGGAGATCTCGTCGAGCAGCAACAGCCGCGCACCGGTGCGCAGGATGCGCGCCACCGCCAGCATCTGCTGCTCACCGCCCGACAGCCGCGTGCCCTGGCTGGCCGCACGCTCGCGCAGGTTCGGGAACATGGCGTAGATCTGCTCGACGCTCATGCCGCCCTTGGCCAGTTCAGGCGGCAACATCAGGTTCTCCTCGGCCGACAGGCTGGAGAAGATGCCGCGCTCCTCGGGGCAGTAGCCGATGCCCAGCCGCGCAATGCCGTGCGTGGCCATGCCAATGGTCTCGCTGCCGCGCACACGTACCGAGCCCTTGCGGCTGCCGGTCAGACCCATGATCGCGCGCAGCGTGCTGGTGCGGCCGGCGCCGTTGCGGCCAAGCAATGTCACCACTTCGCCTTCCTGCACATCGAAGTTGACGCCGTGCAGCACATGCGACTCGCCGTACCAGGCGTGCAGGTCCTTGACTTCGAGCATGGCGGGGCCCATCAATGCGGCCCCTTGAGTTCGGCGTCCGCGCTGCCCATGTAGGCCTCGATCACGGCCGGGTTCTTCGACACCAACTCGTACGGGCCTTCGGCCAGGGTGGCGCCGCGCTGCAGCACGGTGATCGTGTCGGCGATGCTGGCCACCACGCTCATGTTGTGCTCGACCATCAGCACCGTGCGCCTGGCCGCCACCTTCTTGATCAACTGGCGGATGCGGTCGACGTCTTCCAGGCCCATGCCCTGGGTCGGCTCGTCGAGCAACATCAACTCGGGGTCCATCGCCAGTGTGGTCGCGATCTCCAGCGCACGCTTGCGGCCGTAACTCAGCTCCACGGTGGGCGTGTCGGCGTATTTGTCGAGGTCGACTTCGCGCAGCAACTCGTGCACCCGCTCGTCGAGCGGCTGCAGGCTGGCCTCGGAGCGCCAGAAGTGGAACGAGGTGCCGAGCTTTCTCTGCAGCGCGACGCGCACGTTCTCCAGCACCGACAGGTGTGGAAAGACAGCCGAGATCTGGAACGAGCGCACGATGCCGCGGCGCGCGATGTGGGCCGGCGCCTCGGCCGTGATGTCGGTGCCGTTGAACAGGATCTGCCCGGCGGTCGGGGTCAGGAACTTCGTCAACAGGTTGAAGCAGGTCGTCTTGCCGGCGCCGTTGGGGCCGATCAGCGCATGGATCGTGCCGCGCCGCACCTGCAGATCGACCTGGTCGACGGCGACGAAGCCCTTGAACTCCTTGCTCAGGCGGCGCGTTTCGAGGATGACGTCAATGCTCATTGAGACGGGACGGGGGCTGGCGGCCTGCCTGGATCGGCCGCACAGTCTAAGCGCGATCGCACCGCGTGCAAGGCCGCGGGCGCACGCAATCACCATGAGATCAATCCGCACGGGCTGGCTGCGGGCTCGCCCGCGCAACCGGGCTGCGTCCCGGCGAGTGCGTGCTCGGCGCACGGGCTCGCACGGCCGCACCACGCCGGTGCCGACTTGACGACGGCAGGGCCCTTGCTGCCCAATCGCCAGCCTGCATTCGCGGGAGACACCGATGTGGTCGACGCACGCACCCCGGGATTCTTTCAGCGCGATCGCGGCCCTGGCTGCGTTGGCATGCCTGTCACTCATCGCCTGCACCCAGCGCGACGCCCCGGCGCAGGCAAAGGCGCCGACGCCATACCGTGTCTTTGCCAGCCAGTTGGATCAGCCACGCGGGCTGCTGTTCGCCGCCGATGGAACAATGTACGTCGCCGAGCAACACGGTGGCGCCGTTGCCCGCATCGACCCCGATGGCCGGATCACGCGCATTGCCCAGGGGCTGCGCAGTCCGCATGACCTGGCGCTGGACCCGGCGGGTAACTTGTACGTCGCCGAAACCGGCGCCGACCGGGTCGCGAAGATCGACCGCGCGGGTACGGTAAGCACCTTCATCGCCGACCTCGACTCGCCGGTCGACCTCGACTTCGGCCCCGACGGCGAGCTGTGGGTCTGCGAGCTCAGCGGCAAGGTGCTGGCGTTCACGCCACAGGGGCGTTCGCGGGTGGTCGCCGAACTGAAGGGTCCACATGGGCTGGCGTTTGGCGCCGCCGGCCTGACCTACATCAACGACTGGCGCGGCAATCGCGTCGTCAAGTGGGTGGCGGGCAATGTCGTTGCCTTTGCCGACGTTGCCGGCCCCGTGGGCATTGCGATCGGCCGCTCCGGCGACGTCTACGTGGCCCAGCCGCAGGCACGGCAGATCTCACGAATCTCTGCGGACGGCAAACGCAGCGACTTCGCACAGAACCTCGATGAGCCGCGCGATCCGGTCTTCGACAGCCAGGGCAATCTGTACGTCGCGGAAACGCTCGCCGGCCGTATCCTCGTCTACAGCGGCAGCTTCTGAGCCGTTCAACTCAGCGCAGAGACGACGTCGCGCGGGGCCTGCACCAGTTCGATCAGGACGCCCTCTCCGCCGATGGGGAACTCGTCGTTGCCCTTGGGATGAACGAAGCAGATGTCGTGTCCCGCCGCACCCTTGCGGATGCCTCCGGGCGCGAAGCGCACGCCATGTGCCGCCATCCACGTGACCGCCGCGGGCAGGTCGTCGACCCACAGCCCGACATGGTTCAGCGGCGTGCTGTGCACGGCCGGCTTCTTGTCCGCGTCGATCGGCTGCATCAGGTCGATCTCGACCGCGTGCACGCCCTCGCCCAGGGAACAGATGTCCTCGTCGACGTTTTCGCGCTCGGAGACAAAGTGGCTCTTCACGGTCAGGCCGAGCACGTCGACCCACAGCGACTTCAGGCGCTGCTTGTCGGGCCCGCCAATCGCGATCTGCTGGATGCCGAGGATCTTGAATGGTTTGCTGTTCATCACATCACGCAAAACTCAGGATCGGTTGATCGACCGCCAGGCTGTCGCCCTGCTTGGCCAGCAGTTCAACCACGGTGCCGTCGGTCGCCGCTGTGAGGATGTTTTCCATCTTCATGGCCTCGATCACGGCCAGCCTCTCGCCGGCCAGCACCTTCTGCCCTGGCTTCACGCTGACATCGGCGAGCAGGCCGGGCATCGGCGAGAGCAGGAACTTCGACAGGTCGGGCGGTGCCTTGAAGGGCATCACGCGCAACAGGTCGGCCGCGCGCGGCGGCAGCACCAGGGTGTCGACGAGCATGCCGTTGTGCGCCACCCGCAGCCAGAGCCCATGGCGCTCGACCTGGGCCGTGAACGGCTTGCCGTTGCAGGTGCCGCTGGCGCGGATGTTGCGGAAGGTCCAATCGTTGGCGATGGCGTACTGCCGCTCGCCGACCGTCACCGTCATCATCGTGTCGGCATGCACCTGCACCGGCCGGTGAACGTGCTTGCCCCCCTCGCCCCTGACGACGACGACAAATTCGCTGCCCACGCGCAGGCTGTGCCCCGGCAACTGGCCGCTGATGCGGGCCGCGCGCTGGCGGTAGACGCGGTGCACAGCCGCCGCCAGTGCGACCAGGAAGTCAGGGTCGTCGTGCGGCACGTCCTCGGCGCGAAAGCCATGGCCGTAGTGCTCGGCAATGAAGCCTGTATTGAAATCGCCGGCGACGAACCTCGGGTGCGCCAGCAGCGCCGACTGGAACGGGATGTTGCTGCTGATGCCGCGGATCACGAAGGCATTCAGCGCCTCGCGCATCTTGGCGATCGCGTCGTCGCGGTCGAAGCCGTGCACGATCAGCTTGGCGATCATCGAGTCGTAGTACATCGGGATCTCGCCGCCTTCGTAGACGCCGGTGTCCACGCGCACGCCTCCGCCTTCGGGCACCGGCGCCGCCGACTCCATGGTCTGCGGCGGCGGCTGGTAACGCACCAGGCGACCGGTCGACGGCAGGAAGTTGCGGAACGGGTCTTCCGCATTGATGCGGCACTCGATGGCCCAGCCGCGGCGCTGCACGTCGGCCTGCGCAAAACCGAGCGTTTCGCCGGCGGCGACGCGGATCATCTGCTCCACCAGATCGAGCCCTGTGATGCACTCGGTGACCGGGTGCTCGACCTGCAGCCGCGTGTTCATCTCGAGGAAGTAGAAGCCCTGGTCCTTGCCTACCACGAATTCCACGGTGCCGGCCGACTGGTACTTCACCGCCTTGGCCAGTTGCACCGCCTGTGCGCCCATCGCCTTGCGCGTGGCGTCGCTGATGAACGGCGACGGCGCCTCCTCGATCACCTTCTGGTGGCGGCGCTGGATCGAGCACTCGCGCTCGTTGAGGTAGACCACGTTGCCGTGCGCGTCGCCGAGCACCTGGATCTCGATGTGGCGCGGGCTCTCGACGAACTTCTCGATGAACACGCGGTCGTCGCCGAAGCTGTTGCGGGCCTCGCTGCGACAGGCGCCGAAACCTTCGAAGGCCTCCTTGTCGTTGTAGGCCACGCGCAGGCCCTTGCCGCCGCCACCCGCGCTGGCCTTGATCATCACCGGGTAGCCGACGTCGCGCGCGATCTCGACCGCGCGCTCGGGCGTCTCGATCGCCGCGTTCCAGCCCGGGATGGTGTTGACCTTGGCCTCGAGTGCGAGGTTCTTCGACGCGATCTTGTCGCCCATCGCGGCGATCGAGTAGTGCTTCGGGCCAATGAAGACCACGCCGGCCTCCTCGACGCGGCGCGCGAAGTCTTGGTTCTCGGACAGGAAGCCGTAGCCCGGGTGCACCGCCTGTGCGCCCGAACTCTTGCAGGCCGCGATGATGCGGTCGGCCTGCAGGTACGAATCGCGGCTCGGCGCGGCGCCGACGAACACCGCCTCGTCGGCAAGTGTGACATGGCGCGCGTCGCGGTCGGCTTCCGAGTAGACGGCCACCGTCTGGATGCCCATCTTGCGCGCGGTCTTGATGATGCGGCAGGCGATCTCGCCCCGGTTGGCAATCAATATTTTGGTGAACATGTCAGCCACGCGCTCCAGGTGTACCGTCCAGCAGGGGCCGCGGATCCGGCTTCGCCGGGCCGCAGGCGCCGCCCCCTTGAGGGGGAGCGGCGACGCCGCTTCGGGGGTGGGTCATAACGGGATGTTGCCGTGCTTGCGCCACGGGTTATCGAGTTTCTTGTCGCGCAGCATGGCCAGCGAGCGGCAGATGCGCTTTCGGGTCTCGTGCGGCTGGATCACGTCGTCGATGAAGCCGCGGCTGCCGGCGACGAAGGGATTGGCGAAGCGGGCCTTGTACTCTGCCTCGCGCGCTGCAAGCTTGGCCGGGTCGCCCTTGTCGTCGCGGAAGATGATCTCGACCGCACCCTTGGCCCCCATCACCGCAATCTCGGCATTCGGCCAGGCGAAGTTGACGTCGCCACGCAGGTGCTTGGAGGACATCACGTCGTAGGCGCCGCCATAGGCCTTGCGCGTGATCACGGTCACCTTGGGCACCGTGCACTCGGCGTAGGCGTAGAGCAGCTTGGCGCCATGCTTGATGATGCCGCCGTACTCCTGGCTGGTGCCCGGCATGAAGCCGGGCACGTCGACGAAAGTGATTACCGGGATGTTGAAGGCGTCGCAAAAGCGCACGAAGCGCGCCGCCTTGATGCTGCTCTTGATGTCCAGGCAGCCGGCCAGCACCTGCGGGTTGTTGGCGACGATGCCGACGGTCGTGCCCTCCATGCGGCCGAAGCCAACGACGATGTTCTTCGCGTAGTCGGGCTGCAGTTCGAAGAAGTCGCCGTCGTCGAGCACTTTGACGATCAGCTCCTTCATGTCGTACGGCTTGTTCGGATTGTCCGGCACCAGGGTGTCGAGCGAGTGGTCGAGCCGTTCGGCCGGGTCGGCGACCACGGTGCCACCCAGGCGCAACGGCGACTTCTCGCGGTTGTTCAGCGGCAGGTAGTTGTAGAAGCGGCGCAGCATCAGCAGCGCTTCGACGTCGTTGTCGAAAGCCAGGTCGGCCACGCCGCTGCGGGCCGCGTGCGTCGTCGCACCGCCGAGTTCCTCGGCCGTCACCTCTTCGTGCGTCACCGTCTTCACGACCTCGGGGCCGGTAACGAACATGTAGGAGCTGTCCTTGACCATGAAGATGAAGTCGGTCATCGCGGGCGAGTAGACCGCGCCACCCGCGCACGGGCCCATGATCAGGCTGATCTGCGGGATCACGCCGCTGGCCATCACGTTGCGCTGGAACACATCGGCGTAACCGCCGAGCGAGGCGACGCCCTCCTGGATGCGTGCACCGCCCGAATCGTTGAGGCCGATCACCGGCGCGCCGACCTTCATCGCCTGGTCCATCACCTTGCAGATCTTCTCGGCGTGCGCTTCGCTGAGCGCACCGCCGAAGACGGTGAAGTCCTGGCTGAAGACAAACACCAGGCGGCCATTGATCATGCCGTAGCCGGTGACGACACCGTCGCCCGGCACCTTGTTGTCCTGCATGGCGAAATCGGCGCAGCGATGCTCGACGAACATGTCCCATTCCTCGAAGGTGCCTTCGTCGAGCAGCAGTTCGAGGCGCTCGCGCGCCGTCAACTTGCCCTTCTTGTGCTGCGCGTCGATGCGCTTCTGACCGCCGCCCAGGCGTGCGGCGGCGCGCTTGTTTTCGAGCTTTTCGATGATGTCGTGCATGGCCGGTCGTCTCCTTGTCAGTCTCTCTCGAACAGATCGAGCAGCGCACGCGCAGCCACCGTGGGTGCCGTGCGCGCCGCATCGACCTGGGCCAGCACGCGCGGCAGTGCCTCACGAACGGCATCGTTTTGCTCGAAGTCGGCGCGCAACCGTGCGTGCACGATGTCCCACAGCCAGGCTTGGCGCTGCGCCTGGCGGCGGGCCTCGAAGCTGCCGCTGGCACGGCGGCGCA
>Ga0315271_10001679_pt1 | contig 13486 bp, 8 predicted proteins | sample C3_top_MG_FD_204664 | JGI IMG/M metagenome (GOLD analysis project Ga0315271, IMG submission 204664) | Sediment microbial communities from Yellowstone Lake, YNP, Wyoming, USA - C3_top | ecosystem: Environmental > Aquatic > Freshwater > Lake > Sediment | place: USA: Wyoming | collected 2017-08-01 | reverse complement strand
CCACTAATTGGTCAACATAAGCCGGTCGGAAGCCAAGCAGGTTGGCGCGCAGCACCAGGTCGGTGTCTTCGCAATAGCAGAAGAAGCGTTCGTCGAAGCAGTAGCCCGTGGTAGCTTTGATGTCTTGCACAAAAGCGCGGGTCATGAGGCAGCAGCCACCCGTGGGGCCCAGGTAGGGGTCTTCGGTGTCTTTGCGGTCGGCCGGCATCAGGCTGGCGTACAGACTGATGCCGAGAGTGTCGACTTCGGCCGGGTTGTGGAGTTTGTGCATGCGGCCACCGGACATGCCTGCGGGTTCTGCACTGGATTTCAATGCCTCGCGCAGAAGATGCACCAACTCTGGTTTGGCTACCGCGTCGTTGTTGAGCAGGCCGATGTAATGGCATTGGGGGATCGCCAGCAGTTGGCCGATCAAGAAGTTGCTGCCCGCTGCAAAGCCAAGGTTGGTGGTTGAGCGAAAAAGCTGAACGTGGCTATGCGCCGCGCCCTGCAATCCGCTTTGCAGTGTCTCGAAGTCCGCCTCTGCAGAGGCGTTGTCGAGCACCAGAATCCAGGCTGGTGGCGGGGTGCATTGAGTCAGCGATGCCACGCAGCGCTGGGTCTGAGCAGCGGTGTTGTAGTTGATGACGGTAAAGCCGACGTCGAGGTTGCCGCTTGTTGAAGCGGACGCCGGCAGATCACGGATGAGTTGAGGGGAAGCATGTGCCAGCGGGGTGTGCATGCGGCATTATCGCCATTGAGGAGCATCCCAAGCAGGCCTGGTTGACGATCGGTGTTGGGATTGGAGCTAATGTTTCGGTGATTTGTTCAAGTTCAAAGTTGAAGAGGCACAAGGCGACTCCGTGGCGTGCAGCCACCAGAGAACGACAAGCAGGAGGAGCAAGTATTTATCCCAAGCGACCTTGGCTTTGAGCATCAACAAGACATTGCACAAGACCAGCAGGCCGACGAAGTCGGGCCGTGCAAAGCGCCAGAAAGCCCAAGTTGCCAGTCCAAAAAAGACGGCTACTCGGAGCGTATCCGACAAGAACAGGCGCAATACGCGGTCCAAAAATCCCATTGTCGGCACATCAAGCAGGTTGCCGTAAGGCGGAAAGATCCAAAAGAGCGACATCAACATCACAATTCCCAGACCAAAAATCCATGATTTGATGGGAGGGTAAAACGTTTCGCGCAAGCGCAAGAGTCGCTCTGGCAGTACGAAATACGCGCCCAACGCCGCCAAGAAATAGAGGCTGTTTTCTGGGATCAACCGCCGAATCTCGATTTCTGTCATCAGCCCTTGGCGTAGAGCTTCGGAGGGCGGAGCGAAGCCACCCCAGAGCCAGAACCAAGGCAAGAGCGAAGCTACCGCCGCGATTTGTGCCAATAGCATCGGCCGGCGCTCACGCCAAGTCTGGGTCTGCAGCGCCTTCCCCAGCTCGTGGAGCAGCAATGCCACTGGAAAAGCAAGCACGTATTGCCGAGTCGCCAAACCAAGGATAAAGCTTAACGCACACAATCCGGGCCGCCTTCGTTGGTAACTCCAAATTCCTAAAATGGTGCAGAACAGAGCCAGCATGTCTGTGTAAACAAGCATGGAAGTTGCCAGAAAGTATGGAAAGAGCAGAATGCCGACCAAGGCTGCCCAGAGTACCGAACGGTTACGGGCTTGCCAGCAAAGTAACAGCATGAGCCCCAGACTCAACAAATAATTTGCCCAACGCCCCACTGCAATGCCGCCACCCATAAGCTTTTCAAGGAAGCCGAAAATCATGAACGGCAGAGGGGTATTTAGCTCATGGTAATTTTTCAGCAACTCCAACGATGGAAACCACGTGTGGGAAAAACTCAAACTCGTGGGCCAAAAATGCAATTCGTCGTCACGCACTTCAAAGCCCAGACCTTGCATTGCAACGGCCAAGGCAGCGTAAAGAGCGATCAGCGTGGCTGCAGTTACCGAGGAAAACTTCCAAAGTCTGACCTTCATATCTGTCCTCGATTAAATGCAATAGTCAAAACGGTTGGTTGTCAGAGAAGCACCCAGCCACACTGCCCGTTCAGGTTCGAGGGCCCCTGACTTGAATCTGCCAGCGCGCCAGGCAAAGCAGGGTGGTGGTGATCATGTAGCGCGCCACGCTGAGCCAGGAGTAAAAGATGCGGGAGCGGCCAGCCTGGCGCGTGTTCATGCTGACGGGTACTTCCGTGATATGCAGGCCGGCTTTGCGCACTAGCAGGAGCACGCCGACGTCCTGGTAGTCCAGCAGCGTGGCCTCGCTGGCGGCGAGGATTTCCACCGCCTGGCGGTTGTAGTAACGAAAACCCGAAGTGAGGTCGCGCAGGTCGAAGCCGGCAATCGCGCGAAACCAGCGCCAGGCAATGTGGCGCATGCGGCTGGCACGCTCGGGGTGGGCGCCGATGACAACGTCTGCACTGGCCGCGCCAGCCAGCAGGCGGGGAATTTCCTGCACTTCGTGCTGGCCATCAGCATCCATGGTGATGACCGCCTGGTAGCCCTGCGCCCAGGCATGACGCACGCCCAGTTGCATGGCCCCCCAGGCTCCAAGCGGCAGCACCGGGCGCGTCACGATGGCGCCAGCGCGCCGGGCGATTTCGCCCGTGTTGTCGCTGCTATGGTCATCGACGACAAAAACATGTTGCCAGCCGGCAGCGATCAGTGAAATGACGACTTGGCCGATGGTGGCGGACTCGTCGCGGGCCGGGATCACAACCAGGATGGATGAATTGTCTGTGCCGGGTTGTGATTCATTCTGGGAAATAAAATATTCGGATGCCAGGCTCAAAGCGCAGCCGGTCATCGAAAAGCGCTGATGCAGAGCGCGCTTCCCTTCAGCGCCCCATTGTTCGAGTCTTTCAGGTTGAGTGCTCAATTGTTCCAAGGCAGCTCGCCAGGCTGGCGCGTCACCGGGAGGCAGGTGACACAGGCCCGAGCCGCTGCTTGAAACGACCCAGGACATGCCCGAGCCGGGCAAGTTGCTGACGATGCAGGGTTTGGCATGGGCCATGGCTTCGAGCAAAACAACGCCAAAGGCCTCTGTGCGCTCAATCGACGCAAGGCAAAACGCGTCGCAGCTGGCAAGGAGCTGGTGTTTGAAATCTTCGCTGATTTCGCCGAGCAGATGCACGTTGGGTTCAACACCTGCCGGGGTGCTGGTCTTCACCAGGGCTCGCAGGCTGGCCATGCTCTCGCCTTCGCCGGCAATGACGAGCTGCAGTTGAGCAGAGCCACTGACGGCACGGATCAGCGTGTCAAACCCTTTGTAATGAGCTAGGCGGCCCAAAGAAAAGAGTTTGAGGCGCCCAGGCAGCCAGGGCATTTCCTGTGCCTCAAATTTTGGTAGATCGGTCTGGATAGCCAGCGGTACCACGACACATTTGTATTGCCAGCGGTACAGGGGCTCGCTGGCATAGAGGTAGGGCAAGGACGTGGCGATGATGCGTTCTGCGCGCTCGAGCAGGGCTTGCTCAAAAGGCCGGTACACGGTGTAGGCAAGGCGCAAGGCCAGACGCTCCTGCGAGACGACGACGTCGGAGTGCCAGTGCACCACCCATGGGATCTTGTAGGCGCTGATCAGAGTCAGTGCCCAGAAGGCCGAGACATTGGGCATGTGCAGGTGCAGCACCTCGGGCTGGATCTCGCGAATGGCACGCATAAGCGCTGCCCTGAAACCGAGCGCGATGGGCGTGTAGATCAAACGCAGTTGCACCGGCACACGACGCAGCCAGGACGGGTCGGCGGCCAGCGGCTTGCCATGTACCAGGGCGTGGCTGTCGATGCCGAGGGCTCGCTGGGTTGTCACCAAGTCAGACAGAAACGTTTCCATGCCACCGCGGTCGGGCGGAAAGAACTTGCCGATGTGGAGAACTCGCTGCGTCATGGGCGTCGATGCTAACTGAGTTTGCCTGCGCCCACTGTTGCTCGATGGTAGATAATCCTGGCCATGTCAGATGCGGATGCGTCGAATGAAAAAACTGCACTAATCACCGGTATCGGCGGTCAGGATGGCGCCTATCTTGCGCAGTTTCTGGTGAGCAAGGGGTACAAGGTTTTTGGCACGTCACGGGACGCCGGCGTGTCGCGCTTCGATTCTTTGGCGCAGCTGGGTGTGGCGGGGCAGGTCAGTCTCTTGTCAATGGCACCCAATGATTTCAAAAGCACGCTGACAGCCATATCAAAAGCCCGACCCGACGAGATCTACCATCTTGCGGGTCAAACATCGGTTGGCTTGTCTTTTGATCAGCCCTCGGAGACGATTGAGAGCATCACCATCGGCACGCTCAATATCTTGGAGTCCTTGCGTTTTCTGGCTTTGCCGGCGAGGTTTTACCATGCCAGTTCCAGCGAATGCTTTGGTGATACGGCTGGTTCGGCGGCGGACGAAAATACGCCCTTCAATCCGGTAAGCCCTTATGCAGTTGCAAAATGTGCGGCGCACTGGCTGGTACGCAACTACCGCGAAGCGCACAAAATGTACGCTGTCAATGGCATTCTGTTTAATCACGAGTCCGAGCTTCGCCCAGCGCGCTTTGTAACGCAAAAAGTCGTGCAGGCTGCCTATCGTATTTCGCGCGGATCACCAGAGAAGTTGACGCTCGGCGATTTGAGTATGACGAGAGACTGGGGCTGGGCGCCAGAGTATGTCGATGCCATGTGGCGCATCCTTCAGGCCGACCGCGCTGACGATTTTGTGATTGCAACCGGCGAAGCCAACTCACTGCAGGACTTTGTCGAGCAAGCCTTTGCCTGCTACGACCTGGATTGGAAAGAACATGTGCAGCACAGCGATCAGCTCAAGCGACCGAACGAGATACCGTGGAGCCAGGGAAATCCAGACAAAGCTCACAAGGTGCTTGACTGGCACGCCAGCAAGCGGATGAGAGACGTGGTAAAGATTCTTTGCAACTCGCAAGCACTACTTCGATATCCTTTCCGAAATGGAGAATCTTATGAATAATAAACTTCACGGCCTTTTGAGTTGTCTCATTGTTGGCGCGTCCACCCTTTTCTCCGCCTGTGGCGATAAACAAGAGGTGGCTGTAGCGGTTGATCAACTCGCGCCTAGGTATGAAAGCACGCTTGCGGAAGGTATCGACTTCAGGAGGCCAGGATATCCCAGTTTTCTAATTGAAGTTACAGGGGTTTCCAATCCAGAAGACTGGGGTCGTTGGACGGACGCAGCTGGGACACCAGTAGTGAAATTCCGCTTTGACAAACCCTTGCCGAAGAAGTTTGTTTTGGAACTGCAGGCAAATGCCTTCGGACCGAATGAAGGAAAGCCGACAATAGTTAGAGTCGGAAACATCGAGCACACGATGGTAGTCAAGAATACGCCCAGCTACGCAGTTTACAAAACTGAATTTGTGAATGTGCCGTCAATAGATACCATAGAGATCATCCCGCCAAACCCCGTCCTACCAAGGGAATTGGATCCCAATAACAGAGACGAGCGAAAATTGGGTCTTGGTCTGGTAACATTCAAAATCAAAAGTCTCGAATAGAAATTATGATCGGGATGTCTTGGGCGCTTGGTCCTTCTTTATGCGGAATACTATTAACCGTGATGTGGTGAAATTTATGCACATCCCTGCAATACTGCCAATTGCCACACCAATAATGGGGTCGGCAAGCACCACGGGATATTTGATGATGAGCCAGGCATAGGTGCCATAGTTAACCACGCCGCCTAACAGCATTAACCCAAAATAGGCAGTCAATTCCGCAGGTATTGTCAGGGTTGATTTTTTTTTCCGAAAGGTCAGATTGCGGTTTGCCAGCCAGGTCACAAATACGGCGGCAATAAATGAAACTAACCGTGCATAGAATGGCCCGAGCTCCGACTTCAACGCATACAGAAATAGGGTGTCGACTGCAAAACCGAGTACGCCGACCAATCCAAAAAGAAACAATTCCTTGAAAAGCCGCATCAAGATTTCTTGATTGTTCTTGGCGAAGGTACTGCGAGGTAAGCAAGCCGTTTCATTTCATGACGGCCACGGGTTACAGTATCCAAAATCAAACCGCAAGAAAATGACAACAGTGCCGAGATCATCATGGATGCTGACAAAACCGCTGTGGGCAAGCGCGGCACTACACCTTCTTTTAAATAGACTTCTACAATTGGAATGGCAAGTGCGATTGAAAGAAGTGCCAGCAGTCCAGTACATATTCCAAAAAATGCCAACGGACGTTCACTGATGTAAAGCTTACCGACGGATTTTAATATTCGCCAACCATCACGGTACGTAGACAATTTACTTTCGGAGCCTTCAGGTCGAGCGCCGTACGGCGTCGCAAGTTCGCCGTACGGCATCCGCAATTCCAGTGCATGCACGGTCAATTCAGTTTCAGTTTCGAACCCTTGAGCCAGGGCGGGAAATGATTTTGCAAAGCGGCGAGTAAAGACGCGATAACCAGAAAGCATGTCGGTAAAATTGCCACCAAAGATATTCATGACACTTCGAGTAAGCATCTTGTTGCCCCATTGGTGCCCATGGCGATATGCGGCATCGGAAACCTCGGCGGTCACTTGGCGGCAGCCAACGACCATGTCCAGATGCTCATCCAGCAGTTTGTCCACCAAATTGTGGATGGATTCCGCGTCATAAGTCGCATCGCCATCGACCATCACATAAAGATCTGCGTCCACATCGGCAAACATGCGTCGCACAACATTACCCTTACCGCGCAAGTTTACCGAAATAACCTGAGCGCCTTCGGCGTGCGCAATTTCAGCGGTGCGGTCGGTGGAATTGTTGTCAAATACATAAATGTCAAGCTCTGGCATCGCCAAGTGAAAATCCCGGATTACAGTCTGGATCGCCTTATCTTCGTTAAAGCAGGGCACAAGTAATGCAATGTGCTGATTGCGATACAGATTGCTATTCACATGCATGTCAGTCCTGCTATTGCTTTTGAGGGAAGCAATTCTAATCGCTATCCCAAGCAGCGTCCTCTTCAAGATCAGCAGATGATTCATCAGACTCGAAGTGCAATTACACTAAACAATTACTTGTGGTGATCTGCCGTTTCACACCCTTTCCCGCGCTCAAAATGAATATTTCACCTTCACCCGCAGCTGCCATCGAGAGAGGGCGGGCAGCCGGTATTCCGCTCTGCTGGCTCGCACTGACGGCCGCTCTAATTGCCATCAAGTTGGCCTGGCTTGTAGCAGACCACACGCCTATGCTGTTTCTCGGGGACTCTGAAAGCTATCTCGCGACTGCGCTGATCGGTTGGATTCCACCGGATCGTTCGTTTCTTTACGGATTCTTGTTGCGCCCATTGGTCTTGATGCCAGGTTCGCTGCTCCCGCTGATCGTGGTGCAGTCGGCCTGCAACGTCGTCGTTGCGCTATTGCTCGCTCACCTGCTTGTGCGAGCGTTCGCGACCCCACAGCGCATCGCTTTCATCGTTGCCATCGCGTGGGCTGCGCTGGAGCCACTGGCATTGTTGTATGAGCGTTACATAATGACCGAAACTTTCGCGCTTGTTGCGTTTGCCGCCTTCGTTCAGTTGTCAATACGATACCTCGCTGAGTTTCGATTGCGTGACCTCGTGATGGCGCAGTTTGCCGCTGCATTCGTGATCGCGTTTCGCACCGTCTTTGTTCCCATCTCGCTCGTTTTCGCTCCCGTATTGCCTGTTCTTGCCTGGCTGAAGCGCTCGCTACCTGGCGGTGCTCACTCCAGACGTCGTGGTTTGGTATTGGCCCTTCTCGTTTCGATTGCGGCGACCGCGTTCTTTCACCAAACTTACAAGGTTGCCAATGGACGCCTTTTGGACGACATCCCAGCCTACCAGTATGCGGACGGACTTTTCTTGCTCGCAGCTTGGGCACCCGTGCTGAGCGTGCAGGATTTCGCAGACCGTGCACTTGGGGAGGTGGTCATCACACGCTCGGGCTGCAAGTTGTCCGACCGGTTTAGCCGCGAGGAGCAGCGATGGTATCCGGGCTGCATCGTTGATCTGGTGCGGCATCAGGTCGGCGAGCAACGCGCCAATGCGGTGGCGCGCGCAGTGGCCTTCAGCGCGCTACGGCGTGATCCTTTGGGTATTGCGAATCTGGCGCTCGCGACATGGCTCGATAACTTTGACCCGGAAAGGATGCATCGCGCGCTACACTGGGATCGCGGTGAGCGCGCACCCCAGTCAGCCACGGTCACTTTACTGCGCGACCGTCTGGGTGTGGTGCAGGCGGCGGAACTCCACCAACTTGCGACACCGACCAACCGTTGGTACTTCGCGACTTTCCCCTGGATGATGTTGATTGCATTATCACCCTTCATTGCGCTGTTGGCACTCGCCGCCGGTCCGGTTGGCGTTCGCCGCAATATGGTGTTCGTTACCCTGCTTTGCGCCTGTATCACAGGCGCGACCGCATTCGGTGCGACGGGGTTGGTGCCGCGTTATCTGCACGCTTTGGCGTGGTTGACGATGATTCCGCTGACTGTCATCGGGACACGGTTTGTGCAAGCGGTCAGAACGTTTTGACTGAGGTAGGATAAACAGCATCATGTGAACCTGAAGTTAATCATCCGCGATCATGCTGAAACAGCAATTCACAATCACCGAAGTCTGCGGCGATATACGCGACTTGCAAGCCACATGAGTTCACATCGTTTTACATACATTGTTCGATCAATACTCGTCGCTACCGGTACGCTGGATGTCGCTCGAAAAATTCGGTCGAAATTAGGAAGACAGCTCTCTCGCAAGGCCGAAAAACTAATCGAAAATGATCCCGAGTACTTGGCGCGGGTCGCTGCCGAAATTTCCACCTTTGAAAATGATGAAGTGGTGCATGACCTCCCATCGATATTTCACTATTGGTCAAACAAATACCTGCTACCAACGATTCAAACTTTTGGCTTTGCTCATCCGGACGACTTTTTTATTAAACAGTTGGTCAAGGTCATAGACACGGATCCCGCGGAACGCGTCGTCTTCATTAGCATCGGTGCAGGCAATTGCGACACCGAGCTTCGCGTAGCTCAGGGGCTAATCGCCCTCGGTTACGACAATTTTTCAATCGAGTGTCTTGATCTAAATCCAACAATGCTGGCACGTGGACGAGACTTGGCGCGAGAACATGGAATGGAGCGCCACATCATCCCCGTGGAAGGTGACTTCAACAAGTGGAAGGCTGCAAGGCCTTACCATGCTGTCCTGGCAAACCAATCGTTGCATCATGTATTGCAGCTGGAATACTTGTTCGACGCAATTTTCGATGCCATAAAACCTGTAAACGGAGTCCTGATCACTTCTGACATGATCGGGCGAAACGGGCACCGAAGGTGGCCTGAAGCGTTATCAATAGTTGAAGAATATTGGAGCGAGCTTCCCTCAAAGTACAAGTACAACCACCAACTGAAAAGGCAAGAAGATGTATTTGTAAATTGGGATTGTGCAACTGACGGATTTGAAGGAATTCGAGCGCAGGACATTATGCCGTTGTTGTCAGAACGATTTCATTTCGATTTGTTTGTCCCGTTCGCCAATGTGATCACACCGTTCATTGATCGAGGCTTTGGGCACAATTTTGATGTCAGATCACAGTTTGACCTGTTATTCATCGATCGCGTGCACTCGCGTGATGAATCTGAAATCAGAGCGGGGCGAATCGGACCTACCCAGATGTTCGCCGTTTTATCGGCTGACTGGACTCGACCGACACAATGTATTGAAGGATTGTCACCGGAATTTTGCACTAGAAAAGTTGACAGCAGCTAGCACACGTCACATGCACGCTTGCCTGAATTCGATTTCTCGATAACAGCATGACAACATCAAAGAGGGCTGTTTATGGCTGGTGCACTTCAATACCGACCATTCTTGCCAGCGTCCGCTTGGCACGATCACGTGAAAAATTTCCCTGAATATTGCGCCTGCCGCCTTCGGCCACTCTGTTCCAGAGATCTTCATCGTTGTAGAGACGTACCACGGCGTCGGCAAATGCCTGGGGTGAATCCGCCATCAGCAAGTCCTCGCCGTCTTGCAGGTCCATGCCTTCGGCAGCGGCAACGGTTGCAACCACGGGAAGACCGTATGCCATCGCCTGATTGATCTTGCCCTTGACACCAGCACCATAACGCAGTGGGGCGATCGATATCCGTGCGCAGTCCAGCAGGGGATCGATATCCTCAACAAAACCAGCGACATGCACATTCGTCGCCGAGAGTTCCCGCATCGATGCGGGCATGTTGCTGCCCACAATGGTCAGAGTGATATCAGATTGTTTTTCCCGAACCAGCGGCCAGACTTCGCCAACGAACCAGGTCACTGCGTCGACGTTGGGTGGGTGCCGAAACCCACCCACAAAGACCAAGCCGGTGCGCTCTGAAAATCCACGGCCTGCTGGGTGCAGTTCATGTATGTTCGATAGGATTTCGACACTGGCTGAGGGTAGTTCCTTTGCCAGTAATTCCTGTTCTACCGGGCTGACGACCAGTGTCAGGTCCGAACCTGCGATCACACCCAACTCCTGCTGTCTTGTTGCCTGGGCGCTCTCATGCAAAGCCTTCGATCCATCGAGCAGCGCCAGGCGCTGCTCGCGCAGATAGTGCAGATCGACCGTATCGAAGATGATCTTGGCCTGCGGTGCCCAGTTGCGAACATCGGTCAGATAGCGCGCAGCGATGTAGTGCCGGCAAAACATGATCACGTCAAAATCTTTGCCGTGCTCGCCGAGAAACTGGGCCACAGAGTCGACGAAGGGGTGGTGCCAGACCTCAATGCCGGCCTGCTGCAGCTGACCCACATAGGGCTGGCGGTATTCAATATTGTCGGCAATCAGGCTGACCTTGCAGCCAAGCTCGACGAGCAATTCCAGCATCGCCAGCATGCGCACCGAACCTGAATCCTGGTCTGGTGTGATCATGCAAGCTTCCACCACCAGAACCCGCGCCCTGGCACCGCGGTCGGCCTCGCGCTGCGCTTGCTGGCCGTTGGGACGGTGCGATTGCAGCACCGATTTCCAGCGCGCCAGGAATGTCTTGCGATTGATGGCTTGATGGCGTTTGACGCCGGACGACTCATCGGTGCCGGAGCTGACGCCTTCAAAATGAACAATCTTCGCCTCGGGCTGGTAGTAAACCTTCTTGCCCATCTGTCGAACACGAAAGGCCAGATCTGTGTCCTCATAGTAGGCGGGCGCGTAGGCCTTGTCGAAACCGCCCAATTGCTTCCAGTCGCTCATGCGTATGGCGAGACAGGCGCCGGAACAATAATCGACGGTGCGCAAATAGCGGTATTGAGGCTTGTCTGGATCGTCGCCACGCCCCCAGTTCCAGGCCGATCCGTCTTGCCAGACGATGCCGCCGGCTTCCTGCAGGCGGCCATCCGGGTACACCAGGCGAGCACCCACCAGGCCAGCGTCCGAGTGAGTGCGAAAGACTTGCAACAGGTTTTCGAGCCAGCCTGGCGTGACCTGGATATCGTTGTTCAGCAGGATCAAAAATTGACCGCGCGCCTGCTCTGCGCCAAGTCGACAACTCTCGATAAAGCCGCCGTTTTGTGCTGCCCTGAAAAAACTGACGCCGCTCACACCCGCAAGCGCCTGGGCCGCAGGCACCGGCGAGGCATCGTCAAGCACAATGACTTCCGCATCGTCAAGCCTGGTGTGTACAAGTATGCTGGCAAGGCAGTTGAAGGTATGGTCGTCATGGCCATAAACCGGGATTACGATTGAGACGCGTGGCACTGTGTTGGCTGGGCAGGTGGGCAGTTCAAGCTTGCCGATAGGCACAATGGGTGCCGCTACCTCTGAAGACGGGATGAATTTTTGTGTTCCCAGTTTGGTCTGGATCCTGTCAAAGAGCGCCTGTGGTCCATCGGTCCGCAATATCTTCCAAGCCAAGGGCAAGCGTGCCGTCGCATGCTGGACCAAGGCAGCGTAGCGGTGCATTTTGTGCCTGATCCTCTTTCCAAATTGACTGGCAGCGCGCAGTGGCGCCGTGACTCGCCAGGAGGTGCTGGCCTCAAGCTCGGTAATCCGCGCAACTGCTCGCGCCAGCGCGGCGGCGTTGCGTTGTATTTCTTCCGCAGCGCGGCGTAGCTGGCCATCCTGTTCGTCGACATGCCGAGCGAGGGCCTCAATGCGCTGACTCTGCATTTCGCCCTCACCACGGAGAACCTTATTCTCGTCCCGCAAGACAGCAGTCTCGTTGCGCAGAACAGCAGCCTCACCACGCAAGACAGCAGCCTCGTTGCGCAGAACAGCAGCCTCACCACGCAAGACAGCAGCCTCGTTGCGCAGAACAGCAGCCTCACCACGCAGGACATTGTTCTCGCTCTGAAGCGCTGTAACCTGGCTGCCTAGTTGCCCGTTTTCAAGGTCGCGCTGTCCGAGCAATTCGGCCTGCGATTGGACGCGGTCCAGCAACTCGAACCAGGGCGCGCCAAAGCGCTTGCTGTAAGCGTCCAACACCGCGTAATCGCGTTCTATGTCGACCAGCTTGCCCTTCAATGCAGCACGAGATTCAGCGTGACCACATTCCACACCCTGCTCGAACAGAAGTGACAGCGGCAGCTCGCCCTGCGACGGTGCGTGCCACAGAAGATCAATTCCCAATGGAGCTTGGTCCATATCAGGGAGTGACGCTGTCGCTGCTGGTCGGGAAAGAAGTGGTGCTACAAACTTCTTGCGGTATTCGTCCCGCTGCTGGATAGCCAAACCCCGACTGTTTTCAGGCTGCACTTGGTGAGGCAGATCGGCCGCTGCCAGCAGGGCATCGCACCAGGCTTGCGGCTTGCTGTCAAGCGCAAGAAGAAGCGCGCCATCATGCCCCTGCAAGCGTTCCGCGATGGCGCCAAAGCTGCTGGCCACAATCGGAAGCCCGCTCGCAAGAGCGGCGTCCAGCGTATAGGCGTAGGTTTCAGGATAGGGCCCCGGAAACCAGATCACATCGGCACGTTCGAGCGCCAGCAGTTGTGGCAAGTCGCGGTCCGCGTATTCACCGCGGACTTGAATCGGCAAATCCTGTGAAGCGGGGATGGCGCTCTCGGTAAAACCCAGAACACAGAACGTCAGCCCCAACTCGTCCTCGCGAGACCGTTTTGCACAAGCCAGCAGGATGTCAAGCCCCTTCATGCGCGTAAGCTTGCCGATTAGCACAATCTTCGTCGTCGGGCGAACTGGCGTAGCCCACTCCAGTCGCGGCGGATGGGTCCAGACCATCGGCTTCACGTCTGGAAAGTGGCCCTGGATTCGATCTGCCACAAACCTCGATGGCGCCGTGACACGGCTTGCCCCCGCAAGCAATCCATGCATTTCCTCACGCCAGCGGCGGATGGACCATTGCCAGGCATTGGGTCGCTCACGGGTGCACTGTGCACATCCACCTGCATCGGGCTCGCCACAATAAGCGCCGCCGGATGTGGACAGCGAGTAGATCGGGCAGAAAGGATAGAAATCGTGAAGGCTCAGATCGTACGGCAACCCGAGCTCGTTCGCCAGTTCAAGAATCTGGGGTGAAAATCCATGCACAT
>Ga0315271_10001678_pt1 | contig 13492 bp, 12 predicted proteins | sample C3_top_MG_FD_204664 | JGI IMG/M metagenome (GOLD analysis project Ga0315271, IMG submission 204664) | Sediment microbial communities from Yellowstone Lake, YNP, Wyoming, USA - C3_top | ecosystem: Environmental > Aquatic > Freshwater > Lake > Sediment | place: USA: Wyoming | collected 2017-08-01 | reverse complement strand
TACATCGACCACCTGACGCATAACGTGCACCGGGGCCGGATGGGCGAGTGGGCCGATTTCTACGCACGCATCTTCAACTTCCGCGAGATCCGGTATTTCGACATCGAAGGCAAGCTCACGGGATTGAAGTCGAAGGCGATGACGAGCCCGTGCGGCAAGATCCGCATCCCCATCAACGAAAGCTCGGACGACAAGAGCCAGATCCAGGAATATCTGGTCGCCTACCACGGCGAGGGCATCCAGCACGTGGCGCTCGGCACGAAGGACATCTTCGCGTCGGTGGAAAGACTGCGCACGTTGTCGGTCGCCTTCCAGGAGACGCCCGGCACCTATTACGACATGCTCGCCGGGCGCCTTCCCGGCCACCGCGAGGATACCGAGCGGCTGCGCAGGAACCACATCCTTCTGGACGGTGCGCCGGTCAAGGACGAAATGCTGCTGCAGATCTTTACCGCCACGGTGATCGGCCCGATCTTCTTCGAAATCATCCAGCGCAAGGGCAACGAAGGCTTCGGCGAAGGCAACTTCCAGGCGCTGTTCGAGTCCATCGAACAGGACCAGATCCGACGGGGCGTCCTGAAGGAATGACGTCACGGAATGGCGTCGAGGGCGCCGGACTTGTATTCGGTCCAGGACGGCCGCACATGCTGATCTCCGGCCCGAAAATGGTGCATTGGAGCGTCGCCCGTGTTACATTGGGCGGTGCAACATGAATGGCGTATGTAAGTGCTCACCTCTCTCGGATTCATTCTCCTGCGCCAACTTGCAGACGGCGCCTTCCACTCCGGTGAAGACCTCGCCGCGACGGTGGGGCTGACGCGCGCGCGCGTTTCGCAACTCCTCAAGGAAGCCGAGACCGCCGGGCTCGCGCTGGAGCGCATTCGCGGCCGCGGCTATCGCCTGCTTGCCACGCCGGACTTTCTCTCGGCCGACCTGATCCGCGCGGCGCTCTCCGAAAACGTGCGCCGGAATCCCGACATCCCGCTGCTGCACATCGAAGTCGTCGACGAAATCGCCTCGACGTCCACCGAACTGCTGAAGCGCGGGCAACGCAAGGACATCCACGCCACCGTGCTCGCGGCGGAATGGCAGACCGCGGGCCGGGGCCGCCGCGGTCGCAAGTGGACCGCAGTCGCCGGCGGCAGCCTCACGTTTTCGCTGGGTTGGCGGTTCGACCAGGGTGCCGGCTACCTGGCCGGATTGTCGCTGGCCGTCGGCGTCGCCGTGATCCGCGCACTCGAGGCCGAAGGCTTGCCCGGCGTGGAGCTGAAGTGGCCGAACGACCTCATCTATCGCCACCTCAAGGTCGGCGGAATCCTGGTCGAATTGAACGGCGATGCGCTGGGCCCATCGACGGTCGTCGTCGGCGTGGGCCTCAACGTGCGCATGCCGGCCATCGCCAAGCGCGACATCGATCAACCGGTCAGCGACCTGACGGCGGTCGCCGGGCGCGGCGCCGTGCCCATCGACCGCAACCGGCTGCTGGCGCGCGTGGTAGCAGAGCTGGCGTCGGCGTTCACGGCCTACGCAGACACTGGCTTTCCGCCGTTTGCCGCCGAATGGCAGCGCCGTCACGCGTACCAGGGCAAGCCGGTAAAGCTGCTGTTGCCCGACGGCGCCAGCGTCAAGGGCACCGTCGCGGGTGTGGACAGCACCGGCGCGCTGGTGCTGGCCGACGGCCCGCGCCGCGCACGCTTCCTCTCCGGCGAAATCTCGCTGCGCCGCGTCTGATCGCCGCCCACCCTTACGGGGCCGCGGGAGGTCGTGGATAATCGCGGGACCATGCGCATCGTCGTCGCCCTGCTGCTGCTCGCCAACCTGTCACTGTTCGTCTACACACTGCTCCCCAGCGGCGGAGGCGAAGGCATGCGGCTTTCGCAGCAGGTGTCGCCGGAGAAGATCAAGCTGCTGACGCCGCAGGAAGTCGCGGCGCTGGGTCCGGCCAAGGTCGCCGCGCTTGCCGACGTCTGCGTCGAGTTCGGCCCGCTGTCGGACGCCGAGCGCGCCAAGGTTCTCGGGGACCTCGAACCGATGGCGCTGGGCCGCCTGCTGACGCTGCGTCGCGTCGAGGTCGACAACGCATTTTCCGTCAGCATTTCGTCGTTTCCCAGCCGCCCGGCAGCCGAGACGCGCGCCGCCGAATTGCGCAAGCAGGGGGTGAAGGACGTGACGGTCGTCGATTCCGGCCGCGGCCAGTTCGCCGTCGCGTTCGGCACGTTTCGCACCGAGCCGGCGGCGCAGGCCTATGCGGAGACCCTGACGAAGCAGGGCGTCAAGCTGGTTCGCGTGCAGCCGCGGCAACAGGCGTCGACGCAGACGCTTGTCGTGGTCCGCGACCCGCAGCAGCCCGTCGTCGCACGGTTCAAGGAGCTGCAGGGCCAATACGCCGGCACCGAAATCAAGATAGGCGCCTGCGTGGCTGCGAGCTGATTCCCCGCATGCCCCTGCCGATACTCCCGCTTCGGCGTCAGGCGCGCGCCGTCACCGAGAACACCGTTCCATCACTGCCGCCCTGCGGTGAAGCACCGGTTGTCACGTCGCGATAGCCCGCCTCGGCCAGCAGCGCCGAGATTTCCTCGGGCGTATACCACGTCAGCGTGATTCTTTCGTGTTCCTCGGCAAGCCGCGTCGCGCCGCGACGGTGCGCGTACCGGTATTCGGTGCGCACCATTCGCGCATCGGCCCAGGCGGTCGATTCCGAACGCAGCGCGATCTGCGAGCCGTCGGCGAGCCTTACCGTGCGCACCTCGACCAGCGGCGCCCCCAGCCGCAACTCCGATTCGGCAGGGACGAACATGTCGAGCAGCAGCAAGCCGGGGTCGACCAGGTGCGCGCGGATGCGCTGCAGCGCCAGCAGCGCGGCGCCGGGCTCCGTGATGAGCTGGAACGAGCCGATGGCGATGAACGCCGCGGCATAGCGGAACGGAAGGTTCAGTTGTGTCAGGTCCTGGCGAAACAGCGGCGCCTCGATCCCGCGGGCGGCCACGCGGGCCTCGCAACTCGCGAGCATGGCGGCGGAGGAATCCACACCATGGAGCTTGAAGCCCTGTGCGGCGAGCGGGACCAGCAGGCGGCCCGAACCGCACATCAATTCGAGCAGCAGTCCAGCGTCCCTGGGCAGGTGCTGCGCGTACCAGGCGACTTCCGCGTCAGGCGCCGCGGGTTTGTCAGCGTCGTAGAAGAGCGTGCACAGCGGGCCGTAGGAAGCCATGGGCAGCCTCGAAGTGGAATACGCGCAGCATGCGCCACCGGTGCGGCCCGATGTTACAAGCGGCTACCAGCGCGGTCGCGCTACAGCTGCTCCCAGGGCAGGCCTTCTTTGCGCCAGCCCGAGACGTTGCCGCGATGCTTGCTGTCGTTGAGCGGTCCCTCGAATCCGTCGGCCACGTTGTAGATCTCGGCGAACCCGGCCTTTTCCAGCGCGAGGCCCGCGTCCAGCGACCGGTGCCCGCTCCGGCAAATGAGCACCACGGGCCGATGCATGCTGGCGACCTTTTTCACCTGCCCGACGAAATGCGGATTGATGTCCCAGTCGGGGCCGTCGTTCCACGCGACGTGCTGCGCGCCGACCGGGTGGCCGACGAAGAAGAATTCCATTTCGCTGCGACAGTCGACGAAGACTGCCTGCGGATTGGCGTCGAGGAATTCGAAGGCTTCTTTGGGCTTCAGGTGTTTCATGGAAAAAGGGTAACACGACGCCGGGTGCCATCTTATTCCGCGACGTTCGCCGGATATAACGCGCCGGGTCGCAGCGACCTACGCAAAGTGTTAAAATTCAACACTTTGCCAGCGCCATCCGGCGACGAGATCCTGCCCGATGCAACCCGACCGCACCGCCTTGCTCACCCGCCTCATGCGCTCGCGCATTCTCGTCATGGACGGCGCGATGGGCACGATGATCCAGCAGCACAAGCTGTCCGAGGCGGATTTTCGCGGCGCCCCCGCGTGCGGGCTGCACGACCACGCGCACGACGTGCGCGGCGACAACGACCTGCTGGCGCTGACGCAACCGGACGTGATCCGCGCGATCCACGACGAATACCTGGCGGCGGGCGCGGACATCATCGAGACCAACACGTTCAGCGCGACTGCGATCGCCCAGGCCGACTACGGTCTCGAAGCGCGCGCGAAGGACATCAACTTCGCCGCGGCGCGGATCGCCCGCGAATGCTGCGACGCGTGGACCTTGCGCACGCCGGACCAGCCGCGCTTCGTCGCGGGCGCCCTGGGCCCGACCAACCGCACCGCCTCGATTTCGCCGGACGTGAACGACCCCGGCGCGCGCAACGTGACGTTTGATGCGCTCGCGGCCGCGTATGGCGAAGCGGTCGCGGGCCTGGCCGAAGGCGGCGCGGACCTGATACTGGTCGAGACGGTGTTCGACACGCTGAACGCCAAGGCCGCGCTGTTCGCCGTCGAATCGTATTTCGACCGCGTCGGGCGACGCTTGCCGCTCATCGTCTCCGGCACGATCACCGACGCGTCGGGCCGCACACTGTCAGGCCAGACGCCCGAAGCGTTCTGGAATGCCGTGCGCCACGTGCGGCCGCTGGCGGTGGGACTCAACTGCGCGCTCGGCGCGGCGCTGATGCGCCCGTACATCGAGGAGATCGCGCGCGTCGCCGACACGTTCGTCTCGTGCTACCCCAATGCCGGCCTGCCCAATCCGATGTCGGACACCGGCTATGACGAAACGCCGGCGCAAACATCGCGCCTGATCCAGGACTTCGCGCAAAGCGGCTTCGTCAACATTGTCGGCGGCTGCTGCGGCACCACGCCCGCGCACATCCGCGCGATCGCGGAGGCGGTGAAATCGCTGCCGCCGCGGCAGGTGCCAACGGAAGAAGCCGCCGAGGCGGCCGCCTGAACTCCCGCGTGATGCGCCTGTCCGGCCTCGAGCCGCTCACCATCGGTGACGACTCGCTGTTCGTCAACGTCGGCGAGCGCGCCAACGTCACGGGTTCGCGGGCGTTCGCCAAGCTGATCCTGGCCGGCGACTACACCGGGGCCGTCGACGTCGCGCGCGCGCAGGTGGCGAGCGGCGCGCAGATCATCGACGTCAACATGGACGAGGCGATGCTCGATTCGAAGGCGGCGATGGTGAAGTACCTGAACCTCATCGCCACCGAACCGGACATCGCGCGCGTGCCGGTTATGATCGACTCGTCGAAGTGGGAGGTGATCGAGGCGGGATTGAAGTGCGTGCAGGGCAAGGGGATCGTCAACTCGATTTCGATGAAGGAAGGCGAGGCCGAGTTCCTGCGCCAGGCGCGGCTGGTGCGCCGCTACGGCGCGGCCGTCGTCGTCATGGCGTTCGACGAGAAGGGGCAGGCGGACACGTTCGAGCGCAAGACACAGATTTGCCGCCGCTGCTACGACCTGCTGGTGGACAAGGTGGGGTTCCCGCCCGAGGACCTGATCTTCGACCCGAACGTGTTCGCAGTCGCCACCGGCATCGACGAGCACGACAACTACGCCGTCGACTTCATCAACGCGACGCGCTGGATCAAGGAACACCTGCCGCACGCCAAGGTGTCGGGCGGCATCTCCAACGTCAGCTTCAGCTTCCGCGGCAACGACGCCGTGCGCGAGGCGATCCACACGGTGTTCCTGTACCACGCCATCCGCGCCGGCCTGTCGATGGGCATCGTCAATGCCGGCCAGCTGGGCGTCTACGACGAGATCGAACCCCGATTGCGCGAACTGGTCGAGGACGTGGTACTGAACCGCCGCGCGGCCGCCGGCGAAAGTCCGACGGAGCGCCTCGTGACCTTTGCCGAGACGGTGAAGGCGAAGGGCAAGGTGACCACCGAGGATCTCGCGTGGCGCGACGCGAGCGTCGAGGAACGCCTGACGCATGCGCTGGTCAAGGGAATCACGTCGCACATCATCGAGGACACCGAAGAGGCCCGCCACAAGTTCGCGCGGCCGATCCAGGTGATCGAGGGTCCGCTGATGGCGGGGATGAACGTCGTCGGCGACCTGTTCGGCGCCGGCAAGATGTTCCTGCCGCAGGTCGTCAAGTCGGCGCGCGTGATGAAGCAGGCGGTTGGCCACCTCATCCCGTTCATCGAGGAGGAGAAGGCGCGCTCGGGGGATGCCGGCAAGCCCAAGGGCACGATCGTCATGGCTACCGTGAAAGGCGACGTCCACGACATCGGCAAGAACATCGTCGGCGTCGTGCTCCAGTGCAACAACTTCGACGTCATCGACCTGGGCGTGATGGTGCCGGCGCAGAAGATCCTCGCCACCGCGCAGGAGCGCAACGCCGACATCATCGGCCTGTCGGGCCTTATCACGCCGTCGCTCGAGGAGATGGCGCATGTCGCGCACGAGATGCAGCGCCTTGGGCTAAGGCAGCCGCTGCTGATCGGCGGCGCCACCACGTCGCGCGTGCACACGGCGGTGAAGATCGCGCCCAATTACGCAGGCGTCACCATCTACGTTCCGGATGCATCGCGCGCCGTCGGCGTCGCCAGCAAACTGCTGTCCGACGAGCTGCGCGCCGGCTATGTCGCCGACGTCGCGGCCGACTACGAGAACGTGCGCGTCCAGCATGCCGGCAAGAAGGGTCCGAAGCTGATGACCCTCGCGGCCGCGCGCGCGAATGCATTTGCGACAGACTGGAAGAACTACGCGCCGCCCGTGCCGACGTTCATCGGCCGCCGCGAATTCCGCAACGTCGACCTGGCGGAAATCGCGAAGTACATCGACTGGGGCCCGTTCTTCCAGGCGTGGGAGCTGTCGGGTCCGTTTCCGGCGATCCTCGACGACGCGGTCGTCGGCGAGGCCGCGCGCAACGTGTACGCCGAAGGCCAGGCGATGCTGCAGCGGATAATCAGCGGACGCTGGTTGACGGCAAACGGCGTCGTCGCGCTGCTGCCCGCCAACGCCGCCGGCGACGACATCGTCTGCTTCGCGGACGCGACGCGTGTCGACGTCGCGCTCACGTGGCGCAACCTGCGACAGCAGAACGAGCGGCCAGCGGGCAAGGCGAACTTCTGTCTGTCCGACTACGTTGCGCCGGACGCGACGCGGGTGAACGACTACCTGGGGATGTTCGCGGTGACGACGGGACTTGGCATCGAACGGAAACTGGCCGAGTTCGAGGCGAACAAGGACGACTACAACGCGATCATGCTGAAGGCGCTGGCGGACCGGCTGGCGGAAGCCTTCGCCGAATGGCTGCATGCGAAAGTCCGCCGCGAGCTGTGGGGCTACGCGCGCGGCGAATCCCTCGACACTACCGCGCTGATCCGCGAGGAGTACCGCGGCATCCGGCCGGCCCCCGGGTACCCGGCGTGCCCCGACCACGCGGTGAAGGCACCGCTGTTCGACGTCCTGCGCGCGCCAGAAGTCGGGATGACGCTGACAGAGAATTTCGCGATGCTGCCGACTGCGGCGGTTTCCGGTTTCTATTTTTCGCATCCGGATTCGCGTTATTTCGCCGTCGGCAGGATCGCGGAGGACCAGCTCGTGGACTTCGCGCAGCGCACGGGCATCGGCGTCGAAGCCGCCCGGCGCAGACTGGCGCCGCAGCTCGGCTGAATCCGGACAGTCGTGCACAATGGCGGCTCACCACGCCAATCGCATGTCGGAGGAACTGGTCATGACCGCATCGCGCATCGTTTGTCTCGCCGCCGGCATCGCCGCGCTGGCCATCGCCTTCGCCGCGCAGGCCGCGTACCCGGACAAGCCGGTCCAGTACATCATTCCATTCGCGCCCGGCGGCGAGTCCGACATCGCGGCGCGCTTCCAGCAGCAGGTATTCAAGGTCAAATTCAACCAGGAGCTGATCGTCTCGAACAAGCCCGGCGCCGGCGGCGCGCTCGCCTGGTCGCAGCTCAACAGCATGCCGGGCGACGGCTACACGATCATGGGCGTCAACCTGCCGCACATCGTGCTGCAGCCGCTCGAGGCCGGGACGCAATTCAGGACCGAGGACATCACGCCTGTCTATTTCTTTCACTACACGCCGGACGCGATCATCGTCAACGCGGACAGCCCGTACCGCACGTTCGCCGACCTGGTGAAGGCCGCGCGCGAAAAGCCGGAGTCGGTCAGCCTGGCCGGATCCGGCACCAACTCGGCCAACCACCTGGCGCATGAGCGGCTGGACCGCGAAATGGGCATCAAGACGCTCTATGTGCCCTTCAAAGGCACCGGCGAACTGGTGTCCGCGGTGCTCGGCAACCACGTCAGCGGCGCGATGTCGTATTCGACGCTGGCCATCCAGCAGAAGGGCAAGATGCGCATGCTCGCCGTCGCGACGGAGAAGCGGCTGCCGCAGTTTCCGGACGTGCCGACGTTCAGGGAGCTCGGCCTCAATTGGGTCGATGGCGCCTATCGCGGCATTGGCGTGCCGAAATCCACGCCGCAGGACGTGCGCCGCCAGGTGTCCGACATGATGGATGCGATCAACAAGGATCCCGAGCTGCGCAGGCGCATGACCGAAGGAGGCTTCGAAGTCACCGACATCGGACTCGAGCAGATTCCCGCGTTCGTGAAGGAGCGCTCGGTGGAGTACCTGAACGCCGCCAAGGGACTTGGGATGGTTAAGTAACCGGGCAGCGGCAGGTCAACGGAGGCGTCTTTCCCATGAACTCGATACTCATTGCGGTGATCGTATTCGCCTGCGTGTTCGGCGGCGCAGTCGCCGGCATGCTGCTCCACGGCAGGCTGCCCACGCATCATCGCGATGGCGACGCGAAGGACGTCATCAAGCTGGTGATGGGCCTGATTGCGACGATCGCCGCGCTGGTCCTGAGTCTGCTGATCGCCTCGGCGCACAGCGCCTACGACACGCAGGAGTCCGAGGTGCGGCAGCTGGCCGTGCACGTGGTGCTGCTCGACCGCCTCCTCGCCCACTACGGCCCGGAAGCCGCCGATGCGCGAACCGCTTTGAAGGAGGTCGTCGCCGCCGATATGACACGCATCTGGCCTGCGGAGGGGGCCGGATCGGCGAAGATGCCGCCGTCCCAGGCACAGCTCCGGGGCGAGGACATGTTCGGCATGGTAGCCAAGTTGTCGCCACGCACGGAGGAGCAGCGGTTCGGCCAGGCGCGCGCGCTGCAACTGCTGACCGACATGGCGACCACGCGGCGGCTGATGGCCGAGCAGGCCGGCGGCTCGCTGTCGTGGCCGTTCTTCGTCGTGCTGGTGTTCTGGCTGGTGATGCTGTTCGTGGGATTCGGGCTGTTCGCGCGTTTCAACGCGACCGTGTTCGCCGCCCATTTCGTCGGCGCGCTGTCCGTCGCCGGGGCGATCTTCCTCATCCTGGAGATGAACCGGCCCTACAGCGGACTGATGCAGATCTCCAGCGCGCCGATACACAGGGCGCTGGAGCAGCTCGGCAGATAGCGGGCGGCCTGGCCTAGTCGAGGCTGCCCAGGAAATCTGCCTTGCCGATCTCGACGCCGTTGTGGCGCAGGATGCCGTAGGCGGTCGCCGAATGGAAATAGAAGTTCGGCAGCGCATACTGCAGCAGGTAGTTGAGGCCGTTGAAGGTCCTCGGCTGGCCGCGGACCTGGCGCGTGATCGAGCGGGCTTCCGACCCGTCGATCTGCGTCGCGGTGAAAGGCTTGACGTAGTCGAGCGTCCTGTCGACGCGAGCGATCAGTTCCGCCAGCGTCTTCTCGTTGTCCTCCATCGAAGGCGGCTCCGTGCCGGCCAGGCGCGCCGTCGTGCCACGCGCGAAGTCCGACGCGATCTGCACCTGCTTCGACAACGGCAGCATGGTGGGGTAAAGGCGGGCGGTGACGAACACCGTGTCGTCGATCTTGTGCGCCTGCGCGTGCGCGGCGGCCTTCTCGAGGATGGCCTTGAGGTTCGTCAGTCCCTTGACGAACGCGGGAACGGACGCCTGATACATCGATATGGTCATTCCATGATCCTTGATGTGGGGCGCGCCCTATGCGCGCGCCCCGGATGCGATTAGATGCGCTCGATGATTGCGGCAATGCCCTGGCCGCCGCCGATGCACATCGTGATGAGGCCGTAGCGACCGCCGGTGCGGTGCAGCTCGTACATCGCCTTGACCGTCAGGATCGCGCCGGTGGCGCCGATCGGGTGGCCCAGCGCGACCGCGCCTCCGTTGGGGTTGACCTTCTTCGCGTCCATTCCGGTTTGCGTGGTCACGCCCAGCGCCTGCGCCGCGAACGCCTCGTTCGACTCGACGACGTCCATGTCGCCGATCTTGAGGCCGGCCCTCGCCAGCGCACGCTTCACGGCGGAAACCGGGCCCAGCCCCATGATCTTGGGATCGATGCCCGCGTGGCCGTAGGCGACGAGGCGGGCCATCGGCTTCAGGCCCTTCGCCGCTGCGGCCGACTTTTCCATCAGCACGACGGCGGCGGCGGCATCGTTGATGCCCGAGGCGTTGCCGGCCGTGACCGTGCCGTTTTCCTTGATGAACACGGCCTTCAGCTTGGCCATCCCTTCCATCGACGAATCGGCGCGGACGTGCTCGTCGGTGTCGAACATGACCGAGCCCTTCTTGCTCTTCAGCTCGATCGGCAGGATCTGACTCTTGAAGTGACCGGCCGCGATGGCCGCCGCGGCGCGCTTGTGGCTCTCGACGGCGAACGCATCCTGGTCCGCGCGCGTCAGACCGCACTGGGCCGCGACGTTTTCCGCGGTGACGCCCATGTGCACGGTGTCGAACGGGTCGGTCAGCGCGCCGACCATCATGTCCATCATCTTCGAGTCGCCCATCCGCGCGCCCCAGCGCTGCGTCAGCGACGCGTAGATGGCGCGGCTCATGCTCTCCGCGCCGCCGGCGACCGCGACGTCGGTCTCGCCCAGCAGGATGTACTGCGACGCCGAGACGATGGCCTGCATCCCGCTGCCGCACAGGCGGTTGACGGTGAATGCGCCGGTGTCGTGCGGCAGCCCGCCGTTCACGCAGGCGAGCCGCGAGATGTACATGTCCTTGGGTTCGGTGTGGATGACGTTGCCGATCACGCACTGGCCGACGTCCTTGGGATCGATGCCCGACCGGCTGACCGCTTCCTTCACGACCCGCGCGCCCAGCTCGCTCGGCGCGATGTCCTTCAAGCTGCCGCCGTAATCGCCGATGGCCGTGCGGACGCCGCTCAATATGACGACTTGTCTTTCGCTCATGGTTGTTCTCCTCAACGGGATTGCAATGATACTGCGAAGGCGCCGTCCGGCGAATGTTTGGGATCAAGTCCGGCTGTCCTGGCCCCGCGCCGCCTTGCGCCGTTGCGGTTGCCACCGTCCCGGCGCAAGATTCGTGGCCATGCAGCCATCCATCGCCACATACATGCAATCCCGGCCGGGAATCCCGGGCCGCCGTCTCACCGGATTCGTTCTCGCGCTGCTGGCGGGGAGCTTGATCGGCGTGCCATCGGTCGCGAAGGCGGCGGGCGACGAAATCCTGCAGAAGGTCGTCATCATCAGCCGCCACGGCGTGCGCACGCCGGAGGTCTCCGCGGCGGAGCTGGACGGCTGGTCGACGAAGGCGTGGCCCGCGTGGAACGAACCCGCGGGCGACCTCACGGCCCGCGGCGCCCAGCTCGCCAAGCTGCTGGGCCAGTACTACCGCGCCTACGCCATTTCCGAGCAGTTGCTGCCCGAGCAGGGATGCCCGCCGCGAGGCAGCATCTTCTTCTACGCCGATGTCGCCGAGCGGACCAAGGCCACCGCGCAGGCGTTGCTCGACGGGCTGGCGCCGGGCTGCGGCATCGCCTACGGCAGCAAGCAGGGCGCGACCGTCGACGGCCTGTTCCATCCGGTCGCGGCCGGCGTGTGCCGGATGGACGCCATGGCGGCACAGACCGCGATCCTTTCGCGCGTGGCCGGTGACCTCAACAGCGTGCCGCTGGATTTCAAGGCGCCGTTCGACGCGCTGCAGGTCGGCATGGACTGCTGCAAGCCTGCGTTGTGCGTGGCCTTCGGGAAGCCGGAGGGGTGCAAGCTCGCGGCCCTGCCTACCGCGCTGTCGCCGGTGCCGAACGGCAAGGGCATGGAAATGATCGGCGCGCTTGCCATCGCGTCGACCGCCACGGAAATCTTCCTGCTCGAGTACGCGGACGGCATGGACGCAGGCCAGGTCGCGTGGGGGCGCCTGAGCCCGGCGCAGATGCTGCAGACGTACCGACTGCACACCGAGGCGTTCGACCTGATGGAGCGCACGCCCTATCTTGCGCGGCGGCAGGGTTCGGCGCTGCTGCTGCGCGCGGCGGCAGCGGTTACCGGTGGTCATTCGTCGGGACTGGGGTCCGCCGACGTGGCCGTCCGGGACGCGAAATTCATCGCCCTCATCGGGCACGACACCAACATCGCCAACATCGCGGGCATCCTGGACCTCACGTGGACGCAGGCCGGTTACCAGCGCAACCAGACGCCGCCGGCCGGCGCGCTGGTGTTCGAGGTGCGCATGGGGGCGGACAAGAAGCAGCGCGTCTATACGTCGTATCTCGCGCAGTCGCCGGAGCAGATGCGAAAGGCGTCGCCGCTGACGCCCGAAGCCCCTCCGCTCAAGACGCCGCTGCGGATCCGCGGCTGCAGCGCCAACACGCCGGGCTTTCCCTGCCTGATGGACGAGTTCGCCGTCGTGATGCGCAATGCGCTCGACCGCGACTGCGTGGAATGACGGAACCAGCGAACTGGAGCGAGTTGCGATGACCACAGCCTCTGCCTGGCGGCACCACGGCGTGCGCGTCGTCCGCGCCGGCGAACTCGACGCCAATACTGCCCAGACGCCGGGAATGAACCGCGCCGCCGCGATCACGCAGGCGCGGGCCGGGGCGGAAAAGCTCTGGGCAGGCACCGTCGTGATCCATCCCAAGGCGAAGACCGGCGCGCACCATCACGGCCCGGTCGAGAGCGTGATCTACGTCGTCTCGGGTCGCGCGCGGATGAAGTGGGGCGATCGCCTGGAGTTCGTCGCCGAAGCCGGGCCGGGCGACTTCATCTACGTCCCGCCGTTCGTGCCGCACCAGGAAATCAACGCGAGCGACGACGAGCCGCTGTCGTGCGTGCTGTGCCGCAGCGGCCAGGAACCGGTCGTGGTCAACCTCGACCTGCCCAACGTCGAAGCCAACCCGGAGCAGGTGCATTGGGTGGACAACATTCACCCTGATCCGAGCGGCAAGACCTGATCCGACAGTTCGCGCGGCGACCCCAAGCCCGCTGCGCTCCATTACCCCAGTCGCGCCGCAGTCTTGAGGTCGCCGCGCGAAGGGTCGACCGTACCGCGTTAGTTGGACGGATCGAGGTTGGGCAGCGCGTCGTCGCCGGCGATGCAGCTCCACGCGTAGCACGCAACGCCCGCGTCGCCGGTCCAAAGCGAATGGCGGCGTTGCCCATGTTCGACGGCCTTGCGGTCGCTCTGCGCCATCGCGTGCATCGCGAATGCGCGGGCGCGTTTCAGCCAGCGCTCGTCGTGCGTGCGCGCAAAGAGCTTGAGGAACGCGTAGCCGTTGCCGGCCGTGCCGTGGCACAGCCCCGCGCCCTTTTCCAGCGGTCC
>Ga0315271_10001677_pt1 | contig 13494 bp, 15 predicted proteins | sample C3_top_MG_FD_204664 | JGI IMG/M metagenome (GOLD analysis project Ga0315271, IMG submission 204664) | Sediment microbial communities from Yellowstone Lake, YNP, Wyoming, USA - C3_top | ecosystem: Environmental > Aquatic > Freshwater > Lake > Sediment | place: USA: Wyoming | collected 2017-08-01 | reverse complement strand
GAAGCAGGCGCTGGCCTCACACCAGGCGTGGGTGGGAAGGACCGCCGAGGTGCTCGTCGAGGGCGCCAGCCGGGACGGGAAACAGCACCGCGGGCGCACCCGCCAGAACGTCACGGTGAACATCGCAGGGGCCGTGGAACCCGGTGCTATAGTGACGGTGGAGATCATCGCAGCGACCTCCACAACGCTGCGCGGCACGGTCTGAGCCGGCGACCAGGGAGGTACCGTCATGCAAGGCTGCATCTGCCCTCATCCTCCGCTGCTCATCCCCGAGGTAGGCGGCACCGCACGCAACAAGATCGCCTCGACCGTCACCGCGATGGAGAGGCTTGCCGCCTCTGTGGGCGAACCCGAGACCATCGTGGTCATCTCGCCGCACGCGGACGACTTCGGCAACGCCCACGCCGTCAAGACGGCGCCGCGCCTGCGTGGCGACTTCGGCCGGTTCCGCTGCCCCGAGGCCGCGTTCAGCTACGACAACGACGTCCAGTTCGCCGAGTTGCTGCTGGCGCTCTCCGGCGACAACCGCAAGGTGCGCGTGGTGCCGGACGACGGCGAGGTGCTCGACTGGGGCGTGCTCGTGCCCCTGAGCTTCCTCAAGCCCGAGCGGATCGTGAGCCTCTCGGTGGTCGGCCCCTACGCAGAGCACCGCACGCTGGGCCAGCTCGTGCGGCGCTGCGCCGAAGAGCTGGGCCGGGACACGCTGTTCCTGGCCTCCGGAGACATGTCGCACGCGCTCATCCACGGCGCGCCGGCGCCCTACGACCCCAGAGGCAAGCTCTTCGACGACGAGGTCGTCAGTGTGCTCGGCGTCGGCGACTTCGCCGCCCTCATGCGCATCGAGCCGATCCTCCTGGACGGTGCCGCAGAGTGCGGCCTGCGCAGCTTCGTCGCACTCGGAGGCTTCCTCGGCGACGACGCCACCGTCGAGCCCGAGATCCTCAGCTACGAGGGTCCCTACGGCGTCGGCTACCTGGTCGCGCGCTTCGGCCCGCGGCCGGTGACGGCGGAACCAGGGTCGTGAGCACCCCCGGCCAGGAGGTCCCGGGCCCGGCCGACTTCGCGCTTGCCCTCGTGCACCTCTACGTGGGTGGGGGGCGAGCCCCCGACCCGCCGGCCGATCCGTTCTACGACCGCCCCGCGGCGTGCTTCGTCACGCTCAAGAAGCACGGCCAGCTGCGCGGCTGCATCGGCACGCTCGAGCCCGCCGAGCCGTCCCTGGGCCGGGAGATCGAGCGCAACGCGTACTCCTCCGCCATGCGCGACCCACGGTTCCCGCCGGTGGACGCCGACGAGGTGGACGCCCTGACGTGCTCCGTCGACGTCCTCGGCGCCAGCGAGCCGTGCTCCCCCGCGGACCTTGACCCGCAGGTGTGGGGGGTCATCGTGGAGTCGGGCTTCAGGCGCGGCGTACTGCTGCCGGCCCTGGAAGGCGTGGACACCGTGGAGCACCAGGTGAGCATCGCTCTGCAGAAGGCGGGCATCTCGCCGGAGCAGGGGTACGATGTGCGGCGCTTCCGCGTGACGCGCTACCGCCAGGGCGACCCGGCCGCCGAGCTCGACGCAGGCCCCGACGGGCCCGTCTGCGACTGACCCGGCGGCCGATGACGCAGCCCGCCCCGGTGGTCGCCCTCTACGGCGCCACCGCCCTCGGCAAGAGCGACGTGGCGCTGGCGCTGGCCCGGGAGTTCGGCGCCGACATCGTGGTCGCCGACTCCATGCAGATCTACGCCGGGCTGCCGATCGTGACCAATCAGCCCGGCCCCCGGGCGCAGGCCGCAGCGACGTACCATCTGGCCGGCTGGGCCTCTCCCCAGCAGGACCACAGCGTGGCCGAGTACTCGGTGCGCGCGCACGCCGTGCTCGACGGACTGGTCCGGGAGGGCCGCGGCGCGGTCGTGGAGGGCGGCTCCGGCCTCTACCTGCGCGCGGCGCTCGGCGACCTCTCCTACGGCGGGTCGCCGCACGAGGACGACCGCAGGGCGCTCGAGGAGCGCTGGCGGCGCGAGCCGCAGGCGCTCGTGGCCGAGCTCACCGAGCGCGCGCCGGACGTGGCGGCGCGCGTGGACACGAAGAACGGCCGCCGCGTGATCCGCGCGCTGGAGGCGCTCGACGCAGGCGCGCCGGCGCCGCAGGACGAGCTCTGGAGCGCCGGCGGCCGCTACGCCCACCGGCTCTTCGCGCTCGTGCCTGACGACGACCGCGCGGCGCTCACGGCGCGCATCGACCGCCGCGTCGACGCGATGCTGGCCGCGGGAGCGCTCGCGGAGGTGGCCGCCGCGCGGACGGCCGGACCGTTCTCGCAGACGGCGGCGCAGGCCATCGGCGTGCGCGAGCTCTGCGCCGTGCTCGACGGCGAGCTCACGCTCGACGAGGCGGCGGCTCGCATGAAGACCCGCACGCGCACCCTGGCTCGCCGCCAGCTCACCTGGATGCGCAAGCTGCCGTCCGCCGCGCTGGTGCCGGTGACCGGGCGAGCGCCGGCCGACGTCGCCGGGGACATCCTGCGCGCGCTCGGCGAGCCGCCGGACTGACCCGGCGGAGGCCGCTCCGCCCCCGGTCCGGCCTTTTCACTCTCATGGTAGGATTTCCGTTCCGGTGCAGCGCAAGCCGCGCTGTACCCACACAGGAGGGTCAAGACTCGTGCAGCAGCCTCAGTGGCAAGGCCTCGGCAAGGTCCAGTTCTCCAAGTGGCAGGGCCTCGGCAACAACTACATCGTCCTCCACGTGGACCAGCTTCCGTTCGAGCTCACGCCCGAGCGCGTGCGCCTGCTCTGCGACCGCAACCTGGGCATCGGCTCGGACGGGATCCTGCTGATCGGTGAGCAGACCGGCCCGGCCCGGTTCGGCCTCCGCATCTTCAATCCGGACGGCAGTGAAGCCGAGATGTGCGGCAACGGCGTGCGCATGGTGGCGCGCAAGCTCAAGATGGAGCGCCTGATCGAGGGCGACACCGTCGTGCTCGACACACCGGCCGGCGAGATCGTCCCCAAGCTCGGGGAGGGCTTCGAGGTCACCGTGGACATGGGCGTAGCCTGGTTCGGCGGCGAGAAGCTCACCGGCTTCGACGGCGACGCCGTGGAGGAGACCCTCAACGCCGCGGGGCGCAGCTTCACCTTCACCTTCGTCGACGTCGGCAATCCCCACGCCATCATCCAGTCGCCGTGGCCGCTCGAACTCGTGCCGCTGCACGAGGTCGGCCCGATGATCGAGGAGCACAAGTACTTCCCGCGCAAGACCAACGTGGAGTTCGTCAAGGTCCTGGGCGAGCACGACGCCAAGATCCGCGTGTGGGAGCGCGGAGTGGGGGAGACCCGCGCCTGCGGCACCGGCGCGACCGCCACCGCCGTGGCCCTGGTCAAGACCGGGCAGTGCACGAGCCCGGTCACCGTGGAGCTCCCGGGCGGCAAGCTCGTCGTCGAGGTGCAGCCGGACTGGCGCGTGTTCATGACCGGCCCCGCCGAGGAGATCTACCACGGCGACCTCTCGCTCGAGTTCCTCGCGCACCTCGAGTAAGCAGCCCGCAGCCACGACCAGCCCCCCTCGGAGGACCACTTGAGGATCGCAGAACGCGTTCGCACGCTGCCCCCTTACCTGTTCGCGGCCATCGAGCGCCAGATCGCCGAGCGCAAGGCCGCCGGCATCGACGTCATCAGCCTGGGCATCGGCGATCCCGACCTGCCCACGCCTCAGCACATCGTCGACGCGCTGGCGCAGGGCGCCGCGGACGCGGCGACGCACCAGTACCCGAGCAACCAGGGCGAGCTGGGCTTCCGTGAGGCGGTGGCCGGGTTCTACGCGACGCGCTTCGGCGTCACGCTCGACCCGGCTGCTCAGATCGTCCCGCTGCTGGGCGCCAAGGAGGGCATCGCGCACATCTGCCAGGTGCTGCTCGACCCCGGCGACCTGGCCCTGGCCGCCGACCCGGGGTATCCGGTGTACGTCACCGGCCCGATGCTGGCCGATGGCGCCGCCGAGTACCTGCCGCTGGTGCCCGAGCTGGGCTTCCAGCCGGACCTCGAGGCGATCCCGGCCGACGTCCGGGCCAAGGCCCGGATGGTCTTCGTGAGTTACCCGAACAACCCGACGGGCGCCGTGATCGAGGACGACTTCTTCGCCCGGCTCGTCGCGTTCGCCAAGGCCAACGACATCGTCGTGGTGCACGACAACGCCTACGCCGACATCACCTACGACGGCTACGTCGCGCCCAGCTTCCTGGCGACGCCGGGAGCCTCGGAGGTCGGCGTCGAGATGTTCAGCCTCTCCAAGAGCTACAACATGACCGGCTGGCGCGCGGGCGCGATCGTCGGCAACCCCGAGGTCGTCGACGCGTACTGGCGCCTCAAGACCAACCTCGACTCCGGCATGTTCGGCGCCGTGCAGCGCGCCGCCGCGGCGGCGCTCGGCGGCTCGCAGGAGTGCGTGCGCGAGATGTGCCGCGTCTACGAGCGGCGCCGCGACCTGCTGGTCGCCGCGCTGCGAACGGTCGGCATGCACGTGGAGCCTCCCAAGGGCACCATCTACCTGTGGGTACCTGTGCCCGAGGGCTACACATCAGCGAGCTTCACCCAGCAGGTGCTGGAGCAGGCGGACGTCGTCGTCACGCCGGGAGCGGCCTACGGCCCGTCCGGCGAGGGCTACGTGCGCATGTCCCTCACCCTCGCCGACGCGCGCCTCGAAGAGGCCGTGCGGCGCATCGAGGAGCGGGTGCGGCTGTGACCCGCCGCTCGCGGATCGCGAGGGCACGCTGATGGGCGCCGAGGCAGGTACCGACAACGGCGCCACCGAGGTCCGCCCGCGCACCGTCGTGTTCGCCGTCGTCCCGGGACGCCACGGCGAACCCGGCGAGGACGAGCAGCTCGTCGAGATCAAGGAACTCCTGCGGTCGGCGGACATGGAGTGGGTCGCCGACGTCATCCAGCACCGCGATTCTCCCAACCCGCGCACCTATCTCGGCAAGGGCAAGATGAGCGACCTCAAGGAGGTCGTCGCCGAGCTGAAGGCCGCCGTGGCCGTCTGCGAGGACGATCTCACCCCGGCGCAGGTCGCCTCCGTGCTGGACGCGGTCGACGCCGACGTGCTCGACCGCACCGAGCTCATCCTCACCGTGTTCAGCAAGCACGCGCACTCGCTCGAGGGCACCATGCAGGTGCACCTGGCCCAGCTCGAGTACGAGCTCACGCGCATGCGCGGCAAGGGACTCGTGATGAGCCGCCTGGGAGCCGGCGTCGACATGCGCGGCCCTGGCGAGACCAAGATGGAGGTCGACCGGCGCGTGGTGCGCAAGCGCATCCAGACGCTGCGCAGGCGCATCGAGCAGATGGCGCGCACGAGGCGCACCCAGCGCGCCAAGCGCCTGCGCACCGGCGTGCCGCTCATCGCCCTCGCCGGCTACACCAACGCCGGCAAGTCGACGCTGCTCAACGCGCTCACCGACGCTCACGTCTCGGTCCAGGACCGGCTCTTCGAGACCCTCGACCCGACCTCGCGCAGTTACCGCTACCACGACCGTGACTACGTGCTCACGGACACGGTCGGCTTCATCCGCAAGCTGCCGCACCAGCTCGTCGACGCGTTCGCCAGCACGCTGGAGGAGACCACGCTGGCGGATGTGGTGCTCGTGGTCGCCGACGCCGGCCTCGACCCCGCCGAGATCGCCGTGCGCGAGCAGACGGTGGCCGACGTGCTCGACATGATCGGCAGCACCGCGCCGCGCATCGTCGTCTTCAACAAGATCGACCGCCTGGACGAGGCCAAGCTCCTGCGGCTCAAGGCCCTGTACCCGGACGCGGAGTTCGTCGCCGCGGCCAAAGGTGCCGGGCTCGACGCCCTCCAGGAGCGCATCGGACGGTTCTTCGACCGCGCGCTGCGCCCCGTCAAGCTGCTGTTCCCGTACAGCGCGGCCGGCGACATGCACCGGCTGCGCGGCCTGGCCAGCGACGTGCACGAGGAGCACACGCCCGAGGGCGTGCTCTTCGAGGCCCGGCTGCCCGTGGCGGAGGCCGGGCGCTATGCGCGCTACCGCATCGAGCCGGACATCCCGGACGACCTCAACGACGCAGCGGACGCGCTCGACGAGGACCTGGCGCAGCTCGCCGAGACCGCGGACGACCTGGCTGAGACCGATGACGAGACCGCCGAAAGCGGCGACGATGTCTGACAACGCGCTCCCGGTGCCTGTGAAGCTCCTCACGCCCGCGGCGCGGCTTCCCGAGCGCGCCTACGAGCACGACGCCGCCTGGGACCTCTACGCGGCGGAGGCTGCTACGCTGCCGCCGCTCCACCGCGCCGTCGTCGGCACCGGTGTCGCGCTCGGGCTGCCCAGCCACCTCGCGGCGCTCACGCTGCCGCGCTCCGGCCTCGCGGCCCGCAACGGCATCTCCATCGTCAACTCCCCGGGACTCATCGATCCGGGATATCGTGGCGAAGTACGCATCATCCTCCTCAACACCGACACGGAGGCCACGTTCAACGTGGAACCCGGCGACCGCATCGCCCAGTTGCTGTTTCTGCCCATCACCGGCGTGCGACTTCTGCCGACCGAAGAACTCGACGACACGCAGCGTGGCGACCGCGGCTTCGGCTCGAGCGGCACGGGGGAGAGCTGACATGAGCGACGCGCGCCAGGAGCTGAAGCCTACGATTCGTGTAGCAGGCTTGCTCATCCACGAGGGTAGTATCTTGATGGTAGAGCAGGGAAGAGGGGACGAGCGCTACTGGCTCCTGCCCGGCGGCGGCGTGCAGTTCGGCGAGACGCTCTCCGAGGGGCTCAGGCGCGAGTTCCAGGAGGAGCTCGGCATGCGCGTCGGCGTCCAACGCCTCGTCGCCATCGTCGAGTCGATCTCACCCGAGCCGGACTACGCGAAGCACGTGGTGCACCTGGTGTTCGAGGTCTCCGCGCCGACGGAGGACCTGCCGGAGCCGCAGGAGGACAAGGTCCTCACGGCGCGGTTCCTCAGCGAGTTCCAGTTGCAGTCCGCCGACGTGCGCCCGCCGATCTCCGAGTTCCTGAGCTCCTGCGTGAGGGAGATGCCCTCGTCGCCGCAGTATCTCGGCCGTCGCTGGTGACGATCCTCTCGTAGACCGGCCCCGAAGTGTGCCCGACTGGTTGCTCGGGCTCCTTCGACTACACGCGATAATCTCCGTTATGTAAAGCTAGCGGTGAAGCAGACTTTCGCACGACCGCGCGCGCTCCACTCCCTCCGCTGTCCTGGGGACGCCACTCTCGCTTTTGCGACGACGGTGCGGAATCTCGCGCCCGAGGGATCGACGTACTCCCCTGGCGCTGTGGCGGCACCGTCAAGCCGCCCCCGGCGCCGACAAGTCTCGTGCGCCGGCCATGACCAGCACGCTCGGTTTTCCGCGCGGCCTGAAGCCTCGCCGCCGCGCTTCCCGATGCTCCTCGGCTTTGGTTGCCGGACCGTCCTGCGCGGCACGAACACCTGTTCGGGTACTGGAAAACGCGAAAGAGGCCGGGGCCGCCTCGGATGGTTGGAGGCGGCCTCGGCCCTTGATGCGCACGGCGGGCTCTTCCCCGCCGTCATCCCTCCTAGGAACTTACTAGACGGTCAGGACGATCGCGCCGCTGTACGTGCCGGATGCGATCGGCGGCTGGAGTCGCAGAAGCCGGTCTGAGGAACCGGAGGGCAGATCATGGTCGTGAACGACAACGGCGGCCGGAGGGCCTGCGCCCGCCGGCCGCCGCAGAGTGGCGTGTATCAGTAGGTGATCAGGCTGAAGACGTCGTAGCCCTCGAGCTTCTTGCGCCCCTCGAGGGCGGAGAGCTCGATGATGAAGGCCACGCCGATGACCTCTCCCCCGAGCATCTCGACGAGCTCGATCTTGGCCTTGGCCGTGCCGCCGGTGGCCAGGAGGTCGTCGTGCACCAGCACCTTCTGCCCGGGCTTGATCGCGTCCGCGTGCACCTCGAGCTTGTCGGTGCCGTACTCGAGGTCGTACTCGGCCGAGACCGTGGTGTGCGGCAGCTTGCCGGGCTTGCGCGCGCAGACGAAGCCGGCGCCGAGGCCGTAGGCCACCGCGGCGCCGAGGATGAAGCCTCTGGCCTCCGCCCCCATGACGACGTCGACGTGCTTGCCCACGCCGTACTCCACCAGCCTGTCGACGGCCTCGTGCAGCGCGCGCGGCTCCTGCAGCAGCGGCATGATGTCGCGGAACAGGATGCCCTCCTTCGGGAAGTCCGGGATGTCGCGCACGTGCGCGGCGAGGTCGAAGCCTGCGTCAGTCATGGGTTCTCCTTGTACTCAGCGGCCGTCGCCGCCGGTGAGCCGGCGGACGCCGCGGGCGAGCAGCAGTTGCCGGAGCTGCGTAGCGGCCTGGACGATGTCGTCGAGCTGGTCCAGGCCCTCCCGCCGGCGCTCGGGCCGGTTGGAGCGGAGCGCCGGCAGCAACACCTGCTCGATCAGGCCGATCTCACGGTCGACCGCGCTCTTGACGACGCGGAGGTTCTTGGGGCGCAGGCCCAGCTGCGCGAGCTGCGCCGCAGCGGCCACGATGCCCGCGTCGGTCTCGGAGTAGCGTTTGACGCCGCTGACCTGCCGGCCGTGGATGAGCTCGTAGTCCTCGAGCTCGTCCATGAGGCCGATGTCGGCGCCGGTGAGCTGGATGACCTCTTCGGCCGTGTACTCGCGACCCTCACTGCCGGCCACCAGGTCGGTCTTGCGCAGGCCCTGGCGCGCGGACGGCAGCGCGCTGGCAGGGCTGCGCTCGAGCTCGCGGCGGATGACCTTGAGCGGCAGGTACTCGTCGCGCTGCATGCTGAGCACGCGCACCAGGCGGTTGAAGTCGTCCTGGGAGAACAGGCGGTAGCCGGACTTGGTGCGTCGCGGCGTGACCAGGCCCTGCTCCTCGAGATAGCGCAGCTTGCTCACACTGATGTCGGGGAACTCCGTGCGCAGGCGCTCCACGACCGCGCCGATGGTGAGCAGACGCTCGTCCCCGACGTCGAACAGCAGTTCAGCGGTCTCGGACACGTGGACCCCCCCGGCCCCCGTCAGCTCCCCGCCGGAGCGAGGAACGTGAACTTGTACTTGCCGATCTGGATCTCGTCGCCGTCGTTGAGCACGGCGCGGTCGCCGCGACGGCGGTTGATGAAGGTGCCGTTGAGGCTGCCCTCGTCGACGATGACCCAGTGGTCGGCCTCGCGCTCCACGACGGCGTGGTTGCGCGAGACGGTGACGTCGTCGAGGAAGATCTTGGCGTCCGGGTGGCGGCCGATGGAGACCCGCTCGTCGTGAAGCACGTACGTCTCGCCCGCGCGGCCACCGCCGCTGCGGATGACCAGGCACGCGTCGTCGGCGCAGGCGGCGAACGCCGGGATGTCGCCGTCCTCCTCGCCGGGCACGTAGCTCAAGGTGGTCGCCGACTCCGGCTGGTCCGCTATGAGGCTGGCGCCGCAGCGGACGCAGAAGCTGGCGCCCTCAGAGTTGCGGATGCCGCACTCGGGGCAGAACACGCTACTTCGCGTCCTCGTCGTCGGCAGGCTCGGGGTCTGCCTGAGACTGAGCCCCGGGGACCTTGCCGGCGAGGATCTCCGAGAGCCCGGCGACGTCGTCGGCCGAGATGATCGACTCTCCCTCGGCGTGTTTGCGCTGCAGACGCATGACCAGCTCCGCGCGGAGGATGTCGAGCTCCCCGTGCAGGATGCGCCGGCGACGCGAGATGTCGCGCTCCTCCGCCTCGAGTTCGACGATGAGCGCGCGCAGGTCGTCGTCCGAACCGGACACCAGATCGACGATGTCATCCATGGCGCGACTCCTCTCCGTGCCTAGAGGGCTGAGCAGCCGATGCTACCCTCTCCGGGCTCAACGTTCAAGTTCAGGTTGAGGTGGTCCGCCGTCGTGCGGGTCGGGGCGCCCGGAGTCCGGCGGGAGCTCGACGCGCACCGTCCCGTCGGTAGCGAGACGCGACACTGCGTTCAGGGCGTCGTACTCGTCGGCGTCGCCGCCCACGAGGATGCCATCCACGAGGTCTCCCACGGTGCGGGCCCCGGGGCCGATGTACCCGAGGACCCTGGCCTCGAGCGGGTCCTCAGTGCCCCCGCCCAGATAGCGCACGAGCGCCGGAGCGGGAAGCAGGCGGCGCAGGCGGTAGACCTCGTCCAGCCGGCGCATGCCCTCCATGAGGAGGGTCTCGGTGGAGAGGTTGACTTCGTCCTCGTCGAGCTCGATCTGCGCGTCGAAGTCGAAGGAGCCGGTCTTGAGCCCGAGCAGCGCGTAGAACGCCTTCTCGGCCGTGAGCTCGCCGGAGCGGGCGCCGACCAGACGGCCGGCGCGGAACATCAGCACGCCGGCCACCGCGCCCTCTTCGTCGAAGAGGACGAGTCTGCCGGTCTTGCCCCCCACAGACGTCATCTGCACGAGGTCGGGCAGAGGGAGCTCGCCGAGGTCGCCGATCAGGCCCATGCCGGGCCTGGTACGCCGCTGGTCGTCACTGGTGTGCTTCGCCGTCCATGCGCTGACTGCTTCGCAGCTCGAGGCCGCCTTCCTCTCTCATGCTTTCCCGCCTGTGGACGATACAGAGTGCAGTGTCGGCGGGACAGGCAACACCCTGCCACGCTGCTATATACTCGCCCCACCGCGGGCGTGGACAGGAGGGGCTTGCGTGGCTCGTCGTAAGGGACTTGTGATCAACGACCGGCAGCTGGACCGCTGCGACGACCTCCTGCAGAGACTCAAGGAGGTCTCCGGGTCCAGCTTCCTGGCGCTCATCAGCACCTCCGGGCAGCCCATCACGACCGCCTCCGACGAGTACCACCCCGAGACGCTCTCTCTCGCTTCTCTCGCCGCCAGTTCGTTCGCGGCGACCCAGCAGTTGGCCAAGATCCTCGACGAGAACGAGTTCACGCTGCTCTTCCACGAGGGCAAGGGGCTCAACCTCCATGTCTCGCAGGTCACCGACCAGGTGCTGCTCATCATCACCTTCGGCCGCGACACGCAGGTCGGCAAGGTGCGCCTGTACACGCAACGCGCCATCGAGGTGCTCCGGCAGATCTTCGACGGGCCGGAGGACGAAGCCTCTCCGGCCATGGACACAGGCTTCGAGGCCGCCGCCGGCCTCGCCATGGATGACCTCTTCAAGGACATGTGAGACTGCCCTATGCCCCTGATCAACTTCGCCGCCCGTGAGATCAACTACAAGATCGTCTACTACGGCTGCGGCCTGTGCGGCAAGACGACCAACCTCCAGTACATCCACCGCAAGATCAACCCGGACGCCCGCGGCAAGCTGGTCAGCATCGCCACCGAAGAGGAGCGCACGCTCTACTTCGACTTCCTGCCGCTCACGCTGGGCACCGTCAAGGGCATGCAGACCCGGTTCCACCTGTACACGGTGCCGGGCCAGAGCTATTACAACGCCAGCCGCAAGCTGGTGCTCCAGGGCGTGGACGGGGTCATCTTCGTCGCCGACTCGCAGATCACGCGCCTGGACGAGAACGTCGAGAGCTACCTCAACCTGTGGGACAACCTCATGGGCCAGGGCGACGACCTCAGCAAGCTCGGCTTCATCATCCAGATGAACAAGCGCGACCTCACCGACATCTTCTCGGTCGCCGACCTCAGCGAACTCCTCAACCACACGGGCTCGCCGGTCACGGAGAGCAGCGCGGTCACCGGCCAGGGCGTGTTCGAGACCCTCAAGCTCTGCTGCAAGCAGGTCATCGCCAAGACCGGCTGAGGGCGGGAGGCCGGCGGCGCGGGATCTCTCCCCCGCCGGCCCGCGCGGCGCCGTCAGGTGCCGATGCGCTTGATCCAGTCCATGGGCGCGTAGTGCGACACGAACGTGTCGCGGAACAGCACCTTGCCCGACGCATCTTTCACGGTGCGCTCGACCTTGACGCTCTGGCCGTCGATGCCCTGCTCCCAGCGGGTCACGCCGGGGCCGAGGTCGCTGTCGTAGACCACCTTCGGGTTCGCCTTGCCGTGCGCCGGCTTGTGGACGTCGTAGAAGGGGCCGGTCGTGTACGCCACGGTCCTCCCCGTCTTGCCCACCAGCGCCACCGTGAGCGCGCCGCCGCCGATCCAGCTGCGGATCATGATGCTCTTGCCCGTGTCGTTGCGGAACTTGAAGTCGAGGGCGCCCCACGCCACCGTGGCGTCGCGCCCGGTCGGGTAGTGCGAGATGTACAGGGAGTGCGCGTGGCGCTCCACCACCGGCAGGCCGGCGAAGAACACCGCGTTGAAGAGCGTGGTGGCGTACTGGCAGACGCCGCCGCCGACCCCCTGGCGCAGCACGTTGTCGGCGGTGATGACCGGGGCGTAGTCGAACCCGCGGTTGGCCGTGCGCGGGCCCATGGCCTGGTTCAGGGAGAACGTCTCGCCCGGGGCCACCACCGTGCCGTCCACGAGCTTGGCGGCCAGGGCGATGTTGTTGGCCCGCGTGGTGTTCCTGGGGTCGAAGTAGGTGACGAACTGCGAGCCCAGCGCCGAGAGCCCCATGCTCTCGACGTCCTGCTTGCTCAGCTCGGGGAACTGCTCGCTGAGCGCGACCCAGATGGTGCGCAGCCCGCCTCCGGTGGCCGCGTCGTCGAGCTCGTCCATCAGCACCGGCATGTCGAGGGCCAGCCCGGTCTTGCTCTCGGTGACGTTGACCGTACCGTCGTCGTTGACCTCGACGTCGGCGTTGACCGCCGGCGTCTCGGCGAACGCGAAGAGCCGGTGCAACTCGGCGGCGGCGTGGTCGTTGTGGAAGGTGAGCGGGTACTGGTCGGCGTCGTCGCCGGTGTTGACGGAGAGCATGCCGGCGACCTGCTCCGGAGAGAGCGTGACGGCTCGTGAGCGGTAGCGAAGCGTGATGGGCGCGGCGAGATACTGCGCCGCCGCGGAGGCGCGCGCCTGCGCGTCGGTCGTGCTCACCTCGGCGGGCACCAGCCGGGTCGGGACCGGGCCGGCGTAGGGCCGCCCGGCGGCCAGGCTCGCGAGGATGGCGCGCTCGAGCGCCACCGCGTCCACCTCACGGCCATCCTTGGACGGCACCACCGCGACGCGGTCGGCAGAGAGCTTGAGGCGCGCGTCGCGGGCGGGTACGTCCACCTGCGCGCGCACCGCCTCGAGGCCCTTCTGGTAGCTGGTCGGGTCGACCTTGACGACGGGCGCCACGACCCCCGAGCCGCCCGGCAGCCACACCTTGACGCCGAGCGGCAGCTCGTGACGCCCCACCGCATAGGCGTCCCGCGCGGTGGCCGCGGCGTCGACCGACATGCCCAGCTGGCCCAGAGACATGCTCAAGGGGGTCTCCTGGCCGGCGGCCAGCCCGACGGTGTCGAGGCGCGAGGCGACCGCCTCGCGCACCCCGGCCGCGGCCGCCTGCTCGTCCAGGCCCTGCAGGGAGACGCCGGCGACGGTCACGCCATCGCCGACCTTGCCGCTGGTGAGGGCCTGGACGGTCACGAAGCCGGCCACGAGAAGGGCGGCGATGAGCAGCGCGGTCGCCGTCCACACGTGCCGGCGGTACCACGCGCCGAGACGACGCACAGGA
>Ga0315271_10001676_pt1 | contig 13499 bp, 16 predicted proteins | sample C3_top_MG_FD_204664 | JGI IMG/M metagenome (GOLD analysis project Ga0315271, IMG submission 204664) | Sediment microbial communities from Yellowstone Lake, YNP, Wyoming, USA - C3_top | ecosystem: Environmental > Aquatic > Freshwater > Lake > Sediment | place: USA: Wyoming | collected 2017-08-01 | reverse complement strand
TTCCTCGACATGGCCTACCAAGGGTTCGGCCACGGATTGACCGAGGACGGCGCGGCGGTCGAACTGTTCGTTGCCAGCGGCCTGGAATTCCTCGTTGCGACCTCGTTCTCGAAGAGCTTCTCGCTGTACGGTGAACGCGTCGGCGCGCTCAGCGTGGTGTGCGCAAGCGCGCCGGAAGCAGTCCGGGTGCTGTCGCAATTGAAGGTCGTGATCCGCACCAATTACTCGAATCCACCGATTCACGGCGCACAGATCGTCGCCACGGTGTTGTCGAACCCCACGCTGCGCAAGCAATGGGAGCAGGAACTGGCCGGCATGCGTGCGCGCATCAAGTCGATGCGCGCCGCACTGGTCGGCAGGCTGGCACAACTCGGCGTGAAACAGGACTTGGGCTTCATCAACCGCCAACAAGGCATGTTCAGCTACTCTGGCCTCAACGCCGCTCAAATGCAGCGCCTGCGTACCGAATTCGGCGTCTATGGCGTCGATTCGGGCCGCATTTGCGTTGCCGCGCTGAACCAGAAGAACCTCGACGCGGTGGCCGGCGCGATCGCCAGTGTGATGTAAGTCCGGCCCGCCGGACGTCGGTTGCGACGCGGTTTTCCCGGTGTGTACTCGCTGTTCGCGAGTGGTATCGTCACACCTTTGCTGCAACGCACAAACAATCAGGGGGACAACCCATGCTGTACCAGTTGTACGAGACCCAGCGCGCACTGATGGCCCCGTTTTCCGAGTTCGCCAGCGCCTCGTCCAAGCTATACAACCATCCGTTGTCGCCGTTCACGCACACGCCGATGGCCCAGCGCGTGTCGGCCGGCCTGGACCTGATGCACCGGCTGGCCAAGGAATACGAAAAGCCCCAGTTCGACATCCGCAGCGCGACGGTCGACGGCGTGCAGGTGGCGGTGCAGGAGCAGGTGGCGATCGAGAAGCCGTTCTGTCGCCTATTGCGCTTCAAGCGCTTCACCGATGATCCGACCGCGCTGGCCGACATGAAGACCCAACCCGTGGTGCTGATCGTCGCCCCGCTGTCGGGCCACCACTCGACGCTGCTGCGCGACACCGTCAAGTGCATGCTGAGCGGACACAAGGTCTTCATCACCGATTGGACCGACGCCCGCATGGTCCCGGTGGACCGGGGGCCATTTCACCTCGACGACTACGTGGCCTACATGCAGGAATTCATGCGCCACATCGGCCCCGAGGTGAATGTCATTTCGGTCTGCCAGCCCACCGTGCCGGTGCTGGCCGCGATCTCGCTGATGGCCAGCCGCGGCGAGTTCACGCCGCGCACGATGACCATGATGGGCGGGCCGATCGACGCCCGAAAGTCGCCGACCGCCGTCAACAACCTGGCCATGAACAAGAGCCACGAGTGGTTCGAACACAACGTGATCTACCGCGTGCCGCAGAACTATCCCGGTGCCACGCGCCGCGTCTACCCGGGGTTCCTGCAGCACACCGGCTTCGTGGCGATGAATCCCGACCGCCACATGAGTTCGCACTACGACTATTTCCTAGACCTGGTGCGCGGTGACGACGACAGTGCCGACAGTCACCGCCAGTTCTACGACGAATACAACGCCGTGCTCGACATGCCCGCCGAGTACTACCTCGACACGATCAAGGTCGTGTTCCAGGATTTCGCGCTGGTCAACGGCAACTGGCACGTCAACGGCGAACTGGTGCGCCCGCAGGACATCAAGACCACTGCGCTGCTGACCGTCGAGGGCGAACTCGACGACATCTCCGGCGCCGGCCAGACCCGCGCCGCGCACGACTTGTGCACCGGCGTGCCCAAGTCGCGGCAGTTTCACTACGACGCCATCGGCGCCGGCCACTACGGCATCTTCTCCGGCCGCCGCTGGCGCGAGCATGTGCACCCCGTGGTGAGCGAGTTCATCGCGCGCTACGGCAGCGGCGCACCGGCCAAAGCGGCGCGGGCGCCCACCAATGCCAACAAGAGGGTTGCAGCGCGCCGCAGATAATCGGCCGGTGCCGCTCGCCGACCTCGCCACGCTCCTCGACGCCGCACTGCCGCAGACGCAGTGCACGCGCTGCGGCTATGCCGATTGCCGTCATTACGCCGAGGCGATAGCCGCCGGCGAGGCGCCGATCAATCAATGCCCGCCGGGGGGCGCCGAAGGCATTGCACGGCTGGCGGCGATCACTGGTCACAGGGTCATTGCGCTGAATCCTGCCAACGGCGTCGAGGGCCCGCGCAAGCTGGCCGTCATCGACGAGGATTGGTGCATCGGCTGCACCTTGTGCATCAAAGCCTGCCCGGTCGATTGCATCGTCGGCGCGCCCAAACTCATGCATACGGTGATCGAGTCCTGGTGCACTGGCTGTGAACTGTGCCTGCCGGTCTGTCCTGTCGACTGCATCGCGCTCGAAGACGCGACACCCGGTCGCAGCGGCTGGTCGGCGTGGAGCGCGGCACAGGCCGACGAAGCGCGCCAGCGCTATGGGGCACACCAGGCACGCGTGGCACGTGAGCTGCGTGAGAACGACGAACGCCTGGCCGCGAGGGCCGAGGCCAAGTTGGCGGACCTGGAAGACGCGAGCGTCATCACCGACCCGATGGCGATCGAGCGCAAGCGCGCCGTGGTCGAAGCCGCGATGAAGCGTGCCCGCGAGCGGGGAGCGAAGTGACGGCCATGCAAACCGCGCAGGTTGAAGCCTTCTTCGCCACCTTGCGCAGCGCCAACCCGCGGCCGGTGTCGGAATTGAGCTACACGAGCGTGTTCGAGCTGCTGGCCGCCGTGTTGCTGTCGGCGCAGGCCACCGATGTCAGCGTCAACAAGGCAACGAAACACCTGTTCGCCATCGCCCCAACGCCGCGCAGGATGCTCGCGCTCGGTGTCGACGGCGTGATCGGGTACATCAGAGCCATCGGCCTGTACCGCAACAAGGCCGCGAACCTGATCGCCACCTGCCGCATTCTGATCGAGCAACATGGCGGCGAAGTGCCGCGCTCGCGCGAAGCGCTGGAAGCACTGCCGGGTGTCGGCCGCAAGACGGCCAACGTGGTGCTCAACGTGGCTTTCGGTGAGCCGACCTTCGCCGTCGACACGCATGTCTTTCGCGTCTGCAATCGCACAGGCCTGGCGCCGGGCAAGACGCCGCAGGCGGTCGAACACCAGTTGTCGATGCGCGTGCCGGCGGCCTACCGCGTGCATGCCCACCACTGGCTGATATTGCATGGGCGCTATGTCTGCCAGGCCCGCAGGCCGCAGTGCTGGCTGTGCAGTGTGTCCGCACATTGCCAATTCGCGGCCAAGACCACAGTCGCATGAAGCGCGCCGCGCTGCTGCTGGCCCTGATGTGGCTGCCGGCCTGCCGCGCCGAAGTCACCGTGACGGACGACAGCGGCCGCGCCGTGACCCTGGCAGCGCCGGCCGCGCGCGTCGTCAGCCTCGCGCCGCATCTGACGGAAATGGCCTTCGCGGTGGGCGGTGGCAGCACGGTCAAGGCGGTCATCCGCTACAGCGACCACCCCGCGGCAGCGCGCGATTTGCCGGTCGTCGGCGACGCGTTCGCGCTCGACTTCGAGGCCATCGTGCGGCTCAGGCCCGATCTGGTGCTGGTCTGGACCAGCGGCCTCAACGAACGCCACCGCGCGCGACTGCGCGCCCTCGGCCTGACGCTGTTCGAGAGCGAGATCCGACACGCCAGCGCAATTGCCGATACCTTGCGTCGGCTCGGCACATTGCTCGGCCACGGTGACGAGGCCGGGGCGGCCGCGCTTGCCTTCGAGCGCGAGTGGCAGCGGCTGCGTGATCGCTACCGCGACAAGGCCGCGGTACGTGTGTTCTGGCAGCTCTGGCAAGACCCATTGATGACGGTCAACCGGGAGCACCTGATCGGCGAGGCCATCCAAGCCTGCGGCGGCGTCAACATCTTCGGCACCCTGCCCCTGCTGACGCCGACGGTGAGTTGGGAAGCCGCCGTCGCGGCCGACCCGCAGCTGATCGCTGCGTCGGGCCGGCCCGCGGACGTGGCCGACGAGTTCTCCCGCTGGCGGCGCTTTGCGCAGGTCAGCGCGGTGCGAAACGAACAGTTCGCCTACCTCGACGCCGACCTCATCGGCCGCATGGGCCCCCGCTTCGTACAGGGCGCCGCGGCAATGTGCGAGGCCATCGACCGCGCGCGACCGAGGTAACACCCGCGGCCCTATTGCGCGACCCAGAAGCGACCCGCGTCACCGTCCACCGCACGCCACGCGCAGCCGTAAACGCTGGCCAGGCGATCGGCGTCGAGCATTGCGGCCACCGTCCCCTGCTCGCAGCGGCCGCCGGGCAGGAGTGCCAGCACATGCGTGGCCGCGCGCGCAATCCAGTTCACGTCATGGGCCGAAATCACCAGTGCGTGGCCGTGCAGCGTGGCCAGCCATTGCGCGACTTGCAGCTGGTGCGCCGGATCCTGGAACGCGACCGGCTCGTCGAGCAGCAGCAACGGCGCACCCTGCACCGCGCACTGCGCCAGGGCCACACGCTGACGTTCGCCGCCCGAGAGTTCGAGCACGTTGCGCTCGGCCAGTGGCAACGCATCGAGCGCCGCCAGCAACGCGCGGGCGTCGTGGCGCGCTTGCACCAGGCTCAATTCGAGCAGGCGCAGCACGCTGATCGGGAAGCGGTCACTGGGCTGCTGCGGCAAGAAGGCGCGCAGGCTCGCCGCATCGGCGGCCGGCCAGCCGAGGGCCGCACGGCCCAGCCAGCGCACCTCGCCGCCGCGATGCAGCGCCGTGTCGCCGATGCCGGCCAGTGCGCGCAGCAGCGTGCTCTTGCCCGCCGCGTTGCGGCCGATCACGCACCAGCGCTCGCCAACCGCAGCTTGCCAGTCGAGCTCGCGCACCAGCGTGCGGCCGGCGGCGGCCAGTGTCAGCCCACGGGTCTGGATCAGTGGCGCGTTCATCGTGCGCCCCGCAGCAGAAAGACGATGAACACCGGCGCGCCAATCAGCGCCATCACTGCACCCACCGGCATTTCGATCGGCGACGCCGCGTTGCGTGCGAGCAGATCGGCGGACATCAGCAGCGTGGCACCGCCGAGCGGCGTCAGCCACGCCAGGTCGCGTGTGCGCTGTACGCCGGCCAGGCGCAAGGCATGCGGCACGACCAGGCCGACGAAGCCGATCGCGCCGGCACTGGCCACGGCCAGTCCGGCGGCCAGCGACGCCCCGACAAGCAACTCCAGGCGCAGCCGGCGCACGGCCTCGCCAAGCAGGTGTGCGGCCTCGCTGCCCAGCAGCAGGCGATCGATGGCGCGGTGGCGCGCGCGCAGCGCCAGCGCGAACAAGAACGCGGCCGCCAGCGTCGCGCCGGCGTGGTCGGCACCCGACAGATCGCCGACGAGCCAGAAGATCGCGCCGCGCAGGCGCTGCTCGGGGGTCAGCGTCAGCAGCAGCGTGGCCAGCGCGCCGAACACGGCGGCCAGCATCGCGCCGGCCAGGATCAGGCGCGGCGAGGCGTCGTCGCTGGCGGCAAACGCACGCCTGGCCAGCAGCACGAGCAAGGCGCCCGCCGCGAGTGCACCGGCCGCGGCGCCCACCGCCATCGCCACACCAAGCATCAGTGCCAGCAACGCGCCGACCGCTGCGCCGCCCGATGTGCCGAGCACATAGGGATCGGCCAGCGGATTGCGCAGCAGCGCCTGCATCGCCAGGCCCGAGAGCGCGAGCAGCGCGCCCACGCCGGCTGCGGCAGCGACGCGCGGCGCGCGCAGCGTGCGAATCAAGTCGAGATCCCAGCCCGCGCTGCCGATGGACAACGACAGCACGAGAACGACCAGTGTGGCCGCCACCAACGTGCCGGCAAACCAGGCCAGGCGGCGGCCGCTCAATGGCATCGCCCGCACCCCCTCACCGAAGCGTGGCCTGCAGCGTGAGCAGCAGGCTTCGTGGTGCGGCGGTGTAGCCCAGGACTTCACTGGCCTGCGAATTTGCGACGTTGTCGAGCTTTGCCAACACGCGCCAGACGGGTGTGAGCTGTCGCTGAAGCGCCAGATCGAGCGTGGTGCGTGCCGGGTTGACGGCATCGCCGAAGGTAACCGGATCGGTATCCAGCCGTTTGCCGGTGTAGCGCAGCGCGGCCACCGCATGCCAGGCCGCAAGGTCGCCACTGGCGTTGAGCGCGAGCGAGTGGCGCGAGCGCCGCTTGAGGGGCTGGCCGGTGTCGGCGTCACGCGGGTCCTGCACGGTGAGTTCGGCGCCAAGGCGGGCTGGACCGATCGGCCATTGCGCCATCAACTCGATGCCGCTGTTCTTCGCGCGGGCGATGTTCACGGTCTCGAACGTCACCGGGTCGAAGCTCAAGCGGTCGTGCTGACGCTGAACAAACAGCGCGGCGCGGACCAGCGCGGAGTCAGCGCCTGACCATTGCAGCGCCAACTCGCCCTGGCGCGAGCGTTCGGCGCGCAATTCGGTGGCCGGATTGGCGTATAGCTCATCGAGGAACGACGGCGCCGAGAATCCGCTCGACCATTGCGCGCTCGCCTTCCATCCCGGATGCAGCGCATAGGCCACGGCGAGCAGGCCCGTCGTCGCGCCGCCGTAGGCGCTGCTGCGGTCGCTGCGCAGGTTGGCCTGCAACTGCAGCGGCTGGTCCGCGCCACCCAGGCTGCCGAGCCAACCCAGCCGCAGGCTGTCGGTGTCGCGCGCGCGTTCGGGCGTGGCAGAGTCGCTGAAGCGCTCGCGCTTGGTCTCGGCGCCGAATTGCCATTCGTGCGCGAGCGAAGGCTGCCACGCCAGTTGCATACCGGCCACGCGAACCAGGTTGTCCACGACGGGCGCAAAGCCGGTCGGATCGTTCATGCGCTCGCGCGTCTGCCCGAGGTTGGCGCTCAACACCAAATCGGTCCGCAATGCATGCCGGCTGCTCAAGCCTGCGGCGTCGGTGTGCGTGGTCAGCACATCGTCCAGGCCCGGCGTGAAGCCGTCGTAGGCGCTGTGCGTCGTGCCGGCAAGCAGGTTGAACTGCGTGCGGTGCCCGTCGGCCCAGCGTTGTTCGAGCTGCACGCTGCCTGAGGTTTGGCGTGCCGGATCGAGGTCGGGGTTGGCCGCAGGATCGACGGCCGGGTCACGGGCCGAGTAGCCGCCCGTCTTGCGCGCCGACAACGATGCGCTGAAGCGGGTGCCGCTGTTTCCGCTGCCCAATTCGATGCCACCCGCCGCGGCGGCGGCAACCGTGGCCTGGCTGCCGGCCGACACACTGACCTGCGGCGTCAGCGCGCGACGCGTGATGATCTGTACCACGCCGCCAATCGCCTGCGCACCGTAAAGGCTCGACAGGTTGCCGCGCACGATCTCGACACGCTCGATCTGCTCGATGGGCAGGTTTTGCCAGGAGGCACTGCCGAAGTCGGCACGCTGCAGTGGCACGCCATCGATCAGCACCAGCGTCTGACGGCTGTCGGCGCCGCGCAGGAACAGGCTGGTTTGGGAGCCGAGCGGGCCGGTTTGCGCAACGTCGATGCTGGTCAAGGCGCGCAGCAGCCCGGGCAGGTCGGCGGGTTGCAGGGCTTCGATCTCTGCCCGGCGGATGACGCGCGTACTGGGCAGCGCGTCGGGCAGCGCTTGTTCGCTGCGTGCGGCGGTAATGACGATGCTGGTCGGTGCCGTGTCCAATTCAGCCCGCACAGGTGAGGTGACGCAGGCAAGCGCCGCCAATGCCACCAGAGCGCGTGGCCTGAATGCTTGGCAAGACATGATGTTGGGGGACGGTCCGGTTCAACGTGCACGCCCGCTTCCCCGCCGGCACGCACCCCTTGACGCGCCGCATCAACGCAGCGCGCCGCCTTGTTGGCCGGTATCCGGGCTGGCGCAGCAACCCGTGCAGGCCTTCCCAGAGCAAGACATCTCGCTCCAGTGGCCGGTTTGCACGAGCGGGGCACCGGTGAGGACTCACCAGCATCCGTGCGCTTACCGTTGCGGGGGCAGCTCGGGTTGGCCAAAGCCGCGTGGCGGCCAAGCGTCCCGATTCCCGTTTACCCCGCGCCCCATGAATAAGTGGCGCAGGCACCAACGACGTGCATGCTAACAGGCACTCGGCCATGGCTGGGCGCCGCATAATTCCGCACCCCCTGCCACGCCCATGCCCCATGGCCACGCTGCAAGACCTTGCCGAGCGCATCGACCGCCTGCTGCTTCGGCACCAAGAACTCGAACGCACCAACGCACTGCTGCAGGTGCAGCTGAGTGGCATCAGCGACGAGCGCGACAGCCTGAAGTCGCGCCTGACCGCGGCGCGGGCGCGCATCGACGCGCTGCTCGAGCGCCTGCCGGCCAATAGCGGGGCCGGCGACGGCGGTAGCGCATGAAGCAGATGGAAGTCACGATCATGGGCCAGAGCTACATCCTGGCCTGCCCCGACGGTGGCGAGGCCTCGTTGCTGGAGGCGGTCGCCAGTGTGGACAACGAGATGAGCGCAATCCGCGATGCCGGCAAGGTCAAGGCGCGCGAACGCATCGCGGTCCTGGCGGCATTGAACCTGGCCTACCAATTGGCCGAACGACCGAGCGCAGCGCCCACGCGTGGTACGGCACCCGCGGCTGCCGACGGCGTGCAGATCGACACATTGCTGGCCCGCATCGATGCGGCGCTGGGTAGCGACGGGCACCTGCTGTAGCCGTAGAATCTTCCTTGTCTGCCGCATTCGTGCGGGTTTTTAATTTCCTTGAACCGATGCTCTTAGAGCAAGGGCTTGGAACATTGCATGGCGGGCGTGATCATCTCGCGTCAGATGAACCCGAAGCCTTGCTGACCTCGCCCACCTGAACTGTCCCTGGGTTCAGGAAAACGGCCCGTGCGGGCGCGGCAGACACCCACCCCTCACCCTGATCGAGACGGCAGTGTCCTACTGGTTGATGAAGAGCGAGCCCAGCGAGTGCTCGATCGACGACCTGGTGCGGGCGGGCGTGGTGCCCTGGGTTGGGGTGCGCAACTACCAGGCACGCAACTTCATGCGTGACGCCATGCGCGTCGGCGACGGCGTGCTGTTCTACCACTCGTCGTGCCCCGAGCCGGGTATCGCCGGCCTGGCCACGGTGGCGTCGGCTGCCTACCCCGATGCGACGCAATTCGATCCGAAGAGCCCGTACCACGATCCGAAAGCCACAACCGATGCGCCGCGTTGGCTGCATGTCGACGTAAAACTGGTGCGCAAGACGCGACTGCTGTCGCTGGTCGAGATGCGTCGGCAGCCCGCGCTGGCGACGATGCAGGTGCTCGCACGCGGCAATCGCTTGTCGATCACGCCGGTCACGCCGGCCGAGTGGCGCGCCGTGCAGTCCCTGCTCGCGAAAGCGCGATGACGCTGCCGGGCATCGAGCCGCAGCTGATTGTCGAACTCGGTTTGCTTGGCCTGGGCACCGGGTTCTTCGCCGGCCTGCTCGGCATCGGTGGCGGCATGGTGATGGTGCCGTTCCTGACACGGGTCCTGACCCAGCGCGGCGTACCCAGCGATTTCGCGGTGAAGATAGCCATCGCCACCGCGATGGCGACGATTCTGTTCACGTCGCTGGCGACGATGCGCGCGAACCAGCGCCGCGGCACGATTCGCTGGGATGTCGTGCGCGCGATGACACCCGGCATCGCGCTCGGCGGTCTGGCCGCAGGTGGCGGCGTGTTTGCACTCGTCAAGGGGCACGCGCTGGCGCTCGGCTTCGCCGTGTTCGTCGGCTATTCGGCGACGGCGATGCTGCGGTCGACGGCGCCCAAGCCCAGCCGCAGACTGCCCGGGCGCGGCGGCCAGGCGGCGGTCGGCGGCGGCATCGGGTTTCTGTCCGGGCTGGTCGGTGCCGGCGGTGCCTTCATTGCCGTGCCGTTCATGACCCGTTGCAACGTGCCGATCCACCACGCGGTGGCCACCGGCGCCGCAATCGGATTCCCGATCGCGCTTGCCAACACGGTGGGCTACATCGTCGGTGGCTGGTCACAGCCGATGGCCCTGCCCGGCGCGCTGGGTTTCCTGTACCTGCCTGCGCTGGTCGTGATTTCGCTGGCCAGCGTATTGATCGCGCCGTTGGGCGTGCGTGTGGCGCATTCGCTCGATGTTCGGCAACTGCGTCGCGTCTTTGCCGCGATGCTCTACATGCTGGCAGCCGACATGCTGTGGCGCGGTCTTCACGCTTGATCACACCAGGTGACGCCCGGCGCGACAGCGCAGCACGTGCGGCGATTGCCAGGCCCTATTGCGGGTCGAAGCGGATGCTTGCCAGGGTCACGTGATTGCCGCCGCGCTGGCGAGCGTCGGCCAGGGCCGCGTTGCAGGCCGCGCGCAACTCTTCGTGGCTGTGCGCGGTGTGTGGAAAGCTGGCCACACCCATCGAGACCGTGAAGCCGATGTTGCGGCCCTCGTGGGCGACGATCTGGGTGGCGCATTGGCGACGCAGGCCTTCCATACGCGAATGCGCCGTGGCAAGCCCGACGCCAGACAGTAACAACGCGAAGCGGGTGTCGTCCCAGCGGCACGACGCGTCCATGGCACGGGTGTTTCCGAGGAGCAACCGGCCCATGGCTTCGTAAACGCGGCTGCTCGCCGCGCCGCCAAGGGCTGCCACGTCGGGCGCCAATGGGTCGAGTTCGATCGATACGAGTGCGAATTCGCGGTGTTCGCGCGTCGACAGGTCGACCTCGCGCCGCAATTGATCTTCGAAATGGGCGTGGTTGTAGAGACCGGTCTCGCTGTCGCGCAGCGTGTGGTCATGCATTTCGCGGCGCAACTGTTCGTTGGCGCGCTGCTGCTGCTCGAGTTGCTCGATCGCCGCCGCACGCAGGGCCTCATGACGCCGCTGCGGCGCCAGGTCGCGCCATACCGCGGCCAGCATCGGCGGGCCGTCGCGGCTGCCGTCCAGGCGCTGGCGCAATACACTGAATTCGCGCCGCACGCCGCGCATTTCGAACTTGTGTTCGCTGACAACAGGCCCGGACTGCGCCAGCGCGGTTTGCTCTGCAGCGCGCAGTGCCGCGACCACGGTGGGCTCGAACAATTCGGCATCGCTGCGACCGACGATGTTGCCGCCCTCGTGTCCCAGCCAAGCCAACACGCTGGGGTCGGCATGAAGGTATGCCCCGCTGGCCGCGTCCTGCACTGTCAGCCCATCGCCGTCACGGCGCAACAAGGCGGGTACCAGCACACCCAGCGCCGACAGCACAGATGCCCGCATGGGTTCTATCGGCGCGGCGTCGGGTGCCGGCAGCGGCGAGGCATCGATTGTCATGGTCGGCCAACAAGGCTGGCAGGAAATGGCGTGCTGCGGATCCAGGTCATACAAGCGAATGGGCGCTGCCCGCTTGAAGAACATGCAGCCTAGTGGCTGGGTTGAAACCAGCACCGATGTTAGCGACTGGCGGTGCCTGTGCGGCACCCCCCGGAGGTGCAAGCCACCGACTGCCATTCCTGGCTATAATCGCGCTCTTTGCTGGCAAACCTGCGCTCGAACCTCAGGCGGATTGCCGGGCCCTGCGCCCGGCCAACCCCGGGACACGGAGCGCACCTCCCCGAAGGATCCACTGTTTCATGACCACGATTCGCGTCAAAGAGAACGAGCCGTTCGACGTCGCCCTGCGCCGCTTCAAGCGCACGATCGAGAAACTGGGCCTGCTGACCGACCTGCGTGCCCGCGAGTTCTACGAAAAGCCGACTGCCGAGCGCAAGCGAAAGAAGGCCGCAGCCGTGAAGCGGCACTTCAAGCGCGTTCGGTCGATGCAGTTGCCCAAGAAGCTGTACTGAGCGGGCACCACCCGAGTTCGACGAGCCCGCGCGGGACACCGCTGCGGGCTCTTCTCATTGACGAGCACGACACGCCATGACCCTCAAAGACCGCATCACCGACGACATGAAGGCGGCCATGCGCGCCCGCGACAGCGATCGGCTGTTGGCGATCCGCATGTTGCTCGCGGCAATCAAGCAAAAGGAGGTCGACGAGCGCATCGTGCTCGACGACGTGCAGGTCGTTGCCATCGTCGACAAGCAGATCAAGCAGCGCAAGGACTCGATCGCCGCCTTCAGCCAGGCCGGACGCACTGACCTGGTCGACAAGGAAAGTGCCGAAATGCGTGTGCTCGAGGCCTACCTGCCGCAGCGTTTGTCGGCCGACGAGGTGGCGGCTGCGGTGGACCGCGTCGTCGCCGCGCTTGGCGCCGGCGGGCCTGGCGACATGGGCCGTGTGATGGCGGCGGTGAAGGCCGAGTTGGCCGGCAAGGCCGACATGGGGTTGGTCTCGGTGGCAGTGAAATCCGCGCTGGCGAAGAGAGCCGCATGACATGAACACCTCCCTGCCCCTGCGCCAAGTTGCGGCCGATGTCTGCGTCGCGCCGCAGTTGACCCCGGCCGCGATGGCCGAAGCCGCGCGTGCCGGTTTCAAGAGCGTGGTCAACAACCGGCCCGATTTCGAGCATGGTCCCGGCCAGTCGACGAGTGCCGAGATCGAGGCTGCCGCGCGCGCCGCCGGTCTGGAGTACCGTTTCCTGCCGGTCGCGAGCGGCTACCAGTCACCTGCCGAGATCGCCGCATTCGCGCACTTGCTGCAGGAACTGCCACGGCCACTGCTGCTCTTTTGCCGCAGCGGCGCGCGCTCAGCCAACCTCTTCATGCAGGCGCAATCGGCCTGACGCCGGCCGGCGACGCGCTGCTGCGGCGCGCACCCTCAGGCTTACCCTGAGATCGTCTGCCCGGCAACGGCAAGGCAGGCCGGACTGGCTACAGTTCGCACCGCGGCAGCGCGGCTGTCGCTCGTGCCATGAGGAGGCTGCCGGTGACATCGCTGCTACAACTTTCTCGCCTGATCGACAGGCTCAATGAATTCGTTGGCCGGCATCTGGCCTGGTTGGTGCTCGCCGCGGTACTCATCAGCGCTGTCAACGCCGTGGTCCGCAAGGCCTTCAATTACAGCTCCAACGGATTCCTGGAAATCCAGTGGTACCTGTTCGCCACAGTCTTCCTGCTCGCCGCCGGCTACACCATGCTGCGCCAGGAACACGTCAAGATCGACGTCATCTTGCACCGCTTCAGTCGGCGCACGCAGATCAAGGTCGAGATCTTCGGCATCGTTGCGTTCCTGTTCCCGTTCGTGTTCGCGGTCATCGACCTCGTCTGGCCCTTGGTGGTCAGGGCCTATGTCACCGGGGAGATGTCTTCGAACGCTGGCGGTCTGATCCGCTGGCCGGTGTTTGCGATGGTGCCGGCCGGTTTTGCGCTGTTGGGCCTGCAAGGCGTGTCCGAGTTGATCAAGCGCGTGGCCTTCCTCATGGGCCTGATCGACGACCCGGGCAAAAAGGTTCAGCAGAAGACCGCTGAGGAGGAGCTCGCCGAAGCGATTCGCGCCCAGGCCGAGGGGGTCAAGCCATGACCGATTTCATCGTCACCAACCTGGCCCCGATCATGTTCTCGGGACTGGTGATCTTCCTGCTGATGGGCTTTTCGGTCGCGTTTTCCTTGGCCGCCTGCGGCCTGTTCTTCGGCTGGCTCGGTGTGTCGTTGGGTATTCCGGGCCTGCAGG